>Ga0210395_10004206_pt1 | contig 11067 bp, 7 predicted proteins | sample IncBWH4OmetaG_FD_150861 | JGI IMG/M metagenome (GOLD analysis project Ga0210395, IMG submission 150861) | Forest soil microbial communities from Barre Woods Harvard Forest LTER site, Petersham, Massachusetts, United States - Inc-BW-H-4-O ...
TCGCTGTCGCCAGTGCCTTGCCTGCGGCGGCGGTTTGACCGCCTCCCCCAGGTATATACCACCGGAGCAGACCAGACCATGAAGCAAAGCGACGGGCTCTGCAAGCAATGGTTGGCGGGACAGGACCAAGCCATGAAGCAGCCGTAATCAATGGGCAACGTGCAATTCTGCATCCGATATGTTAGAAGTGCCAATGGATTCGCACCCGCTCTCGCGCCGCCTGCTGCTCGGCCGCCTCGGGTCCGGGACCGGAATCGTCGGGACTTTCCTTCTGCCCAGCCGGTTCCGCACGGCGCTGGCCGCCACTGGGCCCGCTTCAAGTCAATCAGCTGCCATGACACGGCCGCAGCTCGTTCCGCGTCCCCCGCCACCGCTGGTGATGCTGGACCCCGGTCACGGCGGCAAGGATCCGGGTGCGATCGGCATTTCCGGCACCTACGAGAAGCAGGTGGCACTCGCCGTGGCGTTCGAGTTGAAGCGCCAATTGGAGGCCGAGGGCCGCTACCGGGTCGCGCTGACCCGCACACGCGATGCGTTCATTCCATTGGACGCCCGAGTGGAGATGGCCCAGGTGCACGGCGCGGCGTTGTTCGTCTCGATGCACGCCGATGCACTTTCCGATCACGCGGTGCGTGGCGCCAGCGTCTATACACTTGCCGATACCGCTTCCGACCCTCAGTCCGCGGCTCTGGCGCGGCGCGAGAACAGCGCTGACCGTTTTGCCGGCGGCGCCTTCAACGCCTCGCCCGAAGTCGACCGCATACTCGCAAGCCTGGTGCGGCGTGAGACTCGGGTCGGCTCCAGCAGGCTGGCTCGTTCCATGGTCGGCAGTCTCGACCAGGATATGCCGATGTTGCCGAATCCCGAGCGACACGCCGGCTTCGTCGTGCTGAAGGCTGCGGACATTCCCAGCGTGCTGGTGGAGATGGGCTTCATGTCCAATCCCGCCGATGAGGCGGAACTGCGACGCCCGCGCCATCGCGTACAGGTCGCCGACGCGATGCGGCGCGCGGTCGATGCCTATTTTGTCGCCACCGCGCACACGGCGGAGATTGATCGCGGCAAATGGATGTCTGGCTAGCATTCTCGCCGCTAGTCGGCCGTGCAGAAATGGCCCATATCGCTCGTTTATGAACGAGCCAATGACAGCCGGCGAGAAGCTGGCGCCTTCCTCGCCCGACAGCCGCAAGGGCCGCAACCGGCAATCGCCCCCGCCGCGCAAGCGGCGCCGCAGCCTGATCCGCCGCTTTGCGCGTGGCGTCGTCGGCGGACTGTTCGGCATCTGTTTGCTGGCGGTCGCGGTCGGCGGCATCGGCGGGTACGCCGCGTGGGAGCGTTTCTCCGCCGACCTGCCGGACGTGGATGGGTTGCGCAATTACCAGCCGCCGGTGATGAGCCGGGTTTTCGCCGGCGACGGACGGCTGATGGCCGAGCTTGCCACTGAGCGACGGATCTTTGTGCCGTACTCGGCTGTACCCGATCTGGTGAAGCAGGCCTTTGTCTCAGCCGAGGATCAGCATTTCTGGACTCATCCCGGGGTCGATCCGCTGGCGATCGCGCGCGCTGCGGTATTCGATATGACGCACATGGGCCAGCGACGCCCGATCGGTGCTTCGACCATCACGCAACAGGTCGCCAAGAACATGCTGCTCGACAATCAGGTTTCGCTCGCCCGCAAGGCGCGGGAGGCGATCCTGGCGATGCGCATCGAGCAGAATTTGTCGAAAGAGCGCATCCTCGAGCTCTACCTGAATGAGATCTATCGGACTCGGCGCATACGGCGCGTCGCCGCGGCGGCGGAGACCTATTTCAACAAGCCGCTGGACCAACTCACACTGCCGGAAGCCGCATTCCTGGCTGCGCTGCCGAAGGCACCGAACAATTACAACCCGTTCAAATTCGCCGATGCGGCGAAGGCTCGGCGCGATTGGGTACTGGATCGGATGTCCGAGGACCACGTCATCACCGTCGCCCAGGCCGAGGCGGCCAAGGCGGACCCCATCGTGCCGTCCGAATTTCGCCGGCCGCAGCCCATTCCTGGTGCCGACTGGTTCACCGAGGACGTCCGGCGTCAGTTGATCGCGCAATTCGGTGCCGACGTGACGACGCAGGGCGGGTTGATGGTGCGCACCAGCCTCGACCCGGTCCTACAGGTCGCCGCCGAGAGGGCGGTGCGCGACGGGCTGATGGCCTACGACCGAAAGCTGGGCGGCTGGCGCGGCCCGGTTGCGCATCTTGATGGCGGCCCGGCACTGGCAAAGGACTGGGCTGAGCCGCTGGGGCAAATGGCACGGCCGCAGGGCATGCTGCCGGATTGGAAGCTCGCCGTGGTGATCGAGACGACCGATGGCGAGGCGAAACTTGGCTGGCTCGATGGGGCCGCCCAAACACCGCAGCCACGGACCGGCGCGCTGCTGCTGTCCGACGTCGCTTGGGCGCGGCCGGTCAAGGACAACAAGCCCGGACCGGCGCCGCGCCGCATGACGGACGTGATGCGACAGGGTGACGTCGTCATGGTCGAACCCAATGCCACCTCACCGACCATGCCACCTGCCAAGAACGCCAAACCGGGGCCTGCGCCGTCGCTGCGCATGGCGTTGCGGCAAGTGCCGGCCGTTCAGGGCGCGCTGGTATCGCTCGATCCCACCACTGGCCGCGTGCTCGCCATGGTCGGAGGCTGGAGCTTCGAAGGCAGCCAGTTCAACCGTGCCACGCAGGCGCAACGCCAGCCTGGCTCGAGCTTCAAGCCGTTCGTCTATCTCACGGCGCTGGAAAAGGGCGTTTCGCCCAGCCAACGCTTCCTCGATGCGCCGATCGTGATGGACACAGCCGCTGGCCGCTGGCGGCCGAATAACTTCGAGATGAATTTCGGCGGCCCCACATCACTGCGCGTCGCGCTGGAGAAGTCGCTGAACCTGGTGACGCTGCACGTGGCGCAGACTGTCGGCATGGAAGCAATCGCGGAGAACGCCATCGCATTCCATGAGGTGGAATCGATGCCGCGGGTGTTGCCGGCCGCGCTCGGGGCGGTGGATACGACGGTGATGCATGAGGCGGGTGCGTATGCCTCGCTGGACATGGGAGGCCACGAGGTGATTCCGACGCTGATCGACAGCGTGCAGGATCCCGACGGCCACGTGGTCTGGCGGCCGTCGGCGATCACCTGCGCTGACTGCTCCGGCCAGGCCGCACCACCTGTGCTGACCGACCAACGCAAGGCGATCGCCGATGCGGCGTCGGTATTCCAGCTTGTGACCATGATGCAGGGCGTGACGACTCGCGGGACCGGCGTGCCGGTTGTGGCCGGACTTGGCCATCCGATCGCCGGCAAAACTGGCACGACGCAGGATTTCACCGATGCTTGGTTCTCCGGGTTCACGCCCGATCTGGTGACCACCGTGTGGGTCGGCTACGACAATCCAGCGACACTCGGCGACAACGAAACGGGCGCGGCTGTCGCCGGCCCGATCTGGCACGATTTCATGTCGGTCGCGCTGAAGAACCGGCCGGTGCTGAGCTTCCAGCAGCCGGACGGTGTCACGATGGCGCAGTGGGATACGGGCGCTGGTGTGGTGACAGATGCGTTCAAGCCGGACCAGGTGCCGGGTGCGTCGCACCCGATCGGCTCCGCGGTGGCGACAACGCCCGCCGACTCGGACGGCACAACGCCGGCGGACGCGGCACAGACAATGCACGGCGGAGTCGACAGCAGCCTGGGCGGCATCTATTAGCCGCGCCTTACTCTGGATCGTGGGTGAATAATGTCAGCCGAATCGGATGCCCTGAACGAACAGATCAAGCAGTCGATCGCACTGCTGAGGAGGCATCTTTGACTGGGATGTCGCCGAGGGCCGCCTCGCCGAACTGAACGCGCGCGCCGAGGACCCTGAACTCTGGAGCGATTCCGCCGCCGCGCAGAAGGTGATGCGCGATCGGAACCATCTGGCCGGACAGATGGACGGGCTGCGAGCGCTCCAGCAGGAGGTCTCCGATACGCTTGAACTGATTACCATGGCCGAGTCGGATGGCGATACGGCGATGGTCGAGGAGGGAATGGCGGCGTTGCGCGCATCAGCCGAGGAGGCGAAGCGGCGCGAGATCGAGAGCCTTCTTGCGGGTGAGGCGGATACCAATGACGCCTATGTCGAGATCAATGCCGGCACGGGCGGCACCGAGGCGCAGGACTGGGCTGAGATGTTGATGCGCATGTATATGCGCTGGGCGGAGCAGCATGGCCACAAGGTGCAGTTGCTGGAGCAGAGCGAAGGCGAGCAGGCCGGCATCAAGTCGGCGACGCTGCAGATCAGCGGACCGAACGCATATGGCTGGCTGAAGACCGAGGCTGGTGTGCACCGGCTGGTACGCATCAGCCCCTTCGATTCGGCGGCGCGGCGGCACACCAGTTTCGCCAGCGTTTGGGTGTATCCGGTGGTGGACGACAATATCGACATCGCGATCAACGAAAGCGATTTGAAGGTCGATACCTACCGTGCGTCGGGTGCGGGCGGACAGCACGTCAACAAGACCGAGAGCGCGATCCGCATCACGCATGTTCCGAGCGGCATCATTGTCGCGTGTCAGACCGACCGAAGCCAGCACCGCAACCGCGCCATGGCGATGGCGATGCTGAAGGCGCGGCTCTATGAGGCCGAATTGCAGAAACGCGAGGCGGCGGCGACGGCGGTGGAGGATGCCAAGACCGAGATCGGCTGGGGGCATCAGATCCGCAACTATGTGCTGGCGCCATATCAGTTGGTGAAGGACCTGCGCACCGGCGTGGAGAAGGGCAACCCCGAAGCGGTGCTCGACGGCGACCTGGATGGGTTCATGGCCGCGGCGCTGGCTGCGCGCGCTGGGGCGACACGCAGCGAGGCCAGCGCGCAGGCGCGGTAGTCGCCATGGCTGCATGCTCCTGGCGGTTGCATCACCACGTCGAGACGGCCGCGATTTGGGGGGCCGGGCGATAGGCTCGAAATTGACCCCGGAGCTCCCGCGAGCCCTATATGCAGGTTCCTAGAAGAGGGGCGCCGGTGGACGAGGTCACTATGCAGAATGGCGCGCATGAGCACGCCAGACGCTTCGCCGCCTCGTTGACTGAGGAGGGGCGCTATCGCCTGCTGGTCGAGGCGGTGACCGACTACGCAATCTTTATGCTCGACATCAGTGGCGTAGTGACCAGCTGGAATGCGGGCGCGCAACGTTTCAAGGGCTACCAGGCGGCGGAAATCCTCGGCCAGCACTTCTCCAGGTTCTACACCGACCAGGATCGGCAAGCGGGACTGCCGGCACGGGCGCTCGCGACCGCGGTGAGCGAGGGCAGGTTTGAGGGTGAAGGCTGGCGTGTCCGCAAGGACGGAAACCGGTTTTGGGCCCACGTGGTCATTGATGCGATCCGTGACCCGGACGGTCACGTTGTCGCCTTCGCCAAGATCACACGTGATCTCACCGAGCGGCGGCTCGCGGAAGATTCCCTCCGGCGAAGCGAGGAGCAGTTCCGGCATCTCGTGCAGGGAGTAATTGATTACTCGATCTACCTGCTCGAACCGGATGGCAAGGTCGGGAGCTGGAACGCCGGTGCGCAGCGCATCAAGGGATATCAGCGCGACGAAATTCTCGGCCAGCACTTCTCCCGGTTCTATACAGACGAAGACCGGGCGAAGGGGCTGCCGGCAAGGGCACTCGCTACGGCAGCCACCGAGGGCAAGTTTGAAGGTGAAGGCTGGCGCGTCCGCAAGGATGGAACCCGCTTCTGGGCCAGCGTGGTTATCGATGCGCTTTATGATGATCGCGGCAGACACATCGGCTTCGCCAAGATTACCCGTGACATTACCGAGCGGCGGAATACGCAGCTTGCGCTGGAAAAGGCCCGCGAAGCGTTATTTCAATCGCAGAAGATGGAAGCGATGGGCCAATTGACAGGCGGCATCGCACACGATTTCAACAACCTGCTCGCAGCGATTCTAGGCAGCCTTGAACTCGCACGCAAACTGGTTGATCCGGAAACCAGGCTCGCGCGACTGCTGGACAACGCCACGCGCGGCGCCCAACGCGGTGCGTCGCTTACCAAGCGCATGCTCGCATTTGCGCGGCACCAGGAACTCAATCTTAAGCCGGTCGATCTGTCCGCTCTCATACGTGGCATGACCGACCTGCTGGAACGCTCGCTGGGCCCGACAATCGGGATCGAGATACAGTTGCCGTCCAATCTTGCCGCAGTCGTGGCGGATGCCAACCAACTTGAAATGGCCGTGCTCAACCTGGCCGTCAACGCGCGCGACGCGATGCCGGAGGGGGGAGTTCTTACCCTCGCGGGGCGCATGGTGAATATCTCCTCGGCTGACGAGCAGTTGTCGCCTGGCTCCTATATTTGCCTGTCGATCATAGATAACGGCAGTGGAATGGACGAGGCGACGCGCATGCGGGCACTCGATCCGTTTTTCACCACCAAGGGAGTGGGCAAGGGAACCGGCCTTGGGTTGTCGATGGTGCATGGACTAGCCGAGCAATCGGGGGGTCGGCTTGTGTTGAAGAGTCAACTGGGTGAGGGAACGACGGTCGAAATCTGGCTCCCCGCTGTGCCGAAGCCGCCGGCTCCCGCCACGCTTGCCGCCACCGAAGCGGCCACAGCTTCGGATCGGGCGCTTACGATCCTCGCGGTTGACGATGATTATCTCGTCCTGACAAACATGGTGGCCATGCTTGAAGACCTCGGCCACAAGGTCTTTGAGGCGAACTCCGGTCGGCAGGCGCTGGCGTTCCTGCGGCAACCCGTTGCCATCGACCTCGTGATCACTGATCAGGCGATGCCACGCATGACCGGTCTGCAGCTGATCACGGAGATGAAATCCGAGTGGCCGGATCTGCCTGTCATTCTGGCGACTGGGTACGCGGAACTGCCGCCTGAAGGCGCCAGTTTTCCACGGCTGGCCAAACCGTTCATGCAACATGACCTCGCGGTGGCGGTCAAAAGCGCAACGACGTCGCCTGTTGGGAAACGGTCGTGAGAATTCGCCCGGGCATTTGATCCGATTGGATGGCTATCCATTACTCTACCAGGCACAAGTCCTAATTTTCTTCATAGATACAACCTCATCAGCAGGGCGCGCTTGGTACGATATTTGCCAAATCAGCAGGGAAACGTTCAGGGCAGATGCGTCACTGTCTGCCAGCACACCGCCCTCGTATGTGCGGCGTCCAAGGAGAGATTTCGTACTGCCCGTGCCGACGCCGCGAGCCATGACAGATTCGTCACCGTGGCGATCGCGCTCTAACCTCGGTCCAGGCCAACGACAGGAGGGAACCATGCGTGGTGTCGTGTTCACCGGAGCCCGTGAACTGGAGATGATGGAGTTTCCCGATCCCACGCCGGGCCCGGACGAAGTGGTGGTCGAGATGAAGGCCTCCGGCATGTGCGGCAGCGACCTGCACCAGTACCGCCGGCCGAAGACCAGTGGCGGCGCCAATGCGACCGGATTGCCGGCCAACCCGAATCCAGTGATCGCCGGCCATGAACCCTGCGGCGTGGTGGCGGCTGTCGGGACCGGTGTGTCCGAGAAGGAGGCGCGTATCGGCGAGCGCGTCATGGTGCACCACTACCAGGGCTGCACGCAGTGCAATCACTGCCGTTCCGGCTGGCAGCAGCTCTGCCAGGAAGTGCCGGTGAAGGTATACGGCAGCAACTCGCATGGCGGTCATGCGAAGTACCTGAAGGTGCCGGCGAACACGCTGGTCCCGTTGGCAGACGAACTGACGTTTTCCGCCGGTGCAGCGATCTCGTGTGGATCCGGCACGGCATACAGCGCATTGCGGCGGATGCGGCTGTCCGGCAATGACACGCTGGCGATCTTCGGCCAAGGGCCGGTGGGATTGGCCGGCACGCAATTCGCCAAGGCGATGGGCGCCCGGGTGATCGCGCTCGACATCAACCCGCAGCGACTGCAACGGGCGAAGGATTTTGGTGCGGACGAGGTAGTTGATCCGGGATCGAACGATCCGGTCGCGGCGATCAAGGACCTGACGCACGGGCGTTACGCAGACTGCACGCTCGATACCTCCAGCAATCCGGAGGCGCGGGCCAACGCCATCCGCAGTACCAAGGTGTGGGGCACGATGTGCTTCGTCGGTGAGGGCGGCGACGTAAAGATCGATGTCAGCCCGATGCTGCTGCGCCGGCAGATGACCCTGATCGCATCGTGGACGTTCTCCAACATCATCCAGGCGGAGTGCGCGACGTTCTGCGTCGAGCGCAAGATAGACGTCGACGCGCTGTTCACCCATCGCTGGAAGCTTGAGCAGGCGGACGAGGCGTACAAGCTGTTCGATCATCAGTCGGACGGCAAGGGTGTGTTCCTGATGTGACGGAGGTTCAGGCGCGCCATGACGTCACGACGGTCTACCGCGAGATAGGCCGTCGCGGACTGATTGCCGGTAGTTCCGGCAACGTCAGCCAACGCACGCGAAAAGGCATGATCATCACCCCGTCAGGCTGTTCAGCGGAGACGTTGGCGCCGGACGGTGTGGTCGCGATGACTCTGGCCGGCGACGTCAAGGGGTCGGTCGCGCCGTCGAGCGAATGGGCGATGCATGCAGCGATCTATCTCGCCTACCCAGCCGCGCAGAGCATCGTGCACACGCACTCGGATGCCTGCACCGCACTCGCCTGCCTCAACGAAGGTCTGCCGCCGTTCCACTACATGGTAGCAAATTTCGGCGGCGACGACGTGCGCTGCGCACCCTACGTCACGTTCGGCACACCGGAGCTGGCGCGGCTTGCGGTCGCGGCGCTGGCCGGGCGCACAGCGTGTCTGCTCGCCAACCACGGCATGATCGCGCATGCGACAACGGCCGACCGCGCGTTGACCGCCGCGGTCGTGCTGGAGACGCTGTGCCGGCAGTACCTGTTGGCGCGATCAGTCGGAACGCCGCGGCAGCTGAGCGCCGAGGAAATGCGGGCGGCGCACCAGAGATATCAGACCTATGGTCAGCGGGCGTAAACTATGATTCAGGGTTCGTGATTGACAGCGGAACCCAGTGGGCGTCGGTCTTCGTCTGTACCAGCAAGGCAAGATACTCGCGGCGTGCCTTGTGCGCAGTCTCTATTGCCTGCCGCACATCGTCAGGGGTGGCAACCGATTGTCCCTGCGCGTTGATGATGACATCGCCTGGCACGATCCCAAGATCGCCCGCCTCACTATCGCTCTCAACCGCCGTCACCAAGGCGCCTCGCAGCGCAGGATCGAGCCCATACTTTTTGCGAGCCTCTTCGGTGATTGGCGCAAGTCTCATGCCTGGATCGGGTGCCGCCTCGATCATCTTCCGCGCTGCCTGATCCCGCATGACACCCTCGGCTGGCATATAGTTGGGCCATGCCGCCACGGTCACGGTGGTGTCCAGCCGCTTGCGGTCACGCCAGCCGGAAAGGTGCACCGACGTCCCGACCGGGATCTTGACGATGGTCCGCAGGAACTCCCGGGAATCACTCTGCTGCACGCCCTCAATCGTCTCCAGCACGTCGGCTGGCCGCAGGCCTGCTTTAACCGCTGGCCCCGACGGATCGACCGTCGATACGACGGCGCCAGCGTCTCTCGGCGCCCCAAGCGCTTCCGCCAATCTTTCGTTTATGTCCTGAGCGGTGACACCGATCCATCCCGGCTTCGGATGATTGGGGTCGAGCAGGAACTGCACGACAAACGAGACGATGTTGGATGGGATCGCAAAACCGATTCCGATGAAGCCGCCACTCGCCTGGGGATTGTAAAGCGCGGTATCGAGACCGACAACACTTCCATTGCTATCGATCAGCGGGCCGCCTGAATTGCCATAATTGATCGCTGCGTCGGTCTGGATGTAGCTGTCGAACGGCGTGTCGTGCAGATTGCGGTTGAGCGCGCTGACAATTCCGGCGGAGACCGACATCCCGAGACCCAACGGATTGCCGATGGTCAACACCGGATCGCCAATCTGCAAGGAGTCGCTGTCGGCCCATTTGAGGGCCGGCAGTGGATGGTCGACATCGACCTTCAGCACCGCCACGTCGATCATCGCAGCAGCGACAAGCAGCCGCGCCGGCACGCGATCGCCGTTGCTGAAGATCACATGCATGTCGAGCGCTCCGTCGACGACATGCTTGTTGGTGACGATGACTCCCGACGGGTCGATAACGAAGCCTGACGCATAGACCTTTATGCGCCGTGGTGGCTGGTCGGGCTGCGTGGCGGCACGGACCTTCCACTCGGCGATGTTCACCACGGCAGAACTTGCCTGCCTGATGATGACGGCATCGCCAGTTTCCACTACTCGCCCGGACGCAGGGGAACCGAGGAAGGCGAGCACTACAAACGTCGCCAAATTCAGCAGTAGCTTTCTGCTCATCGAGGCTCTCCCCAGCAGAGCGGCAAGTTTGCAGCCGAGCAGGATCGTGCCGTCAGGTCGCTGCCTGGTCCGCCTCTTCAAGCCGCCAACAATGTTTCCGCCGGAGCGTAAGGCAGGTTCAGGTCATGCGCCACTGCCTCGTACGTCACCTTGCCTGCATGGACGTTCAGTCCGTGCAGCAGGTGCGGATCGTCAGCCAATGCCCTGCGCCACCCCTTCTCCGCCAACGCAATGACGAAGGGCAGCGTGGCATTGGTCAGCGCGAAAGTGGACGTGCGGGCAACGGCACCGGGCATGTTGGTGACGCAGTAATGCACCACGCCTTCATCGACATAGGTCGGCGCTGAATGGGTGGTCGGACGGCTCGTCGCGAAGCACCCGCCTTGATCGATTGCGATATCAACCAGCACCGAGCCAGGCCGCATCTGCCGCACCAACTCGCGTGACACGAGTTTCGGCGCCGCGGCGCCTGGTACCAGCACCGCGCCAATCACCAGATCCGCGGCCAGCACCTGATGCTCGATGGCCTCCAGCGTGGCGAACAGCGTGGTCGCACGCGGACCGAACTGGAGATCGAGCTCCTTCAGCCGCGGCAGCGACTTGTCGATGATGGTGACAGACGCCTCGAGGCCGACCGCCATGCGCGCGGCATTGGTGCCCGATACACCGCCGCCCAGCACCACCACCTTCGCGGGC
>Ga0210395_10004213_pt1 | contig 11055 bp, 9 predicted proteins | sample IncBWH4OmetaG_FD_150861 | JGI IMG/M metagenome (GOLD analysis project Ga0210395, IMG submission 150861) | Forest soil microbial communities from Barre Woods Harvard Forest LTER site, Petersham, Massachusetts, United States - Inc-BW-H-4-O ...
TCACGCGCGTCCACCCCAACGCCCGCGCGGGGTTCATGGGCCACATGGGCCACGTCGGTCACGGTGGCTTCCCGTCGGCTCTCGCGGCCCGCACCGTGCGAGCCAGAACCCAACTGTATCTCGGCCGCCCGCTTCCGCCCAGAACAAACTGGACAGTCGTCCAAGGAACTCTTGACGACTGTCCAGTTTTCGTTACGCTGTGACCTACGTCGCAGCACCAGGTCACAACCAGCAGCGCGGCCGTCTCGAGGAGGAGATGCCAGCATGAGCGTGTACGACTTGACCGGACGCAGGGCCCTGGTCACCGGTGGGGCCCGCGGCCTCGGCGCCGGGATGGCGGAGGCGCTGGCCCGGGCCGGAGCAGCCGTGGTCATCGGTGACATCCTGGAGGACGCCGGCCAGGCCACCGCCGACAAGCTCAAGAAGTCCGGCGCCACCGCCGCTTTCGTTCCGCTCGACGTGACCAACGACGCGAGCTGGGAACTGGCCATCGCCGACACCATCAAGGAACTCGGCGGCCTGGACATCCTGGTCAACAACGCCGGACTCGAGATCACCAGCCTGATCGTGGACCTGGACCCGGACGACATCCGCAAGATGCTCGAGGTCAACGTGCTCGGCACCTCGCTCGGCCTCAAGCACGCCTTCCGGGCCATGCGCCCCGGCGGCCCGGCGGGCCGCGGCGGCGCGGTGGTCAACATCGCCTCGGTCGCCGCCACCATCGCCTTCCCCGGCATCGCCGTCTACTCGGCGAGCAAGTCCGCGATCGACCGGCTGACCCGGGTGGCCGCCATGGAATCGGGCAAGCTCGGCTACGCCGTCCGGGTGAACTGCATCTACCCCGGGCTGGTACCGACCGACATGGGCAACCAGCTGGCCCAGGACGTAGTGACGTGCGGGCTGTTCTCCAGCGTGGAGGAGGCCGTCGGCACCGTGGTGGGCCTGACCCCGCAGGGCCGCCTGGGCGAGGTCGCGGACATGGCCGACGCCGTGGTGTTCCTGGCCTCCGACGCGAGCCGCTTCATCACCGGCGCCGGCCTGCCGGTCGACGGCGGCATGGGAATGTAGCGAGAGGAGACACCTATGAGCACCGACAAGCCCGTCATCGTCTACGGCGCCTCCGGTTACACCGGCCGCCTGGTCTGCGAGTACCTGCGCGAGTACAACGTCCCGTTCGTCGCGGCCGGCCGGGACAAGGCCCGGATCCAGGAGGCTATGGACAAGGTGCCCGGCATCGACACCATCGAGCACGAGATCGTCGAGGTCGCGCACGACGTCGGGCCGCTGACCGAGCTGTTCGACGGCGCGCGGGTCGTCCTCAACACCGTCGGCCCGTTCGCCCAGTACGGCCGCGAGGTCGTCGAGGCGTGCCTCGCCACCGGCTGCCACTACCTGGACACCACCGGCGAGCAGGACTGGCTGATCATCTGCGACGAGGAGTACGGCCAGCAGATGGCGGACAAAGGCCTGCTGCTGGCACCGGGCATCGCCCAGATGTACACCACCAGCGAGATCGCCGCCCAGCTGTGCCTGGAGAAGCCCGGCGTGGACACGCTCGACATCCTGGTCTTCTGGAAGGGCACGCCAACCGTCGCCTCGACCCGGACCATCCTGGTCAACGCGTGCCTGTCCAAGGCGTACTACCTGGAGCAGAACCAGTACGCGGAATGGCCCGCCGACGCCGGCCTGTACGACGTGGCGATCCCGGGGCAGCATGAGATCGGCCTGGCCCTGCCGTGGGGCGGCATGTCGCATCCGGTGTGGTTCAAGCACGACCCGCGGGTGGCCAACGTCAAGGCGCTGGGCGGCGTGTTCAACCGCCCGCTCATGCTCGGCGTGCCGCAGATCGTCAAGGGCGTCCTGGAGGCTATCGAGGGCCTGCCGGACAGCGAGAAGCTCCGGGTGATCAACGAGCAGGCGGCCGGCGTGATGAACCAGATGCCGCCCCGCGAGGTCACCAGGATCAACACCTCGCTCGACTCGGTGCACGCGTCCGGCCCGCTGGGCCGCGCGCACTGTGTCATCCACGGCAACTCCAACTACAAGCAGACCGGCCTGATGCAGGCCTACGGGGCGTACTCGCTGCTTCAGCAGGCGCCCAACCGGGTCGGCTTCGCGTCCGGCTGCCAGGCCTTCGGCCACCGTGAGCTGCTCGGCGCGCTGCGCAGCTTCGGCCTGGTCATGGAGCCGAACCTGACCGTTCACCACTGAAGGACAGCAGCGTGCGCCTGACCGACTACCTCGACAAGGGCGCCTCCCTAGGCCCGGAGGCGCCCTGCCTGACCATGGCCGGGCGCACGCTGACCTACTTCGACGTCCAGCGGCTGTCCTGGCGGATCGCGCGGGCCCTGGACCGGTCCGGGATCGGCCCCGGCGACAAGGTCGCGATCTTGTCGGCCAACGACCCGGTCGCCTTCAGCTGCGTGTTCGGCATCTCCCGGGCGGGCGCGGTGTGGTGCCCGGTCAACCCGCGTAACGAGGCGGCGGAGAACCGTGACCTGCTGGACCTCTTTGACTGCCGGTGCCTGATCTTCGCCGCCGCGTTCGCCCCGCTGGTCACCAAGATCCTGCCCGAACTGCCCCAGCTGACCACCCTGGTCTGCCTCGACGGCGAGCCCGCCGTCGCGACGCCCTTCGATGACTGGATCGCCCCCGAGCCGGCCGAGCCCTGGCAGGCCGAGCCTCCCGACGACCTGGTCATGCTGGTCGGCACCGGCGGCACCACCGGGCGCCCCAAGGGCGTGATGCTGGCCGGCCGCAACATCGAGACGATGTCCGCGCTGACGCTGATGAGCTATCCGTTTGGCCCGCGCCCGCGCTACCTGGCCCTCGCGCCGCTCACCCACGCGGCCGGCGTGCTGTGCTTCCCGGTCATGACGCTCGGCGGCGAGATCGTCATCATGCCCAAGCCGGACCTGGCCGACTTCCTGGACCTGATCAAGCAGCGCGAGATCACGCATACCTTCCTGCCGCCGACCCTGATCTACATGCTGCTCGATCATCCCAGACTGGACGTGACCGACCTGACCAGCCTGCAGTGCCTGTGGTACGGCGCGGCCCCGATGTCGGTCAGCCGCCTGGAGGAGGCCCTGAACCGGATCGGCCCGGTCATGGGCCAGCTGTTCGGCCAGTCCGAGGCGCCCATGATGATTTCCACCCTGGCCCCGGCCGAGCACTTCCACGCCGACGGCTCGCTCGCCACCGAGCGCCTGTCCTCGGCCGGCCGGCCCACCCCGCTCACCACCGTCGCGGTCATGGACGACGACGGCCACCTGCTCGGCGCGGGCGAGCGCGGCGAGATCGTGATCCGCGGCTCGCTGGTCATGGCCGGCTACTACAAGAACCCGCAGGCCTCAGCGGACGCCGCCCGCTACGGCTGGCACCACACCGGCGATATCGGCTACCTCGACTCCGGCAGTTACCTGTTCATCGTGGACCGGGCCAAAGACATGATCATCACCGGCGGCTTCAACGTCTACTCGGCCGAGGTCGAGCAGGTGCTGCTGGCGCATCCGGCCGTGCAGGACTGCGCGGTCATCGGGCTGCCCGACGAGAAGTGGGGCGAGCGCGTGACGGCCGTCCTCCAGCTCCGGCCCGGCCACGCCGTGACCGCCGATGACGTGCGGTCTTTCGTCAAGGACCGGCTGGGCAGCGTGAAAGCCCCCAAGCAAGTCGAGATCTGGGCCGACCTGCCCAGGTCCAAGGTGGGTAAGGTGCTGAAGCCCGAGATCAAGGCCCAGCTCCGCAGCGGCCCAGCCGGCTAGCCCAGCCGGTTAGCACAGCAGCTAACCCAGCCGGGTGGCTAGCGCACCGTTCCCGTAAGGGCTCCCGCCAGTGGTTGGGCTCACGGGGGCGGAACAGGCTGCCCGGCTCGGACTCGGCCGGCTGCTCGGGGCGGCCGGGACGGAGCTGACCTCCAGGCAGCGCCGACGGCTGAACCTGTACGCTCCGGCCGATCCGCTCCATGAGCTGTGCTTCCTCGACCATCTCGGCCGCCGTAGGGGCTAGCGAGATGACCGCGGAGAAGATGAACCCGGCCGAGGACAGGCCCAGGATGAGCGGCAGCAGGAACGCCTCCGCGCCGGCCGTCGCCGCGTAGCTCACGGCCAGGCCCGGGGCGGCTTGCACGTGCAGCGCGGCCATGCCGGTGTAGTGCATGCTGCTGACCGCGACGCCCATGATCAGGGACGCGACCACCGTGGACCGCAGGCTGTCCAGCCGCACCGCCGCCCACAGCGCCGCGATACCGGCGACGATGGCGATCACTACCGAGGCCGCGACAAGCAACGGGTTGTAGGTCAGCGAGTCAGGCACCCGGATGGCCGCCATCCCGATGTAGTGCATGGTGGCCACGCCGCAGCCGATGATCGCCCCGCCGACCAGCAGCGGCCAGGTCGGGGCGTGGCTGAAGCCCACGATGAACACGCCGATCCCCACCACGATCACGGCGAGCAGCATGGAGAAGATGGTGACCGGCACGTTGTAGCGGATGGTCTGGCCCGAGATGGTGAACCCGAGCATGGCGACGAAGTGCATCACCCAGATGCCGGTGGTCGCGATGGCCAGGGCGGCCACGGTCAGCCAGCGGGCCCGCGCCGCGCCCTGTGCCGCCCGGGCCCGGGTGGTGCAGCGCAGCCCGGCAAAGCAGCCGACGCACGACACCACGTAGGCCAGGAGCGGGTTCAGCGCGCCGTAGCTGAAGTCGTTGACGTGGATCAATGGGTCCCTCGCGTATGCGATCAAGATCGACGCTAATGTTAGCGCTCGGCGCGCTTCCGATTTGCCGGTATTTCGCGCAATGACGAACTTCTTAGTCGGCGGCGGCCGGCGCTTCTCGACCGGGCCTGTGCGATACCCCCGGCCGCTGCTCCCGCATCGCCCTTGGAGTGTCTCCGCCATGAAGAGTGTCGAGCTGTCGATCCGCGGCATGACCTGCGCGGCGTGCGCGGCGCGGGTCGAGAAGAAGCTCACCATGACCGGCCCGGGCGTGGTCGCCGCGGTCAGCCTGGCCACCGAGCGGGCGGTCATCACCGCGCCGGAAACGGTCCCGGAGCAGGCCCTGGTCGCGGCGGTCGAGGCGGCCGGGTACGCGGCGCAGGTAGCGGAGCCCGCCGCCGCGGCGCAGGCGCTCGCCGGTCCCGGCGACGACCAGGTCGGCTATCTGCGCCGCCGGCTCATGCTCGCGCTGATCTTCTTCGTCCCGCTCAGCGACTTGTCTGTCACGCTGTCGCTGTTCCCCGCCTACAGGTTCGCCGGGTGGCAGTGGGTGCTTGTGGTGCTGGCCGCCCCGGTGGCGCTGTGGGCGGCGTGGCCCTTCCACCGGGCCGCCCTGAAGAACGCCAGGCACCGGGCCTGCTCGATGGACACGCTGGTGTCCCTGGGAGTGGTCGCGGCCTGCGGCTGGTCGGTGTACGCGATGTTTCACCTGGATCGCAGGTCCGGGGCGAGCGCGTGGCAGGAGCTCACCCGCGCCTCGGGCGGCGGCATCTACCTCGAGGTGGCCGCGGCGGTGACGACGTTCCTGCTCGCGGGGCGGTTCTACGAGGCGCGGGCGCGCAGCTCGGCCGGCCAGGCGATGCGGAAACTGGCCGCCGCGGCGGCCAAGGACGTCTGCGTGCTCGACGCCGACGGCTCGGAGCGGCGCATACCCGCCGGCCAGCTGCGGGCCGGCGACGTGTTCGTGGTCCGGCCGGGGGAGAAGATCGCCGCCGACGGCGAGGTCCTGCTCGGCGCCTCAGCCGTGGACCGGAGCATGATGACCGGCGAGTCCGTGCCCATGGAGGCGGTCGAGACCGACACCGTGACCGCCGGAACCATCGCCCTCACCGGGCGGCTGGTGGTCAGGGCCGTCGCGGTGGGGGAGAGCACCCAGCTGGCCCAGCTGATCGCCCTGGTCGGCCGGGCCCAGGCCGACAAGGCCGCCATCCAGCGGCTGGCCGACCGGGTGTCCGGCGTGTTCGTCCCGCTGGTGCTGGCGGCCGCGGCCCTGACCCTGGCGGGCTGGCTGCTCGCCGGGGCCCCGGCCGAGCGGGCGTTCAGCGCGGGGCTCGCCGTGCTGATCATCGCCTGTCCCTGCGCGCTGGGCCTGGCCACTCCCGCCGCTCTGGTCGCGGCCTGCGGCCGGGGCGCGCAGCTGGGCATCTTCGTCAAGGGTCATCAGGCGCTCGAATCGTCCGGCGTGATCGACACCGTGGTGCTCGACAAGACGGGCACCATCACCACCGGCCAGATGGCAGTGGCCGGGCTGCTGCTGGCCCCGGGGACCGACCGGGCCGGGTTGCTCAGGTACGCGGGCGCGGTCGAGCACGCCTCCGAGCACCCGATCGCCGCCGCGATCAGCGCGGCGGCGGAGCAGTCCGGGCCGCTGCCGCAGGTCGGCGACTTCCGGGCCCTGCCCGGCCTAGGCGCCCGCGGTGTGGTCGACGGCCGCGACGTGATCGTCGGTCGCGAGCGGCTGTTGCGTGACCTCGGGATCGCCATTCCGCCCGGCCTGGCCCGCCAGTGGGCGCCGTGGCAGCAGGCCGGCCGGACCCCGGTCCTGGTCGCCTGGGATGGCGAGCTGCGGGGCGCGCTGGCGGTGGCCGACACGATCAAGCCGTCGGCCGCGGCGGCCGTGGCCGAGCTGCGCGGCCTCGGGCTGCGGCCCGTCCTGCTGACCGGCGACAACGAGGCGACTGCCCGGGCCGTCGCGGCGGCGGCGGGCATCGAGGAGGTGATCGCCGGGATCCTGCCCGCGGAGAAGGCGGCGGTCATCAGGGACCTGCAAGCCCGGGGGAACCGGGTCGCCATGGTCGGGGACGGGATGAACGACGGTCCGGCGCTGGCCGCCGCCGACCTCGGCATGGCCATCGGCACCGGGACCGACGTCGCCATCAGCGCCGCCGACCTCATCCTGCTCCGCGCGGACCTCCGCGTCGTGCCCGCCGCGATCAAGCTGGCCCGCGCCTCCCTCAAGACGATCAAGCGCAATCTGGCCTGGGCCTTCGGCTACAACGTGGCGGCCGTGCCGCTGGCCGCCCTCGGCTTCCTCAACCCGATCATCGCCGCCGCGGCGATGACCATGTCCTCGGTCCTGGTCGTGGCCAACAGCCTGCGCCTGCGGCGCTTCCGGACCGGACACTCCTGACCAGAACACCTCAATCAGCGTCACTAGTGGCGAACCGCTCACGCTCCGCGGTTCATGCTCGTAGGCTCGAGTCATCATGACCGTAACCGCCAGTGACCTCGACGCTGCGATGTCGTGCGTGATGAGCGGCCTGCTGCCGGTATCCGACCGGGACTGGTCCGTGCGAGCCGGCACGCTGGAATGGGACTGCTGGCATACCGCCGAGCACATCGGTGATTGCCTGCTGTCCTACGCCTGGCAGCTGGCCGTCCAGCCCACCACGCGGTACGTACGCGCCATCGCGACGGCCGAGAAGGATGCCTCCCCGGCCGAGGTTCTGGAGTTCGCCGTCACCGGCGGCCGTGTGCTGGCCGCGATGGTACGCACCTCGCCCGCGCACGTCCGAGCCTTTCATCCGGCCGGCAGCGCCGATCCGGAGGGCTTCGCCGCGCTGGGCTGCAACGAGGCGCTGCTGCACGGCAACGACATCGCGCTGGGCTTCGGGCTCAGCCTCGACCCGCCGCGCGACGTGTGCCGGCGCGTCCTGGCCCGGCTCTACCCGCAGGCACCATCCGAGCTGGCCGATACCGACCCCTGGACGTCGCTGCTGTGGGCCGGCGGCCGCACCGAGCTTCCTGATCACCCGCAGCCGCAGTGGCGGCCGCACCCCGCTCCGCTCACCAACTGAGCGGAGCGGGGCGGTCAAGCCCGCCGAGCAGCGTCAGGGCTGGTAGGAGCCTGGCTCCCAGGCCCGGGTGCTGACGCCGATGGCGTTCCATGCATTGATGGCCACGATCAGGCTGACCAGCGCGCCGACCTCCTGCGCGCTGAACTCGGCCGCCACGTCCTGGTAGGCCTGATCCGGCACGTGCGTGTCGGCCAGCAGCGTCATCGCCTCGGTGAACGCCAGCGCCGCACGCTCCCGGGCGGTGAAGTACGGTGTCTCGGCCCAGGCGGCCAGGCCGTAGATGCGCTGCTCGGTCTCGCCGAGGGCCCGCGCGTCCTTGCTGTGCATGTCGATGCAGTAGGCGCAGCCGTTGAGCTGCGAGGCCCGGATCCTGATCAGCTCGCGGAGCCGGTGGTCGATCTCCGCCTTGTCGAGTTCCTTGGTCGCGGCCTGGTCCAGGTGCGCCATCGCGCGGGCGAAGCCGGGCACCACGGTGTCGAAGTCGAGCCGGACCGATATCTGGGTGGTTTCGCTGGTAGCTGTCATGACACCCACGCTACGAAGCTAAACGGCCCAAGGTAAGGTCCATTTCTATGCCAGAAACATGGGCCAAACAGGCGATGGTGGCCGGGGTCGACCTGCACCTGGAGCTATCAGGCACCCGGGTCCGGGCCGGCCTGGAGAACGCGCTGCGCCAGGCCGTCCGGGCCGGCCGCCTCGGCCCCGGTACCCGGCTGCCGTCATCCCGGGCGCTGGCCGCCGACCTCGGCCTGGCCCGCAACACGGTGGCCGAGGTCTACACCCAGCTGGTCGCCGAGGGCTGGCTGACCGCGCGGACCGGCTCGGGGACCTCGGTCGCCGAGCGCCGCCCCGCCGAGCCCGCCGCCCGTCCCGGCGCCCGTGCCGAGGTGGCCGTGCTGCGCTACGACCTGAGGGCCGGCGTGCCTGACCTGGCCGCGTTCCCGCGCCGGGCCTGGCTGGCCACGGCCCGCAAGGCGCTCGCCGCCGCGCCGGACCGGCTCCTCGATTACCCCGATCCGCGCGGGCTTGAGCAGCTGCGGGTGGTCCTGGCCGCCTACCTGGCCCGGGTCCGCGGCGTCAGCGCCGACCCCGAGCACATCGTGATCTGCGCGGGCTTCGCGCATGGCCTGGCCGTCACCTGCCGGGCGCTGCGGGCGGCGGGCGCGGGCACGCTCGCCGTCGAGTCCCACGGCCACCAGGTTCACCGTGACATCGCCCGGGCCGCGGGCCTGCGGCTGCGCCCGCTGCCGGTCGATGACCGCGGCGCCGTGATCGCCGGAGCCCCCGGAGCCCACGGGACCCACGGGGCCTATGGAGCGGAGGCGATGCTGCTGACTCCGGCGCACCAGTTCCCGCTGGGCGTGACCCTTCATCCGCAGCGGCGCCGCGAAGCGGCGGACTGGCCCGGCGTGGTGATCGAGGACGACTACGACGGGGAGTTCCGCTACGACCGGCAGCCGGTGGGCGCCCTGCAGGCGCTGGCCCCTGATCACATCGTCTACGCCGGGACGACGAGCAAGAGCCTGGTTCCCAGCCTGCGGCTGGGCTGGCTGGTCGTCCCGCCGCGGCTGCTTGACGCGGTGACGGCCCAGCTCACCGCGGGTCCTCCGGGCCTCGATCAGCTCACCCTGGCCGAGTTCATCAGCTCAGGCGGCTACGACAGGCAGGTCCGCCGGGCCAGGCTCGCCTACCGCAGGCGCCGCGATGCCCTGGCCGCCGCGCTGCGCCGCCAGGGCCTGCACGTCACCGGGATCGCGGCCGGACTGCACGCCGTGCTCGCCGTGCCGGGAACCGGCACCGAACGGCGGCTGGTCGCCCGGGCTGCCGAGCACGGGCTGGCCCTGCAGGGGCTGGAAAGCTACCGGGCCGGCGGCCGGCTGCCCGCCGCGGACGCCGGGCGGGCGGGCCTGGTGATCGGCTACGCCCGGCCGCCCGAGCATGCCTACACCACGGCCCTGGCCAGGCTCTGCGCCGTCCTGGCGGCTAGGTCAGCCGGGCATCGAACCGGTTCGGGCTGGCCGCCGTAATCCTGGGTGAGGGCGGATCCAAGACCGCCCCGGTCGTGCGGGGGCGGTGGTGAGCGGGATGCCGGACGGGCCTGCGGGCGCCGATGGCGGCAGCGAGGAATTCAGCGTGGCGCTGACCCAGGTCCTCGAGGCCATCGGCGGGTGCGACCTGGCCATGGTCGATGCGCTGGCCGTGGCGATCGGCCAGACCGCGGGCATCGTGGACGGCCTGGCCGGAGAGCTGGCCGCCATCCAGGCCCGGCTGGACGCTGAGGCCCACACCGCGTCCAGGTACGGCGTCGCGATCGGCACCGACGGGCAGCCGCCGCCGATGTCCGACGGATCGCCTGCCGACACCGCGGCCGCGAGCGTCAGGCACTGGGCGCTGGCCTACCGGCATGCGTTCGAGCGGGCCCGGGCGCAGGCCCGGCAGGCCAGGTTGCGAGCCGCCCGCCAGCTGACCGACCTGTGCGCCACCATCGACCAGCGGCACGTGCTGGCCGCATCCGCGTCGGTCACCGGCCGTGACTGAGTATTACCGATTCATTGCGGACGGCCGGTAGGTCGAGCCAGGCGGCCCGCAACCTCGTTCTTCCCGGTGGTGGTTGGCCGGCGCGACCGTCATGGCTCACGGCGTCCCAGCTCGTCCATGGCGGTCGCGCCCAGGACGCGGGGCCGGCTACCGGCCGAACGGCGCGGGCGGCTCGAGCGACGGCTCGTCGAGGAACGGGATGACCGCGGCGGGCAGGTCCGCCGAGGCGAATATGTCATAGTGCGTGCGGCCCGGCAAGACGGCCAGCCGCGCCACCGGGCGGGCCGAGCCGTCCCAGTTCGCGTCGTGCAGCCCGCCACCGAGCAGCCCGTAGAACTCGACCATGTGCGCGGGACGCACCGCGTCCGCGTCGCCGTAGACCAGCATGACCGGCGCGGTGATGGCCGGGACCTCCGCCGACCAGTCGTAGTCCCGGCGCAGCAGCTCACCGGTCTTGTCCAGCAGCACTGCGAAGTCCTCGACCCGGGGCGCGACCTGGGCGTAGAGGTCGTACACCGGTGACTGCATCAGCATCCCGGCCTGCTGCGACCCCATCTGGTCCATCCCGGCCAGGCTCTCGGGGAACCAGCCGTCCCGTCGGCACGGGATCGACGTGAGCACCAGCCGCCGGACCAGCGACGGGTGCTGGATGGCCAGGCGCAGGGCGGTCGCCGCGCCGAAGGAGTAGCCCATCACGTCGGCCTGGGCCAGGCCGAGATGCTCG
>Ga0210395_10004214_pt1 | contig 11055 bp, 9 predicted proteins | sample IncBWH4OmetaG_FD_150861 | JGI IMG/M metagenome (GOLD analysis project Ga0210395, IMG submission 150861) | Forest soil microbial communities from Barre Woods Harvard Forest LTER site, Petersham, Massachusetts, United States - Inc-BW-H-4-O ...
GGTCGCCGGACGAGACAAACAGCGGACCGGTCGCGGACATCGTCTGCTCGCGCAATCAACCGAATGACTATGTATGACCTACCATGCGTCCTGAAGACATCCTGGTGCCGACGCCGTCCGGCGTGTGTTGCAAGCTTGGCCCATTTCATATCGATCCGACACGGCCGGTCGAGCGCGCGTTGGTCACCCACGCCCATTCCGATCATGCCCGTGCCGGCCATGGCGCCGTGTTGGCGACGCAAGAGACGCTTGATCTCATGCGGCTGCGCTATGGCGAGAATTTCGCCGGCTCGACGCAGGCGATCCGCTATGGCGAAAGTGTCAATCTCGGCGGCGCAAAAGTGACCTTCCACCCCGCTGGTCATGTGCTCGGCTCGGCGCAGATCGCGGTCGAAGCCAGCGACATCCGCGTGGTCGCCTCCGGCGATTACAAGAACGTGCCCGATCCGACCTGTGCGCCGTTCGAGCTTGTGCCATGCGACGTCTTCATCACCGAAGCGACGTTCGCCTTGCCGGTGTTCCGCCATGGCGATCCGGATGAGCAGATCGCCAAGCTGCTGCGTTCGGTGGCGCTCTTCCCGGAACGCGCGCATCTGGTCGGCGCCTATTCGCTCGGCAAAGCGCAGCGCATCATGGCGCTGTTGCGAAAATCCGGCCACGACGCGCCGATTTATCTGCACGGCGCGATGGAAAGTATCACCGGCTATTACACCAGCCGCGGCATTGCACTGGGCGTGTTGCGCGCAGTGCGCGGCGCCAACAAGACTGACCTCTCCGGCACTATCACCATCTGCCCGCCGTCGGCGCTGAGCGATGTGTGGACCCGGCGTTTTCCCGATCCGGTGACGGCATTTGCCTCCGGCTGGATGCGCATCCGCGCGCGGGCGCGTCAGCATGGCGTGGCGCTGCCTTTGGTTATTTCCGATCACGCCGATTGGGACGGCCTGACCGCGACCATCGCCGCAACCGGCGCCGGCGAAATCTGGGTCACCCACGGCCAGGAAGATGCGCTCGTGCATTGGTGCGCTGCGCATGGATTGAAGGCGCGGCCGCTCGACATTGTCGGCTACGGCGACGAGGACGAGGAAAATCCCTCCCCACAAGGGGGAGGGGAACGCAACGGCGAACCAGAATGAACCGGTTCGCCGAATTGATGGACCGCCTCACCTACGAGCCGGCGCGCAATGCCAAGCTCCGCTTGATGACGGATTATTTCCGCTCGATACCCGATCCGGAACGCGGCTGGGCGCTGGCGGCGCTGACCGGCGCGCTGAATTTTCCGCACGCCAAGCCCGGGCTGATCCGCAGCCTCATCGCCGAACGCACCGATCCGGTGCTGTTTGAACTCTCCTACGACTACGTCGGCGATCTTTCCGAGACTGTCGCGCTGATGTGGCCGAGGCCTCATCTTTCCTCCCCCGCAAGCGGGGGAGGTGGCGAGCGAAGCGAGCCGGTAGGGGCAGGTGCCGCGAGTTCCGAACAAGCCAGCCCCCTCCACCATGCTTCGCATGGTCCCCCTCCCCCGCTTCGCGGGGGCGGAGAAAAAGGGGAATTGTCCCTCACCGCCGTTATCGAAACGCTCTCGACTCTCGGCAAGGCCGAGCTGCCGGCGCGGCTAGCGCGCTGGCTCGACGCGCTTGATGAGACCGGGCGCTGGGCGCTGATCAAGCTCGTCACCGGCGGTTTGCGCATCGGCGTGTCGGCACGGTTAGCCAAAGCAGCAGTAGCGGCGCTCGGCGCCACCGATGCGCAAGATATCGAATTGCTGTGGCCCGGCTTGGCGCCGCCTTATCCCGCGCTGTTTGCTTGGCTCGAAGGCCGCGCGCCGAAACCTGCGAGCAGGGATCCGGTGCCGTTTCGGCCGCCAATGCTGGCGCACGCGCTCGACGAACCTGATCTCGCCGCGCTCGATCCGGCCGACTTCATGGCCGAATGGAAATGGGACGGTATCCGTGTGCAGGCGGTCGCGGCGTCCGGCGAGGGCCACACACTGGGGCGACTCTACTCGCGCACCGGTGAAAATATTTCCAAGAGCTTTCCCGATCTGGTCGACGCGCTGCGGCTCCCGGGCGCCATCGACGGCGAGCTCCTGATCATGCGCGATCGCCGCGTCCAATCGTTCAACGTGTTGCAACAGCGGCTCAACCGCAAAACCGTCACCGGGAAACTCACGGCCGAGTTCCCGGCGCATCTGCGCGCCTACGATCTGCTCGCCGACGGCGACGAAGATTTGCGTGAACTTAAATTCGTCGAGCGCCGCGCGCGGCTCGAGCAATTCATCGCGCGGCTCGATGAGCCTCGCATCGATGTTTCGCCGCTGGTCTCGTTCAAGACCTGGGATGATCTTGGCAGCGCTCGAAAGGATCCCGCCGCGGCGGGCGCGGGGGCCGACGCCGACGCGGTCGAAGGCATCATGCTCAAACGGCGCGATGCGCTTTATGTCCCCGGCCGTCCGAAAGGCCCGTGGTGGAAGTGGAAGCGTGATCCGTTCATCGTTGATGCCGTGCTGATGTACGCCCAGCGCGGCCACGGCAAACGGTCATCGTACTATTCCGACTATACGTTCGGCGTCTGGACGCGCGGCGACGAAGGCGATGAGCTGGTGCCGGTCGGCAAGGCGTATTTCGGTTTCACCGACGAGGAGCTTCTACAGATCGACCGTTTCGTGCGCCGCAATACCGTCGACCGGTTCGGTCCGGTGCGCGAGGTGGTGCATCAGCCGAATGAGGGCCTGGTGCTGGAGGTCGCCTTCGAAGGTCTGCAACGCTCGACCCGGCACAAATCCGGCTTGGCCATGCGCTTTCCCCGCATCAACCGATTGCGCTGGGACAAGCCGCCGCGCGAAGCGGATCGGCTTGAGCGGCTGGAGACCATTCTGGCGCAGATCGACGCGGGGCGTGGGTGAGTTCACCCTTGTTCGTCATTGCGAGCGAAGCGAAGCAATCCAGGCCTTTGCACAGCGCTGGATTGCTTCGTCGCTTTCGCTCCTCGCAATGACGAGAATGCTAGTTCGCCGCCTCCGCGTTCTTTACCTCCGCGAGCGGCCAGCGCGCGCGCGGTGCGGTGGCAAGTGAATCGGTGAGCCCAAGCGCCAGACGTTCGGCGCCGGCCCACGCGATCATGGCCCCATTGTCGGTGCACAAGGCCGGCGGTGGCGCCACCAGCGAGATGCCGACCTCGAAGGCGACGCGATGCAGTGCCTTGCGGATCGCCTGGTTGGCGGCGACGCCGCCGGCGCAGACCAGCGCCGTCGGCGTGCCGATCTGCTCGCGGAACATGCGCAAGCCGGTGCGCAGCCGGTCCATGACCACTTCGGCCACCGCCTGCTGGAACGAAGCGCACAGATCGGCCACGTCGGCGTCGCTCAGCGGCGCGATTTTTTCCGCTTCCAGGCGCAGCGCGGTTTTCAATCCCGAGAACGAGAAATTCGCGTCGTGCCGCCCGGCCATGGGACGCGGCAGCGCAAAACGCTCCGGATCGCCCTGCGCCGCTTCCTTTTCGACCAAAGGTCCGCCCGGATAGCCGAGGCCGAGAAGCTTCGCCGTCTTGTCGAAGGCCTCGCCGATTGCGTCGTCGAGCGTGCCGCCGATGCGCAGATAATCGCCGACACCGCGCACACCGAGGATTTGGGTGTGGCCGCCGGAGGCGAGGAACAGGCAATAGGGGAAAGCCGTCCCGTCGGTGAGCCGCGCCGTCAATGCGTGCGCTTCCAGATGATTGACTGCGATCAACGGCTTGTCGTGCACGAAAGCAATCGCCTTGGCCATGGTCAGGCCGACGATCACGCCGCCGATCAGGCCCGGCCCGGCGGCGGCGGCGATGCCGTCAAGCGCAGCGAACGAAACCTGTGCCTCGTTCATGGCCTTGGCGATGATGGAATCGAGTGTCTCGACGTGGGCACGGGCGGCGATTTCCGGAACCACCCCGCCGAACGCGGCATGCTCGCTGATCTGAGAGAGGACGACGTTGGACAAAATGCGGCCGTGACCTTCCGCATTTCGTTCCACCACGGCGGCGGCGGTTTCGTCGCAAGTCGTTTCGATGCCGAGAATGATCATCGGTGTATTATATGGTTCGCCGCTGTTGCGAAGCACGCCGCTTGGCGTGGCGGCGATGGCCTATCACTGGAAGGTGCGGTGACACAATCTTCGACTGACAAGCCCATCCTGCGCATCGGTTCGCGCGGTTCCCCGCTGGCGCTGGTGCAGGCGCGCGAGGTGCAGAACCGCATTGCCGCCGCGGCCGGCATCGATGCGGCGCAGATCGAGATCAAGGTCATCCGCACGACTGGCGACATCGTCGTCGACCGGCCGCTGGCCGACGCCGGCGGTAAGGGGCTTTTCACCAAGGAGATCGAAGAGGCGCTACTGGCCGGCAGCATCGACCTCGCCGTGCACTCCTCGAAGGACCTGCCGACTGTGTTGCCGGCCGGGCTTGTGTTGGCTGGCTTTCCGCCGCGTGAGGATCCACGCGATGCCTTTATCAGCCACAAGGCCGCGACGTTGCGCGAGCTGCCGCCCGGCGCCGTGGTCGGCACGTCGTCGCCGCGCCGCCACGCATTGGTCAAAAAGCTACGGCCGGACGCGACTGTCGTCACCCTGCGCGGCAATGTGGAAACGCGACTGCGCAAGCTCGAGGCGGGCGAAGTCGACGCGACGCTGCTTGCGGTCGCCGGCTTGAAGCGGCTTGGCCTGCTTTCGGCGGCAACGGCGATCCTCGATCCCGACTATTTCCTGCCGGCGGTTGGGCAGGGCGCGATCGGCATCGAGACACGCGCCGACGATGCCAAAACCCGCGCCTTCGTCGAGGCGATCAACGATGCCGATACCAGCGCCGCGCTCGCCGCCGAGCGGGCGTTCCTCGCAGTGCTCGACGGCTCCTGCCGCACGCCGATCGGCGGCCATGCGACATTGGACGGCGGCACGCTGCGCTTTCGCGGCATCATCGTGAAGCCGGATGGCAGCGAGGCGTTCGAGGTTTGGCGCGAAGGCAGCCGCGAAACAGCCGTCGAGCTTGGCGCCGATGCCGGCCGCGAATTGCGGGATCGCGCCAGCGCCGACTTTTTCGTGCGGGCCTAGTCGTGCGGCTCCTGGTGACGCGGCCCGAGCCTGACGCGCAACGGACTGCTGCGGAACTGCGCGAACGCGGCCACACGGTCGTCACCGCCCCATTGCTGCGCATCGAGCCGGTGGACAATGCCGAGATTGGCCCGGGACCATTCGCGGCGGTCCTCGTCACCAGCGCCAACGCCGCGTCGGCGATTGCACGACACAAACGCTTTGCGCAATTGCGTGCGTTGCCGGTGCTCGCCGTCGGTGACCGCAGCGCGCAGGCGATGCGCGGCGTCGGCTTTGCCGACGTAGCGTCGGCCGATGGCGCCGTCGCCGATCTCACGCGCCTGGTCGGCGAACGATTCAAACGTGGGGCCTCGCTCTTGTATCTGGCTGGCGCCGACCGCGCCGGCGATCTTGCCGGCATGCTCTCCGGCCGCGGCCTGGCGGTGCGCACGATCGTCGTCTATCGCGCGATCGCCTGGGCTTCGTTGCCGCCGGCGGCGGTCGAGGCCATCGCGGGCGGGCTCGATGGCGTGCTGCACTTCTCGCGGCGCAGCGCCGAGGCCTATGTGAACGCCGCGCGCGCCGGCGGCCTCGACGAAGCCGCACTCACAAAGCCGGTCCATTTCTGCATGTCGGCACGCGTGGCGGAGCCTCTCGCGGAAACCGGCGCCGCCCACATACGGGTTGCCGAAGCGCCGACCGAGGCCGCCTTGATGGCGCTTATTCCCCCGGTTTGAGCCAAGTTCTCTCAATCGGCCCATTCGCGGTCGTGTTGCTGCCATCGCGCCTCCGTACTATGCCGGAACATGCGAACGAGGCCTCGAATCGGCCGTATGCTCTGGAAACTTCCGTTGGAGACTTCCTTGGAGCGCTTGGCTGTAAATGCCTAATTTGGAGAGCGCATGAGCGAGGCTGACAGCGCGCCACGGCGCCGGCCGCCAACGATCGATCTGACGGCGAAGGAAGTGGAAACCGGAATGCCGGATCCAATGGGCGGGCCGCAAGCGGATGCGGCGCATGGGGCCGAAAGTCGCGATGTTCCGGGCGATCATCCCGGCGTTTCCCGCCGCGCGACGCCCTATGCCGTCGGCGGTGTGATCGGCGCACTAGCGGCGGCGGTTATCATCGCCGGTCTTTGGATCATGGGTTTCGTGCCGGTTAACCAAACTGTCGCGCCACAGAACGCGGCCACGACATCAGGGCCACAAGCGCCCACGGCACCGGGCGCCAAAACCGCCGACAACGACGAAATCTCGGCCCGGCTCGATAAGATTCAGCAGGCGCTGCAAGCTCGGCGCCCGGATGCGGCGCTGGAGGGACGCCTCGCGGCTGCCGAGGCGCAAACCAAAGCGCTCGGGGACTCGCTCGCCGCACTGACCCGTCGCGTCGATGATATCGCCGCCGCCGCGCAGACTGCATTGGCGCAAGGGAAGACCGCGACGGCAGCCGCCGAGGCAGCGAAGAACGCGGCCCAGGCCGGTGTCCAGCGCGCCGATCTCGATCCGCTGGCGAACCGGATTGCTGCACTCGAAAGCGCCGTCAAAGCGCTGTCCGCCGAGGTGTCGCAGCGCACGTCCAGTTCGAATGCGGACGACCGGGTGACGCGCCTGACCGTTGCCGCCGAGGCGCTGCGTGCGACCGTCGAGCGCGGCGCGCCGTATCAAGCCGAGCTTGGCGCGGTCACGGCGCTCGGCGCCGAACAAAGTGCCGTTGCGGCGCTTGAGCCATTTGCGGCGCAAGGCGTGCCGAGCGCCGCGCAGCTTAGCCGCGAACTCGCAGCACTCGCGCCGGCGCTCTACCGGGCGAGTGAGCCGCAGCCGAGCGGCAACTCGTTCCTGGCGCGGCTGGAAAGCCATGCAGAAAGGCTCGTGCGCATAACGCCAGCCGGCACGTCGGCGGCGCCGGCCGGCGACGATGCTTCGTCGGTGATCGCGCGGATCAATGCCGCCGCAGCGCGCGGCGATGTCGCAGCGGCGCTCGCTGAGATCGCCAAATTGCCGGACGCGCCGCGCGCGCTCGTCGATGCTTGGGTCAAAAAAGCGCAAGCCCGCGAGGCGGCGATTGCGGCCAGCCAGCATATCGCCGCCGCCGCGCTCGCCGCGCTTGGCAAGCCGGGCTCGCAATGATCCGCGTCGTCTTTTTTCTGATCGCCGTCGGTTTGCTGGCGCTTGGCTTTGCTTGGCTTGCCGACCGACCGGGCGATGTCGTCCTGACCTGGCAGGGCCGGCAGTTCGAGACTTCGCTTATGGTCGTGACGGTAGCGATCCTGGCGTTGTTCGTAGCTCTGATTCTGATCTTAGCGCTCATCGCCCTCCTTCTAGGCTCGCCCTTCATGTTGCGTCGGCATCTGCGTCGTGGCCGCGGCGAACGCGCCTACGAGGCAATATCGCGCGGACTCATCGCGGTCGGCGCCGGCGATCTTGTCGCCGCGCGCCAGCATGTGGCGGAAGCCAGGCGCATCGCGCCGGCTGAGCCGCTGTCGCTGTTGCTGAGCGCGCAAGCGGCGCAGCTTGGCGGCGATCGCGGCGCGGCCGACGGCGCCTTTCGCACCATGGCCAGCCGCGCCGATACCAAGGCGCTCGGTCTGCACGGGCTCCATATCGAAGCCCGCCGCCGCGGCGATCATGCGACGGCGCATGCCTTCGCCGAGGAGGCGGCGCGCGAAAATCCTTCGCTCGGCTGGGCCGGCAAGGCGGTTCTGGAATTTCGCTGCCTTACCGGCGATTGGGCCGGCGCACTCGCGCTGCTGGAAGGCAGCAAACGCTCGCTTGACAAGGAGACCTATCGGCGACAACGCGCGGTGATGCTCACGGCGCGCGCGCTAGCGACCGAGGAGACCGATCGCGACAACGCCAAGGCGTTCGCGCTCGAAGCCAACAAGCTCGCGCCGACGCTGGTGCCAGCGGCAACACTCGCCGGCCGCATGCTGGCGGAGGGCGGCGAACTGCGCAAAGCCTCGCGCATCGTCAACAAGGCCTGGCTTGCGCATCCGCATCCCGATCTCGCCCAAGTCCTGTCCGAACTGCGCTTCGGCGATGCGGCGCGCGATCGATTGAAGCGCATCGAGGCGCTGGCGAAGAAGGTGCCCGGCCATGTCGAGGGTGCTTTGGCGCTGGCGCGCGCGGCCCTCGATGCGCGGGAATTCGCCAAGGCGCGCGCCGCGCTCGCCTCGTTTCTCGCCGCGCCGACCAGGCGCGTGGCTTTGCTGATGGCTGAGCTCGAACGCATCGAGCATAATAACGAAGGCCGCGCCCGCGAATGGATCGCCCGCGCGCTCAATGCCGCGCCGGATCCCGCATGGACGGCCGAGGGGCACATTTCCGAGCGTTGGCTGCCGGTGTCGCCGAGCGGCAAGCTCGATGCCTTCCAATGGCGCGTTCCGGTCACCGGAATGCCGAGTCCGGCGACGGCGATCGCGCCGCGCGAGCCGACTCCGGTTGCTGCAGTCGCGGCCGCGGCCGTTGTGAGGAACGACGAGCCGATCGGCAGCGGCGGACCGGCAGTTCTGCAGAAGCCAGCCGAACCGAAGCCTGACGGATCGCCCGCTTCTGCCGCCGCCGCGCCCGCTCTGCGCCGCGTCTCGCCGCCGCAACCAAAGCCGGATGCGGTGATCCCGCTGGTGCACGCGCCTGACGATCCGGGTCCGGTCGTGGCCGATGAAGACGAGACGAGCGCCGAGCCTTCAAATGGCGGCTGGCGGAAGATTTTCGAGTAGGAAGATTCTCGAGTAGTCAGGGAAAGCCGGCCCCCAAAAACTTGCCATCTCGCGTCTCTACGCGCATTATATCTCATGCATTATAATGCATGAGAGCGGCCCGTGGCGAAACCGACGGCGAAAACTCAGCAACCGCAGAAGGCTGTTCCGAGCAGCGGCAGTGAAGGCCCTTATGCAGCGGCCTTTCTCTCCGCCATCGGACGCGAGGTGCGGAGGAATCGCGCCAAGCGCGGCATGACACGCCGGCAATTGGCGCAAGCCTCGGCGACGTCCGAGCGCTATCTGGCGCAGATCGAGAGCGGCGCCGGCAATCCATCCGTCAGCGTGTTGCGCGCCATCGCGCAAGCGCTCGATCTTCCGACCGCCGCGCTCCTGCCCGAACACGGTGCGCGCACCGCCGAGCTTGGCGCCATCCTCGATCTATTGGCGCAGGTGCCCGGGAAGGAACTGCCGGCGCTGGTCAAGGAGATCGAGGCGCGAGTGGCGCTGCGCGCCGGCGCCGACCGGGCGCGCCGCATCGCGCTGGTCGGTTTGCGTGGTGCCGGCAAGTCCACGCTCGGGCGCATGCTGGCGCAGCATCTCGGCTGGCCATTCATCGAGCTCGACCGGCGCGTTGAGGAGCATTACGGCGCCAGCATTCCCGATCTGATCGAAATGGCCGGCACGGCGACGTTCCGCCGCCAGGAACGGAGTGCGCTCGAGCGCGTCGTCGCCGAGCATGACTCGGCCATCATCACCACCGCCGGCGGCATCGTCTCGAATCCGGAAACCTACGCGCTGTTGCTGCGCCATACCCACACCGTCTGGATCAAGGCGCGGCCGCAAGAGCATATGAGCCGGGTCATGGCGCAGGGCGATTTTCGGCCAATGGCGGCAAACCGCCAGGCGATGGGCGACCTGGTGGCGATCCTCGACGCCCGCCGCGCCGACTATGCCCGCGCCGAAGCGGAAGTCGACACTTCGGGCGATCCCGTCGAGCAGAGCTTTGCCAAGCTTCTGCGCATCGTTGAGCCCTTGACCGGGACGCGCAAGTCGTGACGCTCGCCGATGAAGGCTTTCTCGATCTGGCGCCGCTGCGGCTCGAATACCGCATGATCGGCCCGCGGCCGGACGCGGCGCCGACCATCGTCATGCTGCATGAGGGCCTCGGCTCGGCCGGCCTTTGGAGCCCGTTCCCGGAGCGGCTCGCGTCTGCGACCGGCGCCGGCGTATTCGTTTATTCGCGCGCCAGTTACGGCAAGTCGGGCCCCGGCAAGCTGCCGCGCTCGGTCAATTTCATGCATGAGGAAGCGCTCGACGTGCTGCCGCGCGTGCTTGCTGCGATCGGATTTGAGCGCGGCATCTTGTTCGGCCACAGCGACGGCGCTTCGATCGCGACAATTTATGCCGGCGGTGTGCAGGATCACCGCGTGCGCGGCCTCGTCCTGATGGCGCCGCATTTCTTCGCCGAGGACATGGGGCTCGCCGAGATCCGCCGCACCAGCGAGGAGTATGCGTCCGGCAACCTGCGCGACAAGCTCAAGCGCTGGCACAGCGATGTCGATAGCGCCTTTCAGTCCTGGAGCGGGCCGTGGCTCAGTCCGGACTTTCGCGATTGGAATATCACTGACGCGCTCGGTTACATTCGTGTCCCGATCCTGATCATTCAGGGCGCCGACGATCAATACGGCACGCTCAAGCAGATCGAGGCGGCGCAGCAGGAGTGCTATTGCCCGGTCGAGGTTGCGATCGTGCCGAAGGCGCGCCATTCGCCCCATCGCGATACGCCTGAGGCGACCCTCGACGTCGCCTCGGGCTTCATCAACCGGCTTCTGCAGGACCACCACGAAGGTGAACGGAAGGCGATTCCGGGGTTGCAGCCTGATGCATTATAGTGCATATATCGGCAAGCGAGATAAATGAACTATAATACATTCTAGGAAACGCTGTGATGGCTGACGCCCATACCCCCGAGCGTCCGCTGGCGAACGGCCAGACCAGGATCGACTTCCAGACCGAGCCGTCACGGTATCGGCATTGGAAGCTCAAGATCGACGGCGATGTTGCCACGCTCTTTCTCGACGTCGACGAGAAGGGCGCGCTGTTCGAGGGCTACGAGCTCAAGCTCAATTCCTACGATCTCGGCGTCGATATCGAGCTTGCCGACGCCATCGAGCGGCTGCGCTTCGAACATCCACAGGTGCGCGTCGTCGTGCTGCGCTCGGGCAAGCCGCGGGTGTTCTGCGCCGGCGCCAATATCCGCATGCTGGCCGGCGCGAGCCACGCCCACAAGGTCAATTTCTG
>Ga0210395_10004216_pt1 | contig 11052 bp, 8 predicted proteins | sample IncBWH4OmetaG_FD_150861 | JGI IMG/M metagenome (GOLD analysis project Ga0210395, IMG submission 150861) | Forest soil microbial communities from Barre Woods Harvard Forest LTER site, Petersham, Massachusetts, United States - Inc-BW-H-4-O ...
CCGTGCGGGTTGATGATCGGCAGGATCTTCTTGATGTCCTCGCCAAACAGCTCGGATTCGAAAAGCGCCTGCCGGGCATGCATCCAGTTGATGTTGCCGCGCAGGGTGTTGATCTCGCCGTTGTGCGCGATGTAGCGATAGGGATGGGCGCGATCCCAGCTGGGAAAGGTGTTGGTGCTGAAACGCGAGTGCACGAGCGCCATCGCCGTTTCCATCGCCGGGTTTTGCAGGTCGAGGAAATACTGCGGGAGCTGTTCGGTCAGCAGCATGCCTTTGTAAACGAGCGTCTTGTGGGACAGGCTGGACAGGTACCAATATTCGCCGCCGTCGATGGTCGCGGTGCGAATTTCGCCGTAGGCGCGCTTGCGGATGACGTAGAGTTTGCGCTCGAACGCCATGTCGTCGGTCAGGGCGGGATTGCGGCCGATGAAGACCTGGCGGATGAAGGGCTCGGAGGCCTTGGCAGTTTCACCGAGCGAGGCGTTGTTGGTCGGCACGGTGCGCCAGCCGAGCAGGATCTGGCCTTCCGATTGGACGATCTGCCCGAAGATTTCCTCCAGCCGCCGCCGCAGCGTGGCCTTGCGCGGGAGAAAAACGAGGCCGCTGCCATACTCGCCGGGGCCGGGCAAAGCGATGCGGGCCTTCTTGCAGGCCTCCTGGAGAAAACCATGCGGCATCTGCAGCAGCACGCCGGCGCCATCGCCCGTGTTGGGCTCGCTGCCGCTGGCGCCGCGATGGTCGAGGTTTTTCAGGACCTGGAGCGCTTGCAGCAAAATCTGGTTGGACTTGCGGCCTTTCATGTCCACGACAAAGCCCACGCCGCACGCCTCGTGCTCAAACCAGGGGTCGTAAAGGCCCTGCTTGGCCGGCCGGCCGGTGGGCGTGCGCCGCGGGCCGTCGTTCATTTCCGGAAGTTGCGAGGTGTTATCCATCAGGCGTCAAAATTTAAAGCCAGCCGTTGCCTGTCGTGGCATGCGCGGGGTGGCGAGGCGTTGGTCTTTGGTCGGTTGGTTGAGGTGCTTGTGCGGGCGCAAAAAAAAGGCCGGTTCCAGTGATTGCTAGAGCGGGCCCAGAAATTTATGTGCGGCGTGCTCCGGCGTCAGAAAAATCGGATCGTTTTGGTGGCCATTTTGGCGTGTTCTTCGTCCGAGCAGGCGGCGTTGACGGGGGCATCGGCTGGCGCGTCGCTGGGCTGCACGAGATGGTTGGCCAGAAGATAGTTTTCCACCTCTTCGCCGGAGATGTCGGCGAGCATGACGCCGTCGATCTCGACGCAGGGCGAAAGCGGCTGGCCGGACTTGCGCACCATTTCCTCGTAGTTGGGGCGGCTGTTGATGATGTCGATGTCCTCATACGCGAGATTGTATTTGCGCATGATTGCACGCACGCCGTTGGACCAGCCGCAGGACGGTTTGAGATAGGCCTTGATCTTCATGTTAAAAGGATGACCGATGGGAAGAGCGTTGCAACCTATAGGGGCAGATTGCGCGCATTCAAGAGGAAGTTTGGATTTTTTTTGGCGCGGGGCCGGCGGCCGGCCTGGGGCGTGATTTTCCTCTAGCCGTGCCGCGCAACATACGGTAGGCAGCGGTGAAGTGAAAATCCTTGTGACTGGGGCGGCCGGTTTCATCGGCACGCATGTCTGCCAAAAACTTGCATCGACCAAGCGTTGCGAGGTGCTCGGCCTCGACAACCTGAACGACTACTACTCGGTCGAGTTGAAGCGCGCGCGGCTGGCCGGGCTGGAACCGCTGGAGGGCTTCCGTTTTGTACAGGCGGACTTTGCCGACGCGGCGGCGTTCGGCGGGATTTTCCAAAATTTCCGGCCCGATTACGTCGTCCATCTCGGCGCGCAGGCCAACGTCCGCTACAGTGCGCAAAATCCCGCGGCCTATGTGCAGAGCAATCTCGTCGGCTTCTGCAACCTCCTCGAGGCCTGCCGCGCGCATCCGCCGAAGCACGTCGTTTTCGCGTCGTCGAGCAGCGTTTATGGCGCGAGGGCGAAGGTGCCGTTTGCCGAGGACGACGACACGAGCCATCCGCTCTCGGTTTACGGCGCCACCAAAAAGAGCAACGAAGTCCTCGCGCACAGCTACGCGCATCTCTTCGGCCTCAACCTCACCGGCCTGCGCTTCTTCAACGTCTACGGCCCGTGGGGCCGGCCCGACACCGCGCCCACGCTCTTCGCGCGCGCCATCTGCGAAGGCCGTCCCATCGACCTCTACGCCGGCGGCCGGCAGCAGCGCGACTTCACCTACATCGACGATATCGTGGACGGCGTCGTGAAAACATTGCTCTACCCGCCTGCCCTCCGTAGCTTTGGCGAAGGAGGAAGCCCGTCGAATCCGCCGAAACCAGCGTTCCGCCTTTTTAACCTCGGCCACCACCGCCCGGTCGAGGTGCTGCTTTTTGTGCGCATGCTCGAACAGCTCATCGGGCGCCCCGCGCAGCTCAATCTCCTGCCGCCCCAGCCCGCCGATGTGCCGGCCACGTGCGCGAGTCTCGATCGGGTCGGCGCCGCCATCGGCTATGCGCCGAAAACGCCGCTCGAGGAGGGTTTGCGCCGCTTCGTGGAGTGGTTCCAAGACTATTACGGCTACAAAAAATGAAAACCATCCTGCTGCTCATTGCTTCGAACACGTTCATGACGCTGGCCTGGTATGGCCAGCTCAAGCTCAAGGTCTTCCAGGGCAAGGCGCTCTGGCTCGTCATCCTCATGTCATGGGGCATCGCGTTCTTCGAGTATTGCTTCATGGTCCCGGCCAACCGCCTTGGCTATGCGGGCGGCTTTAGTGCCTACCAGCTCAAGGTCATCCAGGAAGCCATCACCCTCGCGGTTTTCGTCGTTTTTGCGTGGCTGGTTCTGCAGGAAAAACTTGCGTGGAATTATGCCGTCAGCTTCGCGCTCATCCTGCTCGCGGTGATTTTTGCCTTCGCGTTCAGGCCCGCCCCGCCCGTATCCTGACCTTTTGCGCTGCACGCTTGCGTCGTCCGCGGAAAAACTCGAGAGGGTGTCTAAAAACTCTGCTGAGCCGCCGTTGCGATCAGAAAGCGCTGTCCGCAAGGCGGCTCGGAAGGGGGTATCCTCGGAGAGGCTATCCCCTTCCGAGCTAACGCCGCGGAAGCGCTTTCTGGCGCAACCCGGAGGGCAACACCGCTTTGGGCCGGGAGCTGCGTTAGAGCTGCCGGGCAAGGCCTTTCAGGCATTGCACCGACAGCTCAAGCCTTGCTCGCGGCTCAAATCGTGTGTTGCGTCGGCCAGCATAGTTTCTAGACACCCTCTTTGCCTGCGCGAAAGTTTTCCTGCTAATCTCTAAACACCCTTTTCTCCATGTCCAAAGCCGCCACCGCCAAAGCCCCCTCGCCCGTCGCCCACACCGCGCGCGAAAAAAACATCGATCTCGCCCTCTCCTCCATCACCAAGCAATTCGGCGAAGGCTCCATCATGCGTCTTGGCAGCAACACCAAGATGAAAGTCGAGACGCTCTCGACCGGTTCGCTTGCCATCGATCTCGCCCTCGGCGTCGGCGGCCTGCCGCTCGGCCGCATCGTTGAGATTTACGGCCCCGAGTCGTCGGGCAAGACGACCTTCTGCCTGAGCGTCATCGCCGAGTGCCAGCGCAAGGGCGGCCTGGCCGCGTTCATCGACGTCGAACACGCCGTCGACCCGAAGTACGCCCGCACCGTCGGCGTCCAGCTCGACGACCTGCTCATCTCGCAGCCCGACAGCGGCGAGGACGCGCTCAACATCATGGAGACGCTCATCCGCTCCAACAGCATCGATGTCATCGTCCTCGACTCGGTCGCCGCCCTCGTCACCAAGGCCGAACTCGACGGCCAGATGGGCGACGCCACCGTCGGCTCGCAGGCCCGCCTGATGAGCCAGGCCATGCGCCGCCTCACGGCCGTCGTCAGCAAGACGAAATGCGTCTGCATCTTCACGAATCAAATTCGCGAAAAGATCGGCGTCATGTTCGGCAGCCCCGAGACCACGTCGGGCGGCCGCGCGCTGAAATTCTTCTCGTCGATCCGCATCGACATCCGCCGCAAGGACCAGATCAAGACCCCCGAGGGCCGGGTCATCGGCAACCGCACGAAGATTAAAATCGTGAAAAACAAGGTGGCTCCACCGTTCACGGAGGTCGAGTTCGACATCATGTACGACGAGGGCATTTCGAAGTTCGGTTCGCTGGTCGACCTGGGCGTCGAACACAAAATTTTGGAAAAGAAGGGCGCCTGGATCGCCTACGAAGGCGCGCTCGTCGGCCAGGGCCGCGACGCCGCCAAGGCCGCGCTGAAGGAAAACCCCGAGCTCGCGGCGAAAATCTCGAAGGCCATCCTGGAAAAAGTGAACGTGATCGGCGGCGCCGTCATCACCGGCGGCGAATCGGCGGAGTAAAAAGCAACCCGCCCCGGCTTCGCCGGCTTTTCCTTGGCAAGTGTGCGCCGGCGGCGTTGTTTGGGGCATGCCCGTTTTCAGCGACACCATCGCCGCGCTGGCGACGCCCGTCGGCACCGCCGCCCTCGCGGTCGTGCGCGTGAGCGGTCCGCGCTCAACCGCGCTGGCCGCGGAAATTTTCGGAAAGGCTCCCCTGCCCCGCCACGTGGGCCACGCGGATTATCGCGACCGCGCCGGCGCGCTGGTGGACGAGACCCTGCTCACATTTTTCCAGGGGCCGCACAGCTACACCGGCGAAGACGCGCTCGAAATCTCCTGCCACGGCAATCCCTTCATCGCGCAAAAAATCCTGGAGGACCTTTTTGCGCGCGGCTGCCGCCCCGCCGAGCCGGGCGAGTTCACCCAGCGGGCGTTTCTCAGCGGCCGGATGGACCTCAGCCAGGCCGAGGCCGTGATGGATCTCATCCACGCGCGGAGCGAACGCGCCCTGGCGGTCGCGCACCAGCAGCTCCGCGGCGCGCTCGGCCGGCACATGCAGGAGCTCATCGACGCGCTGCTCAAGCTCCTCGCGCGCGTCGAGGCCCAGATCGATTTCCCCGAGGAGGATTTGCCGCCCGAGGACCGGGCTCTCGCCGGGCGCGAGCTCGAAAAACTTTCCCGGGCCACCGAACGCCTCCTGGCCACGAGCCACTACGGCGAGATGCTTCGCGCCGGGGTGAAAACCGTCATCGTCGGTCCGCCCAACGCGGGCAAGAGCAGCCTGCTCAACCGCCTGCTCGGCCGCGAGCGGGCGCTGGTCAGCGCCGAGCCGGGCACCACCCGCGATTTCCTCGAGGAGCCGGCGGCCCTGGGCCCGCATTGTATCCGTTTGATAGATACAGCCGGCCTCAATCCGGCGCCGGCCGCGCTCGAGCGGCTGGGCATCGAAAAAACGCTCGAGCGCGCGGCCGAGGCCGACCTGCTCCTGCTGGTGCTCGAGGCCACGGGCCCCTGCCCCGCCCTGCCCGCCGCGCTCGCGGCGCGGCTCACCCCGGCCAGCGCCCTGGTCGTGGTCAACAAAATCGACCTCGCCTCCCCGGTCCGGCCCACGCCGCCGGCCGGCCTCAAAATGATCCGCGTCTCTGCGCTGACCGGGGCCGGCCTCGACGAACTGCGCGCGGCCATCGCGGAAAAAGCGGACGCCTTTTGCACCGAGATCGGCGCTGAGGCCATCGCCATCAACGCGCGCCACGCGCATTCGTTGAACCAGGCCAAAGCCTGTTTCGCGGCTGCGCAGACCAAGCTCGCCGCCAACGAGGCGGCCGAATTGCTGGCCAGCGACCTGCGCGGCGCCTTGAATGCTTTTGGGGAAATTTCCGGCAAAGTGGATAATGAGCGGATGCTCGACCAATTGTTCGCCATGTTCTGCATTGGAAAATGAGCCGCGGAAACGGCCTTTTCCCGATATAATTTTCCGCGGATGTCGCAGATGATCGCGGATATGTTTGATGCAACCCTTCCGTATTACTTATCCGCGTCTATCCGTTTAATCCGTGGGAAAGGGATTTTTTAATTAGAGCGGTTTCGGTTTAAATAGACCTATGGCGGGTGAAATTGTCATTCCGAGCCGTGCGAGGGATCTCTGCTGTTCTTGTTGATTTCAATTTCGGAGATTCCTCGCACGGCTCGGAATGACAAAATAAAGGATGGGTCGCAAAGGCATGTCCATGTGATCAATTAAATCGAAAATGCCCCGACTGTTTTCTTCCACGGAAAGATTCTCTGCGCAATTTGCGGGAAAAGATTGGCGGATGAAGTCCCTTGCGCGATAAATTAAATCACGGTAGGCTCTTGCCTTACATTTGTTTAAGTTAATGTTATACAACGATATACGGTTCGATGTGATCGTCTGCGGCGCGGGCCATGCCGGCGTGGAGGCCGCGTTGGCCGCCTCGCGGATGGGCGCCTCTACCCTCCTCCTTACCGGCAACATCGACACGATCGCACAGATGAGCTGTAATCCAGCCATCGGTGGCCAGGCCAAGGGACAGATGGTGCGCGAGATCGATGCGCTCGGCGGCGAGATGGCAATCAACACCGATGTGACAGCGATTCAATTCCGTTTGCTCAATGAGTCAAAAGGATTGGCGGTCCAATCGCCACGCGCTCAGTGCGACAAAAAGGCATACCAGTTTCGTTTAAAGCATACGCTGGAATTGCAGCCGAATTTGCAGGTTTTCCAGGCCATGGTCACGGGCCTTATTTTTGAAAACGGGAAAGTCGTCGGATGCCGAACAAACCTTGATGTAGAATTTGCCGGGCATTCGGTCATAATTACAACCGGCACATTTTTGCGGGGCCTGATGCATATTGGCCAAAACAAGAACGAAGGCGGCCGGCTAGGGGACTTCAGTGCAAAAACACTATCCGCCAGTCTGCAGGAAGCGGGAATCGACCTGCAACGGCTCAAAACCGGCACACCGCCGCGATTGCTGGGCCGAAGCCTGGATTTCAGCAAGATGCAGGAGCAGAAAGGGGACATTAAGCCGACGCTTTTTGCTTTTCACGACACGCGAGATCCAGGGGATTTGTTCCACGTGGAACATTCGGGTGAACAGCGTATCGGCTGGCTGCCTGGCACGAGTCAAGTCTCTTGTTGGATGACATATACGACAGATCAGACGGCGGAACTCGTTCGCAAAAATCTGCATTTGTCAGCGATGTATAGCGGCGAGATCGTCGGGGTGGGGCCGCGCTATTGTCCGAGCATCGAAGACAAGTTTGTGCGCTTTGCCGACAAGCCGCGGCATTTACTTTTTCTGGAGCCAGAAGGCCGGAACACCAACGAATATTACGTCAATGGCCTTTCGACCAGTCTACCGTTCGACGTTCAGCTTAAAATGATTCACAGCGTGCCCGGCTTGGAGCAGGCGGTGCTTTTGCGGCCGGCCTATGCCGTGGAATACGATTTTGCCCCGCCGATGCAGTTGCATCCATCACTGGAGTCGCGCAAGGTTGAAAACCTTTTTTTCGCCGGACAGATCAATGGCACCTCCGGCTATGAAGAGGCCGGGGCCCAGGGCCTCGTGGCGGGCATAAATGCTGTGCAAAAAGCTAGGGGAGAACAACCTATAATTATTCAGCGCCATGAAGGCTACCTTGGGGTGTTGATTGACGATCTTGTAACTAAGGGCACAAAAGAGCCTTACCGCATGTTTACCAGCCGCGCCGAATACCGGCTGCTCTTCAATCATGGCAGTGCCGAACTGCGGCTATTGCACCATTCAGAAAAATATAAACTGTTAACTAAAAGTAGGTTATTAAAGATTCATGAAAAGAAAAAGCGCATCGAGCAGTGGACGGATTTTTTTGAATCAACCCGTTGTGATGGAGCTACTTTTGGAGATTTAGTCCGCCGCAGCGGGGCAGGGGAGCACGGGCTTCCGCCCGGCTTTGCGGAAGAGAGTCCATTTGTTCGCGAGGAGGTTTTCTATCGTGTTGCCTATCGGGGCTATCTGTCGCGCGAGCTGCGCCAGATAGAAAAACTGCGCGAGATTGAAAAGATCCGCATCCCGGGAGAGATCGACTACCTAGCCGTGCGCGGCTTGCGCCGCGAAAGTGCCCTCAAGCTCACCCAGTTTCGCCCTGGCACGCTCGGCCAGGCCAGTCGCATCAGCGGCGTGAATCCCTCGGACATAGGCATTCTCATGGTGCTGATAGAATCGGCGCGTCGATCCGCGGCCGCGGCTGATGGACAAGTCTGAAACGAGCTCGAGCGGTGGATGAAACCGCTAATATTCGCGGTTCAAATGCATGGATCTCGCCAGATGCTGCACAAGGCCTGCATTTACTTCTGAACATCATGTAACAATTCAGTAACGGTCGCAAATTCGCTAGCCTCCGCCAAGGCCATGCTTATAAGCTCACGGCAATGTCGGAGCCCAAAGCCCAAAAAATCCTCGTGGTCGATGATGAGTCGGACGTGACCGAGCTCGTGGCCTATCATCTCAAGGCGAAAGGGTTTCAGGTTGAGACCATCAACAACCCTAACAGCAGCATCGGACTTGCGCGCAGCTTTTTGCCCGATTTAGTCATTCTCGACGTGATGATGCCCGATCTCAACGGCATTCAGATTTGCCGCATGCTTCGCGCCGATCCGAAGCTCAAGCGCATCCCCATCATCTTTCTCACCGCCAAAGCCGAGCAGGCCGACCGCATTGCCGGACTTGAAACCGGCGCGGACGATTATGTGGCCAAGCCTTTCAGCACAAAAGAACTTGTCCTGCGTGTCCAATCCATCCTCCGCCGTGTCGCCGAGGGCTCGTCCCAGACCGAACGGCGCATGCAAGTCGGCCAGATCGTCCTCGACGTCGACTGCCACCAGGTCTCCATCAACGGCGTCGCGCTCGATCTTACCGCCACGGAATTCAAGCTGCTCCACCTGCTGATGGAGCGCCGCGGCCGAGTGCAGACGCGCGAACATCTTCTCATCAACGTTTGGAATTACGAAACCGAAATTGAAACGCGCACGGTGGACACGCATGTGCGCCGCCTCCGCGAGAAGCTCGGCGCCGAGGCCGACTGGATCGAGACCATCCGCGGGGTTGGCTACCGCATGGCCGAGCGCAAATCCGAGGCATGCTCTATCTAGCAGTCACGCTGGCGCTCGCCGCGGGACTCGCCCTTGCGCTCCTCCAGCTGCGCCGCTACCGCCGGGTTGCGCACAGCCTCGAGCAGGCGATTCTCCAAAAACAGCTCATCCTGCGCGAAGATTTGCAGGGCGACGATGTTTGTAGCCGTCTGGCCCACGCGACCGACGAGCTGATCGCCGAGATCAACCGGCTCCAGCAGCTCCGCACCGGCCAGCTCGCCCAGCTCGAGGCCACGCTCGGCAGCCTGCAGGAGGCCGTGCTCATCGTTGACGCCAACAACTACATCCTGCTCGCAAACAAGGCGTTGCAGGCCATTTTTCCCAGCGCGCAAAACATCCTGCGCCAGCGTCTCGAACTCGTCCTCCGCAGCGTGGCCTTTCTCAACTATGTCGATGCGGTGCGCGCCGGCTGCGCCAAGCCGCAGCATGAGATCGAGTTTGTCGAGGGCAATGCCACCACCTGGGTCGAGGCCACGGGCACGCTCACCCCGCCGCTCGACGACCAGCGCGGTCCCTGGGTGCTCTTCGTCCTGCACGACATCACCAAGCAAAAAAAGCTCGAAAGCGTGCGCAAGGATTTTGTCGCCAATGTTTCCCACGAGCTGCGCACACCGCTCAGCGTCATCAAGGGTTACATCGAAACGCTGGTGGACAGCCCGGACATGCCGGTCGGCGACCGCGAGCGTTTCCTTCGCACCATCCAGCGCCACACCGAACGCCTCAACTCGCTGCTCGAAGACCTGCTCGCGCTCTCGCGCCTCGAATCGATCAACCCCGATCTCCGTCGCGAACCGACATCGCTTTCCGCGCTGATCACCGGGCTCATCGACGACTATCGCGCGCGGCCCGTTGCGGCCGAGCACACCCTCAATTTTGCGCTCGATCCCGCCGTGGGCGAAATCCTGATCGACCCGCTGAAAATCACGCAGGTTTTTGAAAACCTCCTCGAGAATGCCCTCAAATATGCGCCGCGCGGCTCGCGCATCGACCTCTCCACGCAGCTCCATGCCGACGAAATTGAGATTTGTGTCCGCGACAACGGACCGGGCATTCCCGAGGCCGATCTCCCGCATATCTTCGAGCGATTCTACCGCGTGGACAAGGGCCGCTCGCGCGAGAAGGGCGGCACCGGCCTCGGCCTCAGCATCGTCAAACACATCGTGCAGCTTCACGGCGGCCGCGTCTGGTGCGAAAGCAAGCTCGGCCACGGCACGGCCTTTTTTTTCAGCCTGCCGCTCCGCACAGGGAACGGATAGATATCTGCGTTATCCGCGGGACAATTCCGGGTGCGAGGTTTGATTTCCCGCAGATGACATGATGAGCACGGATAGAATCCGGCATCAGTGGCAATCAGTGCCCATCAGTGGTTAAAAACATACCCATTTAGTTTTATCCGTGTCTATCCGTGTCATCCGTGGTTAAGAAATTCCCGTTGTGGAAACCGCTTTACCCAGTCCCGCCCATCTCGCGCGCATCGCGCAACGCCGCGCCGACCTGCGGGCCGCGCTGGCGCGCGTGCTGCCGCCCCGGGCGCATTTTTTGTGCGAGATCGGCTGCGGCCACGGGCATTTCCTCACGGCCTACGCGGCGGCCCATCCCGGCGAATTGTGCCTCGGCATCGATCTCATCGGCGAGCGCATCGCCCGCGCCATCCGCAAGCGCGACCGCGCCAAGCTGCCCAATCTCCACTTTTTTCATGCCGAGGCGCATGATTTTCTTTCCGCGCTGCCGGCCGACGCCGGATTATGTGCAATTATTGTCCTTTTTCCCGATCCCTGGCCCAAGCGGCGACATCACAAAAACCGTCTGCTTCAGCCGGCGTTTCTCGATGCGCTCGCGGCGCGGGCGGGGCAGGGGACGCGCCTCTATTTTCGCACCGACCACCGCGGCTACTTCGCCCAGGCCACCGCGGTCCTCGCGGCGCATTCGTTGTGGCAGATCGACTCTGTCGCACCCTGGATTTTCGAGACCGAGACGGTTTTCCAGGCCCGCGCGCCCACCTACCACTCACTCGTCGCCCGGC
>Ga0210395_10004217_pt1 | contig 11052 bp, 16 predicted proteins | sample IncBWH4OmetaG_FD_150861 | JGI IMG/M metagenome (GOLD analysis project Ga0210395, IMG submission 150861) | Forest soil microbial communities from Barre Woods Harvard Forest LTER site, Petersham, Massachusetts, United States - Inc-BW-H-4-O ...
GCCAACTATGCGCGGCGTGCACGTGCACACACCTGCTCACACACGCCGCGTATAGTCGGCCATCTATACGCGGCGTGCATTTGCAAACAAGTGCATACACACGCCGCGTATAGTCGGCCAACTATACGCGGCGTGCACGTGCACACACCTGCTCACACACGCCGCGTATAGTCGGCCATCTATACGCGGCGTGTGTGCCCTCACGCCCGCAATACGCATCAAGCACGCCGCGTATAGTCGGCCGACTATACGCGGCACTCTGTACTCTGTCATTGCGTTTGGTTAGGGTTACTCACGTGAAAATGAGTCGCCGAATACGTGAGGACTTGTGCCCGCTTAGATGCCATTGCAGGGTAGTTATCTTTTATCGGCCACTGAGCGATAATGACCTTGAACCCGTTCAACGAGGCATTGTGAATTGAGGGACGCTCAAAAATAGTACGAAGCAGCATCGGGCTGCCATCCTCCAGGATCCCTCTACTCAGCCCAAGCGGGTGCATCAGACTAGTTGCCAGCACTGCCGCGTTTCCTGTGTGGCAGTAGCATAGCGCCCGCTCGCAGCTCGCGATCAGTTCCAAGTGCATCGGGCATGGCCTTGCGCTTCCGTCGGGTCCGTCCCCCTTTGTGTATTTGTATAGAGCTTTGATTAATGTCGCGATGGGGTATGACACCCAGTCGAACAGCGCAGGGAACACCTGTGGTCGTTTACTTTGTGTCCATATTCTCATTAGCATGTGTCACTCGCCTTTGGTATTAAAATGACAACATGTTCTTTGAGCGAGGCGCGCACTTCACTGTCCTTCCAGACATTTGCGAGAGGCGCTATTACATTTTCAAAGATGGCCCTGTGTGTTGTCTGGTCAGCACAATTCATCCTTTCCGTCTCGACTCACCTTCCCGAGTTGTCGTTCAGGTTTCGCACGTCGACCGTGTACACCACTTCTCCTCGGCACGCAGTTGGGCAGGCAGGCAGTTCTATCCTCCGGTGGAATGCGTCCGACGGCATTTCCGTTTCGCACTGTCTTCTCTTTCCCCATGCTGTTAGCTTGTCCCTTGTCGTCTGCGCCCAACTTCCGGCGATCGCGGCCGTCACCGTTCCTTGCTCCGAATCTAGCGCCCCTGCTCGTGCCGCAGCACGGTGAGAGAAATAGTTGTAGAATTGTGAACAAATAGGCTTAACGACGGCGGCAGCCTGCAAGCTTCTTTCTCTTGGCGATGACTCCCCGTCTGACATCGGCGACGGCGGGTTCGGGTCGTTTCGCACCTTCTGGTTGACTTCTGTCAGCTTCCGGTACAGGCAGTGTGGGACCCCATTTGCTTGCACATTTCCGATCGTCCGTAGGTACCCAAGCGGGTACACGTTGATGTCCACTCCGCTTCCCTCGTTCACGACAGAGTCCATCTCTTCTGGGTCGTCGTCGTACCGGGGCGGAGGTGGGTCAGGGTTGAAAAATCCCTGTACCGTCTCTAGGTTCATCAGCACACCGCACCGTCCCTCCTCGCCATCTATCACGTGTGCTTCCCTCCTCGCGATCCGCTTTCCTTCCGTGTTGTAGATCGCTATCTCTGTCCCTTCTTCTGTCTCCAGTGGGAATGTCATAGGGTCGATTCGCCGTCGGTTTGGCCCGGTTGCCTTGTCGTAGAAGTTATTGTCCCCGTCCTTTGCTAGCTCCGCCGCCGAGAGCGGGTCCCATCTTTCCACCATGGTAAACCTGCCGCCAGACGACGCCATCACATTAGCACTCTCCTTATTTCCTCTACGCTCTCTGTACACTCTTCACTCACTGTATCGATGTGGCCAACGCGAGCGTCATGCACGCCAGCTTCGAGAAATCTCGCTCGCTTTCCCACGTCTCCGCTTCGATCGCCTCCCTTCCTTCTTCAGCGACACGCGTGTTTTGCCCATACTTTGTCGTTACCGCAATCGGTGAGTGCGTTGCCAGAAACCCATCCTCTTTCCACTCGTTCGGCGCGTTCGCGACCCACCTCTTGTACTTCGACTTCATCTCCACGTCCAGCTCCTTCACTTCCTCAAAGTTCAATCTGATCTTCCTTTCGTCCCTGCAGCCAGTCGCCCGCTCCGTTAGTCGCCCTGCTCTTTCGTCCGTTCCTGTCCTACTTACATCGCACTGCTCAGCTCGCTCCAGTTGTGCACCTCGCTCTCCAGCGTGTTCGGGTACCGCTCCGTCCGCAGGAAGAACGACCGCTCCCGTATCCCTTGCAGACAGTATAGCAGCATCATCGTCACTTGCCGTGAATGTCTTCGCGCCATCACCGACGATCCCGTGTTGTGCCCCGCAGCGCATGGCTCCTCTTCACATCTGATGAACGCGTTCGGTGCCATCGCCAGGAAGACGTCCTCGCCCATCGCTTGTCCGATGAATAGCATCCGTCCCTTCGTGTCGAACCCCGTCAAGCCGTGCTTCCCTTTGAACTCCCGGTGCGGCTGCTTCAGGTCCATCTCAAACGTGAACCGCGTGATATTGACACCGTTCGGCAGTATTGACTCCACACCTATACTCTTCCCCACTGTTAGCATGTAATCCAGCATCGTTTCGCTCGTCTCTATCACAGTCCGTCCTTCCCCCAGACGCACTCGGAACCTTTCGTCGATTGCGATTTCATGTCGTCCTGCCAATGTGTTCAGTGCCGCCTTCTCCTCCTTGTTCCGGTACATGTCTCTCGTCGCCGACAGCTTCATCGTCTTCACCCTCAGCCTGTTGAACTCTTCTTCGTGTCTCAACTCGTGGATTGGCGTCCTTATGATATTCTGCAGCACATCGCTTTGCGGTATGCTGTCTCCTGGCTCACTGCTGAGCACATCTGGTATTTGATTGAACTCTATCGGTTCTGCAGGCCCGTCGTCGTCTTCCCTCGGGTCGTTGTTCTCACCCTCCCTGCGGTTGCTCAGCTTGTCAGTCTTTTCACTCTCTTTTTACTTCCGACCTGGCTTACGCATTTGTTCCTGGCTCCTCAGTCCACTCCTCAGTCCACTCCATCGCCACTTCTGGTGTGCTCGGTGGGCTGGACATTTCGCTCGTCCACAGGGATGGGCGTCGTTTGTGGGGGTGGTGGGGGTACCGTCTTATCGATCGCCGTTTTCTTCCGTATCTATATGGTCATGACCCTTGTGCCTTTCGTTCGGTTTTTGCCATGGCTTTCCCATGACCCACATTCTTGCCGTGATGCCGCATTGTTCTCGCTTCTTTTCCTTGTCAGTTTCTCCTTTTCTCACTAGCCATTTTCCCACAGTCCAGGCCTTGGTCACATGCTCTTTGTGTCTTTCTCTTGCGGTCTCGCATTCTTGTAGTGGCACGCTGTCAGCTGGCATTGGTCATGCTAGCTGCCTGTGGTTGGTGGTCCTTATATCACATATCTTGTGTTTCACAAGGGTTTCGCTTTTCTGCCCACCACTGAATAACTTATATACAGCTGTGCTCTCTGATCAGGGCAGAAATCATTCTCCTGTTTGGCTGACTTGCCTGTGGTTCTGCATGTTCATCAGTCAGGTGTGTGGTGTCAGAGTTGGCTGCTTCTTGTTTCATATTTGTGGGGATTTGGTCTGTGTGTCGCTCCACTGTCAAGGAGTGCTTCGGTAATGGTCGTTTTGTGCCACATGTAGATTTGGACAGAGATTGTCATTGAGTCCTTCTTGTTACTGTACATGGTAGCTAGCATTGCCGAATCTGCAACCTTCAGAGTTTGGCAGAGCAAAAATCCTCGCCCATGTCACGGGCATCGAGGTATGCTCCTCTTTCTTCCTTCGTCATTTGGTTTTCCAGGGCACAGATTAGTTGCGCAATAGTTAGTTTCAGTCCTGGTTTGGTTGGAGTTATCGTGGGAAGTGTGGCGGGGAGGTATCGGGGGTTGTAGTGGTGTTTGTGCAGATTGTGGTTGCCGTGTTTTGTCTGTTGATCCTTGGGCAGTTCCTGGCCATATGGCCTTGGGTTCTGCACCGGAAGCATCAGCCTTCCGCTCTGTATTTAGCTCTCTCTTCTTCTGTGAGTTTCTTGAATGGGAGGGAGGTGGTAGCGTCCACGTCCATTGGGACTACTCCATTATTTCTGGTATTGGTGGGTCGCGAGGTGTTGGTTTGATATGAGGATTGGTCTCGTCCTCTGTTGCTGCGGAATCCTGTGAGTCCAGCATTCTGGAGCTCCCTGATGCAGTTTACTTCTTTTTGGGCTGCCTCCTTCCATTCAGTCATTGTAGTTGGGATATTTTCTCGATTTACTACGCGGCGATGGACGTTCTCCCTAAGTCCAGTGCGATATTGCACTATAGTTCCCATGGCGTTTGGTTCCCATCCAGCCACGGTGGCAAGTCGTTCAAAGGTTGCAGTGTAGGTGTCGATGTCCAAGTCCCTCATGGTAAGTTTCATGAGCTGGTCGTACGTGGTTTGTTTTCGCCCGTTGTCCTGCCAAGTAGATTTGAAGGATCATTCAAAGTTGTTCCAAAGGGTTTCGTCCGATTCCGCAAGGTATCCCATGTTTGCAGGGTTGGTGCTTTCCACAAATTCCTGGTCACGGGCATTCACCCAATCTTCCACAAGGGGTCCCTTAATATAGGACAGGGCAGTGAGTACCCTGTAGAAAGGGATACTAATGGTGTCATTGTTTTTGTTTAAGAGACGATATCTCCTAAATTCGTTGAGGAAGGTTTTGGATTTGCTCTGATCTCCAGTGAAGATGGTTGGGGCCACACCTTTTAGGCCATTGGAGGATGCATTTGTAGTGGTAGTCGTGTTTACAGACATGGTTGCTGGTGGGTCAAGGGGGAGGGTTCCTTGGAGTGATGCTATATTTTCAAGACTGGTGGCGAGTGCATTGGCTTCAAAATCTGCAGCAGATGAATGATGGATCCGATTCTTGTTCCCCACTGTTGTGGTGTGTAGAGATATGTTAGTATGTACCACCTGTTGTTGATGAATTCGACAAGGATATCAGTGTTGTCTTCGGTGAAGTGGGCTGGGATGACGTAGCCGGTGTGGCGATCACTTCTTTGGATCTACTGGGCAGGACCTTTGACGTGTGGGGGGAGGTTGTTGAATGGTCGTCTTTGTACTGGTACAAGGGTGCTGTCAAGAGGTAATGGGACGATGTCGTACAGGGGTGCCACAATGTTTCAATGTTTCCAGGAATGGTACAATGGTACTTGATAGTACAAGGAGCTTGTACTTATGTTAAGTCCTTGCAGGGACTAATGATGCATGATGTGTGCCAAGGTATTTTGTGGATTCAAAGTGTTCAGTGGTTCAGTGACTCGGTGATTCGATGAGGCTTCGACAGCCAAATGAGAAAGAGATGAGAGGGAGATCACAAGTGGAGTTTCAGAGTTCAGGGAAGCTTGGGATTGCAAGATGTAAACGAAGTACAACCTGAGGTTTACTACAGATACTGCACTGATACTTATAGTACCCTGACTGGCTCGTATGAGTAAGATAATAGTACACGGATCCTAGGAATGAGTCAGGACTAGTAAAGCGATCCTAGGAATGAGTCATAGTGAGTCACAGCCTTAAGGGCCTAGTAGACGAGTCAGGTCATGAGAGTGGGTCAACGAGCCATTAGGAATGAGTCACAAGGGTCATGGGGGCGAAAGATGTGGGTCAATGAGTTAGTAGGTATGAGTTACAAGGGTCATGGGGGGCGAAAGGTAAGGGAGGATGAGTAAGAAGAAAAGAAATAAGCATCCAGATCATAGTCGCACAATGTGGTCATGACATAGCGTCTCTTTGCCAACTTTAGTTTCCACTGACACCCAGTCCTGTGCCTTAGGAGTAACTAGTGAAGTAAAGACGGTTAGTGAAAAGGCTCAGTCCTCGCGCGAATGGTGCCCTCACCGACATTATCATTGGCTCCTGGGTGGGGGATGTCTAAAGGTTGTCTGGGACAATGACGACCTTTCTAAATATGTACCCTGTTGTTCAAATACGTTGCAGATGAACAACGAGCATTCTTTCTTCCCATTGATGACTCAGAGGCGTTGTCTGTCTGTCGTGGAAACCGCTTGACTTTGAACACCTTATATGGTGTTCAAAGCCTGTCATAGTCATTCGCAAATGGGTGCCATACCAAAACACAGCTGGAACGATGGAAGAGCCAAGCTACTATGCGAAGAAACCAGGTGTCGTGATCATCAATCAAACATCTTCAAGCCACAAGTTGTTTTAGAGGAGTCATTATTCAAAGGAAATCACTTAGTGTACTGAAACGCTACTCAGTAATGAGGGGTTTCCTTAAATTGTCTTTGGAGACAGATGAGTAAATAAAGGCATTCAGTCGGTAAGGCCTGATCAGACCAGAAGTGTGTAAGTGAGTAAGCAAGGGATGTCAAGACAAGAATCGACTTGTGTGGGGCTCACATTTCGTGAGGTCACAGAGGTGAGCGATGGATTGAATTTTGGTCAGTGCAAGCCTGGATGTTGGGGCGTATTGCCTCATCATGGCAAAGGATAAATAGGCTAGAGAAGAATGTACAGAGCGACGCATCGCAGCAAGGGCTTGACAAGATATGCTGCGAATTCCTATCATACTGTGTCTTCCTTTTTTCCAACACGAGAACCTACCCACGGTGACAAGTCAAGGTTAATGGCTTATTGACGGTGAGTAATGGCAGTTGACCGCAAGGGGCACAGAATTGGCCACACTGGCTCACAATCATGACACCGTGTCATGAATGCAAGCACCAAAGGGCTTCCCTGCACCATTCATCACCACACATCACCTCTGCAACTGGTAGGACTGTGCAGCCTATTGGTCGTCAGTGTGCGATGGCAGAGAGGGAGACATGGAGCATTGCCCCATAACCTCTGGCCTCGTGGCTATGACTTGACGGAGAGCAGCTTGCCACTCCTGCCCTGCCCCATGCTCCTGCCCTGACCTGTCTTCCCCTTGCCCAACTTGACAACCTCCAAGTGGTAACAAGTCAGGGTTGACCTTCAACTGATGGCAGCCCACAAAGGCATGGCAGGACTGGCCAAACTGGCTTATGACCCAGCAACACAAACACAGGTGCCAAAGGCTTCCCTGTGCCGCTCACCACACATCACATCCACAATGGTGGTAGGAGTCGGTGGCCTATGGTCATCAGTGGGCGACGGCAGAGGGGCAGCAACAGAGCAGCATCCAGCCATCAGACGGTGTCCTGAGTAGCCTTGGTAGATATTGTGTGCTGCTAAATTGAAAAACGATCAGACTCACCTTCTATGTGTGACACTTCACTTTGCAGCCAGGACCCAATGGTGGATAGGCTTTGCACTCCCGCCCTGCCCTGCCTTCCTCTTACCCAACTTGACAACCTCCAAGTGGTGACAAGTCGGGGTTGACCACCCACAGACAGCGAGTAATGGCAGTTGCCTGAAAGCGGGCAGCAGGACTGGCCACACTGACTCAGAATTATGATCCAGCAACGTGAACGCAAGTGCCAAAGGCTTCCCTGTGCCACTCACCACACAACACCTTCACAACTATGGTAGGGGTGGGTGGCCTATGGTTGTCAGTGGGCGATGGCGGAGAGGGAGGTAAGGAGCATTGCTCTGTAACCTCCAGCCTCATGGCTACAAGTTAGTCAAAAGGGGCTTGACGCTCCTGCCCTGCCCTGTCTTCCTCTTACCCAACTTTACAACCTCCAAGTGGTGACAAGCCAGGGTTGACTGCCCACAGACGGCAAGTAATGACAGTTGCCCAAAAGCAGGCGGCAGGACTGGCCACACTGACTCAGAATTATGACCCAGCAATGCAAACACAAGTGCCAAAGGCTTCCCTGCACCACTCACCACACAACGCCTCTGCAACAACAGTAGGGGTGGGTGGCCTATGGTTGTCAGTGGGCAACGTCAGAGAGGGAGGTAAGGAGCATTGCTCCATAACCTCCAGCCTTGCAGTTACGAGTTGGTTGAATGGCTTGATGCTCCTGACCTGCCCTGCCTTCCTCTTACCCAACTTGACAACCTCCAAGTGGTGACAAGTCAGGGTTAACCACCCGCAGATGGCAAGTAATGACAGTTGCCCGAAAATGGACGGCAGGACTGGCCACACTGACTCAGAATTATAACCCAGCAATGTGAACGCAAGTGCCAAAGGCTTCCCTGTGCCGCTCTCCACACAACACCTCCACAACGATGGTAGGGGTGGGTGGCCTATGATCGTCAGTGGGTGATGGTGGAGAGGGAGGTATGGAGCATCGCTCCTCAACCTCCAGCCTTCACGGTGAACACCAAACCATGGGGATCTGACAAGTCAAAGTGTTAGTCAATAACGCTCCAGATGCAGCGAGAGCACTCACTTCCAAAACGGCAGACAATGTGCCCATTCCATGAACCCAGTCTGTAAGACATGTCTACAACCCTGGACATCAGAAACACGAATGCCAAGACAGTGACAAGCAGTATCCCAGTGCTTCAGGAGGCAGGAGGAATGGCACCCACCAAGGCAACTAGATGGAGAGTCATAGCTGCTTGTGAGGGGCTATGTGCGGCTAGACTAAAGACCATGTCTTCTCAGGGATCTTGCCAATGCTGGAGGAAGATAACTGCCGAGATAGCCTGACAGTGAGTCGTAGCTGCTCGTGAGGGGTGTAGAATGGGCAGAGCTAATAACCATGTATACAGATGACAGTAAAAATGGCGGACGAAGATGGAGTAAGATGATGAGGATGGCGACTACATACAGTCAATTTGTGATACTCCAATTGGAAGCCCACCGTGTTGACAGGTGGCTGAGCAGTCTACCCACTGCACTGCAGTTTGACGCAGCCATCTCAATTGACATGCCAATTGGAAAGCCGCCACTTTAAGGTTAGCTGCTCACCCAAATCCCGAAGCGGCTAATATCCTTTACCATAGAGACTAGAGTCATTCAGCACCTTTCTTCAGCGACTTTCTGAAAACAAGAACCCACAGTGAACCCGCCTTCCGCAACTGACCTAGTTACATACTCTTACAACTCTTCCCCGTGTTAACATCAAAATCTATAATTTACCAGTGATAGAGCCTGAGGGGCCCTGTTTGTGAGAGTGAATACCTCACCACATCAAAAGGAGGCAAAAGCTTTCTTTTTACATGCATTTGTTGTCTTCGTCTTCAGACGACTCCACCTTCTATTTTCCAACTTTGTTTTGTAACGTGGAGGGGAACAACAACCTTTTGAATATAAGGTGCACATAGACTAAAGAATGCAGGACGAGTGATCACCGCCATTGGGGCAATATCTCACTCCTTTCTGAAAAAGGTGTGAGTGTCAATCGGAGTCTACAGTGTGCAAGGCAAGGTCAACCATTGGCAACAACCTTAACATCGGAATGAGGATGAAACGGTCAGAGAGTGAGAAAGAGAAGGACCAATATTTTGAGAACTTAGCAGTGCAGGACATGGAAGGAAAGTGGCCCCCACAACATAGGGGGAAAGCAACAGTGAGACATGCATAATGACAGAAGGAAACAGATCTTAAGAGAGAGAATAAGCAACACACATGAATGGAGGGGACAATGCAGACACAGGTGCAGGAAAAGAGAAATAGGGGCCTCGTCACATAGTCAAGATTGAACTTCATCACATAGTCACCCCCACGCACTGCAAGAAGTGGTGTGCATGGAGGGTGATAGGAGCAATAGTTGGTCGTGAAGGCGATGACCCAAGCAGCCAAGCATAAGCAGTGAAAACATGTAGACTATTTTATTCAACAACGTATCAGAGAATCATGACAGAACACTATATACTCTTTGCACATAACATGTGCACTTTCTCCATCTTTGGTGTGATTGGCACTGAGGTGGATACCATCATCACAGCATTGAAAGATGGTATGGTTGGTGTGGTGTCATTGATTGCAGTGATCATACATTCACGTAATGGAGCTGGGACATGGCAAGCGCGTGGCTTGCAGCAAGGGGTAGGCTTAAGAGAGAAGCAATTTGCGCTGTGAATGTGCAAACTGAGTTTCACAAAACAAATGGAGTCTTACCTGATTGCAAAGAGGGAGAAATTCATTGTCATTGTCATGTCATTGTATCCGGCATTCTTCAGTTGGTCAACCCCGTTCACCGTCTCATCAACCACAATATCATCCTCATTGATGGCTCCCTTTCCGTTGACCTCATCGTCACCTTCATGCTTCTCTCCATCGTCATTTCCACTGTCATCATTAGCTTCATTTCCATTGCACTGTTCCTTCTTGTGGTCTTCCTCAAAGTCATCATCACATTGTTCTTTATCTGACTTTATCTCTGCGGATTCACAGTCATCTTCCAGTATGGTGGTCAACGCACGAAGACATAAAGAAGCATGTCATGGAGCCTTACAGGAGATGGCATGGCTCATACTGCGAGACCGCTTGTGAGGGTTTTGTGGTTTTGCGACATTGGAAGGGGTATATTGAAGTATGTGCCAATGAGTGTAATCTTCAAACACAATTGCCTGTGCCTTGTAGTGATTTTCGCACAGGCGTAGGAGTGGGAAGTGACCTTCAATGTTGATGTAAAACTCGAGCTGGTGCATGGGGTGAACAGTTCTCCATGGCAATCCAACGTCTCCATCCTTCTTGCACAGGGATGTCCAGCACTCCTTTGCTTTGGCACGTATATCTGTTACTTTGTCCTTCGTAAGTACTGTACCGTCTTCTGCTTGCAAAAACCAGAAAGTGATGTTGTTGGTAGTGTCTCATTTGCCGCCTGAACGGTTGTGTGTGATGCTCTTGCAGCATCTCTTCTCCACCAACTGAGAGTGCTTGTGCCAGAACACGATGTTTGGATGATTCTCTCGTTTTCTGGTGTTGTGTCACAAACATTGAATGTCATCTTGCATGATGGAGATGAATGCATGAGAGTGTTGTACGCCATGCTGACAGGGAGTAAGCTATCCATATTGAGGTGTCACATTCACCGAGAGAAGATGTATGTCAGTGTCTCCAATTGCACTTTCAGTTGGGCATTTTTGGTCAAAACACGCACATAGGAGTGTTTTCATGGGGAGTTCACTTCAGGTTGTTTCGCTGGATGCTGAAAACCCTGGCAGACGAAGAGGGTCAGTGATACAGAAGCATAAGCAAACCACCG
>Ga0210395_10004218_pt1 | contig 11052 bp, 12 predicted proteins | sample IncBWH4OmetaG_FD_150861 | JGI IMG/M metagenome (GOLD analysis project Ga0210395, IMG submission 150861) | Forest soil microbial communities from Barre Woods Harvard Forest LTER site, Petersham, Massachusetts, United States - Inc-BW-H-4-O ...
TGCAACTGCTCGGCGATCGACTGAGCCACCAGCTTGGCATCGAGCTCGGGGCGCTTGATCTCGAGGATGTTGACCTTGATCTGCTTAGAGGTCATCTTGTGCAGATCGCGCCGCAGCGCATCCACTTCCGCGCCCGACTTGCCGATCACGATGCCGGGACGCGCGGTATGGATGTTGACCTCGAGGTCGTTGGAGTCCTTGCGGATCGTGATGTCCGCGAGGCCGGCATGCGCGAGCTTGTCCTCGATGTGCTTGCGGATCTCAATGTCCTCAGCTAGGTACTCGGCGAAATTGCGCTCGTTGAACCAGTTGGACTTCCAGTCGTGGATGTAGCCCACGCGCATTGCCTCTGGATGAACCTTTTGACCCATGTCTGTTTGAAGTCCTGTCTCTTGTCCTTGAGCCCGTGCCCTAGGGCTTGGGCGTGAGCGTGATCGTCAGATGGCTGGTGCGCTTGCGAATCGGCGTGGCCCTGCCTTGGGCGCGCGGCCGGAAGCGCTTGATGGTGGGCCCCTCGTCGGCAAACGCCTCACGCACGAGCAGGTCGTCCTCGATCAGCTCATGGTTGTTCTCGGCGTTGGCCACGGCCGACTCCAGCAGCTTGCTCCAGTCGCGGGCCACCTCACGAGGGGTAAAGGCGAGGATAGCGCGTGCCTCCTCCACGGACTTGCCGCGTATGTGCCCGCACACCATGCGCGCCTTGCGCGCCGAGGTGCGCACATAGCGAGCCTGAGCACGCACGACCTTACGGCTGGCGCGCGAAGGAGCTGTCGAGGACTCGCCGCGAGCGCTGCCCGCCGGCTTCTCGGCCTCGGGCACAGCAGCCGCGTTCTCGGCCTTCGCACTGGTCGGCTTCTTCTCGGCGTCTGGCTTCTCGGCCCTGGCTGCGTCCGCCTTCTCGGCCTCGACGGCAGGCTTCTTTGCAGCCGCAGACTTCTTGGCGGCGGGCTTCTCCTGCGCAGCGTCGGACTCCTCATCGGCGGCAGCCTTGGCCGTCGACTTCTTTGCGGCCGGCTTCTCAGCGGCGGCTTTAGCGGCCTTCTCGGCAGCAGGCTTCTCCGCAGCGGACTTAGCGGCCTTCTCGGCAGCAGGCTCCTCCGCAGCGGACTTAGCCGCCTTCTCAACGACAGGCTCCTCCACAGCGGACTTAGCCGCCTTCTCAACGACAGCCTTCTCCGCAGCGGACTTCTTTGCCTCAGGCTTCTTCGCGGCGTCCGGCTTTGCCTTGGCGGCGGGCTTTGCCTGCTCCTCGCCCTCCGCGGACTGCTCGTCTATCGGCTTCTCGGCGCTCATCGCACCTTCCCGGAGCCGGCGTGACCGCGGAAGACTCGCGTGGGCGCGAACTCTCCCAGCTTGTGGCCGACCATCGACTCGCTGATGAAGACCGGGACATGCTTCTTGCCATCGTGAACGGCAAGTGTGTGGCCGACCATGTCGGGGAAGATTGTCGAGGTCCGTGACCAGGTCCTGAGCATCTTCTTCGTGTTGGCCGCGTTCATGGCCTCGATGCGCGCCATCAGGCGCTCTTCGACCCACGGCCCCTTCTTGCTTGAGCGGCTCATCGTTCTCCTTCCAAGGCTTTTCCCATTTGCCCATGAGCGTCGCGTAGGCCAAGCCCAGCAAGGACGCAGTGAGCGAGGTGTGCTTTGCACACGAGCGATCGAGGATGCCGCGAGGCGCCGGTATACGCGGCGCTCATCGCTGCTTACCCTTCCCGCGTCGCCTACCGCGCACGATGTACTTGTCCGAAGCCTTGTTCTTCTTGCGTGTTCGATAGCCCAGGGTGGGCACGCCCCAAGGTGTGACCGGGTGACGGCCGGCGGTGGTAGAACCCTCGCCACCACCGTGCGGATGGTCTACCGGGTTCATCGCCACACCGCGCGTTTGCGGTCGCACCCCCATGTGGCGCTTGCGTCCGGCCTTGCCGACCTTGACGTTCTGGTGCTCGGCGTTGCCGATCACGCCGACGGTGGCGCGACACTCGCCGCGCACCATGCGCATCTCGCCCGAGGGCAGGCGCAGGGTGGCCATGTCGCCATCCTTTGCCATCAGCTGGATCGAGGCGCCGGCCGAGCGCGCCATCTGACCGCCGCGCCCGGGCTGCAGCTCGACGTTGTGGACGACGGTACCGACGGGCATACGCGCCAACTCCAGACAGTTGCCGACGGCGATCTCGGCGCCCTCGCCAGACGCGACCGTCATCCCAACTGTCAAGCGCTGCGGTGCGAGGATGTAGCGCTTCTCGCCGTCGGCGTAGTGCAGTAGCGCGATGTAGGCCGAGCGGTTGGGGTCGTACTCGATCGCCGCAACCTTCGCGGGCACGCCGTCCTTGCGACGCTTGAAGTCGATCCGCCGGTACAGGCGCTTGGCTCCCCCGCCGCGGTGGCGCGCCGTCTTGCGCCCGTGAGCGTTGCGTCCGCCGCTCTTCTTCAACCCTTCGACGAGCGTGCGCTCGGGCTCGGTCTTGGTGACCTCGGCGAAGTCTGGGTAGGAGGCGAAGCGCCGTCCGGGGCTGGTTGGCTTTGGCTTGCGAATCGGCATGGTCCAGTCCTACTCGTTGATGCCCTCTAGGCCCTGGAAGATCGGGATGCTCTCGCCAGCGCGCACCGAGACGATGGCCTTCTTCCAGGCGCGCGTGCGGCCGCGGCTGATGCCACGACGCTTGGGCTTGGATTTGACGCTGAGCGTGCGCACATCGACCACATGCACCTCGAACAGGGCCTCCACGGCCTGGCGGATCTGGGTGCGGTGAGCGTCGGGGTGCACCCGGAAGGTGTACTTGCCAGCCGCGGAGAGCACATAGCTCTTCTCGGAGAGAACGGGCTTGATGATGACCTGAGAAGGCTCCATCAGACCTTTTCCCTCTTGGGTGTCCCGGCGCGAGCGGTGATCTGCTCCAGCGCAGCCTCAGAGATGAGCAGCGAGGCCGCGCCGAGCAGGTCGGCCACGCCGACGCTCTCGGGTTGCAGAACGGCAACACGTGCAAGATTTCGGAACGAAAGCGCGGCGGAGGACTCATCTGCGACCAGCACGACAAGGGTGGGCTGTGGCTGGTTCCAATCCTCGAGTAGATCGAATGCGTCGCTGGTCTTGGGAGTCTTGAACGCGGCCGCGTCGAGTATCGCCAGCGACCCGCGATCGGCATGCAGCGAGAGCGCGCTGCGCAGCGCAGCGCGCTGCTCCTTGCGATTGACCTTGAAGGTGTAGGAACGCGGCTGTGGGCCGAAGACCGTGCCACCACCGGTCCATAGTGGCGAACGGCTCGAACCGGCGCGCGCGCGGCCCGTACCCTTCTGCCGCCACGGCTTGGCGCCACCTCCGGAGACGTTTCCGCGGGTCTTGGTGGCGGCCGTTCCCCGCCGGCGCGCAGCCTGCTCGGCGCGCACGCTCTGGTGTACGAGCGGCCCATGGAAGCCTGCGCCGAAGGCGGACTCCTCGAGCTTCACCTTCTTGGAGGCAGCCGTTCCCCCTGGACTCAGAATCGGCGCGTCAGGCATCGCTACGCACCTCCACGACGCCGCCCCGCGGCCCCGGAACAGAGCCACGTACGAGCAGCAGGTTCTGCTTGGGATCGACGGCCACGATCTCAAGCCCCGGCTGAGTCACGCGCTTGTTGCCCATCTGACCAGGCCCGCGAATACCGGGACGAACACGTGCGGGGTCGGCGGAGGCGCCGATCGAGCCCGGGGCACGCACGTTGTGCGAGCCGTGAGAGACGGGACCGCGTTTGAAGTTATGTCGTTTGACCGTGCCCTGGAAGCCCTTGCCCTTGGAGACACCGGCGATCTTCACCCGTCCTCCGACCTCAAAGGAGTCGACCGTCACCGACTGGCCGAGATGCAGGTCGGCGGCCTCGCCGCGAAACTCCACGAGATGGCGCATCGGGGCGGCGTCGGCCTTCTTCAGATGGCCTAGCTCAGGCTTTGAGAGATGCTTCTCCTTGGTTTGCCCAAACGCCAGCTGCACAGCGTCGTAGCCGTCGCGCTCTTCGGTACGGACCGCGGTCACCGGACATGGCCCGGCCTCGAGCACGGTAACGCGGGCGACGCTGCCGTCGTCCTGAAAGACCTGGGTCATACCCAGCTTCTTGGCGAGAATCGCGGGCATGATTCAGGTAGCGAGGCGGATCTCGATGTCGACGCCCGCCGGGAGATTGTCCAGGCGTTGCAAGGAGTCGACCGTCTTTGGGCTCGGCTGGTGGATGTCGATCAGACGCTTGTGGGTGCGGATCTCGAAGTGCTCGCGCGAATCCTTGTCCTTGAACGGCGAGCGGATCACGCAGTAGACGTTCTTCTCGGTCGGCAGCGGCACGGGACCGGACACCGTTGCGCCGGTGCGCGCGGCTGTCTCCACGATCTCCTTGGCAGCCGACTCTATGGCTGAGGTGTCGTACGCCTTCAGTCGGATGCGAATCTTGTTTTGTGTCGCGGCTGCCATCTGGATTTCTCAGCGGTTCTTTCTTGCTTGTTGGTGGCGCTTCTCTGATTTGGGCCGTGTCCGCCCACCCACTCCGTGCGTGACGGAGCGAGACAAAACGAACTTCCCAGGGGGAGACCCGTCTTCCATCGCTCCCCACAGCGGAGCTAAATTCGTCGTATCTGTTTACCAATGAAAAGCGCCTCGCTAAAGCTGCGAGGCGCCTTCTGTACTACTCGATGATCTCGGTGACCACACCAGAGCCGACCGTGCGCCCACCCTCGCGGATGGCGAAGCGCAGCCCCTGATCCATGGCGATCGGCTGAATCAGCTCGATCTCCATCTGGACGTTGTCGCCCGGCATGACCATCTCGACGCCCTCGGGCAGCTTTGCCACGCCGGTGACGTCGGTCGTGCGGAAGTAAAACTGCGGCCGGTAGCCCGTGAAGAACGGAGTGTGGCGACCACCCTCCTCCTTCTTGAGGATGTAGACCTCAGCTTTGAACTTGGTGTGCGGAGTGATCGATCCCGGCTTGCACAGCACCTGGCCGCGCTCGATCTCCTCGCGCTTGGTGCCACGCAGCAGACAGCCGACGTTGTCGCCCGCCTGACCCTGGTCGAGGATCTTGCGGAACATCTCCACGCCCGTGACAACTGTGGTCGTGGTGTCGTGGACGCCCACGATCTCGACCGTGTCACCGGTGTTGACGATGCCCTGCTCCACGCGACCGGTTGCGACGGTGCCACGGCCCGTGATCGTGAAGACATCCTCGACGGGCATCAGGAAAGGCTTGTCGAGCTCGCGCACGGGCTGGGGGATGTAGCTGTCGAGCGCCGCGGCAAGCTCGATGATCTTGCCCTTGTACTCCTCGTCGCCTTCAAGCGCCTTCAGCGCCGAGCCGGTGATGAACGGGATGTCATCGCCGGGGAAGTCGTACTCGGAGAGCAGCTCGCGCACCTCGACCTCGACCAGTTCCATGAGCTCCTCGTCGTCGACCATGTCGGCCTTGTTGAGGAACACCACGATGTAGGGAACGCCCACCTGGCGGGCGAGCAGGATGTGCTCGCGCGTCTGGGGCATCGGCCCGTCGGCGGCGGAGACCACGAGAATCGCCCCGTCCATCTGGGCGGCGCCGGTGATCATGTTCTTCACGTAGTCGGCGTGCCCTGGGCAGTCGACGTGCGCGTAATGACGGTTCTCAGTCTGGTACTCGACGTGCGAGGTGGCGATGGTGATCCCGCGCTCCTTCTCCTCGGGAGCGTTGTCGATCTCCTCGAAGCTACGGGCTTCGCCACCCATCTTCTCCGCCAGCACCGTTGTGATGGCAGCAGTCAGCGTGGTCTTGCCATGGTCGATGTGACCGATGGTGCCGACGTTGACGTGCGGCTTGTCGCGCTCGAACTTCTCCTTCGCCACTTGTGTTCGCTCCTAAATCGACTTGGATGTTCGCCACTGGTAGGGCGAACCTGGGAAATCTATCTAAACGGGGACTTTCTTGACTTCTGCCTAAGCGGGTACCGGCTCGCCGGTGCGTTGCTCGATGATCTTCTCGGCGATGTTCGGGGGTACCTCCTCGTAACCCTCGAACTGCATCGTGTAATTGGCCCTGCCCTGCGTATTGGAACGCAGGTCGGTGGCATACCCGAACATCTCACTCAAAGGGACCTTGGCGTGGATCGCGAGCGCGTTGCCGCGCTGCTCGGAGCCCTGCAGGTGCCCTCGGCGACGGGACAGATCGCCCATCACGTCGCCCATGAAATCCTCTGGTGTCACGACCTCGACCGCGAACACAGGCTCCAATAGCACGGGCTTGGCGCGCTTGGCGGCCTCCTTGCACGCGAGCGAGCCGGCAACCTTGAAGGCGATCTCCGAGGAGTCGACGTCGTGGTACTTGCCGTCCACCAGCGTGACTCGTACGTCGACCATCGGATAGCCGGCCTTGACGCCGTTCTCCAACGCCTCCTCGACTCCCTTCTCGACAGCCGGGATGTATTCCGAGGGGATCGCCCCGCCCTTGATCTTGTTGACGAAGTCAAAGCCCTCGCCGGGAGCGGGCTCCATGTCGATATAGACGACGCCGAACTGGCCCGAGCCACCCGTCTGGCGCACGAACTTACCCTCGATCTTCTCGACCGTGCCGCGGATCGTCTCGCGGTAGGAGACCTGCGGGCGCCCGACGTTCGCCTCGACGCCGAACTCGCGCTTCATGCGATCGACGAGCACTTCGAGGTGCAACTCGCCCATGCCCGAAATCTCGGTTTGGCCGGTTTCTTCGTTGGTGCGCACCTGGAAAGTGGGATCCTCCTCGGCCAGGCGACCGAGCGCGACGGACATCTTCTCCTGGTCGACCTTCGTCTTGGGCTCGACGGCCACCTTGATGACAGGCTCGGGGAAGGTGATGTTCTCGAGCTTGATCGGAGCATCGGGGGCGGCCAAAGTGTCGCCGGTTATGACCTGCTTGATGCCGACCGCTGCCGCGATGTCGCCGGCATAGACCTCAGAGACCTCCTCACGCTCGTTGGCATGCATCATCAGGATGCGCCCGATGCGCTCCGAGCGCCCACTGCCCACGTTGAGCACGCGCGAACCGGCCTCCAGTTTCCCCGAGTAGACGCGGAAGTAGGTCAGCTTGCCGACGTAGGGGTCGGCCATGATCTTGAAGGCGAGCGCGGTGAAGGGCTCGGAGTCATCGGCGTGACGCTCGATCTGCGGCTCCTCGCCGTCGCCCTTGACGGGTTCGGAGCCGATAACAGCCGGCACGTCAAGCGGCGAGGGCAGATAGTCGACAACCGCGTCCAGGAGCGGCTGCACGCCCTTGTTCTTGAAAGAGGAGCCGCACAGGACGGGAGTTAGCTTCGTTGAGAGGGTGGCCTTGCGGATCGCCTGCTTGAGGACGTCCTCAGGGACCTCGGCCTCCTCGAGAATCAGCTCCAGCAAGGCATCGTCGTAGTGGGAGACCTCCTCCAGCAGGTGCTCGCGAGCAGCCTCGGCCGCTTCCACCAGCGTCTCGGGGATCTCGACCTCTTCCTGCTCGGTGCCGAGCTCATCTTTGTAGAGGATCGCCTTCATCTTGACAAGATCGATGACGCCGGCGAAATCGCCCTCGGCGCCGATCGGCAATTGGATCGGGACAGGATGCGCGGCGAGGCGGTCGATCATCGTCTGCACACCCTGCTCGAAGTCGGCGCCGGTGCGGTCCATCTTGTTGATGTAGGCGATGCGCGGCACGTGGTACTTGTCGGCCTGGCGCCAGACGGTCTCGGACTGCGGCTCGACGCCGGCTACGGAGTCAAACAGGGCGATGGCGCCGTCTAGTACGCGCAGCGAGCGCTCGACCTCGACGGTGAAGTCGACGTGGCCCGGGGTATCGATGATGTTGATCCGATGCCCGTCCCACTCCGCGGTGGTCGCGGCGGAGGTGATCGTGATGCCGCGCTCCTGCTCCTGTTCCATCCAGTCCATAACGGCAGCGCCCTCGTGGACCTCGCCGATCTTGTAGGTGCGGCCCGTGTAGTAGAGGATGCGCTCGGTCGTGGTGGTCTTGCCCGCGTCGATGTGGGCCATGATCCCGATGTTGCGGGTCTTCTCTAGGGGAAACTTGCGGGGCATTGTTCTGTGGTTGGTTCGCTCTGTCTCGGGAGGCTGTGTCTAGAGGGGTGCTGATGCTTGCGGATCGCGTCAAAGGAACGTAGATCCTTCGGTGCCGGCGGCTTAGGGCAAAAAAATGGGCCCCTTGGGCCCACGCGCTGCCGGTGCTCGGGCGGGTCGCTTCTCTATTTGCTCAAGGTCTCCATGCTTGCTTGTTTTGCGGCTGGAAGGCGCTCAGGTAAAAGCGCCCGCCTCGCCCGCAGACGGCGACTATAGCAGAGGAAATCGGCCCCCAGCCATACAGGTCTCGCGCGCCGGTCCGAGTCCGCGAGGTCTACTCGACGTCTTCGCACTCTGCCCCGGGCAGGCTGTCCGCGAAGACCGTGCCCAGGCGCTGCAGGACGTGTGTGGCTACGCGCAATTCCTCTATGTCCACGCCAGCCAGCGCCCGCTGCCAGCGCGCCTGCCAGATTGCGCGCTTGCTCTGGACCTTGTCCTCTCCTTGAGGGGTCAGACAGGTGACGACGACGCGACGGTCCTCATCTCCGCGCGTGCGCTGAACGTGCCCGGACTCGGCCAGATGGTCAAGCATTTGCGTGACGGTGGCGGGGGTGAGCTGCGCGGCGGCTGCGAGGTCGCGCGCCGAGAGCGGGCCTCGCTCGCTCAGCTCGATCAAGAGTTCCATCTGCGCATGGCTGACCTCTGAGCCGATCAGATGCGTATCGCGACCGCGCAGCCGGCCCAACGCTCGAAAGACGCGTCTGAAGGCCTTGCCCAACTCGACCAGCTCAGCCTCCCGCGCGCCGACGGCAGCTCGCGCAGAACGGACCGACGCGGGCTGGGAGGAAGACTCGGTTGTGCGCGGCATGGCGTCGAGGGACCTCAGACCCCGACGGCGTCGGGGAGCGCCTCTGCGTGGTTGGCGGCGGGCTCGATCTCGCTCTGGGGGCGCTCGGCGCGCAGCAGCATCAGGCACGGGATCAGCGACAGGGCCGCGATCCCAAGCGCCCACCAGTAGGCGGTGTCGAATGCGTCCGCAAGCTCAGCCGGGGTGCGCGCGTGTACGCCGGCGCGCTGCAGGACGACGGCGAGCACCGCCGTGCCGATCGCGCCACCGGTGCGCTGCAGCGCGTTGATCTGGGGGGTGGCGTCGGAGATCTGATCGGGGCGCATCGCCGAGAAAGCGGCACTCATCGCCGGCATGAAGCACAGGCCGATGCTCAGGCCACGTACGACCAGCACCAGCGAGATCGCCACGATCGAGGTGTCGGCGCCGATGAACGTGAAGGGAACCGTGCTGAGACACAGCAGTGATACACCGCACATTGCCACGCGCCCGCCGCCGAAGCGCTGGGTGAGACGGCTGGCCAGCGGCATCGCGATCAGCGCGCCGATCCCTTGGGGGCCGGTCAGTAGGCCCGTGTCGATAACGCTCAGTCCACGCACGTCCTGGTAGTAGTACGGCACCAGGATCATCGCGCCGAACAGTGCGGCGCCGAGGCCGAAGTTGGTGAACGCGGCGCCGGCAAAGACCTTGTTTGCGTACATGCGAATGTCCAGTAGGGGGCGCTCGACGCGCAGAGCGTGAAAACAGAACACCACGATCAATACGACTCCCACGATGCACGGCACGATGACTTTGCCCGAGCCCAATGCGGAGCCCGAGCCAAGCTCGCTGATCCCATAGATGAAGGCCGCGAAACCTGCCGGGAGAAGTGCGAGGCCGACGACGTCCAAGCTGCCGGCCTCGCCGGAGTCGGTATGGGGCAGCATCCTCCAACCCAGGACGAAGGCAACCACGCCAATCGGAACGTTGACGAAGAAGATCCAGGACCAGTGCAAGTTCTCGAGGATCAAGCCGCCGACGACCGGGCCGAGAATCGGCGCGATCATCGCCGGCATCGAGACATAGCCCATAACCCGACCCATCCGCTGCGGGCCAGCCACCTGGGCCATGATCATCATCGCGACCGGCATGATCATGCCGCCGCCCGCTCCCTGCAGGACGCGGAAGATGACCAGGGAGGTCGTCGAGTTGGCAAGACCGCACAACGCCGAACCGGCGGTGAAGAGCACCAAGGACGTCATATAGACCTGCTTGGCGCCGAAGCGCCGTGCGGCCCAGCCTGTGACTGGGATCACGGCGGCGAGCGCTAGGAGGTAGCCGGTGATAACCCACTGCACCTGCGAGAGCGGGCTGTGCAGATCGTGCGAGAGTGTGCGCAGCGCGACGTTGACGATCGTCGTGTCGAGAATCGACATGATCATCCCGAGGATCACCACGCCGCATACCACCCACACGTGGCGCTCGATCTTCGTGGAGGCGCTCGGGTCCCCTTGTTCGATTGTCGGACGCGAAGACATTTGGTACCTAAAGATTAGGTACCAAACCTTCTCTGTTCAACCCCGAAAAGTGTGCGTCAGCTCACGCTTATCCCTTCATACCAGGTAGGTCATGTACAGCCGGATCATGTCCCCTGGGCTATACGCTCGCCGAAGCCAAGAGCATCAGCGACTACGAAGGCATCCGTCGTTCTTATGGGTGGGCGCTAGCCGAGGTCGGGGTACCCATGCCTCCATACCTCCCACCGCGTGAAGGAGACGTAGAAGACGATCTTTCTTGCTGCCTCTACGTTCGCCCTGTACTCCATGAACCTGTCGCTCGGAATACCCGCCGCACCTGGTTTCATCGCCATCGCTCGGCTGGCCGCTACGCTCGCCATAGAAGCAAACGCGGCGGAGACAACGTGGAAATCACGGGTGTCGAGCGCTCCCGCTAGCGCCTCTGAATGCTTCTCCCAGGCGCGTCCGTACACATCCCAGTCAGTAATCATCCGATCCCAGTCTTGGAGGCGTAGGAGGTCTTCTAGGGCTTCATGGGCATTGTGTAGCTCCATGTATAGGAGTCGTGCGGCGCTTCGCATGTCTCGCCGACGGTCGCTGCGTGCAAGATACGATTGGACGCTCCCGCTTGCGACTGCACCCACGACAAGTCCGGCGAGAGCGGTGTCTAGCTGCATCTTCGCGCTACCCTCGGTCTAGATGGT
>Ga0210395_10004221_pt1 | contig 11050 bp, 12 predicted proteins | sample IncBWH4OmetaG_FD_150861 | JGI IMG/M metagenome (GOLD analysis project Ga0210395, IMG submission 150861) | Forest soil microbial communities from Barre Woods Harvard Forest LTER site, Petersham, Massachusetts, United States - Inc-BW-H-4-O ...
GGGGCGCCCGGCGGCCGCGAATTGATAGGTGTCACGCTCCCTTTGACGCAGCCGGAATGCCCTTGGTTTAAGGCTGGGGGAGCTCGATAGCGTGCGGACCACTTCTACGATCATCGCGATCACAGCCACGCTCGTCCTGGGGGTCTGGGTGGCCATCGAGGTGAGTCCCTGGCCGTCGGCTCTGGCGATCCGCTACCTCTTTGACAGCGACGCCTGGCGCACGAACGCGGCACTTGCCGGGCGAGTTCCCCCGGGTGTCGAGGCGCGCCGCAACGAGAGCTACGATCCTGGCGAGCCGGACGCGCGTCTCGACGTGTTCTGCCCCGCTGCGGCGCACGCGGAGCATCGAGCGCTGCTCACCATCGTGTGGATTCACGGCGGGGCCTTTCTCTCCGGGAGCAAGGATCAGATCACCAACTACGCGCAGATCCTGGCTGCCGGGGGCTACACCGTGGTCACGGTGGACTACTCGCTCGCGCCGGAGCGGAAGTATCCGACACCACTGCGTCAGCTGAACGCTGCACTCACGTACCTGCAGGAGAATGCGGCGTGGCTGCACGTCGATCCGCAGCGCTTTGTCGTGGCGGGCGATTCCGCCGGAGCATTGCTCGCAGCTCAGGTGGCGAACATCGTCACCTCACCCGACTACGCGCACGCGCTCGGTCTGACCCCGACGCTCAAGCCCTCCCAGATCGTCGGACTGTTGCTTTATTGCGGTCCTTACGAGATGCGGCGCCCCGCCGCAGCCGCAGCGCCCGGCTGGTTCCTGCGCACGGTGCTCTGGTCATACAGCGGGCGGCGGGACTTCGCGAGCGACCCGCGCCTGGCGACGCTTGCGGTGGTGAACTACCTAACGCCGCAATTTCCGCCGAGCTTCATTTCCGTCGGCAATGCCGACCCGCTGTCGCAGCAGTCACACGCGCTGGCGGCAGCGCTAAGGGCCCGCGGCGTTCGCGTGGATAGTCTGTTCTTTGCAGATGACTACGCTGCGCGCCTGCCACACGAGTATCAGTTCAACCTCAATACCGATGCGGCCCGGCTGGCCCTCGAGCGTGCGCAGAAATTTCTCACCTCGCTGCATTGACGTCGCGGAAACTCTCCGGCGGGGGCGGCGGCGTACGCGATGTGCTAATTCAGCGGTTCGAGTGTCGAGCGAGCGTTCCATTGGACCAGCCAGCGGTTGCTTGTTTCGACCGCCGGACACCGGGCGGCCACGAGTCTGCGCTTCTCATCGAGCGTGTCAGAGGGCTGGCGGGAGTTCCGCTGTTCCATAGCGGCGAGCTCGTCGCGCGCGACCGCGCACTCGGGCGAGAGTGCTACGTGCAGCCGGTCGGCCTCCGCTTGCTGCACGGCCCTGGTCTTGGGGTCCGTGCTGCAGGAGGCGGCAGCAATTTTCTGCAGTCGCAAGATTTCCGCGGGACGGTCGCGATCGTGAATGTAGTGCCGCTTGTCGGCGCCGGTGAGTTTGTATACCGGCTGGGAGGTATTCAGGGTCGCAATCTGTTCGAGCGCTTCCGGACACGAAAGCGGCGCTGCCGCGTCCGAAAAGACAGTGACGGGAAAGAGGCCGAGGCCGACGACGAGCAAAATCAGTCTGATCATTGGACCCCCTAAAGCGACGCCACGACAGTAGCGGCGCAGCTTCGGAGACGTTAACTCATGCCAGTGCTGTGGCGTAAGCGTCGACGAGCCGCTGAAGCGCAACCCGCAGCTCGATCGGTGCCGGAAAAACTGGGAAATGCCGACATGTCTCCAGGATGGGACAGGAGGCGGCTCAGTGCCGGGGCGAGTACGATCGGGCCATGAGTGTGAGGGAACACCTTGAGTTGCAACTGGGCGTCGCCTCCCATCTTCGATGGCTTCTGATGGCTATATTCGCGGCCGTTCTGGTCTGGCTCTATCCCGAACACTCTGTGAGCATGTTCAAGCGCCTTTGGATGTTCGCGGCCGTCCTGCTTTATCTCTGGCTGTTGGGAGCGCTGGCCGGGGCGCTGCTCGGCGCTCCGATGGCACGGTGTCCCCGTTGCGCCAGCAAATTGACCCTTCGCCCAGGTGTTACATCCTGTCCGAGCTGCTACGTCAGCTTTGATGCAAGGATTCAGCGCGACTGGTCGTACACGCCCACCCGATCGACCTGGCTCGCGCGCTCGCTCAGCTTGCATATGGGACACCTGGGGCACCGATGACCTCAGGCGGTCACGGCCTTCTCGACACGCTCTATGCCCCGCCGCGAGCCCCGGCCGTACGATTGCGAGCGAGGACGATCCGGGACTTCTTCCGAGGACGATCGCAGCGCGCACGCAGATTCCTGGGAATGGGCGCGATCGTCGCGGCGGTGGCACTGGCGATCATCGCGATGACCTGGAACCTCAGCCCCTGGTACTTCTATTTGTTGGCAGCCGTGGGCGTCCTTGGGGTGGCCAACATGGCCGGTGCATTGCTGTACCTTGATCGCACGAGGTGCCCCAACTGCAGATCAAGACTCGGAATACAGATTGCCAACCAGTACCGCTTCGGCCGCTTGGTTGCCTTCTGTCCGTTCTGTGGCGTCGGTTTCGACAAGTGCGAGGCTCGCAGCCCGTGATTTGCGCGCGCCGCTCGTGCGTTCGGTGGTTTCCGGGCACCGCCTGAGCGAGTCACGGCGTGCGGGGCGCCTGTGTGTCAACGTCAGGCTCAGAAGCGCTCTCTGCGGCCGATCGAATCACCCTAAGTGACTGATTTGGCTCGCACCGACGAGCTGGCAGAGGTTGATTTCGCCGGGGTTTGAAGTACTGCGGCTGGGTCAGTCCAGATAAGCGGGGCGTAAGTGGAAGCAGGCCCTCGCGAGATTTGCTTTGCTGAGCGACGCTCGATCGTCCGGTTGAGGGCGATTCGGCAAAAGCGCTCGAAAAAACAAGAAGTGCGGCGCCCGCCAGTCCCGTGGGGAGCCTCAGGGCCTTGCCGTGGAGTGCTCCGCCAACGGTACCCCGTTCGAAGTAGGTCGAATAGGTACATCCCCTCATTACCCGCTGCCGGGGCGCTACTTACGATCGAGAGAAGCATTGCCTGCCAACCGAACGCAGGTTGCCGCGTTCGACGAAGTTGGGAGCCAGGGCCGAGATTGCATAGGTCGAGTTCTCCAGGACCGAGGCGCACCCTCGGAGCAGCAAAATGTTTGAGGACACCCGCAACAAGCTAAGAGAAGCCGACTTCTTTCTCCGCCACCTTGATTGCGCGTGCGGCTCGATTCTCAAGAACACCGAGGGAGCGACATTTTATTTGAGCGCTTTTCTGTGCGCCGGCCGTAGCGTAGACGACCGCCTGGAAAAAGCGGGAGGCGACGAATACCGAAGCTGGTTGGCGCAGCGAATGGAAAGCTTGACCCAAGACCAGTCGCTGTTGCTCGGGTTCACGAAGGAGCAGAGTGGAAAGAGCGTCCGCATTGGCGGCCCTGAAATTGAACGTTCGGGAGACTGGGTTCCTGCCATCGAGCTTCAGCAGGAGCTCCTACGCGAAGGCGGCTCGTTCACTGTAATCGCGAGCGCGCCGCAGGGTGCGTCTGCGCCAATGGTGTGGCGGTCGACCATCAGGTTCATTCGATTTCCGGAAACGTCGATTGTCGATGTGTGTAGGAATTATCTGGCGCTCATGAACGAGATCGTGAGCGAGTACGAGGCTCACCGGCGCTGTTTGCCGTCGTTATCTGAGCGGTGTCGCTGACCTGGGTTTGGCCCGGCAGCGCCGCACGGGACGGCCACTTCTCGTCAATTGTCGCAATAGACGCCACGAGCTTCAGCTAGACCGTCGTCCTTTCCTTCCCTGCTGCGGACTTGGACCCCCATGAGCGACTTATGGTAAATAAGTCGTCTAACTACTTGCCTTTACAATTAGAAATAGTTCTCGACTAATTCGTTGTAGTCATCGGGTCACGAGCGGGTGACAGACTCTCCCGGAGAGAGTGCTGTGCACTCCACAAATGTGGTGTGGAGACGGGGAAGGGGAGTGATCGGCTTGAGAGCTGTAACGACGCTGGGGGCTCGACCGTGACAGTTAGCGCGGACGCCGTCGCGGGCCCCGAGAATGCTGGGCGCTCGGCGGTCCGGAGGCGGACTCGGGCCGGCTCGAGCCCATCCTTAGACGTCATGCGCGACGTAACTGTAGATTTAATTGCCAACGAGCCACCGCGCCGTGGTTGCACTATGGTCATGGTTGAAGAGGGGCCATGGTCGCCTGATAGCATTGTCATTAACCTCGAGCGTGTGCAGATGCGCCTCCATGCGTGTCTTGCCGTCGCCCTTGACGGCCTGCTCGCGGAGAAATATCCCAGATCCGCCGGCGAGCCCCTCGTGATCCGCCTTGACGCATTTAACGTACCTAACGAGGTGCTAAGGGCATTTTTCGTGCGCTTCACTTCCGAAGTGCTCGCGCTGCCGGCGTATGCGCTTGCATTGTCACACGGTAAATTCGTATCCCGTGTTACGTTCGAACTCAACCTGAGTGACTTGCCCAATCACGTCTGACCACCGAGTCGCACGAGCGAACTACGGCAGTCAGGCGCTCTCGAGCACTGCCTGGTATTGGAACGTTGTGTAGCGCCTTCAACCGCCGGAGGTCCGACTCGGGCAGCGCAACTCGAACTAGCGCTTCTTCGTGGCTCTCTTTGAATTTCTCCGGAGTTCTCGCAAACCGTTCCAACGGTTGTCTCGGGCGGCGCATTTCCGGAATCTAAATAGCGTTGGTCCGCTCGCTCTCTAAGTAAGTATGAGCGGCAGCCATCGCGGCGGCGCGGGCGGCGGTCTCGAGCTCGTAGTCGTCCAGTTTCGGCGGGCATCAGGAAATTCTGGCGCCAATTGCTGCACCGCGTCCCATGCAGTGCCAGGCCACCGAGATACTGGATGAGCGCACCGGAGATGCGAGCTGCAAGCATCAAGCCCGGTTTGTCTTCCTTTCATCAGGCTGTAATGGAAGGCAAGTCATCCTGTATGCAACGTATGAGCGCCGTTCTTACGAGCACAGACGAATCCCCGAGGTGCAGTGTCGCGCCGGAGGACATCAACACCATGAGGACCGAGAACGAGAAACTACGCGCGGCACTTCACAAGATTGCGTTTGAGCCTTTCGGCCCGGCAGAAGCTAGTGCAACCCGGGTGCTGCTGCTGATTACGGAGCTGGCACGCGAGACGCTGAAGCCGCACCCTGCCGGCCCGCGCGTCCGTGCAGTACCGAGAGGAACGCCTGATGCTGGATGACCTAGAACGGCAGCCAAGTTGGGTTTCTGCAAGACGCGAGTCTGTCGTGAACAGGCTTCGGCTTGCATTCACTGGCACCGCACTCGCTGAAACCAGGCTTGGCGGGTTTGTCTTTAATCGCGGCCCGTAAGCATGTCCCGCACGCGCTGATTATCCCTGCAGCTCTCGCGCGTCCGCCTTCCCGCGATGGTGGCCGCAACGATGGCGAGCGGGTCCAAAGTCGTGAGGCGCGGTATCAGATAGGCCTGCAGTCGTGCAACGCGGATTCGGTGCCTTCCAACTGTTCCGTGGCGTCCCGTCCGGCCCCTCTAAATACTCAGGCAACATCAGAGCCCGAAACGGCGTCTGTTGCCTGATAGAATGTGGATAAGCCACTGAATTGATTGAGACGGAGAGGTGGCAGAGCGGTTGATTGCACCGGTCTTGAAAACCGGAGGGTTCGCAAGAGCCTCGTGAGTTCGAATCTCACCCTCTCCGCCACGATATAGGCCTTCGTGTTCTGGCGCGTTTACCGCCGGCAGCTGCAGGCCTGGATCAATGGCTGCGTGGTGATCATCACATCGTCGAGCCGCGAGCAGGCTGAGAACCCGCTCGACCGAGTGCGTGCGTTGATGCGACGCGAGGGAAGGCGTTCTTTGGCGAATGCCCAGTCCGCTCGATCAAGGGGTTAGACGTCAGATCCCCGTCTTGCTCCACGACCGGCATGGGAGCATTCCTACCATCGTCAGCTACCCGTCCGATGCGCCCCCATGGCGCCTGGCGCGTCCAGTTGACGACCCGTCCTAGCGGGGAGCACCCTTAAGCCGATGGGGATCAAACGGCCCGACCGCACCCCGAGCCGCCCAAGCGGCAGTATGGGCAGGCCGGGACTGGCCTGCATAAGAACAACAGGAACCCGCCATGGTGCAGCAAGTTAAGCACCCAGACGAGGCCGCAGCGGACCTCGGCAAGCCTGGCGAACTGCTTTCGCTGGATGTCGCTTCTTACGCGGCAGGACTTGCTTCTGACAGCGAAAATCGCGAGTCGACCGAGCGAAGGATTTCGGACACCAGCTGGGACGAGAGCCGACCACACACACTGGCGGAGCTGCCTCCGATCGAGACGCTGCGGGAAATCGAAGCGTGGTTCGTGGCGCAAGACGCGCGCACGCGTACCAACAACCGCGTTCTTGCGGAACTCCAAGCAGCGCGCGCCGACGCAGAGGCTCGAGCCGATAGTCTGGCGCTTGAGCTCGAGGTCGCGCAGAAGGCGCTGCACAGCGCCCTCTGTCGCGCCAACGACCCCAAGCGCGCGGAGTTCGCGGCGACGATCGACAAACTGCACGCCGAGCTTGCCGAACGCGACGCGGTCATCGCGCACCTCAAGGCAGAGCACACGGCTCAGTCCACCGCGTTCGAGGAACTCGCCGAGACCCGCTCGCGCGAGCAGCAAAGCTATGCAGTCACGCAGGAGGGAGTACGCGCTGCCGCCGAGACGCTGGCCACCGCGATCCAGGCGCTGGAGGAGCGCTACCGGCGCAGCACCGCCGAGTCCGTCGCTGCCCGCGAAGAGGAACTTGCCCAGTCCGGTGCCGCACGCACCGCTCTGGAGGAGACACTGCGCACAGTGCAGGCAAATGCTTTGGCCGATGCGGCGCGCCTAGCGGAGCTCGAGGCGCTCGTGACTGACTTGGGGCACGCGCTGCAAGCGCAGATTGAGGCCACAAAACACGCGAACGCGTCGACAGAAACTCGCGAACGCGAGCTGGCGGACGAGCGCACCCGCGCCAGTGCCCTGGAAGCACAGCTGCAGGCGGCGATGCGCTATGCGACGGACCTATCAGCGGCGCAGTCGACCGAGACGGAGCTCAAGGTGCATCTCGAGCAGCTCGCAGCAAGTCAGGACCGGCTGGCCGATTTTGAGCGCGAAGCGACCTACCAGTCCGAGTGGCTTGCGAACCTGCAGGTGGAACTCGCCCATGCTGAGGTGCGGGCAGAACAGGCCGAGGCGTCGCGACGCCCGGTCGAGAACGAACTCGGGCGTGCCCGCACGGAGCTGCAGCGCGAGACCGAGCGAGCGCAAGCCCTGGACGCGACGCGGCAGGAACTTGCGCTGGAACTCGACCGCGTCCGCACTGAACTGCAGTGCGAGAGCGAGCGAACGCAAGCCCTGGACGCGACGCAGCAGGAACTCGCGCTGGAACTCGACCGCGTCCGCACCGAACTGCAGCGCGAGACCGAGCGAGCGCAAGCCCTGGAAGCCACGCAGCGGGAACTCGCCCTGGAACTCGATCGGACGCGCGAAGCCTTGGATGAGAGCGAATTCCAGCTGCGACGTCTCGAGCGCGAGGGGAATACCAGCGTCCAGGCGTTGAGTCGGGGCAAGGTCGGTATTGAGCGCCGAAACTCTGAGACGCTCGAGTTTCCGGACGATGGCGCAACGCTCGTCCCGCTCGACGACAGCGACGAACCGGCGATGCCACTCGGCAGGCACACAACGATTGGCCGGGCGCGCGAGAGCGATTTACGCCTGAAGGACTCGTCGGTCAGCAGGCGCCACGCCGTCCTGACGATCGAGCCAAACGGGGCGTTTATCGAAGACCTCCGTAGCGTAAACGGTGTGACCGTGAACGGTCAGCGCATCCGGCACGCGCGCGTTAGTGACGGCGACGTGATCGAACTGGGAGTGAAACGGTTCCGGTTTACTTCGTCGGCGGCTGGCCGGAATGCGCGGAACGCCATGTAGCGCGGGGTCACTCGTTGCCACTCTGTTGCCATCGGCGCGCAAATCCCTGCCTTCACAGTGCCTCCGGCAGATAAGTGGTCGGGAGTTATGGCACGACGGGATGGTCGCATGGGCCTTCGCTGAGCGCCTCCCTCAGTTCGTCGCCTACGAGGTGAATCTGATTTGCACTCGATTGCAGTAGCCCACGAAACGCCGAGTGCTGGGTTGGGGTCGTCTTCCCTCACGTCAGAACTTCTACCAACAGATCGAGTGCAGCCTACACTTGGCTGCGCGACGTTCATTGCGCGGTTCATCACAACCGTACGGCTGCAGCGGCGCAAATATGTTTGTGAGCAGAATTATGTTACGCAAGGGCCGCGCCCCTCAGCGCATCCACGGTGACATCGACCTGCAACGTGGGCGCAAGTCTCTGCGCAAAGAGTGATCGTGCGACCCCCGGTGTCACCCGCACGGCTGAGGGTCGCCCTGCTCGTGGCGCCCTTGGGTCATATTGGCCCCCACCGCGCTAGTATCCGGCCATGGACTATCTCTCGCACCACCTCAATGGGATTGCGGTCGGCTGCTTTGTGGCGATTGCCGTTATCCTCTTGTCACCCATGGCGATGGACCGGCACCGGCGCTGGCGCAATCGGCGTGCCGCCAGTGGCCGCGCAAAGCGAGGTGACATGGGGCACCCGCCGGAACGGATTGATCCTTGGGTGGCATGCTTCACGGTGAGCGCCTCTGGGCTAACATTTCATGACGCCCGACAGGTCCCCCCCGCAACTAAAGAGAATTCCACGGCGACGGTGGCGGTAGTAGATACGGCTACGCCTGGAGGGCAGCAGACGATTCGGGGCTTTATCGGCCCGACGGCGGAGGAAGTGCTTTCCGTGCATCCGGGGCGCTTCGTGATGTACACCCTTTTGCACGACTTCACCTCTTCGGTCCGAGTGTGCCCAACGGAAGATCTCGTTACATTCGAACTGCTTAAGTTAGTGCGGGACGCACCGGAGCCTCCTGCCACGGTCGACGTGCTGTTGTTCCTTGATCCGGCCTTTCACCAGCGCGTGATTAAGGCGGTTGCGGACGTGGCGCTCAAGCGCAGCGAGAGGGGCGGGACGGCCTAAAACCGGTTGCACCGATGAGATTTCCCCACGAACAAAAGGCGTCTGCGGCATCGACCTCGCGGCGATCGACGGCGCTGCTTCGACCTTCCGTCCGAATGGCCGGCCCGTGATGGAACATTCACCGGTCTCGGTACGGCGTCGCGTGCGCCGGCGAACTGAACTTTAGGGAGTTCAGGGTCACAGTACAGCAACAGTACCTAGAACGGAGGCCCGGAGTGCTGCAAAAGACGGCAAGTTCGCTTGTAGCCTTAGTGCTGCTGGGCGGCGCCTCGTGGGCTTCGATCAGAGCCTTCTGCGCGGGCAATATCGTCACAACGGCACCCGTATCCTGCGGCCCGCAATTCATGCTGTACGTGACCCTACCCCTGTCGTCCCGCGGCAGCTCGTCACTGCCCCGGTACGGCTTGCGGATTGGGGAGTTTCGTAAGCGGCCGACTACCACGCAGCTGGTTGCTGTAGCTCCTGTCCAACGCGAGCTGATCGATTTTCGGTTCGTGGCTCATTCGGATGTTCGTGTCGAATTCGGCAGACGCTTAGTCTGGGATGTCCCGCGCGGGGGATTTGGCCCGGAATCCAGTCTGGGGACCTTCGCAATCGGAGTGCCAATCAAGGTGACGGACACGGTGAATCAGCAGCCGCGGCAGCCTTGGGATCCCGCACCCTCCGCGATGAGCGCGTCGGCAGGCGATCCTACGCGAACGCGGCTGGTTGACGGCGAAAGGTTTGTGATTGTCAAAGTAATCATCCCGTCACACTGGACACCGACCTACCGGCGGGCCGCCTACGTGCAACTCGAGCCGACGCTCAAATTCGTAAATACCCAGCAAACGGAGGCATTGATCCTGCCCCGGAGCGCAGAAACGCGTTGAGCCCAGGTCGTCTGGCGAATTGGGTGCAGACGGTTCCTGGCAGCGTCGTGATCAATCATTCGCACGAGATCTCATGATTGAGGCCAGAAAAGCGGTCAGAGATTTCATTTGCTCAACACTCAGTTCGCTAAGATCGTAAGCGTGAGCAGATCCAGCCGAAAGGCTAGCTCCTGAGGCGGCTATGCCAATGAAGAATCCGTTCAAACTAGAGGCTTGGACGATGATGTTGATTCCGATCGTCATCCTGCTGATTGGATTTATTGCTGCCGTGGTAACCGGTATCTTTCGATGATTGAGACCTCAAAGCGGTGGAGGGCAATCGGATGAAGGTTCCTTTCGTGTGTCTGGCGCTCGTTTTGCTACTGCCTTACCTGCTGGCAAGCTACGGCGCCTATTACCGCAAGAAATCGCTCGGGGCGATCGACAACGACAACCCGCGTGCCCAGGCTGCGCAACTAGACGCGTACGGCGCGCGCATTTATGCGTCGCAGCAGAACGCGTGGGAAGCCGCCACGCTGTTCAGCGCCTCAGTTCTTGCGGCGAAGGTGGCCGGAGTGAGCGTCAATCATATGATTGCCCCCTGTGCGCTGTTCCTCGCTTTCCGAATTCTGCACCCGATCGCCTACATCAAAGGCTGGTCGAATATCCGATCCACGGCCTCCACCGCGGGACTGTCTTGCTGCGCGTGGCTGCTGGTCAGTGCGGCGATTGCCGCTTAGGGTCCCTCCAGCATCTACGAGCACCGCAAAACCCGACCCGAGGATTCTCCGACGTTTAGGCTCAAGTATTGACGATGCCGGTACAAGCGATTTCCGGAACTTCGACCCTCGCCCGCAACCCTTACCCTACACAGGGGTATCACACTTCAAGCCGATCGCCGGGGCGGGCCACAAGTGTATAGAGCGCGGGCATCAGGAAAACGCTAATCAACAGTCGCGTGAACAGACCGCTGACGATGACTAAAGCAAACGGCCGCTGCGAATCCGTGCCCACACCAGTGGCAAGCGCGGCCGGCAGCAAGCCTAGTGCCGCCACCAACGCAGTCATCATGATGGGACGCAGGCGCAGGATCGCTCCGTGTCGAATAGCCTCCGGCAGAGCGGTGCCACCGCGGCGCAGC
>Ga0210395_10004224_pt1 | contig 11046 bp, 7 predicted proteins | sample IncBWH4OmetaG_FD_150861 | JGI IMG/M metagenome (GOLD analysis project Ga0210395, IMG submission 150861) | Forest soil microbial communities from Barre Woods Harvard Forest LTER site, Petersham, Massachusetts, United States - Inc-BW-H-4-O ...
CGAGGTGCTTGGAGCGCTCGCTGAGGGCATGACCAACAAGGCGATCGCGCGCCGGCTGGACATTTCCCTGCACACCGTGAAGTTCCATGTCGAATCGCTGTTCCGGAAACTAGGTGCGCGGACAAGGACGGAAGCGGTGGCAAAAGCTTCCGAACGCCGCCGGCGTGAAACCATCATGCTGTGATCCAGCTCGCGGCCGCGACAGCGCGACGATATTTGGTTGAATCGTCATCGCGCTTTAGCTCCCTGATTGAGCATGATCTCCGCGCAAACGTGTATCGCGTCGCGAGGAAAACCGCTGCACACTTTTCCGGATCGTGCATTACGCGGAAATCCGCTCGAGCAAGTCCCGTACAAGTCCTTGCAGCAGGTCGAGCTTGTAACCGGTCATGGCCAGCGGTTTTGCACCCAGTGTCGATTGCGCAACTGTCCTGGCGATGGTCGCCGCATTCGCAATGGCTCCTTGCGCTGCGGATTCGGCGGCTCGAAGCCGAAGCGGAACGGGAGCGATGGCGCCTGACACGATGCGGACAAGCTTGAACGTTCCATTCTCGATGACGGCACGGACGACGACTTCTACAAGCGGCCATTCTGCGCCGCTGCGGCTGATCGCGCGCCGGTAAAGGGCGCGCTCATTTGCGGTCGGGATACCGAGCTCGACGCTTTCGATGATTTCGCCTTGCGCAAGCGTGTTGTCGGAGATGCCGCTGGAGCCATCGCCGAGCAATTGCTCGATGGTCACTCGCTCTCGAAGATTCGTTTTCACTGTGGCGTCATAAGCCATCAGTGCCGCAGCCATCGTGGAAGCGTGCGGCGCGACGCAGGGGCCAAGGTCGAAGGCGACGCCATAGAGATGATTGCCTTCACGAGCCGGACAGGTCGCGCCGCCCTTCTTGAGACAGGCAATCTGCGGGTCGCGGTAATACCAGCATCGTGAACGTTGGGCGAGATTACCGCCGAGCGTCGCAACATGCCTGACTTGCGGGGTGGCGAGGTCGCCGGCAGCGGCCGCAAGCCCCGGATAGGCTTCGCGGAGTTTGGGATCGGCTGCAATCGCCGCGATGCTGCAAAAGGCGCTGATCCGCACCGTGCCGTTAGCATCCCATTCAACGTCGGGCGTGCCGGACGGCCGCACCAGATCGATCAGCGGTCCGCGCGACACGCCGCTGCGCCGCCGCTCCGAAAGATCGGTTCCCGCGGCGCGGAACTCGGCCGGGGACACAGCTGCCGATGCCATGCTGTTCATGCCACGCTCCTCTGGTTCAGTATCGACACAAGCCGGGCAGGCCTGATCGGAAGTTCGTAAGCCCGCACGCCGATCGCACTGCGGATCGCGTTCGCGATCGCGGGCGAGGTCGGCACGGTTGCGACCTCGCCGATGCCGACGCTGCCGCCAAGCACGTGATCGAAGCCGGCTTCGTCAAAATGAACGTCGATGTTTGGCGTGTCGGCAATGCCGGGGATCCGATAATCCTCAAGACCGGCAGTGAGAATATCGCCACGCGTCGGATCGACTTCGCGTCCCTCGTAGAGTGCATAACCGATACCCTGTATGAGCGAACCCGCCGCCTGGCTCCGCGCGAGCGCCGGAGCAGCGAGCTTGCCGACGGCGATCCCGGTGTGAACGTTGAGAACCCTGACGTGGCCAAGCCAGGTATCGACCTCAACTTCGATAACCTGCACCGAACTCGGCACGCCGGCGCCGACGGCCAGATTCGAGAAGCGCCGCAGCATCCAGCCGAAGATCGTTCCCATGAATCCCGCCTCCTTCAGCGGCGAGCGCACACCCGCGGCCAACTGCTTGCCGTCCTCCGGCCGCGTCGCAGACACGCTGATATCGGCCGAGGCCGCGATCAGCTCGCGCCAGGGTGCGTTGGAACCAGGTGCTGGCCGACGTTTTGCATTCCTCTCGATCGTTTCCTTGAGCTTCCGGATCGCGAGCAATGCGGGAGGCACGATCGAGGCCGTAGTCCGGCTGCCGCCCGAACCAGGCCCCTCGACCAGGTTGGAATCCCCAATCCGGACCTCGACCTCGTGCGGCTCGAGTCCAAACTCGTGCGCGACGGTGTTCGCAAGCACCGATCGGCTGCCGGTGCCGATATCCTGGATCGCCGTGCTCGCGACGAGGCGACCGCCCTTCACCGCCAATTCGACCTTCGAACCTGGCTGCCAGAAATAGAGCCAGTAGCCAGTGGCAACGCCGATGCCACGGCGATAGCGTCCGGACTGTGCAGCGGTTCGCCGGCGCCAGGTGTCGAGCTCCGATGCCCATTGGTAAAGACGCTGACGATTGGGGTCGGGGTCCCAGCGCTGCCGCAGCTCGATCGGATCGATCTGCATGCGCAGGGCTGCTTCATCGACCGCCTGTTCGAGCGCGAAGGCCATGGGCGGTCCGCCAGGCCCGCGAAATGGCGCGCCCGGCGGCAGATTGCTGACGACGTCAAAATCGACCAGAGCTTTCGCCTCGGCCGGATAGATCAGGCGTGCAAGTGCGGCGATCGTCGAATTGATGCCGGCGCCATTGTCGGACCACGCCGTCAATGCCAGCGCCTTCAGGTTGCCTTCGCGGGAGGGCAACAGCGCTATGTCGATTTCCGTGCCCGGTCGATGGCCAGTGACGGACAGCTCCTCGTGCCGGTCGAGCGCCACGCGAACCGGCGCCTTCGCCGCGCGCGCCAATTCGATCGCGGCGATGGTGTCGATGCCGAGGCTCGCTTTCGAACCAAAGCCGCCGCCTACATGGTCGGCGATCACGCGCACCTTGTCGTGGTCGAGCTTGTAACGCTTCGCAACCAGCTCCATCAGGTGGAATACCGCCTGCGTCGAGACATGCAGGGTCAGCCGATCGCCGTCGAAGCGGGCCACCGTGGCGTGTGGCTCAAGGCAGGTGTGCGACTGACCCGCGGTGCGAAAAATGCCTTTCACGAGCAGAGGATCATGCGCCTCGGCCGCCGCTGCAATCGCACCGCGCACCGTCCTGGCCTTGTGTGAAAACGCAGCCGAAGGGCCGCGCACGTTTTGTCTCCACGGCGCCGGCGCAGGCGAGCCCTCCGATACGTTTGCAGCCTGCTTCCGGCTCGACCGTTCGAAAACCGCCGGAGCGTCCGGCTTGCGCGCCGCATCGAGACCGACGACCGGTGGCAGATGCTCGAATCTGATTTCGATCGCGCTTGCAGCCTCTTGCGCAGTCTTGCGGTCGATTGCCGCAATCGCTGCGATCGGTTCGCCGACATAGCGCACGATCCCGTCGTTACCGAGAAGCGAAATCACAGCTTTCACGCCCCTCATCGCCCGCGCGGGCGCAAGATCGATGCCGATGACTTTTCCATGAGCGACGTGCGAGCGAACGATCAATCCTTCGAGCTGGCTCTCGTGGCGGATATCGACCGTATATTTCGCAGCCCCCGTTACCTTGTCGCGGGCCTCGATGCGGGGCGGGGCGCCGGCACCGCCGTCGAAGCGACCGCTGCATGCTTCCGCCACTGCGCGCAAGATGTTGTCATAGGCGCCGCAGCGGCAGAGATGCCCAGACAAGGCCACGCCGATTTCCTCGCGCGATGGAATCGCTGTGCCCTTCGTCTTGCGCCAATGGTCGTGGAACGCGGCGGCCTCGACCACAAAGCCGGGGGTGCAGAAACCGCACTGCAACGCATCGAGCGCCATGAAGGCGCGCTGCATCGGATGCAGCGCCGTGCCGCCAATGCCCTCGACCGTCGTTATCGTTTTGCCCGCCGCCGCCTTTGCCGGCATCAGGCAGCTTACGACGGGGGCGCCGTCGAGCAGGACGGTGCAGGCCCCGCAGACGCCGGCCCCGCAGACGAGCTTGGTCCCCGTCAGGTTCATCCCGTCGCGAATGACATCCACCAGAAGCGCGTCGGGATCGTCGGGCAAGGTTTCAATGCGACCATTGATCGTCACTGTGCTCATCGCGATTTCCTTCTGCTGCGAGGTTTGGGCGTGGCGGATGCGATGGCGCCGGCCACAAGAAGACGGACCATGCGGTCAAGTTCATGCAGGACGGAAGCGTCCAATCGCAGATCGTTGAGGCCGCGGATGGCAAGCTGGATACATCGGGCGAGTTCGCGCGGTGTCATGCCTTGCTGAAGGCAGATTCCCTGCCTCGCGCAAACCCGATCGATGGTTTCGGCGCGAAGTTCCGCGTTGTGTTCGACGAAGCTCTGATAGAGGTCGCGTGTTTGGAGCTGGTGTTCCGACAACAGCTCTTCGGCCTGCGGCGATTCCTCGACGCATTCGACCAGGTAGCGAAAACGCGCGCCGATCTGGGCGGCGAGGACGTCCGCAAGTCCTGCGCCGGCCTGTTCCTGCTCGAAGCCGGCCGCGGCTTCGGCCTCGTAAGCCAATTCGTGCAATTGTTCGACGACGGCGCGAAACAATGCTTCCTTGCCCGCGTAGTGGTGATAGAGGGCCTGCCGCGTTAATCCCGCTTCCTCCGCGATCTGGCTCATCGACGCGCGCCTGTAGCCGAATCTGGCGAAGACGTTTTCCGCGGCAGACAGGATGCGATCGGGGGAGCCCATTCGACAATTTTGACAGTTACTGTCAACTTGTCAAACCCCAAGGCCGCTCGATCTTGGGCTCCTGGCGTGCGGCTGGCCAGCCGGCGAGGCGCATACCCATCGCTGCCGAGCCATTCAGCATGACATCGATGGCGAGGGCGCGGAAGCGACTTCCCGGCCTCGATGAATTTCTTGTGAAGCGCCACAGATGGTCGCGCAGCCCCGAGATTCCTTGTCCTGCCAAGAACGTAGAAGTTATATTTCGTAGGCTAACTGCGCCGATGTCGGCTCGGTCGGAGGCCTGAAGGCCTCCTTCGTTTTTTTGCAGGGTCAAGGAGCCGCGCGAATTATGCCATCCCCCAAAATTGCAATTGTCGGCGCCGGGATGGGAGGCATGGCTGCGGCCGGAACGCTTCGGCAGGCCGGGATCGACGTCGAGATCTACGAACAGGCGCATCAGTTCGCGCGAATCGGCGCGGGCATCCAGATGTTGCCGAATTCCATGAAGGTGCTGCGCGGCATCGGCGTCGAGGCCATGCTGCGCGAACGCGCGTTTGCGCCTTACTCGCACCTGAATCGGGTCGGCGACACCGGCGAACTCAAGCGCGAGCTGCCCATGCCGGAGGAGCTATACGGCGCGCCGTTCCTTTGCATGCATCGGGCAGACCTGCACGAGGCGCTGACTTCGATCGTGCCGCGCGAGGTAGTTCATCTGAACAAGAAGCTGGTCGGACTGGAGCACGACGGCGGGCGGGTGACCCTTCGCTTCGCCGACGGAACGACGGAAAGGGCCGATGCCGTGATCGGGGCCGACGGCGTTCATTCGGTGGTGCGGGATATCATCATCGGACCCGACAAGCCGATCCATCGCGGCCGCATCGCCTACCGCTCCGTGTTCAGTGCAAAGCTGTTGTCGAAGGAAATCTCACGATCGCGCACCAAATGGTGGGGCGAGGACCGCCACATCGTGATCTATTACACGACCAGGGATCGCAGCCAGATTTACTTCGTGACCAGCGTGCCCGAACCGGCCGACTGGATGACAAAAGAGTCCTGGTCGGCCAAAGGCGATGTGGACGAGTTACGCAAGGCCTATGCGGGCTTCCATTCCGAGGTGAGGATGGTGCTCGAGGCCTGCCCGGATTGCCACAAATGGGCGATCCTGGAGCGCGACCCGTTGCCGACCTGGAGCCAGGGCAGGGTGGTTCTGATCGGCGACGCCTGTCATCCGATGACACCCTATATGGCGCAAGGCGCAGCCACCTCGATCGAGGATGCCGCGGTTCTGGCGCGCTGCCTGAAAGATGTGCCGGCCACGGGCATCGAAGCAGCGTTCAAGCGGTTCGAAGCACACCGCAAGCCGCGCACTTCAAAAATTCAGGAGATTTCGAGCGCCAATACCTGGATGAGCGGCGGCAACGACGACCCAGGCTGGCTCTATGGTTACGATGCCTGGAACATCTCTCTGGACGAGCCGGCGCCGACGCCTCCTTCCGCAGCGAAGTCGGCCGCCGCATGACGAGTTCGGTGGTGTCGTCCCTGAGTGGCCTTACGGCGCGGGACGGTGTTTCGATTGCCTGCGCGCTGCACGCGACAACGGCACCGGAGCGATCACCTTCTCGCCGTTTGCGAACAAAGCGGGTCGAATAAAAGAAGAGAACGGGAGAATGCCCTTGCCAGTCGTCAACGCGGAATCGCGCCTGGAGATTTCCGCCGCTCCTAAATCCCTGACGCCATTTTCTTCCGAGGAGGCGGCTGCCACCCTTATTACGCGCCTGGAGCAGGTGCCGACCTCGCGCTTGTTTGTCCATGCTCGCGTGGTGATGGGAAGCGCGACATTTTTCGACGCGTTCAATGCGCTGTCGATCGCCTTCGTGCTGCCGATTCTGGTGCCGCTCTGGCACGTCACGGCGCCAGAAGTCGGCATCATGATCGGCGCCAGTTATGTCGGCCAGATCATAGGCGCGCTTGCATTCAGCTGGGCCGCCGAACGTTACGGCCGCGTGCCGTGCGCGGCAGCCGCGACCGCCATCTATGCCTTGATGAGCCTTGCCTGCGCTGCGGCGTGGAGCTTCAATATTCTTCTGCTGTTCCGCTTTATCCAGGGCATCGGCGTTGGCGGCGAAATGCCGATCGCCGCTACCTATATCAGCGAGCTTTCCAAGGCGCGCGGCCGCGGCCGGTTTTTCATGCTGTACGAAATGATCTTTCCGATCGGGTTGATGGTGACCGGGCAGGTCGGTGCGGTGCTGGTGCCGCTCATGGGATGGCAGATCATGTTCCTGATCGGCGGCATCCCGGGCCTGCTCATCGCACTGCTGCTATTGCGATTGCCGGAATCTGCGCGCTGGCTGATCGGGAAGGGACGTTTCGCCGAGGCGGAAGCGGTGGTGATGCGCATCGAGGCTGCCGCGGATATGGCAACGGCGAAGGCAAAGGCATTGCCGCCCGCGATCATGCCGGCGCAGCTCCCGGTCCCACCGCGCTCCCGCGGCAAGTGGAGCGAATTGCTGTCGCCTGCCTTTCGCAGGCGCACGCTGGTCGCCTGGGTTTTGTGGGCTTCCGCGTATCTCATTGCCAACAGCCTCAACAACTGGCTGCCCACGCTTTACACGACCGTGTATCACCTCGGCGTTCCCGAGGCACTGCGGGCGGCCTCGATGACCAACGTCGTGCAGGTGGGGGTGGTATTGCTGTGTGCCCTGTTGATCGACCGTACTGGGCGCAAATACTGGTTGATGGGCGCCTTCGGGCTTGGCGGGGTGATGCTTGCGGTGCTGGCGCTCGGCGGCACGCAGAATGTCGCGTGGGTGATCGTATTCAGCACGCTTAGCTACGGACTGATCGGATCGATAGCCGCAGTGGTCTATCTCTATACGCCGGAGATCTATCCGACCCGGATGCGTGCGATCGGAACGGGGGTCGCCACTTCATGGCTTCGGATCGCTTCCGCGATCGGACCGACGCTGGTCGGATTCATGCTCGGTAGGGGTGGCGTGGATTCGGTGTTCCTGATGTTCGCGAGCGTTGCCGTGGTCGGGTTGCTTGCAGCCACGCGAATGATCGAGACGCGCAACCTGCGCCTGGAAGAAATAGCGCACTGATGTCGGCGATCGGGCGGTCATTCGACGAACTGCGGCGTTGATAAACGGTTCGCATCTCACCATCTTTGCTGTGACCAACGATCCTGATTTCGGCGCTTTTTGCGCCAAATCAGATACAATCCAGCTTTGCCAACCGACAGGCCGTCCGCCAATGAACGCTAACGAACGCAATAACCCGGCACCGATCGACCCCGTGAAACTCGACCGCCTCGCGGAAATCGCGATCAAGGTCGGACTTCAACTGAAGCCGGGACAGGACCTGCTTATGACCGCGCCCACCGCGGCGCTGCCTCTGGTACGCAGGGTTGCCGAGCATGCCTACAAGGCAGGTGCCGGACTTGTCACCCCCATTCTTTCCGACGAGGCGGTTACATTGTCGCGTTACCGTTTCGGACAGGACGACGGCTTCGACCGCGCAGCGGATTGGCTCTATGATGGCATGGCACGGGCATTCGCCGGAAATACCGCACGGCTCGCCATTGTCGGTGACAATCCGATGCTGCTTGCCGGCGAGGATCCGGTCAAGGTAGCACGCGCCAGCAAGGCCAATTCCATTGCCTACAAGCCGGCGTTGGAACGCATCGTCAATTTCGACATCAACTGGAACATCATCGCCTATCCGTCGCCGTCGTGGGCAAAGCTGGTTTTTCCGGACGATGAAGAGAACGTCGCCGTCGCAAAGCTGGCGGAGGCGATTTTTTCGGCCTCGCGAGTGGATAGTCAGGACGCGATTGCCGCCTGGCAAAGGCACAATGCGGCGCTGCTTGGGCGCACCGAATGGCTGAACGGCAAACGATTCGACGCGCTGCATTATTCGGGTCCCGGCACCGATCTGACAATCGGGCTTGCCCATGGCCACGAATGGCAGGGCGGCGCATCCACGGCAAAGAACGGCGTCACCTGCAACGCGAATATTCCGACCGAAGAGGTTTTCACCACGCCGCACGCCAGGCGGGTTTCCGGCAATGTCGTCAGCACAAAGCCGTTGTCCTACCAGGGTTCAATGATTGAGGGCATTGCCGTGCGCTTCGAAGAAGGCCGCATTGTCGAGGCGAGGGCGACAAGGGGCGAGGCGGTTTTGAACAAGGTTCTCGATACCGACGAGGGTGCGCGTCGTCTCGGCGAAGTGGCGCTGGTGCCGCATTCATCGCCGATCTCCAGGAGCGGGCTGTTGTTCTTCAACACCCTGTTCGACGAGAACGCCGCGTGCCACATAGCGCTCGGTCAGTGCTATTCGAAATGTTTCGTGGACGGCGCGAAGCTCACCCCCGAACAGATCGCAGCCCAGGGCGGCAACGCAAGCCTGATCCATATCGACTGGATGATCGGTTCCGACCAGATCGACATCGACGGTCTCTATGCGGACGGCAGACGCGTGCCGGTATTTCGCAAGGGCGAATGGGCCTGAATCTGCAGCGCAGCCGCAAGGAATGCTTGAAAGGTTGGAACTAGCGTGGCGCCGGATTTTGCCGGCCTGCTGCTTGCTTGCGCGACCTGGGCCGTATCGGGTCCACGTTTTTTGGGTCGGGGATGTCGCGCATGCCGATCGAAACGACCATTTGTTGATCCTTGAGGGTTCGATCGTTAATGAAAGTGACGCGATGCGACCGCGCAATCGTTTCAGTCCAATTTCAGCCTGTAGACGTCGATTGCCGTTTTCGAGAACAACGCCGTCTTCTCCCGCTCGCTGAAAGCTGCTGCGATGCGCTTGAACGCGTTGAATATCACCTGATAGCTGCACTGGCCCTTGTCGGGCGGAAAATTGCTTTCGAACATGCAGCGCTCAGGCCCGAACGCCTCGATGCAGGTCTCCATGTAGGGTCGCCACGCCACGGCCAGTTCTTCCGACGAAGGTGGCCTTGGGCGTTCGTGAAAATCATAACCGAGGAGGCACATGGCAAGCCCGCCGAGTTTCACCACGACATTGGGGCATCCAGCGATCTCCAGGATCGAGCTTTTCCAGGTTGCAAAAACCGCTTCGCGCCGGTTGGCATATACGCCGGTGCCCGCGGGTCCGCCGCAATGATCGAGCACAATTCTCGTGTCCGGAAAGGCGCGGGCAAGATCGGTCAATTCGCCGATCTGCGGATGAAACAGCCACGCATCGAAACTCAAGCCCAGCGGCGCGAGGCAGGCGAAGCCTTTGCGGAAACTTGAATCGAGCAGCAGGCCCCTCGGCCTCGTGGCATACATGTGGGCGACATCGACGTCGGCGTCCCAGGCGGAGGAATGGCGGATGCCGCGAAATCGTCCCTGGCCTGCCGATATCTCCGCTTCGAGCACTGCCCTTGCGCCTTCGCCAAGCGACAGGTTGGCGTGGCCGACGATGCCGGCACAGACGGCGGCGGGGCCGTAGCCGCCACTCGCGCTCATCGCCGCAGCGCCATTGGCGAATTCAACCTCGCCCACGGGACGCAACGCTTCCGGTCCGTGGGCGCGGTACATCGAACGGGCCTCGACATAAACCGTCGCAATCACGTTGTGACCGGAGGCGATGTCAGAGGTGATCTCGTCGATCAGATAGCGCTGGCCGCCGCGATCCCAGAGATGATGATGTGGGTCGACGACGGGGCGAGCGGGGTCGAGAATTTCCTCCTCGTGCAAGGCAAGCCAGTCGACCCTCGGATCGGCATAAAGGCCACTTTTGGCGGACGGCAGCGTGCTTGCGATCATGGATGATTTCACTCCCTGTTCATTTTGTTGTTGGGCGGATTCGATCGGCGGTTCAGACGCCGCGAAGAAGGATCACGGTCGGCGTGGTCGGCAACGACTCCCGTGAAATGCTGAAGCTGCGCTCGGTGCGTTCGTCGATCTCGAACTGCTGGCCGATTCTGCGCATGAACTCGTCGAGCGGTGTAGCAAAGCGGTGCATCGGCAATACGATTGAGGCGCGCAGGCGACGCGTGATCTCCGAGATGCCGTCGAGCGACATCGTATAGGTACCGTCGATCGGCACCATCACGATGTCGAGCCGGCCGATCGCCGCGAAATGAGTATCGTCAAGCCTGTGATGCAGGTGACCAAGATGACCGATGCAGAGCCCGGCCACTTCGAAGATGAAGATGGAGTTGCCATCCTTGATCATCTCCGCACTGAAATCATCCATGTAGTAGCGGCGAATGTCAGTCGTGACGTTGCGAATATAGACATCGCCGATCCGCTCGGCGATCCGTGCCGGCTTGCCGTCTTCGCCCCAGCCGTGCAGCACGTGCGCAATCCGCGGATCGGGGAACAAGGTATAATGCGTGCTGTGCGCGCGGTTCATGGTGATGACGTCGGGCAGCCGCCCCGTGGTGTGGGCGCCGCTGAAATCGGTTGCAACGCGTATGCCGCCCGGCGTGTCGATATAGTAGGTCGAATGGCCGGCATAGGTGATCGTGACTTCTTCGACCTTCGCCGCCATGCGACGAAGGTTGACCGGCGTC
>Ga0210395_10004226_pt1 | contig 11044 bp, 6 predicted proteins | sample IncBWH4OmetaG_FD_150861 | JGI IMG/M metagenome (GOLD analysis project Ga0210395, IMG submission 150861) | Forest soil microbial communities from Barre Woods Harvard Forest LTER site, Petersham, Massachusetts, United States - Inc-BW-H-4-O ...
TGGCAACCGCCCAGGCCCTCTGCTCGGCACTACCCGAAGCCGATCTGTGGTTCTGGGATGTCGACGACACCGTGCATGAGACGGATCATGAGACTCTTCTGAAACATTCGCGTCCCTTCGAAGACGCCTTCAAGGCTCCCACGCCGAGCCTCGGACGGATCGAACAGGCGCTCGACAGGGCGGCCGCCGTGAATCGTGTTCTGGTGCTTGGCCTGCACGGCAGCATGGCCGAAGACGGCGAACTTCAAGCAATGTGTGAAGTGCGTAACATCGCTTTCACAGGCTCGGGATCGGCCTCTTCTCATCTTGCTTTCGACAAGGTTGCCGCAAAGCGCTTTGCGGCGATTGCGGGCGTCAAGGCGCCGCCCGGGCTGATGCTGCAAGACATCGAGGCAGCGCTCGCCGAATATGGCAGGCTGATCGCAAAGCCGGCGCGCGACGGCTCGAGCTACGGGCTGATCTTCGTCAATTCGAAGCAGGACATCGTCGCCGTCCGCAACGCTGCGAGATCGGAGGAATATCTGATCGAGCCGTTCATCACAGGCGTCGAAGCCACCTGCGGCGTACTGGAGCAATCGGACGGATCGATTTTTTCGCTACCGCCGATCGAGATCGTACCGGCGCAAGGCGGGTTCGACTACACGGCCAAATATCTGCTCAAGTCGACGCAGGAGATTTGCCCGGGACGCTTTTCACCCGAGGTCAGCGCGCAACTGATGGATCTCTCGCTGCGCGCCCACCACGCCCTGTCCTGCTCCGGCTATTCACGCACCGATTTCATCGTGTCGGAGAAGGGTCCGATCTATCTGGAGACCAACACCTTACCCGGATTGACCAAGGCCTCGCTCTATCCCAAGGCGCTCAAGGCATACGGAATCGGCTTTGTCGATTTCCTCAAGGACCAGATTGTGCTCGCCGAAAGACGCACGCGCAGATAGCCGGCCTGTGACCGCGCCCGCGGGGCCGCGCGGTCAGGTGTTACCAGACTGCCAAGCTCACCGGTCAAAGCCTTAAAACCGCACGCCAAAACCGGTCCTGAGCGGGCCGAATTTACCCTTTGTTTACCAGGAAGTCCGAAGGTTAACGGCGGCGGCGCGAGCGAGGGTGCCGCGGACAATGCACGAACTTCGGAAACGGGGCACTCGTGCCGCTCTCGCAATGTTTGCAAGCGTTTTTTTTTGACGAGCTTGTGTAATGGATGGTGGAGGACGTCTCGCCCGGTCGAATCGATCGCCGAGATCCCAGGTTGATCTGAAGGCGGCCGCAATTGGTGCGGTCGTGCTGTTGCGCGAGTGGCTCTCATCGCGACGCTCAACCTCGAAACCGCGCCGCATTCAGCGCATTGAACATCCTCGCCTGATCGCGCTTCTGGAGCGTCATGTTCCACGCCGCGCGGGGTTGGCGGCCACTGCGCTGCTGCTGCTTGCAAGCGCGGGTCTTGGCATCGTCAGGGGCGGCCATGCGGAACAATTCATCACGAGCCTGAGCGACGCGCGCAACTCGCTGGCGAACTCGGCCGGGTTCCGCATCACGACGGTTGCGGTCAACGGCCGCCGGCAGCTCTCCCAGGACGAGGTGCTGGCCATCGGCGGCGTCAATGGCCGCTCCTCCCTGTTGTTCCTCGATGCGGGTGCGGTGCGCGAAAGGCTGAAAGCCAACCCCTGGATCAGCGAAGCCACCGTGCTCAAGCTTTATCCCGGGCAACTTCGGATCGACATCGTCGAACGCTCGGCCTTCGCGATCTGGCAGCTCGACGGCCGCCTGTCGGTGATCTCCGATGACGGCGCGGTCCTTGAATCCTATGTGTCGCAGCGCTTCCTGTCGCTGCCGCTGGTGGTGGGCAAAGGCGCGCAAGCCCATGCCAGGGAATTCCTGGCGCTGCTGGCGCGCTACCCGAGAGTAAATTCGCTAACCAGGGCCGCCGTCTACGTTGGCGAACGGCGCTGGAATCTCAGGCTCAAGGACGGTCTCGACATCAAGCTGCCGGAAAACGATGTCGGCAATGCGCTCGCTACCTTGAGCACGCTCGATCGCGACGAACACCTGTTCTCCCGCGACATCGTTGCCGTCGACATGCGCCTGCCCGACCGGTTGACCGTGCAATTGTCGGAAGACGCCGCCAAGGCCCGCGAGGAACAGTTCAAGGACAAGAAGCCCAAGAAGAAGGTCGGCGACGCATGACCTTCGATCGTAAACAGGCGCCGAAGACGCGCCCGATGCCGCAGAACCGCACCGCGCTGGTGGCTTCGCTCGACATCGGCACCAGCAAGATCGCCTGCATGATCGCGCGGCTCAAGCCCTCCCCGGCGAATGAAGCCTTGCGCGGACGCAGCCACGCGATCGAGCTGATCGGCTACAGCCAGATCCAGTCGCGCGGCGTCAAGGCAGGCGCGGTCGTCGATCTTGCCGAATGCGAACAGGCCGTGCGCCAGGCGGTGGCGCTCGCCGAGGAGATGGCCAGGGTCCGGGTCGAATCGGTGCTGCTTTCCGTCTCGGCCGGACGGCTGCAGGGGCAGCTGATCGAGGCGGCGGCCGACATCAGAGGCGGCGCGATCACGGCAGCCGATATGGCGCGTGTCACCTCCGCCGGCATGCACCATGCCGCGGGCGAGGGCCGCACCGTGCTGCACACGCTGCCGGTCGGCTATTCGATCGACGGGGGGAAGGGCATTCGCGACCCGAAGGGCATGCTGGCACGTCAATTTGGCGTCGACATGAACGTGGTCACGGGGGACGCCACGGTCGCCAAGAATCTCATGCTGGTTGTCGAGCGGTGCCACCTCAATGTCGAAGCCATGGCGGCGAGCCCCTATGTGGCCGGCCTTTCGGTCCTGACCGACGACGAGGCCGATCTCGGCGCTGCGGTGGTGGAAATGGGGGCGGGAACCACCACGATCGCGACCTATTCCGGCGGCCGCTTCGTCCATGCGAGCGGATTTGCGCTCGGGGGACATCACATCACGACGGATCTGGCGCGCGGCTTGAGGGCATGCATTGCAGATGCCGAGCGAATCAAGACGTTATATGGCACGGTGCTGACCGGCGGGTCGGACACGCGTGAGTTGATGTCCGTGCCGTCTGCCGGCGACGATGAACTGGACGTTCCGCAGGTGGTGTCACGTGCCACGATCGCGAACATCGTCCGGCCTCGTGCCGAGGAGATTTTTGAAATGGTCAGGGACCGGCTCGCGGATTCTCCCTTTGCGGCGGAACCAAAGGCGCGAGTTGTATTGAGCGGCGGTGCCTCCCAGCTCGCTGGGACCCTCGAGCTCGCGACCCGGATCCTCAACCGGCCGGTTCGGATCGGCCGCCCGCTGGGTTTTTCCCGACTGCCCAACGAGGCGAAGAGCGCATCCTTCGCGGTTCCCACGGGGCTGCTGGTCTATCCGCAATACGCTCATCTTGAACATGTCGAACCGCGGCATACGCGGCTGCTCAGGACAGGGACTGACGGCTATTTCGGGAAAGTCGGACGATGGCTACGCGAGGGCTTCTGATGAATCTTTTCCGGCCCATTCGACTTTCACCAACTCCCGCGGCCGCCGGCCCGGGCGATCCAACGCGCGCGTAATCGAGAGGCAACCATGACTATCAATCTCAACGTCCCCGACATTCGCGAGCTGAAGCCGCGGATCACCGTATTCGGCGTAGGCGGAGCGGGCGGCAACGCCGTCAACAACATGATCACTGCCGGACTGCAGGGCGTCGATTTCGTCGTCGCCAACACCGACGCGCAGGCGCTCACCATGTCCAAGGCTGAGCGCATCATCCAGATGGGCACCCAGGTCACCCAGGGCCTCGGGGCCGGCTCGCAGCCAGACGTCGGCGCGGCGGCCGCGCAGGAAGTGATCGATGAGATCCGCGATCACCTTTCCGGCGCCAATATGGTGTTCGTCACCGCCGGCATGGGCGGCGGCACCGGCACGGGCGCAGCCCCGGTCATCGCCAAGACCGCGCGCGACATGGGCATCCTCACCGTGGGCGTCGTCACCAAGCCATTCCACTTCGAAGGCCAGCGCCGCATGCGCACAGCCGAAACAGGGATCACCGAGCTTCACAAGGTGGTCGATACGCTTCTGATCATTCCGAACCAGAACCTGTTCCGGGTCGCCAACGAAAAGACCACCTTCGCCGATGCCTTCGCGATGGCCGACCAGGTGCTCTATTCGGGTGTCGCCTGCATCACCGACCTGATGGTCAAGGAAGGCCTGATCAATCTCGACTTTGCCGACGTCCGCGCCGTGATGCGTGAGATGGGCAAGGCCATGATGGGAACCGGCGAAGCGTCCGGTGACAAGCGTGCGCTGACGGCGGCCGAAGCTGCGATCGCCAATCCCCTGATCGATGATTCCTCGATGAAGGGCGCCCGCGGCCTTCTGATCTCGATCACCGGCGGCAGGGACCTGACGCTGTTCGAGGTCGACGAAGCTGCAACCCGGATACGGGAGGAGGTTGACCAGGACGCCAATATCATCGTCGGCGCCACCTTCGACGAGACACTCGACGGCATCATCCGCGTCTCGGTGGTGGCAACCGGTATCGAACAGGCGCTAATCTCCCGCGCGGTCAATGGAACGACCGCGCCTGTCACCAGTACCAATAGCAACACCCATGCCAGCAGCCCGGTCGCGAATCCGGCACCGGACTCAAGGCTTGCGGAGCTGACAGCGCGCCTTCGCGCCGATAATGCGCGGCTCGCCGAACGTGCCCAGAAGCTCGAGGGTGCAACACCGCACGCCGCTCCGGCGTTGCCGCACCGTCCCTCCAATACCGTCGAGCGGGCGGCGCTGGCGGCGATTGCCGCGGCGGTCGCGCCGGAAGCGCCATCGGCGCAGCTGCAACCGGCTTCCTACGGTGATGTCATGGTGCGTCCGATCGCGCAGAAGCCGTCGCTGTTCCCGGACCCGGAGGTCGCCAAGGCTACGGCCGTGGAAGCAGCGCCGCCTGAGAAATTCATCCCGCAAGCGGCCGAGCGCCCGCCGGCCCGCGCACCAAGGATGCCGAAATTCGAAGACCTGCCGATGCCGGCCCAAAACGAAATCCGGCAGGCACGCGGGGAAGGAGAAGAGGAACATCCGCAGAAAACCCGGATGTCCCTGTTGCAGCGCCTCGCCAACGTCGGTCTTGGCCGTCGCGACGAGGAGACCGAGCCGCCGATCGCTGCGCGCGCCTCGGGTCCCGTCACGCCGCAGATGCCGCCGCTTGCCGAACGCAAGCCGCAAAAGTCGGGCGGCCAGCAAATCGCGAATCAGTTGCCGGTATCTGAATATGCGCCGCGATCGGCTCACCAGGGACTCGACCCCCATGGACGGCCGATACCTGTTGCGCCGGCGCCACAGGGCGACGATCATCTTGATATTCCGGCTTTCCTGCGCCGCCAGGTCAACTGAAATTTGTTACAATCACAAGCGTGCAAAAAGGTCCCGGTCTGTCCGCCGGGACCTTTTTGCTTTGCGGCGATGATCGGATCGCCAGTATTTGTTCAAGTAACTGATTCTAAAGTATTAATTTATTATCCTTGGTGTGGTGCGAAGCTCGGGAACCAGCCCTGCGAATGTCGGATTCAGGTCGCGCCGGGGCGCCAATACGGCAGAGATAGGGTAACAATCGGTAAAAAAGCGTGAGTTGGCGCGCTTTGGGGCAATGGTATTGTCCGCCGTGACTTGGGGAACCTTTGAGACGAATCAGCGCAGGGGTGCGCTCGATCCCGCTCTCTTGGTAAGTCGGTGTGGGCATTTTCGAATGAAGTTGGGCCGGCAGACAACGCTTCGCTCGCAAGCCACCGTAATGGGCGTCGGTGTTCATTCTGGATTACCGGTAAGCCTGACGGTCGGGCCGGCATCTGTCGATGCTGGCTTTATTTTTGTCCGTTCCGCCCTCGATGGCTGTGATCGCGAAGTGCAGGCGACAGCAGAGTCCGTGATCGCCACCGAGTTTGCGACCGTGCTGGGCGATCATCAGGGTCCGCTGGTTTCCACGGCCGAGCACGTTTTGGCAGCGCTGCGCGGCATGGGCGTCGACAACGCCACCATCGAGATCGATGGCCCTGAAGTTCCGATCATGGACGGCAGCGCCGCAGCCTTTGTCGCAGCGATCGATCAGGCCGGAATCGTCACGCAGTCGGCTTCACGCCGCATCATCCAGATCGTCAAGCCGGTCCAGGTGGCGATGGGCGATTCCTTCGGCGAATTGCGGCCCCATGCGGCCGGCTTCCGCGCCGAGGTGGAGATCGACTTCGCCAATGCGGTGATCGGTCGCCAGAAATACGTTTTCGATTTGAGCCCGGAGCGGTTTCGCCGCGAGATCTGCCGCGCCCGCACCTTCGGATGCATGAACGACGTCGCCCGGCTGTGGAGCGCGGGCTTTGCCCTCGGTGCTTCTTTCGAAAATTCAGTGGTGTTCGACGAGGAGCGCCTGCTCAACACGGAAGGCCTTCGCTACAGTGACGAGTGCGTACGTCACAAGGTGCTCGACGTCATCGGCGACCTCGCCCTTGCTGGTCTGCCGTTGCTCGGCGCTTATCGCTCGGTTCGCGGTGGTCATAAGCTCAATCATGCCGTGCTGACGGCCCTGTTGGCCGACCGCACCGCCTATCGGGTGGTTGAAGCCGAAACCCTGCGTCGTCCGCGAACCCATGTCGAGGTCGGCAGCGGCATGATGGGCGGCATGGTCGCCCCCGCCTACGGCCCCGAAATATCCTGAGTTCGCGCGCCAGCTTCCCCGCGTCGTAAGCGCTTGCCGAGGAAGAGTTTTTCCCGGTCGTTCACAGCCACCCGGTGGTTCGACCCGCCTTAATCCGGGCGAAATGCCTGCGTATCGGGTTGGTTAAGGGACTAATTTTGGATAAACAGGGCCGGCCCGGAGGATGGGCCGCCGCCCTGCTTTATTCGCGTCCATGGTCAGGCTGATGGCGCGGCGGAAACTGCATCGACTACGTCAGGTCACAATTCGCTTAGGTCTCAATGCCATGTCGACAAAGCGCATGACGCTAGCAACCCGCCGGCTTTCGGTTCGTTCGGGAATTGACCGGCTGTCGCGACCGCTACGCCTGGCTGCAGGGCTTGCGATGCTGGCGATCCCGCTGAACGGATGCAGTTCCGCATCGGAGGCGTGGGACTCGGCCACCAAAATCTTCTCCAAGGACGACACCTTCGTCGAAGAGCCCGCTGAAAAGCTCTACAACGAAGGCCTGTACATGATTAACGAGAAGCGCGATCCCAAGGGCGCATCCAAGAAATTCGAGGAAGTCGACCGTCAGCATCCTTATTCCGACTGGGCGCGCAAATCGCTTCTGATGTCGGCTTATGCCTTCTACAAGGCCAGCGACTACGACAGCTGCATTGGCGCTGCGACGCGTTACGTGACCCTGCACCCGGGAAGTCCGGATGCGGCCTACGCGCAGTTTCTGATCGCGGCCTCGCATTATGACCAGATTCCCGACATCACTCGCGACCAGGGCCGCACGGAAAAGGCGATCGCCGCCCTCGAAGAGGTGATCCGCAAATACCCGACCTCGGAATATGCGGTCACCGCCAAGGCCAAGCTTGAAGCCGCGCGCGACCAGCTCGCGGGGCGCGAAATGAATGTCGGCCGTTATTACATGCAGAAGCGCAACTACACCGCTGCGATCAACCGCTTCAAGATGGTCGTCACCCAGTATCAAACCACGCGTCATGTCGAGGAGGCGCTGGCCCGGCTCACCGAAGCCTACATGGCCATCGGCATCGTCAGCGAAGCGCAAACCGCCGCCGCCGTCCTCGGGCATAATTTTCCCGACAGCCCCTGGTACAAGGACGCCTATAATCTAGTAAAGTCCGGCGGGCTGGAGCCGGCTGAGAATCAAGGCTCCTATATCTCCAAGGCCTTCAAGAAACTGGGCCTCGGCTAGAAATCGGGACACTGGGAAATATCTTCGCATGCTGGCGCGTCTGTCGATCCGTGACATCGTCCTGATCGAACGGCTCGATATCGAATTTTCCCGCGGACTTGCCGTGCTGACGGGTGAGACCGGGGCGGGCAAGTCCATCCTTCTCGACGCATTCGCGCTCGCGCTCGGCGGCCGCGGCGACGCCGGACTGGTCCGGCATGGCGCGGAGCAGGGACAGGTGACGGCCGTGTTCGATGTCCCGAAGGGGCATCCAGCTTCGGCGATCCTTTCCGACAATGGGCTCGACGACGCCAGCTCCGAAAATTCCGGCGAGATGATCCTGCGCCGCGTTCAACTTGCCGACGGTCGCACCCGCGCGTTCATCAATGACCAGTCGATCAGCGTGCAAACTCTGAAAGCGGTCGGCTCGGCGCTGGTCGAAATTCACGGCCAGCACGATGAGCGCGCGCTGGTCGATGCCTCCACCCATCGGCACTTGCTCGATGCCTTCGCTGGGCTTGAGAAGGACGTCGCAGCGCTGGAGCAGCTCTGGGACGCGAGGCGTACAGCCAATGCGGTGCTCGACGAGCATCGCGCCGGCATGGAACGCGCCGCGCGCGAAGCCGACTATCTGCGCCACGCCTCCGACGAGTTGAAAAAGCTCGCGCCCGGGGAAGGCGAGGAGAGGGCGCTGGCCGAACGCCGCGCCACCATGATGCACGGTGAAAAGATCGCAGCCGATCTGCGCGAGGCGCGCGAGGCCGTCAGCGGCGATCATTCACCGGTTGGGGCCTTGTCGGCGGCAGTGCGGCGGCTGGAACGGCGGGCGGCGAATGCACCGGCATTGATTGAGCCCGCGGTCAAGGCGATCGACGCCGCGATCAACGCGCTGGAGGAGGCCGATCAACACCTCGCGGCTGCGCTGATCGCGGCCGATTTCGACCCTGCCGAGCTGGAGCGGATCGAGGAACGGCTGTTCGCGCTGCGTGCCGCCTCGCGCAAATATTCGACACCGGTCGATGGCCTCGCTGAGCAGGCTCGGAAATATTTTGCCGACGTGGCGCTGATCGACGCCGGTGCCGATCGGTTGAAGAAACTGGAGGAGCAGGCGGCGGAAGTCGACAGGCGCTTCGGCGCGGCCGCGACAAGACTCTCCGCCGCGCGTGCAAAGGCTGCCGAGAAACTCAACAAGGCGGTCAACGCCGAGCTTGCGCCGCTCAAACTCGAGCGCGCGAAGTTCACCACCCAAATCGATTCGGATGCACAATCGCCGGGGCCGCAGGGTTTCGACCGCGTCGAGTTCTGGGTCCAGACCAATCCCGGCACCAGGCCTGGCCCATTGATGAAGGTCGCTTCCGGCGGCGAGTTGTCACGGTTCCTGCTTGCGCTCAAGGTCGTGCTGTCCGACCGCGGCTCCGCGCCGACGCTGGTGTTCGACGAGATCGATACCGGCGTCGGCGGTGCGGTGGCGGATGCGATCGGGGCGCGGCTGCTGCGCCTGGCCTCCAGGGTGCAGGTGATGGCAGTGACGCACGCGCCGCAGGTCGCCGCACGCGCCGGCCAGCATCTGCTGATTTCGAAGGACGCGCTCGACAAGGGCAAGCGCGTCGCCACCCGCGTCAACGCGCTTGCCGCCGATCACCGCCGCGAGGAAATTGCCCGCATGCTGGCCGGCGCCGAAATTACCGCGGAAGCGAGGGCGGCCGCCGAACGGCTGCTCAAGGCCGGCACCGCGTGATTCCATCCGTCGTTCCCGGGCGCGCCGCGCAGCATCCGGGGTACGCGAGGATAGGGGCCGCTTTTCAACAGTCGATCTTCGTCGTATTCATGGTCGAGGCTAGATCATCAAAAAAGGCGAGGACGACTTGGCGAAAGCAAAGTCCAACAAAAGCTCGGCTTCGTTGTTGCCCGACGCGAGCGAAAACCAACCCCTTCTTCATCTTAGAACGGAAGAGGAGCTTAAGTACGTCGCATTAATTGTTGCATTAACGCTGAAGGCGTTTGACCGCGCGACCGTCGCTAATTCACTAAAAAAGTTAAATCCCCGGCTCAAGAATGAGCTCTATTCAATCATCGGTAAGACGTTTTGGGAGGAGTACTCTAGAGAGGATTCGGAAAAGATTGTCGCGAATCTAAAAAAGCTGCGCAATCAAATAGCGCATTCGCCCTTCACGGATGATTTTGTCACGCGCCTGCGCATGAGACTGATCCAGTGGGACAAGGACTACTACGTAGCGGACGAGCCAAATGTGCCGGACGCAACATATGACGTTCTTAAACGTCTCTATGAATATGTAGTCCAGCTTGATCCTCGAGCTTCGGAACAGGATCGGTACCTCAAAAGCGTAGGGTCTGCCCCCAGTTCCAAATTTGCAAAGGCGCGGCACGTAGTGCCTATGCTTTCTCTACAAAATGCCTTTTCTGACGATGACGTCGTCGAATTCGTTGAACGCATTCGACGTTTTTTGAGGCTCAAATCTTCCGACAAAATCGACTTTTCAGCCGAACCAAAGATTGATGGGCTTTCGCTTACAATCAAGTACGAAAACGGTCGACTTGCTAGGGCTGCGACTCGTGGTGATGGGTACGAAGGTGAAGACGTGACCGCGAATGTTCGCGCGGTCAAGGACATACCGAAGACGTTACGAGTCAACAAAGTTCCCGAACATTGCGAAATTCGGGGTGAGATATACATGACCAAGAGCGCCTTTATTGCGCTGAACGAGAGGCAAGCCAAGTCAGGCGCGCAGGTCTTTGCTAATCCGCGAAACTCGGCAGCAGGTTCATTGCGGCAGAAGGACCCTAGGATTACTGCCTCACGTCCTCTCGGATTCTTTGCGTATTCCCATGGAGAAATGAGCGAACTTCCATCGGAGACGCAATCGGGCATGTTGAATTGGTTCAAGGCGGCCGGTTTCGACACCAATCCACTGGCAAGGATTTGCAGCTCCGTAAATGAACTCCTAGATTTCCATAAGCACATATATGATCGGCGTTCTGATCTGAACTACGACATTGACGGTGTCGTTTACAAGGTGGACCGTCTGGACTGGCAGGAACGTCTTGGTTTTGTCTCGCGTTCGCCGCGCTGGGCGATCGCTCACAAGTTTGCTGCCGAACGCGCCATGACCGTGTTGCGCGACATCGAGATTCAAGTCGGACGCACCGGCTCGCTGA
>Ga0210395_10004227_pt1 | contig 11044 bp, 12 predicted proteins | sample IncBWH4OmetaG_FD_150861 | JGI IMG/M metagenome (GOLD analysis project Ga0210395, IMG submission 150861) | Forest soil microbial communities from Barre Woods Harvard Forest LTER site, Petersham, Massachusetts, United States - Inc-BW-H-4-O ...
AGCGCGGCCGAACTGGTCATATTCGCCTGGCTCGTCGTCCCGATCCTCATTGCCTATTTTCTCTCTCGCACCGGCCGCTACGAGAGCGCGCATGTTCTGTCGTCGCTGGCCTTGACCGGTCTAGTGACGGCGGTGGCCGCGTTGACCGGCGGCATCACCTCGTTCGCTGCCATCTGGCTTGTGGTCGTGCCGCTGGAAGCTTCGCTGTCGGCGTCGCGCCGCGTCGTCGCCATCGCTTCGACCTTTGCGCTCGCCGCCGCCGGTATGTTGGTGCTGGCTAGCGAACTCGACCTCTTGCCGGCGTCCGAGCCGAGCGGACATGCGGCGCTGGCCACCTTTGGCGTGGTGTCGGCGGCGCTCTACGCCGTCGGACTTGCGCTTGGCGCCGAAGCGCTGGCGCGCACCAGTTTCTGGCTGCTTTATGCCGAAGAGGATCGCTACCGGTTGCTTGCCCGCAACATGACAGACGTGATCGCGCGGCACGGCCGCGACGGCGCGCTGCTGTTCGTCTCGCCGGCGGCCAAATCCCTGTTCGGCTGCGGGGTCGCTGATTTGCACGGTCATGGCCTGTTCGGTCGGGTCCATGTCGCCGATCGGCCCGCTTATCTGAGCGCGCTTGGCGATACCGCGGCGTTGGGCGAGGACCGATCGGTCGAGTTTCGGGTGCGGTGCGATGGCGCGGACACGCCCGGTGCCCCGCCGCGTTATGTCTGGATCGAAATGCGGTGCCGGCCGCTGGAACAGTCGACTGTCGGGGCCGGCGCCTATGCGCGCCGCGAAGTCGTCGCCGTGCTGCGCGACGTAACCGAGCGCAAGCTTCAGGAACGCGCGCTGGAGGAGGCGCGCACCGAGGCCGAGCGCGCCAACGCCGCCAAGAGCCGCTTCCTCGCCACCATGAGTCATGAATTGCGGACGCCGCTCAACGCCATCATCGGCTTTTCCGATATGCTGAAAAAGGAATCGATGCTGATGCTCGATGCCGCGCGCCGCAACGAGTATGCCGGACTGATCAACGATTCCGGACATCATCTGCTTGCCGTCATCAACGGCATTCTCGATATGTCCAAGATCGAGACCGACAATTTCGAGATTACGCCGGAGCCGTTTGCGCCGGGGCAGGTCATTGCCGGTTGCTGCGACCTTTTGGCGTTGCGCGCCAGCGAGGCTGGCGTGGCGCTGGAAAAATTACCCGGCGGCGAGCTGCCGGAAATGATCGCCGACAAGCGCGCGCTCAGTCAGATCCTGCTTAATCTCCTCTCCAACGCGATCCGCTTTACCGATCGCGGCGGTAAAGTCACCGTCGGCGGGCGCGCGGAAGCCGGCACCATAAACTTCATTATCGAAGACAACGGCGTCGGCATCAACGAAGAAGATCTGGCCCGCGTCGGCGAGCCGTACTTTCAGGCGCGCGCTTCCTATGACCGCCGTCATGGCGGCACCGGTCTCGGGTTGTCGATCGTCAAAGGACTGGTGCGGCTGCACGGCGGCGAAATCGACATTCGCAGCCGCGTCGGCGAGGGCACCCGGGTCAACGTACGTTTGCCGCTAGATTGCGAACGCGCGCTGCCGAGCAAAAAGCGAGCGGCTGCGGGACCGGCTGCGATCACACACTACTTGGCGGCACAGGCGCCCGGCAAAATCCCCGCCCCGCCGGCGAATACGGCGCCGCAAGGGACCCCGGCGCCCGTCGAGATCGCGGTGAAGAAGAGTGCCTGAGCGGCGCAACCATAGACGCGGCCGCCGCGCTTCTTCGGGCGGTGGCAGTGCGGTCGCAGCGATCGGGTCGCGGCTGTGGATGATCGCCGCTCATCGCCCGGTCGACGTCGCGGCGATCCTGTGCGCGAGCGCGGCTAGTCTGATCATCATCGTCAACGCCGTCTTCCTGCAATCGGGTCCGCACCCGGCACCGTTCTTCGCCAATCCGACGGCTCTGCCGCCACCGGCGGCGGACAACCGCCCCACCTCGACTGTCACGCTGGTCCCAAAGCCTCCGGAAACCAGGACGCCGGATAAGCCGGCGGAAGCAACGCCCGCGCGTCCGGCCCAGGGCTTGCGGACGCCGCCAGCGCCGCCCCTGCGCCGTAATGATCCGATCGGCGATCTCATTGGCTCCTCCGCCACTTCATCCTCGCGGATCGCCGCGGTGCAGCGGGCCCTCTCGGATTTTGGCTATGGGCAGTTGCGGGCGTCGGGCAGCCTCGATGAGCCGACAAAAGCGGCGATCGAGAAATTCGAAAGTGAACACAAGCTCCCGGTAACGGGGCGCCTCTCCGACCGCCTTCTGAACGAGCTTGCCGCCTTAACCGGGCATCCGATCCAATAAATGTCGGCTCCAGGCGGCTTGTGGGCCTCCAGCCGACACTTCGAATTCTCGCCAACGCCGTCGTTTATGCTTTAAGGATTCCGCGACCGCGATACGCGCTGCGGAAAATCGACCATGCGTCTTAAGTCCGCGCTGTGGGTGGCTGCCTACCTGCGACGTTGTCATGTCGAGGGCATCTTTGCCGTCGTGCGCCGCCGTGGCGCGGAAGAATCCGGGGCCATTTTCGTCCGTGTCAGCAGGCTCGATGGCACGTCGGACTTGTTCGGACCGGCGCCGCAAAGCGCCTTCGACGCAGCCGGGGACGCGGCGCGGGCCTTCACCCCAAGCCTTGCCACGCAATCGGCGCCGGATGCGGATGTCGAGGCCTATCTGGCGCGGCAGGTAAAATTCGATCCCGACGTCTGGATCGTCGAGGTCGAGGATCGCACCGGGCGCAATTTCCTCGATGTCGTTGCCGGTTGATGCGGCTGGGCCGGATCGCCTGCGCCCTACGAAGCGTTACGGCGATCGCCGGATTGCGGGACGAGCGGCTTTCGCCGCACCGTGAGGCCTTGCCGCACGCGCCGGCGCGTCTCATCGTCCCAAACCAGCGGCCGATATTTGGTCCGTGCGGATTCGTTATTGTGCAGCGCCTGCCAGATCGCGAGCATGCTTTCGGCCGCAGGTATAGTCATGTCGTCGTACAGCGCGGCCAATGCATGGACGCGCTCGACCGAATGGCCGACTGCCGGATTGACGAATATGAGAACGCGGCACAGCACCTCGCGCACCAGGCCGAGGGCTTTTGCCGCGACGACCACCGGCTCGCCGAGCTCGTCGCGGGCGATGCGCCGCGCCTGCTGGTGCGGAATGAGCAACGCTTGCGCCAGGCCGGCAATGAAACGCTCGGTCTTGCCGGTCAGTACCGCCGCTTCAAGCTCCTGGCCGACCGACCGATCGGCGGCAGCGCGACTGCCATTGGCGCTCGTCGGGGCGACGACGTCGAGATTGAGCAGAATGAGTCTTCGCTCGTCCGCGCTGGCCGTAAAGAACAGCTCGTTGAGTTCGGGCGGTTGCAGCATCGATGGTGCGAGGCGCGGGGGATGGCTGTTGCTCATCGCCGCGATCCGCTTCGGCGTCAAACGCGACGGCCGAATGCGATGGCGGCGCGGCCGGCGGCTGCAGCAAGGGATGCGTCCGCAATTCGGCGGCGACGACCGGCAGATCGCGCGCGAGCCATTGCAGGATGCGCAGCGGCGGCGACAGATAATGGGAAAATCGTTTGGCGACGGCCACCCGCGTCGGCACGTCCACGGCTTCCAGCATCCGTAGCGCCAGCTCGGTATAGTGGCGCTCCTCCGCGGCGGTATGGCTGAGCCGATGCACATAAAGATCGGTCAGTACACGCAGCAGCGTCGGCCGCATGTCGATCCCGCTGCGTTTGCCGAGACCGGTCAGCCCCTCGAGGCTGAAAAAATTCTGCGATTCCATCGCCCGTGACTCGCACGCAATTACAGGCCGCCCCTGAAACTGGCCGCCTCACGCGCCGTTTCTCGCGACTGTCCCGTTAGCCCGCCATCAACCTAGATGCCCGCCGTTAGCGGAGCGTTAACCCTGCATACCGCTTACTTGGGACGAGGCTGGTGCATGCGCACCGGAGGAGGGGGTCCGCTGCCGGAAAGGAGCGGACATGGGCTGGGGCCGCCGACATGGGCACCATCGTAAAGTTTCCCGACGAGGGACGTGTCGTGCGCTTTGGCCGCGCGGAGGGAGAGTCCGCTACGGTCATCATCCTGCCGGTTGTCCGTATCGAACGGCACGACGAGCCGGACGCCGAACCTTACACACGGCCGCCGGCGGAGAATGGCGGTCGTCGACGGATGCGCCGCCGCTAGCGCATGTCCCGGAAACGCGGGAGCGGTCTTCCGACAGGGACATGCGTAAATTCGAACCTTGAGCGGACGTCGATGCTACCGCAAATCCTTGGCCGCCGCCGCCGCAAGCGGCTCCTGCTCCAGCTCGCTCCGTTGATGCTTTGTGGCTGCACCAGCATCGGCGATCTCGGCTACGTGCAGCCGCCGGCCGTCGCCGATAACATCCACGCCTGGGTCGGGCAGGAAGCTGCGCTGCACGCCGGCGGGCCGATTTCATTCAACAATCTCACCGAGTATGAGCGCACCTTGCGCGATCTCGCATTTCCGCTGATCGAACCGCCATACCACCGCGAGCGGTGGGATGCAGTGGTGTTCGAATACGGCGAGAAGCGCGACTTCCGCCGCAACTTGTGGGTCGTCGACCCCGGCGCCTATTACGCGCATCTGATGGCGGTCAATTATCGCTCGACGGCGGCGCGCTACAATCAGTTGAACGACGACATTCGCAACGACATCGTGCGCATCCCACGGTTTTTCGACATCGCGCGTCGCGTCATCGACGCCGACCACAGCCGCCAGGTGACCATGGAGGCGTTGGCCGAGATCACCCCGCCGGAACGGTTCAACGCGATCGCGCGCATCGCCGAAAACAATCTAACCATCGCCTGGGTGCAGACCTCGCTGTTGCACCGCTGCGCCGGCTATCGTTATGCCCTCAATCGCCTGGTGGTTTCCGAGCCCGAGGCGCGGGCGACCGACGTCGACATCTCGCTCGGGCTGTTGCAGCAAAATATCGCGGCCAATCAGCTGGTACCGACGCCGCAGTTCGGCCCGGCACCGCCGCCGGTCGCGGTCGCCGCCCAACCGCCACCGATCGTCAAATAGCTCGACAGAGCTGGTTTATTGGGTCTGCAGCGGCTCGACCCGGCACTGTGCGCCGGCGAGCGCGCGCCGCGCCATCGCCATCAGGCCGGGTTCCGGCGCCAGCGCCCGCAGCACGATCAGTCCCCGTAAGGTCGGCGACTCGATGATCAGACGGTCGGCAGCCGTGACGTCCTCCTCTTCCGGCAGCTCCGCGTGCTGTTCTTCCGTCATCAGGTCGAGCTCGATCGCGCGCCGGCCGGCGGCCCGGTCGTTGATGGCGTAATAGGCGACGCTGTTGCGCGTATAGAAAGTGACCGACGTATAGGCTTGGCTCAGCGGCGCACGAAGCTTGAGCGCGCCGCCGGAAAGATCGTAGCGGCACACCGCAACGGCAAAGGCCGGGTCCATGAACGGCATGGTCGCATCCTTGGCGGACGGCGCGGGCAGCGGAATCACGGCGTTGACCGGCGTCAGCTGCGAGAGCCGCGAATAGGCATCCTGGTTGGCGGCGGACGGCATCGCCAACACCGTCGAAAGGTGCACGATGCCGCCAAGCAGCAGCGCACCGAGAATCCAAAGGGCCAGCCGGATCATGAGCAGCTCTTTCGCGCGACCGCAGGCATCGGCCCTTCCTTCGTGGTCAGCGACGCGACACCGATCGGCGTGTCGTAAAGCCGCCACACCAGGACAAACTGCTCGATGCCGCCGCTCGGCAGCCAGTTTCCCGGACGCGCGCGCGGCCCGATCGTGATGGCGAAGCGGCCGCCACTCTCGCGCAGAATCTCCGCGCTGGTGAAGCCGTGCCGATCGATGGTGTTGGCCACGAGCCGGCCTTGCGGATCGTAAAGCGTCAGCGTCCAGTAGCGCGCGGCCGGCGTCATGCCGCTAATCAGGAAAGTGCAGCGTCCGTCGAGCACGTTCCCGGCATTGTCGGTGTGGGCGTAAAAGGCGACGCCGTCACCGGCCCCGATCGGCAGTTCGCCGGTGCGGGCGATGGTGGCGCGGGCATAGGGATCGATATCGACCGAGCCGCTTTTTGGCCACGCGGTCCAGGCGCCGATCGACAGCGCGCCGAAGGCGATGCCGCGGGTCAGCGTGACCCATGTCGCGCCAAGCCCGATCGCGGCAGCGAGTATCAGGGTGAAGGAGGAGCTGAGAAACAAACGCACGTTCGTTCCGATCGAATGGCGGTGATCTCGCCGGGAGCTTGTTTAATCCCGTCCGTTGATCGCGTCGTTTAGTCGCGGCGTGCAGTTGGCGGCTGCTCGCTTGCCGCCGTCAGGGTGTTAGGGCCGCGCTCGCCATCCAGGGCGCCGAGCGTTCCGGTCGCGACGCCGCGCGCCGGCATGGCGCGGCTGGCGTCGTCGAGCAGGCGCTCGACGCGGACCAGCGCCTCCGTGGCCTTGCGCGTCAGCAGGATCTGTTGCGGCGCGGGCGCGCCTTGCAGCGTGGCTTCCGCCACCGGCGGCGCGTGCTGCTGAATCGGCGGCAGGCCGGGCAGAGGCCGCAATTCGACGCCCTGGTGCGCATAGGTCATGACGTTGTGCCAGATCAGCGCCGGGATCGTGCCGCCGGTCATGCGCTTGGTCGGCGTGTAATCGTCGTTGCCCATCCAGACCGCACCGCAGAAATTTCCCGTGTAGCCGACGAACCAGGCATCGCGCCAGCCGTTGGTGGTGCCGGTCTTGCCCGCGACCTGGACGCCGTCGAGCTGCGCCCGGCGCCCGGTGCCGTTTTGCACCACCGAGTTCATCATCATGATCATGTCCAGCGCCACTTTCGGCGAGATCACCTGCTCGGGCCGTTTGCCGTCGCGGTCGAAGCGCCACACCAGTTCGCCGGTGCCGGTGCGCACTTCCAGCGCCGCATGCGGCGTCACCGCTTTGCCGAGATTGGGAAAAGTGGCATAGGCGACGGCGTGTTCGAGCGGGTTGACCTCGTCGGCGCCGATCGGCAGCGACGGCGTGTCGGGCAGCGGCGTCCAGATGCCGAAATTGCGCGCGGTCTGGACGATTTTAGCGCGGCCGAGCTTGGCGTTGCCGTCGCCGAGCGCGATCGAAAGCTTGACCGGGATGACGTTGACCGAGTTGGTGATGGCCTGCGTCAGCGTCATCGAGCCGGAATAGCCGCCGGAGTAATTATGCGGGCACCAATTGCCGATGCACACCGGAGAATCGACCACGATCGATTGCGGCGTGAACAATCCGCTGGCCAATGCCGTGGCGTATACATAGGGCTTGAACGACGATCCAGGCTGGCGCAGCGCATCGACCGCGCGGTTGAACTGGCTGGCGCCGTAGTCGCGGCCGCCGACCATGGCGCGGACGCCGCCGTCGAGATCGGCGATCACCGCCGCCGACTGGCTCGCGCCATAGTCGTGACCGTACTGGCGCAGCGCCGATTCGATCTCGCGCTCGGCGTAGCGCTGCAGGTTCGGATCGATCGCGGTGCGTACCACGAAGAAGCTGTCGGTGACCGTCTTGGGGAAGGTGTCGACCAGCTTGCGCATCTCGTCGAACGCCCAGTCGAGATAATAATTCGGCGAGTCTTCCTGCTTGCGGTCGATCGGCGTCGCCGGATTGCGCCGCGCGCCGTAGACTTGGCCCTCGGTCATGAAGCCGGCCTCGACCAGATTGTCGAGCACGACGTTGGCGCGGGCGCGCGCCGCCGGCAGATTCACCAGCGGCGAAAATTTGCTCGGCGCCTTGAACAGGCCGGCGAGCATCGCCGCTTCCGGCAAGGTCACGTCGCGCACCGATTTGCCGAAATAATATTGCGCCGCGCCGTTGACCCCGAAGGCGCCGCCGCCGAGATAGGCGCGATCGAGATAGAGCTTGAGGATCTCGTTCTTCGACAGATGGGTTTCGAGCCACAGCGCCAGATAGGCCTCGTTGATCTTGCGCTCGATGGTGCGCTCGTTGGAGAGGAACAGATTCTTGGCAAGCTGCTGGGTGATGGTGGAGCCGCCCTGGACGACGCCGCCGGCCCGCGCGTTGGTCAACAGCGCGCGGAAGGTGCCGAGAAAGTCGATGCCGAAATGGTCGTAGAAGCGGCGATCTTCGGTCGCCAGCGTCGCCTTGATCAGATGGTCGGGTATGTCCTCGAGCGGCACCGAATCGTTGTGCTTGATGCCGCGGCTGCCGATCTCGTTGCCGTAACGGTCGAGGAACGTGACCGCGAGTTCCGACTTTTTCAGCCAGGCCTCGTCGGAGGTCTCGCGGAATGCCGGAACGGCAAGCGCCAACATCAGCAGGAGCCCGCCGGTACCGAGCGTCGCCGCTTCCGACATCGGCTCGACGATCAGCCAGCGCCGCCAGCCGGCGACATGGAAGCGGTCCATGACCGCGGTGAAGCGCTCGTAGATTTCGCGCGCCCACTTGCCGCTCTGGAAGACCGCGAAATCGAGGCGGGCGTCGAGATCGAGCAAAAACCGCTTGAGCTTGGTCCGCCAATCGGGTCGCTGACTGGGCGTCTGGTCGGTCACGCTTTAGTCACTCCCGGTGCGGGCTTGCGACCCGTCCTTGGTTTTTTTGCCCCGATGAGGTTTAGCCGAGCCGGCGGCTGCGGCCAATGATGTGTCGAAGACAGTGTGAATGGAATTTGGGGGCAAATTAGGCGTAAGAGGGTGCGGCAAAGGGTGTCTGGCCGGAATTGCGAATGGCGAGCGACAAGGAACCCGAGGACATTCCGTTCTGGCGGCGTAAGTCGCTGGAGGAGATGACGGATTCGGAATGGGAAAGCCTCTGCGACGGTTGCGCCCGCTGTTGCCTCAATAAGCTTGAGGAGGAGGGCAGCGACCGCACCTTCTATACTAATGTCGGCTGCCGCCTTCTCGACTCGAAGGCTTGCCGCTGCCGCGACTACGAACACCGCCTCGAGCAGGTCGACGATTGCGTGCGGCTGACGCCCGAGAGCCTCAAGACCATCACCTGGTTGCCGCCCTCCTGCGCCTATGTCCTGCTCGCCGAGGGCAAGGACCTCTATTGGTGGCATCCGCTCGTCTCCGGCGATCCGGAGACCGTGCACACCGCCGGCGTCTCGGTGCGCTCGCACGTGCTGGCGAGCGAGAAGAACGTGCCCGACGAAGAGCTCGAAGAGCACATTGTCAGCTGGCCGCTGAGGCTGCCGAAACGGGCCAAGCGCAAGCCGGGCGAGCCGGATTGAGCACGCCGCCGGGCTCATGATCTCGCCGCTTGTTATTGGCCCAGAATGTCTTTGAGCCAGAGTCGGAGCTCGGGCGGCAGATCGTTGCGCGCCGCGACGGCTTGGGCGAGTTCTTTGTCGCCGTCCAGGCCCATGATCACGCGGGCGAAGCCACCTTCCGAAATGCGTGCGTCCGGATTGTCGAGGATCTTGCGTTGCAGCGGCAAACCGCCGCGTTTGAGCAGGACGTCGGTGACGCTTTCACCGAGCCGCGGGCGAGCCGCGATCTTCGCCAAAATGTTGGGGTCGACGCGGTCGCGGTCGGCGGCTTCGGCGAGAACCTTGTCCGGCAACGCTTTGGCCTGCTCCAGGACCGGCCCGCAGACCAAAATGTCGAGATGGCGGGCGAGGCTGGCGAGCACATTGAGCGGCGCGTTGGCAATGCCGGCGAGCCGGTTGCCGAGTTCGGCAAGATCATCGCGATCAAGACCCGGAAGGAGCCGGCTCATCACCGCGTCGAACAAGGCCACATGCTGGTCGTTGTAGAGGTCGGCGCCGCTGAGAAACAGATCGGTGATCTTGCGCAAAACCGTGCTGCGCCAGGACTCCTCCACCTGTGGTAGCGTAGTGTCCAGTTCAGCGAGCAGTGCTTGCGGGGTCAGCGACATGACCCCTCGATACTAATTTTGATCTGGTGAATTTCACGCTAAGGCAACGGCGATTCTTGCGTCGAAGGCGACGATCGCTGTGTTTGCTAATCTACTTTATCAGTCTCGCGCATGATCCGGTGTTTGAGCATGACCCGACGCTAAGCGCGCCGCCGCTCCGGCGTGCGATAAGCCAGCCGCGCGTGGCCGGCGCAGTACGAGAAACCGTCGACCGCTTCGTTGCCGCAGAACACAAAATCGGCTGCGCCGGAAGCGCCGGCGTGATCGCTGATCGGCCAGCGGCACTTGCCCTGCGCCAGCTCGAGGAGCGAGCAATATTGCGCGCTGTCGACCGGCACCCCGGCCTCGAGCGCGGCGCCGTCGCGGGCGCCCGTCGTGTCCGCCCCGATCAGGCGAAGCATCTGGCGCTGCGAGGAAAGCCGCGGGCGCCGGGTGCGGGGAGGGCACGCCCGCCCCGGCGCAGCCGCGGGCCGTCCCGGCCCCAAGCCCAAACGATGGATTTTGCCGATGACGGCGTTGCGTGTGACGCCGATCTCGGCGGCGATCTGACTGCAGGTCAGGCCCGCGCCGACAAAGTTGCGAAGGAGCGCGACGCGCTCCGGATTCCAGGTTGCGGTCGTCATTGAAAAGGCCTCGCTTGCAACGTCGCGGCCGGTGCTGGGCCGCTGACAGGGCGAAGGCCGCGCAACCGGCGCCTGTTTCGGCCCCAGCGGTCGCAAAAGCGCGAATTCGGTGCGCACGGCCGCGCATGGCGCCGCGATCACCGAGCCGCATTCGCGCTTAAGCGACTGCCAGCCCGACGTTTTTAGGCCCGATCCACTTTTCCGGGGCCGCCTTTAAGCGTGTTGAGCGAAAACCCTCGCCGACTCAGAACGTCGCATGATTCGAGTCGCCTGCCAAGGGTTTTAACGATATTATAACCAAGTTATAACCTGAGGCGTTGAGGGGGCGTACGACCCGACATGGCCCGACCTGAAAACCGCTCGGAGGCGCGAGCGCTCAGTCTCACGTTGCCGACCGAGACGTTCAATTACCTGGCGCTGCTGGCGACACTCGGAAAGCTCGGTCGCACCGAGAACGAGGTTGCGACACACATCTTGGTCCGCGAGGTCTATGCGATGATCGACCGCCGCTTCCACGAGACGCGCATTCCGCCGCCGGAAGGCGAGGGCGGGTAGGGCGCGTCGTCATTG
>Ga0210395_10004232_pt1 | contig 11037 bp, 5 predicted proteins | sample IncBWH4OmetaG_FD_150861 | JGI IMG/M metagenome (GOLD analysis project Ga0210395, IMG submission 150861) | Forest soil microbial communities from Barre Woods Harvard Forest LTER site, Petersham, Massachusetts, United States - Inc-BW-H-4-O ...
AGCAGCGGGCGCGGGTCGATCGCCCCGGCGCCCGCCGGTTGAACCTCGAAGAGGAAGCGTGCTCGCACGCCACGCGAGCGGCCCGCCACGTTGCCGAGCACGGTCCCGGGCGCGACCCATGTGCCCCTGCGCAGCGGCGCCAGTCGCATCCCAGTGGGCCGGGCCATACGCCCGCTCGGCGCCGTCGTCGAGCCGGTGGGTCGTGATTGCACCGTAACCTTGTAGTGCTTGAGGACCCGACCAAGCCTGGCGTAGGTGTAGATGTCGCCGTAGCCGTCGCGAAGCTCTATGAAGCGACCCAGCTTCGCACTGTGCCCGATGCGGATGACCTCGGTGCTCTGAACGGCGAGAACGGGCGCGGCTGGAGCGGTAGCGATGTTCGCTCCCACGATGGTGGGCCTCAAAGCGCGGGCGCCAGGGACGGTGGCCACCTTGGCCCACGCGGGTGTCGCGGCGAGTCCGCCTGCGCTCTCAACGGGAATGCGTCCATCGACGATCGCGGCCAGGCCACCGATCATCGACCGCGGGGTCTTCCCGAGCAGCCGGGCACGCAGCAGCACCGATTCTACGTAGCCCGAGGAGTGGTTGTAAGCGTAGATCGCTGCGCGCAAATCGTGAGCGGCGCCGGCTGTCTGAAGGTAGCGGGCAGCCGCGAAGATCGCGTCGGCTGGGTTGTAGGGATCGCGCACGCCGGCGCCGTTGGCGTCCACGCCGTAGGCGGACCACTCTTCCGGCAGGAATTGCATCCACCCCTCCGCGCCGGCGCTCGAGACGTCGAGGTCGTAGCCGTAATTGCTCTCGACTTCGTTGATGGCGGCCAGTACTTGCCAAGGGACTGCGTAGCGCTTGGCGGCAGCGAGGTAGATGGGCAGCAGGAAGGGCGGTGTGCGGTAGGTGTCGATGAAGAAGTTCAGTACTGGGCTCGTACCCGGTAGCGTCAGAGCGGACGAGGGTATGAGCGGTTCGAACGCGATTGGGTTGGGTGCGAGGGGCGGCGCTCCAGCGAGGCGGGACGGTGAGGGCCTACCTGACATCGCGCCGCCGGTTTCTCTGGCTGTATCCGGTTGGCTCTCGGCAGGCGTCCGTGGCGAGCGACGCTTCGGGATGGTCTCGGTCGGCTGCTGAGTACGTGAAACCACGACGGGAGGCGGGATTGTTGGGGTCGTGGGTGGTGTGGGTGTAGTTTCTGGACCTTCGGGTGTCGTTGAGGGCGGCGAAGATGGTGAAGCTGAGTTGGAGGTCTGGGTGGACGGCGGTGGGGAGGGCGCGGGCGAGGTAGTCGCGCTGCTGCCAGACGTCAAGCTTTCTTCTTGCACCGACGTGGAAGCAACCAGCCCAGTCTGCGTTTCAGCGATCGTCGATGCGCCGCTGTCGGGTGGGGGCGCGGCGATGGTGCCTGCGAATACAAGCGCAAGAAGGAAGAACCTCCTCACGCGAGCACCGTCGTCATCTTAGATCTCACAGGTGTCTGGTTCATGGCCGTTGGCGTAACAACTGTCCGCGGATCGCGCCACGCAGAAGCGGGCATCTTGAAGTCCTCGCGCAGTTGTGTGGTGAAGAAGCCGTTACTTGCAGGCGTTGTTTGTTCACGCGACGAAGCGCACCTTTGTCGGCCAGCGCTTACGATTGAGCTTGAGAATCAGCAGCCCTCGGTGGCCCGCGAAGCGCCGCGGACGGGCCTCACTGACGACGCGCCCGTGCCGAAGTGCCTGTGCGCCGATTGTGACCGGGCGACGTATCTCAAAACTCAGGTAGAGACTGAGGCTACGCTTGCCGTGCAGCCTGGATTTTACGTCGTATATAGCTGGCGGCAGCTTGACACTGTGCGTCTTTGTGACGGTTGTCGGGGGAAGTGGTGGTGGCAGCGGCTGTGGGGGTTCGAGCACGAGGATGGGCGGATCGAGGTTGAGTTCGAGCGGCCGTTCTTCCAGGTCGTCGCCTTCCGGGGCGTCCGGCTTGGATCCATCGGTCAGCCGGTAGAGGTGGGGTGGCTGCAGCACAGAGTTCCCGGTTTCGTTAAAAACGCTGCCCGTGCTGGTTGCGACCCACGCGTCGTTGGGGGCGTTGGCGGCGACCGCGTTCACGTAGCCTTCGCGGTCGGCGGGCACCAGCGGTGGCTTGGGCAAGGAGCCTTTGTAGGTTGGGTCTTCGACGCGAAAGCGCGTGACGGTGGTGGCTCCGTCGCAGGCCGCCTGGGCGATGACGGGTTCAGCTTCGACCGGTCTCGCATTTGGGTCTTCTACCGCACCTTCCTTATGGGGGAGTAGGCTGCCCCCCGCAAGCGCTTCGCCCGAGCCTGGAATGACGGCGATCGAAGACCACAGAAAGGAGTCGGTTGGTTGGGCAGCGTTGAAGGCGAGGGGCGTGAAGGTGAAACGGCGTTCCGACGGGCCCGCGCAGGTTGTGCTGGCCCCGGATGTCGACACCGGCACAAGCGGTGAGGGCGGCGGTGGAAGTGACGGCGAGGCGGGCCGGAATTCATACCTGGAAGCAGTACGCAACCCGGCGGGGTTGCCGGCTACCCAACCCTGGCCCGTGGCGTCGAAGTCGACCGCAACTAGGTCAGTCCGGTAGGGATCGTGTTCCTGCGGGCTCGTGGGGGGCGTGAATGGGACCGGCCCGAAGAGCCCACCGCTCGAGGCCTGCATCTCGGGCGGGGGCGCCCCTTCGTGTTCTGAGAGGACTTCGGTAATCGACGTAGCGCCGTGGAATTCGGCTGTGGCGCCGACGGCTACGCCAAACGGGTCGCCCTGCGGATCCTGGCGGGCTACCGCGGCCGTGTATTCGCCCTGGAGCCACTTCAACGACGGTTCCGGAGAGACGTCGCTCAGCTGCGTCCCGTCCCAGTGAACGACTGTACCGTAGGTGCCGAAGAACCAGCAGTCATTCCAGGCCAGGCAGGCAGCCGACGTGATCCCGCCGGGCCTGCGCTTTTCTTCTTTGCCCGAGACCACGGTCACGTGCTGCTTTGTCGCCGCCGGAAGTTCCAGCGACTCCCATTCGAGAGTGGCGCCGTCGAAACGGCACAGGCGGCTCCAACTCAGGTCGGTGGGTCCCCCGATCAGCCAGTAGTCGAGCTTGCCAGCCCACACGACCGTGTGACCTGGGCAGACGTTGTAGCCCGGGAAGCCAGGGCTCGGGAACCACGTGAGGCCGTTGAAGAGCCAGACCCCGTAGGGATTGCTCGCCGGCCCTTCGCTGGTAGTGGTGGCCGCGAGCCCTCGATTCCAGGCCCTAAACGCGATCGACGTCACTGTGAGCGCACACTGGCTACCCGGTGGGGCTACCCCATCGAAGACGAGTGAGCACGGCTGGGCTGGGGTCTCGACCGGGGTGCCTTCGCTGCCGAAGGGATACGGGTTGACATCCACCCAGCACGGGTTGCCAGGCGAGGGGGTGGCGGGGGGCGAGTTGGACGGGCCTTCGACTCCCGCAGGCGTTGTCGTCCTCGTGGTCGCGCTCTGCGTGCAGGCAACCGTCGAGTTGCCTTCGGCGGCCTTGGCCGTGGGGGCCCCTGTCAGGGCGAGGATGACAATGCTTGACGGTAGGGCGAGTCGCCCGAAGTGGCGGAGCATGGCGGACGATGCTAGCCGGATGGCCGATCCTGGGTATAGGCGTTCACAGGAAGTTCACGGTCAGCGAGGCAAATATCACCTGCACTAGAGGGAGTGCTCGATCCACGTTTATGTTCACGCTGCAGTGACACGCGCTTCACCGTGGCGTAACGACTTCACCGATAAAACACAAGGATCTTCACCGGGGGGCAACACCGGCCTCTGCTCCAACTGAATAATTGGGTCCCATGCCTGGGAAGCTTCGCAGCCAGGGCGGGCGTCTCTTGCTCGTCACTGGTGTCGTGTCACTGAGAGGCGGACGACCGTGTACCAGTTCGGAGCAACTAGGCCAGTGATCATCGTTATCCTCGACTCCAGCAAGGGGAAGAAATATATGGACATTGCAGTTCGGAAACGATTCATCTTGGCCCCGTTTGCTGCACTGCTGATCGGGCTCAGCGCGATTTGCTGCATGGTGTTTGCGGATACAAGCTCCGCGGCCGTCCCGGGAGGCCTCGGTTGTCAGTCCTCCGAAGGCAAGATCAGTGGACGTGGCTCGACCTATCAGAACATCTTGTTGAAAGAATACGCCAAAGTCTACGGCGACGACTTCTGCGGAAGCGTTGCGGAACAGTTCGCCGGAGACCCGGCCGGCAACAATATGATTGCCTACAACTACCCGAAAGCCGTTACAGCGAGTGCCACCGGGTCGGGCAACGGGGTGAAGGCCGCAAGCTGTCGCACCGATGCGTTTGCGGGTACAGACATTCCGTACAGCCGGGCGCAGCTCGAACAGCTCGATGGGGCACCGGGCGCGACGGGTGGCTGCTCGCCGCTTGCTTTTGAACCGCCCTTCGAACCCAAGTCTGCGCCCTTCCCGGCCGCCAACGATATCCAGTCCAACGTAATGTCGTTCCCAGTCGGCGGTTCCTCTGTGACGGTTGCAGTGCACCTCACGGGTGGAGCTGGAGGCAGCTGTCCCACTGGCACCGTGCCGACGAGTTTGAAGTTCACCGCCAAGGAGATTTCGCGTATCTACGGTGGTGACGCTCAGACTTGGAATGACCCCGAACTCGTGAAAGGCGCCGGGGCTCAGGGAGAAAATTTGGGCCTATCGAACTGCACCGGCCCGATCACGCGCGTCGTGCGCCAGGACAGCTCCGGGACCACGAACATCCTCAAGCAGTATCTGATCCGCGTGGACAACGAACGCTCTGGCGCGGTTTGCAAGGGCGAAGGCAATACGGTCGTCCATAACTGGGAAGCCTATTTCACGACGAACACGGAATGGCCCGGCAAGCAGCACGTCGGTGAAGAAGGGACCTGTAGCGCGATCACCACCGGGGCCGCAAGCGGTGGGCCAGAATTGATCGCAAAGCTCAAGGAAACGGCGGGCGGCGTCGGCTATATCGACCTTGCCGAAGCGGTGGGCCAGTCGGGGATCGTGCTCGCAGGCGTCGAGAACGCCACAGGTACTAAAGTCGAAGCGCCCAGCATCGGCGGCGGACCGGCCAACTGTCTCTACAGCGCTCTGCCGGCTCCTCCTGGCAGCAGCAACAGCGACGCGGTCGGGCTGAACGCCGAAGATAACTGGAGCAACAACAACGAAGGGTACGCAAGCGCGCCCGCCAACCACGAGAACGCCACGGATCTGGGCAGCAAGTACCCGATCTGCGGACTCACATTCGACCTGGTGTACACGGGCCTGAACAGCAACAACGGAGAAGGAAAGAGCGCCATCAGTCGGCTCACGGCCGATCAGCGGCGGACGATGTACTCGTTCTTCACGTTCATCCTCTCCTCGGCCGGGCAGGAAGTACCAGGAAAAATCCACTACGCACCACTGCCGTCGAGCTGGCTGCCAAAGCTCGAGCAGGGATTCCAGGAAAACTTCTAGACACGGACGTTTAGGAGCATAAGCAGTCAGTCCATGGCAGTGGATCTGCAGAACGGGGGAGCTGGGCCCAACCCGGCTCCCCCGTTTATGTGGATGAGTTTGTGTATCTAAAGTGTGAATATTCTTCCCAGGCGGCTTTCCCTTGGCGAGCGTTCTGGTAGAAAAGGAGCCTGTGAAGATGAAGATGAAGATGAAGATGGGGATAAGGATCAACCTGTTTCGCGATTGCCGCAGCGCGCTGAAGCTGACGGTCGCAATGGCGTGTCTCGGCCTGGCGGGGGCGAGCGCCGCGAGCGCCGAAACCTTTAAGGTGAGCACCTCCAAACAGCTCGAAGAAGCAGTCACCAAAGCCAACGCGAACGGCGTTGCGAACACGATTGAACTTGCGGCTGGTGCCTATCTACCCACCAAATCTTTGGTCTTCACCAACGCGGGTGACACGCAGACGGTGACGGGGCCGGCAGGCACGATCGGTGTCGCCACGCCTGGGGTGCAGGTCAATGGAGGCAGTGTCACGCCGGTTGCAGGAGTATCTGAACATGAACTGTTCCTCGTCAATGAAGGTGTGACGGTCGCGCTCAAGCACGTCGTCGTGACCAGTGGCGGCGAAGCGGGGGGGAGTCCTGGGATCGAAGATCGGGGGACTCTGAACGTCGAAAACGCGACGATCTCCGGCAATCTCGGTACCGAGATCTTTGTTGGGAGTGGCGCGACTGCCAATCTGACTAACTCGACGCTCTCCGACGGCCACGAATTCGGTCTTGTCGATGAAGGCACGGCAAGCTTCTTGAACGTGACGGTCGTGCATAACGCCTCCGGTGGCGTCGGGGGCACAGGCTCGGGTACGGTGAACCTGACGAACACGATCGTCGGTCTCAACGGCTCGCCGCAGTGCGGGAGCAACACCATCACAAACGATCACAGCCTTGCCTCCGACACAAGCTGTGGCGGCGAAGCACAGTTCCAGAACAAGACACCGCTGCTGCAGACGTCGCTGCTCAACGATGGCGGTTCCACGACGCTCTACTCAGAGAAGGCTGGCAGCCCGACGATCGATGCCGGTGATCCGGCTAAGTGCCCGGCGACCGACCAGCGCGGTTATCCGCGTCCCGATGTCGGCGGCACGGGATGCGACATCGGCGCTGACGAGTACAGCCCGGCGCTGCCTCACATCATGGTGCCTGCGGAAATAGTGACTCCCGCCACGGGTCCCTCGGGAGCGGCGGTCAACTACAGCGTTGAAGCGACCGATTCCGACGCGCTGGTCAAGTCCTTGAGCTGCCTGCCCGCGTCAGGCGCGACCTTCCCGGTTGGCACGACCAAAGTCGAATGCACCGCGGTGGACGGTCACGAAAACAAAGCTACTGCCTCTTTCAATGTGACAATCACTGCCGCGACAACACCACCGGTCGTTACCGGTGTTTTCCCGAGTGAAGGTCCTGAAGCGGGTGGGACGACGGTCGCGGTCAAGGGTGAACATCTCGAAGGGGCGACCGAAGCGAAGTTCGGGGCGACCACGGCGACAGAATTGAAAGTCGTGAGTGCCAGCGAAATCACGGTCAAGGATCCTGCGCACATCGCGGGCACGATCGACGTGACGGTCAAGACTGCGGCCGGGACCAGCACAACCAGCAACACCGACCACTTCACCTATCAGGCCCCGCCACCGCCGCCACCAGCACCGGTCGTTACCGGTGTTGTCCCGAGTGAGGGTCCTGAAGCGGGTGGGACGACGGTCGCGGTCAAGGGTGAACATTTCGAAGGCGCGACCGAAGCGAAGTTCGGGGCGACCGCTGCGACAGAACTAAAAGTCGTGAGCGGCACCGAAATCACGGTCAAGGATCCCGCGCATGTTGCGGGCACGATCGACGTGACGGTCAAGACTGCGGCCGGGACCAGCACAACCAGCAACACCGACCACTTCACCTACCAAGCCGCGCAAATTACTCCGCCTGAAACCACGCCTGAAGCCAAGCTACGCGATCTTCTTCAAGAAGTTAGGTCGTCAAACATTCAGCACCAGATTCACAATGAGCTCTCCTGCCTATTGAGCGATGCGTTGCACAGCCTTGGCGGGCTGAGCGGCTATCGGCATTCCTCGAAATGCGACACAGGGCGTATTTCGTCGCGAGCGGGGACGGCGAAGAAGGCCGACCGGCGAAAAAGCACGCAGTTTGCCTGTGAGGACCTTGAGCAGTTCGTCGAGGTGATCAGAGACGACCAGCACAGGAACAGGCCAAAGATCCCCGCGAAGCTCGCCACGGCTTGGAGCCAGGCAGCTAACGGCATCGAGGCGTCGCTGGGCTGTACGCGCCATGGACGGGAGTCTTCTTCTCGCAACCCCAGTCGGCCTGTCCACGGTCAGCATCGTGGACACCGTTCCGGCGGCCGGTGAGTAGCAACTGGACAGGTTCGCGGCCCGGCCAACCACGGGATTTGCGTAAATGTTGAATCTGCGCGTGCGGGGCCGCTCTGGGGTCGCGCGCCTGGGTCTGGCGGCGCTGGCCGCCGGGGCCGTGGTGCTTGGGGTGGTCCTGACAACAAGTGGCCACGGGTCGCACGGCTCGGCGCCCGCGGCCTCCAGCAAGCAACCGCCTGTCCAACAAAGCGCTCCCTCGCCAAAGGGGGACGCAGTCGTGACGCGCTCGTTGCGACACGGAGTAATGGTTGTGGCGATCGACCAGCCGTCCTCAGGCTTGTTCGCCGAACAGAACACCTCCATCGCACAGGGTGCCACGGTCGCGGTCGACGAGCTCAACGCCACGGGCGGACTTGACCGGCATGTTCGGATCAAGCTCGTACCCCAGGACCTGGAAGGTCTTTCCCCCGCTGCCGTGGAGGCTCGGCTGCACTCCGAGGCCGCCGCCGCCCTGATTCTGCCGTGCGACACGGAATCGCAACTGAGCCTCGCGGCAGGAGCGGCCAGGTACGGGACGCTTATGTTCGCTCCTTGCAACCCTGAACCCTCAGCAGGGAGACGCTACTCGACGTACTGGCCTATTGGGATGAAGCCGAGCGACGAAGCCATGGGTCTGGCGAGCTTTATGCGCACGGTCGGCTATGGAAGCGTCTTTATAATCAAGGCCCCCGGCAGTCGTTATGCCGAACTGATGACGAGCTATTTTCGCACTGCCGCGCAGCGCAAGGGCATACGGATTGTGGGTAGCGCTTCAGTTGCGATGACGTTGGCAGACCTCTCGAGCCTGGCGCATACCATCGAGGCTGTCAATCCGCGCCCCTCAACCATCTTCACGGCGCTTCCCCCACCCTTGGTCAACCAGCTGGCGGCCGGCCTCGAGGCACAGGGTGTTACCCAGAATGTTGCTGGCACCTCGGCCCTGGATACTCGACTCACGCTGATTCGCAACCCTGGTGCGCTTGAAGATGCTGTTGTCCCTTCCTACGGCTTCCCACGTGAAAGCGCGCCGGCGCATCGCTTCATAAGCGACTACAAGAAACAGTTCGGCGGTGAACCGGTGGGTAGCTTCCCCGGTCTCGGGTTCGAAACGATCCGGCTGCTCGAGGCCGCCGTGCGCGACGCACGCTCTGCCGGGCCGAGCGCCATCCAGCGGGCACTTTCTCGAGGCCTTGCCCTGGAAGGTGTCGCGCTCGCAGAACGCACCTACCTGCCGGGCGGCGATCATAACCCGACAGGCACTGTGGCAATCGAAAAGATCGTCTCGCGTCACCTGGAACAAGTATTTGCCGCCACGCCCTGAGAGAACGGCGGGGGAGATGAGTCGCAACGCGCGAATCGCGCTGCGCCGGCCCGATCAGTAGACGGAGAGCACGTGCGTCGTGGCACGTGTGTTGTGATCGTTCATATAGCGGTAGGTGCCCTTGATGAGATGGACTCCCCATAGGGCCACGCCGGGGATCTTCGCTTTGGTAGCTGAGTCTACGCTCGGACCGGTGAGGTGGAAATCCGCACCCGCGGCGTTAACAGTGACGAATATCGTGTACCAGCCGCTGCGCAAGCGCGTGATGGTGTGACCGCCTGAGTCGGTCAACGTCGCTTCCCCCCCTGTCGTGCTGACTGTCGCGAGAAGTTTGTTGGTCGGGGCAGGTGCCTCTGCTGTCTTTGCGGCAGCTGTCTGCTTTGCGGCAACCGTCTGCTTTGAGGTGCCGGACACTTCGCCGCACCCCCCAATGGCGAGGGCGGCCGCGACTCCCGCTATCGCCAGCACCGCTCGGCTGGCCGTATAGGAGGCAGGATGGTTCACGACCAGTCAGAGAACTTCGGTGTCGCCGGGCGAACCGTCGATGTCGCTAACACCTACGGCTTCTCGCAGGGCCACCGGTGGCACGTGTCCGTTGACGCCCTTCACCAGCGGCTGCCGCCATGGGAGTACAGCCTCGAGGAACGTATCGAGCGCTGGCCCGCTCAACGTCTCGGCGTCGAGGAGCGTGTTGGCAAGCTCCTCCAAGATCGCCCTGTTCATCTCGATGATCTGCTTAGCGGTGTCCTCCGCGTCGTGGGTCAGCCGTCGCGTCTCTGAGTCCACCAGTTCGTGCGTTGCCGCGGCGATGTTCGCTGTCTTCGCCAGGTCGCGGGCAATGAAGATCTCGCCGGGTTTCTCGCCCACAGTCACGGGTCCGATCGCTTCGCTCATGCCCCAGACCGAAACCATCGCATGGGCGGTCTTCGTTGCTTCGTCGAGATCGTTCTCTCCTCCGGTCGAAAGCATGCCGAAGACGTAGTCCTCGGCTGCCACCCCGGCCATGGCCGTGATCAGATTCTTCGTCAGGTCGAGGTGCGTCAGCATGAGCTTGTCTTCGCTCGAGTAAACGGTCGCGCCGCCGCGCCCGCGGGCGCGCGACACAACCGAGAGCTTCTGCAGCGCCGCCGAGTTGCCAATCGCGCGAGCGACGATCGCATGTCCAGACTCATGCACGGCGATTCGCCAGACCTCATCCCGCGAGAGCACGTGGCTCTTGCGTGCGGGCCCGGACATAACCCGGTCGATTGCCTCCTCGAGCTCTTCCTGCTCAATGAGCTGCTTGCCGGCACGCACGGTAAGCAGCGCGGCCTCGTTGATGATGTTCGCGAGGTCGGCGCCCGTGAAGCCGGGCGTCTGGTGGGCGATGCGTATCAGGTCGGCCTGGGGCGAGATCGGACTTCTGCTGGCATGCAGTTCCAGGATCTCAGTGCGCCCGTGTACGTCCGGGACGTCGACGACGACCTGCCGGTCAAAGCGGCCTGGTCGCAGCAGCGCGTTGTCGAGGATGTCCGGCCGATTGGTTGCGGCCATGATCACGATGCCTGACTCTGCCCCGAACCCATCCATCTCGACGAGGATCTGGTTGAGCGTCTGCTCGCGCTCGTCGTTACCCTGCCCCATGCCTGCGCCTCGCTGCCGACCTATGGCGTCGAGCTCGTCGATAAAGATGATGGCCGGCGCCACTTCGCGTGCCTGATGGAAGAGGTCACGCACGCGAGCGGCGCCAACGCCGACAAGCGACTCGACGAACTCCGAGCCGGAGAGGGAGAAAAAGTTGGCTTGTGCCTCACCGGCGACGGCACGTGCGAGCAACGTCTTTCCCGTGCCCGGGGGTCCGGTGAGTATTACTCCCTTGGGTGCCTTG
>Ga0210395_10004237_pt1 | contig 11032 bp, 12 predicted proteins | sample IncBWH4OmetaG_FD_150861 | JGI IMG/M metagenome (GOLD analysis project Ga0210395, IMG submission 150861) | Forest soil microbial communities from Barre Woods Harvard Forest LTER site, Petersham, Massachusetts, United States - Inc-BW-H-4-O ...
ATCAGCGCGGGCCGGCGTGCCGATCTCGTTGATGTAGCGCATGTCGCGCCCTTCGATCTGAGCAGCGTCATACTCCTCGAACGCCGCAAGCGCCGCCTGCCAGTCCTGGCGAGCCGCCGGACGCCACAGCGCCGAGGTCGTAGTGCGTGTCGCGAGGGCTAGGAACCCGCCGGGCGCGACATGTGCCGCGAGCTCGGCGATCACCGGCGGGCCGGCCGGCAGGTACATCAGAACCCCCATGAGCAGCACTACGTCGTAGACCTCGCCGCCGGTCACAGCGGCGAGGCTGCCGACCGAACCCTCTCTCAGCAGGACGCGGTCCCTGACCTGGCCAGGCTCGGCGCCTAGTGCGGCCGCGAAGGCGGCGCGCATATCGGGATCGGGTTCGACCGCGAGCACATGGTGGCCGGCGCGGGCCAGCCGGATGGATTGTGTCCCCTGGCCTGCGCCCACATCGAGGACTCGAGCTGGCTGCTTCGTCATATGCCTGTCCAGCTGACGAGAGATCATCTCTTGCCGGACCACGTTGCGCACGTTGCCGAGCCGGCCAAGCCAGGCCGGCCGCCCGGCCCCGAAGGTACTGTCGCCAGCGGTGTCGCGGCCAAGCGCGTCCCGGGGACGTATCACCGCGCAAACGCTACCAGCGCTACCGCCGCGGCGGGCGGCTGGACCAGTGCCGCCGGCCGCGGCATACCCGCCCGGTGAGGACCCCCCGGGTGCCCGCGGAACCGGGGAGCGCTGGGCGGCATTCAAGGGGGCGTGACTAGCTCCCCCAGGGCAACGCTCGTGCTCAGCGTGTTCGTCCGGGCGTTCCGCACGCCTGACCTGCGCAAGAAGCTGCTGTTCACCGGCGCCATGATCGTCGTGTTCCGGTTCGGCGCGAACCTGCCCGCGCCGGGCATCTCCGAGCAGAACGTCAGCTACTGCTCGCGCATGTCGAGTGCCGGCGGGGTCTTCGCCATCTTGAACCTGCTCAGCGGCAACTCGCTGCTGCACCTGACCGTATTCGCGATCGGCATCCTGCCGTACATCACGGCCAGCATCATCGTGCAACTGCTCACCCAGGTGATCCCGCGCCTGGAGGCGCTGCGGAAGGAGGGCCAGGCCGGCCAGGCGAAGATCACCCAGTACACCAGGTATCTGTCGGTGGGACTGGGCCTGCTGTACGCGGTGGGGTACGTGCAGGCGGCCAGGACGGGCGCGGCGTTCCCGGGCAGCAGCTGCGGCCCGGCGTTCCACCCGCTGATCCCGAACCCGACCCTGTTCACCATTCTCACGATGGTGATCACGATGGTCTCGGGCACCGCGGTGATCATGTGGATGGGTGAGATGATCACCGACCGCGGCGTCGGCAACGGCATGTCGGTGCTGATGTTCACCAGCATCATGGCCGTCATTCCCGGCGAGATCGAGCAGATCTATGTCGTCAAGCGGTTCTTCTACGCGGCCGCGGCGGTCCTGGTGATCATCGCGGTGACAACGCTCATCGTCTTCATCGAGCAGGCGCAGCGCCGCATCCCGGTCCAGTACGCGAAGCGGATCACCGGCCGGAAAGTGTACGGCGGGGGGTCTACGTTCATCCCGGTGAAGGTGAACCAGGCAGGCGTGGTCCCGGTCATCTTCGCCTCCTCGCTGCTGGGAATGCCGCAGCTCGCCCTGTCAGTGTTCGGCAATCAGCAGCACCCGCAGAGCTGGGTGACCTGGATGGACCGCAACCTCGATCCCGCCCTGCTCGTCGCGCCGTACGTCTACTTCCTGGCGTTCTTCGGCCTGATCCTCGGGTTCACGTTCTTCTACGTATCGATCACGTTCAACCCGGACGAAGTCTCGGACAACATCAGGAAGTACGGCGGCTTCGTCCCCGGCATCCGGCCGGGCACGCCCACCTCCGCCCACCTTCGGTACGTGCTCGGCCGGCTCACCACGCCGGGCTCGGTCTACCTGGCCCTGGTAGCGATGTTCCCGCTGGTAGCCCTGGACAAGATCGGGCTCGGCCAGGACCTGCAGCTCAGCGGCGTCAGCCTGCTGATCATGGTCGGCGTCGGGCTGGACACCGTCAAGCAGATCCAGAGCCAGCTTGAGCAGCACTCCTATGAAGGTTTCCTGCGTTAGCGAGAATCCGTTGGAACCTGGCACCGCGCGCCGGCATTAAAGATGACGTGAGAGGGGTCCGAGCCATCGCGGCCGGCGCGCGAGCCAGCCGCGACGCGGAATTCACCGAGTTCGTCCAGGCCGCGTCCCCCTCGCTGCTACGCGCGGCCCTGGTGCTGCTCGACTCTCGGGAGGACGCCGAGGACGCGCTGCAGGTCACGATGCTGCGCACCTACCGGCGGTGGGAGCAGGCCAAGGCCGCGCCCCAGGCCTACGCCAGGGCCGTGCTGGTGAACGCGTGCCGTGAACGCTGGCGGCACCACGGCCGGCACCCGGAGATCAGCCAGGACGTGGACGAGCTCGCCAACGTGGTCTCGTTCGCCGAAGCGGTGGACCGCCGTCACGTGCTGGTCCGCGTGCTGCGCCAGCTGCCGGACATCCAGCGCGAAGTACTCGTCTGCCGCTACCTGCTCGATGCCACGGTGGCCGAGACCGCCACCGCGCTGGAAATCGCCGAAGGCACTGTCAAGTCCGCGGCAAGCAGAGGGCTCGATCAGCTGCGGCAGCTACTGTACGACGAGGACAAGAGAGGTCGCCATGTCCATCCACGCTGATGACGAGTTCAGCCTGAGGATCGCGCTGGAGAGCGAGCTGGACGACGTGCTGCCCAGCGAGGGCCTGGCCGGCCGGGTGATCGCGCGTCACCGCAAGACCCGCCGGCGCCGCGTCGCCGGGGCAGTCAGCCTGGTCGTCGTGTGCGCGGGAATCGGGGTACCGCTCGGCCTTTCCGGGCCGAGCAGCAAGCCACCGCCGCACGATCCAGGCCAGCGGCCAGACCAGCACAGCGGTTCGGTCATGCAAGTCCCGCACGTCCGCGCCGGAGCCGCCCTGGTCATCGAGCTCCCCAGGCCGGTCTTGGCCGCCGCGGCGGCCTAGATCCGGCCGCCCGCTTCGGGCGCGAGCCTCCTGGAACGACGATTGCCGGCTTGGTGGACGGCTCCGGCTCGTTTCTGCGTATCCTGTCCGTCAGTGATCCTGAGGACGAACGCGGCGGACATGGCCGTTCAGCTAACTGAGGAGCGAAATGAGCAGCACCGACGACACGACGATCGCCGTACATCGCGCTCTGCACGAGGCGCTTAACTCGGCGAGGGAAGCCCAGCATCGCCTCGATGACGGGGATGCCACCCCCGACCTGGACGATCTTGTGGAGCTGGGGAAACTGCTGGCCGGGCTGTCCGAGAGCATCATGGCCGTCAACTCCGGAATGACGGCCAAGGCGCGCCTCGCGCGAGAGGCGAACGCGTAAGGCACCGACAGCAGGATCTGATCGCCCCGTTGACAAGCCGTCCCGGGCCAGCCAGCAGCAGAGCTGGCTAATCCCGTTCCTGATCGGCGCCCTGGTCCGGCCAGACGCCGATGTGGTCGGGCTCCTCCTGCAATTCGACCCGGTTCCGCATGCCGAGGCGCCTGGTCATCTCGCGCGGGAGCTGAACCCGGCCCGCCCGGTCCAGCGTCGCGTATTCGCGTGCGTGCAGCGTGGTGGTGCCCTGCTCGTCGGTGGCCGTGCATAGGAGTCGCGGTGGACAGCGTGGGTTCCCGGCAACGGGCCCAGGTGGCCCTGGCCGACCAGGCCGTCGTGGTCGCTTACGAATCCGGCCTCGTCACGCCCCGCGGGTGAGGGGCGCTACCTGAGGATGTTGACGGCACGGGCGACGACCAGGGCCACGGTCACGATCGAGACGGTGGCCTGGACCGTCATGCCCATCTTCGCCCACCGCGACAGTGGCATCGTGTCGGTCGGGCTGAAGGCGGTGGCGTTGGTGAAGGACAGGTACAGGTAGTCGCCGAAGGTCGGCTCCCAGTCCGGCGGGGCCAGCTGCGGGCTGGCCATCTGCACGAACTGGAAATCCGGGTACATCCGGACGGCCTGCGCCCGGGCTACCGGGCCGCCGCGGTCGAACTCCCAGTACCACAGGGCAAAGACGATGACGTTGATGAGCCAGATGGCGCCGCCGGTCACCAGCAGCGGCCCGGCGCTGTTACCCGCCGTGCCGTGCACCAGCCCATCCACCAGCCGGACCACCGACCACGCGTTGGCCAGGCTGAGCAGGGCGGCCAGGGTCAGGCCCAGCAGGCGGATGGCCCGCGACTTGTTGTTGATGCGACGCGGATTGGCCATCACCAGGGCGATCAGCAGCAGGCCCTGCAGCGTCGGCAGCAGCCAGACCGGGTGCAGCAGGACGAGCCGGCCAGGCAGCGGGTACTGCAAGGCCACCGCGACTGCGACCGCCACCGCTGCCTGCCAGCGGGCCTCGCCTTCCGTGGGCCGCCTCCAGGCCGGGACGACGGCCGGGACAGGTTTTCCGGCAGGCGCGGCCCGGTGCTCGAGTTCGTTGAGCCGGGCATGCAGTGCCCGGATGCCGTCGAGGATCAGCGCGCTGTCGGGGTGGCCTGGCCCGTCATGTGAGTCCATCTGGTCATCTTGGCCCGCGTCTGCCCGAAGGTCACGCCACACTCATATCTGCCGGGATGTCGAGGCGCTCGTGACCGCTCCGACTTTGTGACGGGAATCGTTTTGTTGGCCTGCAGCTGCGAAGGAGTTCCGATGTCCCATGCCAGCACCGGGTCCGCGGTCCTCGTCGGCAAGTGGATCAACGCGTGCACTCGGCCTTCGGCAAGATCGGCGAAACGAGCGTCGGCGGCGTCGAGATCATCGGCATTGACGGCGAGGCGTACCGCTCTACGTTCTCCGGTAACGATGTCCGACGGCGGCCTGACCCAGATCGCCCACCACGAGTTCAGCGCCGACGGCGTGAGCTGGACCGCATCGATGGACGTGACCCTGCGCAAGGTCACCTGAACCGGCCACGGTCCGGCAGGCGCAGGGCGTTGACCAGCTAGGGGCGGTCGGCGCGGATCACGTGCAGGAAGATGATCAGCCCGACGAGCAATGCGGCGATTCCCGCTGGCGCCAGCGTGCCGCCCGCCCAGCCGATGCCGGGGCTCAGGGCGTCGGTTACCGCCTTGGCGAACAGAAGGGTGGCGGAGAGGGCGGATGCGCCCATGACGCCCCGGACGGCGAAGGCATGATTGGCTGGTTCCGGGCCCGCGGTGGGTGTCGCAGCGGGGCCATCTAGTGGCAGGTCGGCGAGCAGGGCGGTCAGTTCCTTCCCGGTGCGGGCGCGCAGGGCCTGCCCGGATCGCTCGTCGAATTCGTCGGCTGTGATCCGGCCGACCCGGAAGGCTTCGCTCAGCTCGGACAGCGCCCGGTCGCGGTCGGCATCGGATACCCGGAGGTCGCCGGGTGGAAAGCCGCGGGCGGCTCCATCCATATTTCGTGCTCCTTCGGCGCGGAATTCGGCCCGCCGGGCTTTCGGTACGAGGCTTCGCGCCAACGCGAGTCAGCGTATCAAGTGTGTTCACGTGGCAGGCTGTTGTGCTTAGTTGTACAGGTTGGGTCAGTCATTCTGAGAGCCGGTGCCGCTGGCTATCTGGGCGGTCCTTAAGAGCAACGGAGGTGGGTTGTGGTGAAGCCGGTACTGGAGGGCACGGTCGCGCTGGTGACCGGGGCTTCGAGCGGCATCGGCGCGGCTACGGCCGCCGCGCTCGCCGCCCAGGGCGCGGCCGTGGCGCTGGCCGCGCGGCGCGCGGACCGGCTGGAGGCGCTCGCCGGCAGCATCCGCGACCAGGGCGGCACCGCGCTGGTGCTGGAGTGCGACGTCACGAACGAGCCGCAGGCAGCAGACGCTGTGGCACGTACGGTCGCCGAGCTGGGCCGGCTGGACACGCTCATCAACAACGCCGGGGTGATGCTGCTCGGCCCGGTGGCCGGCGCGCCGCTGTCAGAGTGGCAGCAGATGGTGGAGCTCAACGTGCTCGGCCTGCTCTACTGCGCGCACGCCGCGCTGCCCCACCTGCTGCGCGCGGCGGACGACGGCCCGCGCCAGGTCGCCGACTTGGTGAATATCAGCTCGGTGGCGGGCCGGGTGGCCCGCAACGGCAACGGCGTCTACTCGCTGACCAAGCACGGGGTCGGCGCGTTCAGCGAGTCCCTGCGCCAGGAGGTGACCAAGCGCTACGTACGCGTCTGCCTGGTCGAGCCGGGTGCGACCGCGACGGAGCTAGCCAGCCATAACCGGCCCGAGGTGCTCGACAGCATCCGGAACCAGTTCGGGCAGACGATGCGGGCCGAGGACATCGCCGACGCGATCACCTACATCGTGACCCGGCCACGGCACGTCGCCGTGAATGAGATGCTGATCCGCCCGACCGAGCAGGAGCGGTAGCCCCGCACTGGCCAGGGTGCCCCGGAACGCCGGGTCTACAAGGCGATGAGCCCGGCGTTGGTGGGGGTGAACCCGCAACTGCCGAAGTAGAACGGGCGGAGGTGGTCATCGAAGTCGACGTGGAGCCACTCGCACCCGGCGGCGCGAGCGTTTTCCGCAGCGACCGCGATGAGCCCGGTTCCCACCCCCTGGTTCCGCACCCGTGCGGTGACCAGGGTGTCGAGGATGAACGCGTGGACGCCGCCGTCCCAGGCCACGTTGACGAAGCCGATCAGGTCGTCTCCTTCCCGCGCGCAGACCCAGCCCAGGCTGTGCCGGTTCACCTGAGCCCACCAGTCGTCTTCGAGCACCCTGTGGCCGAAACCCTCTGCGTGCAGCGCGTTGAGCGCGGCATTGTCGAACGGGCCGCGCCATTCGTGGGTGATCACCTGGCTCATCGGCGTTCCAGCAGGAAGTGCCAGTAGTAATCGGCCTCCTGCTCGTCCTCGATGCCGAACCCGGCGGCCGTCAGCCACTCACGTGCCTGGTCCAGGGCGGGATAGTAGTGGTAACCGCCTCCCTCGTAATGCTCGCCGGTCACCTGGCGCGGGTCGACGGCCGCAGGCAGCGGGCCGTCAGGGACTTCCACGGTGACGTAAGCCGGTGCCCGCGGCCTGAGCGCGGCCGCCAGGTCGGCGGCCACGCCGGGCCAGTCTTCCGGCGCGATGTACTCCAGCGCATCTACGCACAGCAGGCCGTCGAACCGGCCCCGCAGATCCGCGGCGGCCGCGAGGTCTTGCAGCGCGAGGACCCGGGCGGGGACGTCCGGGTGCTTGCGCCGGGCCTGGGCGAGCATGCCGGCGGACTGGTCCGCTCCGGTGACCCGCAGGCCTGCGGCGAGCACCGCCGGCCAGTACTTGCCGGTGCCGCAGGCCGCGTCGAGGATGTCCCCGCCCGGCGGGATCAGGGTGATCAGCCGGGCGACGAACGCCGCGTGCGACGGGCTGATCGCGCCCCAGTTCTCGTCGTAGTCCGGGCTGAGCAGCGTGTCGAAGCGGTGCACGCCGGCCTGGCGCCGTTCCGCGATGAAGGCGCGCCGATCGCCTGGCGGGACTCCGTTGCTCACGACCGCCCAATGTAGCCGGGGATCACCTCAGGCGCCTCTTAATTTCCGGGCGCCGATCTGGGCCTTCTGGTGGGACTGGAGAAAGAAGTGGGGCCACTGCCCGTCGGAGTTCGGGCCGTCCGGACGACGATGAGGGTATGACGCACCCGCAGGTGCGGCCCGATCCGGCGTTCGGGCTGCTGGAGCTGTACGACGATGCGCTGCCGCACGTCTACGGCTACCTGCTGGCGCGCTGCGGCGACACCGGCCTGGCCGAGGATCTAACAGCCGAGTCGTTCCTGGCCGCCGTGCATGCGGTCCGCAAGCCGGGCGCGCCCGATCCGTCGGTCCCGTGGCTGATCGGGGTGGCCAGGCACAAGCTCGCCGACCACTGGCGGCGGGTCGAGCGGGAGCAGCGCGGGCTGCGCCTGCTGGACCGCGAGCCGGCGCCCGTCGAGGACCCGTGGGAGACGCTCGTCGACCGGATCCGGGCCCGCGAGGTGCTCGGCCGGCTCGGCGCGCACCATCGGGCCGCGCTCACGCTGCGCTATCTCGACGGGCTGCCGGTGCCCGAGGTGGCCCGACACCTGGACCGCACCCTGCACGCCACCGAGGCGCTGCTGGTACGGGCCCGCGCGGCGTTCCGCCGGATCTACGAGGGAGAGGAGGGCTCGTGATGACCGATCCGTTCGAGGCACCGTTCTTTGCGGCACTGCGCGAGCCCGTCACGCCGGCCGACCCCGACCCCGACTTCGCCGAACGGCTGCGGCTGCGGCTGACCCGCGAGGTCTTCGCACACCCAGGAGGAACCATGTCCCAGCAGACCGTCGCCCCTAGGGTCGAGCGCGAGCCGGCCTGGCCGCCGTCCCTGACCCCCTACATCGTCGTGTCCGACGCCCGGCGCGCCCTGGACTGGTACACCGAGGTGTTCGGCGCGCAGCGCCGCGGCGAGCCTATCGTCAACGCCGACGGCACCATCGGCCACGCCGAGGTCGGCATCGGCGACGCGGTGCTGATGTTGTCCGAAGCCTCGGGTCTGTGGCCCGACGTGCCGGTCCGCGCGCCCGATTCGCCCGCGACGTTCAGCCACTCCCTGCACCTGGAGGTCGACGACGTCGACGCGAGCACCGCGCGAGCCCGGCGCGGCGGCGCCGCGGTGGAACGCGAGCCGGCCGACCAGCCGTACGGCCGCGCCGCGGTGATCGTCGACCCGTTCGGCCACCGCTGGATCCTGCTGCGGCGGCCGCCGCAAGCCACCCGGCTGCGCCAGGGCGACGTCGCGAACGTGGTCATGCTGGCCCCGGACACGCAGCGGGCCAAGGAGTTCTACGAGGCCGTCCTGCAGGTGCCGTTCTCCGCCGCTCACCCCGGCACGTGGCGCACCGAGGAGGTCACGCCGCCGCTGAGCATACTGCCCGCCGCCGGAACCGACGTGCAGCTGTCCTACCGCGTCGACGACCTCACGGCCGCCCTGGAGCGGGTCCGGGCGGCGGGCGGCCGCGCGGACGAGCCCACCCGCAGGCGGTTCGGGCTGCTCGCCGAGTGCACCGACGACCAGGGCACGACGTTCCGCCTCTGGCAGCCGGCCGGCTGAGACCTTCAGGTGGGCCGTCGCGGGGACGGTGCGAGCAGCCCGAGGGCGCGGGCCAGTTCCACCGCCTCGTGGCGGCGGTGCGCGCCGAGCTTGTCGTACAGGTGGCGCATGTGGGTCTTGACCGTGTTCACCGACAGGTACAGCTCGTCGGCGATCTCCGGGGCCGAGAGCTTGGTGGGCAGGTAGCGCAGGACGCGGGCCTCGGCGTGGCTGAGCGGTTCACGCAGTCGCTGCGGGCCAGCCGGCTGCGAGCCGGGCTTCCGCCCGGCCAGCACGTTCAGGATCTCGGCGATCAGGCCAGCGTGCGCGGTGCCATGCCGGCGCTGGCGGTCGAGCAGCCCGGGTGCCGGGTCGTACAGGAACGGGAACAGCAGGCCCTCGGGCTCGGCACGGTCCAGGGCCCGCTCGAGGGCGCCCCTGGCGGCACCCGCGTCGCCGAACGCGTCGCAGGCGATCGCCTGGAGCAGGAACGCCTGGACCTCCCACAGATGGGCGTTCTGCAGCGGAGCCGAGCCGTCGATGATGGGCGCGAGCACGGCGATCGCGGCCTTCGGGTCGTCCTGAGCGAGCCGCAGCGATGCCTCGGCGATGCGCATCTCTCCCCGTTCCCGTTCCGGCCTGTCCATGTCGGCGAGGGCCTGCTCGACGCGCCGTGTTTCGCCCGTGCGCACGAGCGTCTGCAGTAGTTGCGAGCGCATCCGCGGTGCGAGCGTGTGCGGCGTGACGAGCGACTTGGCCAGCCGTTCGGCCACTCGGTAGGCGCTCAGCGCGGCGTTGTAACGGCCGCTCACGAACTCGAGCATGCCGCGGCCGCCGTGCAGCCGGATCCCGGTGGCCGGGTCGACTTCGGCCCGGACGGTACGCTCGGCCCGGTCGAGCGCCCGCTGCGCTTCCTCGATCCGTCCCTGGGTGAGCATCGCCACGCCGAGGGCCAGGTAGGCGACGCCAGCGACCGGCTCATCGGCCCAGCCGTGCCGCTCGGCCAGCTCGATCGCCTGCAGGCTGCGCTGCGCCCCCAGCGGGAACGACTGCCAGCTCATCAGCTGCGCCGAGTATGCCAGGCCGGTGACCTCCAGGTAGGGCCGCCCGCCCTGGCGCGCCAGGGCGACACCGTCCTCGAGGTGCCGGTCCGCCTCGTCGAAGCGAGATGTCCAGAGCTCGGCAATGCCGAGATTGATCAGCGCCAGCGCCCGCAGGTCCCCGCCCAGCCCAGCCCGTGCCGCAGGCGCCAGGTCATATTGACCTGATTCGGCGGTCATCGCGGGGGCCAGCAGCCGTTGTGCCTCCTCGGCCACGGCCGTGATATCCCCGCGCTGACGAGCCAGGCGCATGCGCACCACCGCCAAGACCACCTGCGCACGCCCGCGCCGGTCCGCGGGAACCGACTCCAGCGCCCGGGCGGCGTGAGCCACGTACCGTTCGGCTTCCTCCAGAGATCCCCGGGCCAGCTGGTCCCCGGCCACCCGCGCCGCCAGCTCGGCATCGGCGGCGATCACGTCGGCCGGGAAGCGGGCCAGGAGCTCGTGCGCGGTACCGCCCAGCCCGCCCAGGCCCAGGCCGATCCAGTGGTCCGACAGCACGCGAGCGGCCAGGGCCCAGTTCTGCGCGGCCTCAGCGTGGCGTACCGCCTCGACGGGATACCCGTGTTCGGCGTACCACCCGGCGGCGGCATCGTGCAGCGCAGGCAGTTCGGCCGGGGCGCTCCCCCGCAGCTCAAGTTGCAGGAGGTCGGCGAACAGCTGGTGGTAGCGGAACCAGGACCGGCGCGCGTCCAGCGAGACGACGAACGCGCCCGCCTCCTCGAGCTGCTGCAAGACCCGCTCCCCGCCCGAACCCCCGGTCAGCAGGTCGGCCAGCTCCCCGTTGACCCGTTCCAGCAGGGAAGTCCGCAGCATCAGCCGCCGGGCCTTTTCGCTCTGCCGCTCCAGGACCTCAGCCAGCAGATACTCGGCGATCGTGCGCTCGCTGCCGCCG
>Ga0210395_10004239_pt1 | contig 11028 bp, 7 predicted proteins | sample IncBWH4OmetaG_FD_150861 | JGI IMG/M metagenome (GOLD analysis project Ga0210395, IMG submission 150861) | Forest soil microbial communities from Barre Woods Harvard Forest LTER site, Petersham, Massachusetts, United States - Inc-BW-H-4-O ...
CCTTACCGCCCCTACCGCAGCGTGGTGGCCTGGTACTGCTGGCGAGCCGCGCAGATCTACGCCGGAACCGCGCGCACCGCGGTCACTGCCTGAGCTGACTCGTCAGCGAGGCGCGACCGATCAGGGGAAGTTGCGGCGGCGTCGTGCGCCGGGCCGGTATCGTGCGGTTGCGTGCTGGATGGTGAGTTGGTCTTCGTCCCGAGCGAAATTCCCCGGCGCGGAATGTTCGCCTCGTGGGGAAAGGGGCCGGGAAACCCGGTCTCGGGCAATGCCAAGATCGAGATGGTGTTTCCTCGCGGCGCCTACGGCATCCGCAAGCGCATGGTTTCGGCCGAGCTCATCCCGGTAGCCGAGGCGCTGCCGCTGCTGCTTCGCACCGCGGACACACCGCGGCTGCGGTGCAGCGTTCAGGTCTGGGCCGCCGCGGCGGTCGCGGGGGTGGGGTTGGTCGCTCGCGGGCGCCTGCTTCCCACGGTCTCCGGTGACGACGTGGACGTCTGGCGGGCCGGGCCGCTCGACCCGTCCGACCTGAGCTGGCTGCGCGAACTGGCCGCAGCCTTCCCGCCGGCCGCGCACGCGCTGGCGATCCCCGGCTCACGCCCGATGCGGCTGCGTTCGCCTGAGGCGCTGGTCCGCGAGCTATGGGACGCGATCGCCGACACGATAGCCCGCTCCCCCGCGGCGGCACTGACCACGGTGTCGGCGGCGTTCGCCGCGACGGAGCCGACCGCGGTCAGCGACCTCGCCGACTGGCTAGCGGATACCACGGACGGGCTGTCCGCCGGCGCGCGACTGAGCCTGCGGATCGAGGCTGTCCAGGCGAGGACGCCGACCGAGGAGCCGCTCGCGGGCGAGGAGTGGTTCCTTGACGAGGATCTAGGCGAGGATCTAGGCGAGGATCTAGGCGAGGGCGAGGCAGGGGTAGAACTGCCCACGCCCGCATTCCGGCTGGTGCTGCAGTTGCGCAGCACCAGCGACCCGAGCCTGATCGTGGATGCCGCCGCGCTGTGGAGCCAGCCGGAGACCGTGCTCGCCCGGTTCGGCCCGGAGGCGGAGACAGACCTGCTGCTCGCGCTGCGTCGCGGGGCATCGGTGTGGCCACCGCTCGCGCAGGTGCTTGAGCAGGCCAGCCCTTCGGCCATCGACCTGGACGACGACGCGCTCACTAGCCTGCTCGGCCCGGCGGCCGAGGCCCTGGCGGGCGCCGGCATCGAGGTGCTGTGGCCCTCCAGCATGGTCGACGACGGCCTGGAACTGCGGGCGGCTGTCACGCCTGCCCCAGAGCGACTGACAGGAGCCGGGCTCGGGCTCGGCGCGCTGCTGGAATTCCGCTGGCAGCTCACGCTGGACGGCGCGCTGCTCGACGCCGACGAGATCGCCGCACTCGCGGAGGCGAAACGGCCGCTAATCAGGCTGCGGGGTCGCTGGGTGATCCTGGACCCGGCGCTGCTTGACCGGCTGCGGCGCCCGCCGCGGACCCGGATGCGTACCACCGAGGCGCTCGGTGCCGTGCTGGCGGGCGAGGCGGAGATCGACGGCGAGACGGTCAGGGTCACCGCCGAAGGCCCGCTGGCTGATCTTGCCGCGCGGATCGCGGGCCCGCGCTCCGCGCCGGAGCCGGTCGATCTGCCGTCTGACCTGCGGGCGACGCTGCGGCCGTATCAACAGCGCGGCCTGGCGTGGCTGGCCGGGATGTGCGATTCGGGGCTCGGCGGCTGCCTCGCCGACGACATGGGCCTCGGTAAGACGATCCAGATCATCGCCCTGCACCTGCACCGGCGTGACCTCAAGGCCGGGCCCACGCTCGTGGTCTGCCCGGCCTCCCTGCTGGGGACCTGGGAGCGCGAGATCCGGCGGTTCGCCCCGGAGATCGGAGTCCGCCGTTTCCACGGCGGCGGGCGGCACCTGGAGGACCTGGCCGCCGACGAGGTCGTGCTGGTCACCTACGGCGTGGTGCTGCGCGACTCCGGGCGGCTCGCCGAGATCGGCTGGGGCCTGGTCGTCGCCGACGAGGCACAGCACGCGAAAAACCCGTTCTCGCGAACCGCACGCGAGCTGCGCGCCATTCCCGCCCCGGCGCGGATCGCGCTGACCGGCACACCGGTGGAGAACCGGCTGTCGGAGCTGTGGGCGATCCTGGACTGGACGACGCCTGGGCTGCTCGGGCATCTGGAGACGTTCACCCGCCGGATCGCCCGGCCGGTCGAGCTGTACCGGGACGCCGATGCCACGGCGCGGTTCGGCGCGCTGGTCCGGCCGTTCCTGCTGCGGCGGCGGAAGGCCGATCCCGGGATCGCGCCAGAACTGCCACCCAAGACCGAGACCGACCAGATCGCGGCGCTGACCGCCGAACAGGTCACGCTGTACGAGGCGATGGTCCGCGAGACGATGCAGGCGATTGCCGCCGCCGAGGGCATCGAGCGGGCCGGGCTGGTATTCAAGCTGCTCACGGGCCTTAAACAGATCTGCAACCACCCCGCGCAGTACCTGAAGCAGCCAGGGCCACTACCGGGGCGTTCGGGAAAATTGGACTTGTTCGACGAACTGACGGACGCGATTTTGGCCGGCGGTGAGTCGATGCTCGTCTTCACCCAGTACACACAGATGGCGACGTTGCTGCAGCAGCATCTCGACGCGCGCGGGATCGGCTCGCTCTTCCTGCACGGCGGCGTCCCGGTCCGGCGCAGGGACGAGATGGTGGCGCAATTCCAGGCGGGCGGCGTGCCGGTGTTCCTGCTGTCGCTGAAGGCGGGCGGCACGGGGCTGACGCTGACCAGGGCGACGCACGTGCTGCACTACGACCGGTGGTGGAACCCGGCGGTCGAGGATCAGGCAACCGACCGGGCATACCGGATCGGGCAGGACCGCCCCGTGCAGGTGCACCGGCTGATCGCCGAGGGAACGCTTGAGGACAAGATCGCGGCGCTGCTGGACAAGAAGCGCGACCTCGCAGACGCCGTAATCGGTTCAGGCGAGCGCTGGATCGCCGAGTTGTCCGATGACGAGCTCACCGAGCTCGTCAGCCTGCGGGCCGCGCAATGAGCGGCGACGCGGAATTCGGGCGCACCTGGTGGGGCGCCGCGTGGGTGGAAGCGCTTGAGCAGCGGGCGCGACTCGACCCGAACAGGCTGCCGCGGGGCCGAGACTACGCGCGCAGTGGCGCGGTCGGCGAGCTGACCCTGACCCCGGGCGAGGCGCGGGCCCAGGTCCAGGGGCGCAAGACGCAGCCATACGAGGTGCGGATCCGGGTGCGGCGGTTCACCGATGAGGAGTGGGACCGGGTGCTCACCGCGATCTCCGCCCGGCTCGCCCACGCCGCGGCGCTGCTGGACGGCGAACTGCCCCCGCAGATCGCCGAGGACGCGGCCAGCGCCGGGCTGGACCTGCTGCCGGGCGGCGGCGAGATCGGCCCGCGGTGCGGCTGCCCTGACGACGCTGACCCGTGCAAGCACTCGGCGGCCGCCTGCTACCTGGTGGCCGACGCGCTTGACGCCGACCCGTTCGTGCTGCTGCTGCTGCGCGGTCGCACTCGCGACCAGGTGCTGGCCGGAGTGCGCATGCGACGGCGCGGTATGCAAGCCTCAGCCGGTTCCGGCACGGCGGCCCGCGTCCGGGCCGCGGCAGGGCAGGCCGCGGCAGGGCAGGCCGCCGACGACGGCGTGGATGCCAGGAAGGCCTTCGAGGGACCGACGGCGGAGGTGGAGATCCCGGCCCCGCCGCTGCCGCCGGTTCGCCCTGGACAGCCAGCGGCTCTCCCGGTGGACCCGCCAGCCTGGCGGGCCGGACTGGGTGGCGACCTGCTTGAGCTGGCGGCGGACGCGGCCACGCGCGCGTGGGAGATGGCAGTGGGACTCAGCGCCGATGCCGGGCTGGGCCTGCGCGCCGACGCTGATCTCGCCCGCAGGGCGGCACGCGCGCTGGGCACGCCCGCGTTCGGGCCGATAGCCGCGCGTTCTGGGACCGACACACGCGAACTGGCTAGGCAGGCGCTTGCTTGGCGGTACGGCGGCCCGGCGGGCCTTGAGCTGCTGCACGGTGAATGGGACCCAGTCGCGGAAGAGCCCGAGTCGGCCGATCTGCTCAAGGCGGCCCGCGGCGTGCTGCGGTCGAAGACGGGCGAGGCGGAATGTGTTGAAGGGAACCGGGTCACTGCCGGGCGCCTGCAGGTGCGGCTCGGGCATGACCTGCGCTGGTATCCGTACGCGCGTTCGGACGGCGACTGGGAGCCGAGCGGGCCGCCGGAGGCCGACCCGGCTCAGGCCGTCGCGAGTCTGTAAGCATTGCGCTCGTGTCGCGCCACGCCGCTGGACACGTCGCTGCTATGCGACGCGCAGGTAAAAGAGGTGATGCCGAACGGACAGTGGCGACTCCGCAACCGGCACGCTAACCCGAGATGCGGGAGAGCTGCCCGGGGTTATTACGGTTGTGGCATGACTTCGGTCGGGATTTGATCGGAGTAATCCGGCATTCCGGGGCGCGTGTCTCTCCACACGTCCCGCGTATTCTTCGCCGATCTCGCGACATTCGCTGACCCTCCGGGCCCAGAAAACGCGACCGAACTGCTGGCGAGATTGCCCCTGCAGGCGATCATTTATGCCTGGACAGTGGGCAGCTACCTGCTCGGCACGACCGGAGAGCAAAAACTCGTCCGTCGTGTTCATCGGCGGGAACGCTCTGCGCGCCATTGGCGTGATCGCGGCGTTGGAAGAAGACCTCCGCCGGCCGGTACTCACCGCCAACCAGGTTTCCTTGTGGTACGCGCTGCGAGTGGCTGGCACGGAGGTCCGAGTCGATGGCTACGGTGAGTTGTTTAAAATGCCACGCAGATAACCGCGCTCACGTCCATCCGGCCATACCGCCTCCCCATTGTTGAGGGGGAAAGACGGTGTTGGCGCCGATGAACGCGGCCAGGTCGGATTCCTCGATGAGGAATTCATCGGCGATACGTTGCGCAGAAAGTTGCTGCGTGCGGATCAGCCACCGCACGGTGCGCCGGCTGACGCGAAGCCGTGCGGCCACCTCGCGAGTGGTGAGGTATAGCCGGTTAGCTGGGGGCTCCATGGGTGTGTTCGCGTCCTTTCCACTGCTCAGGTAGCCGATCGGGCTCGATGAGGAGATGCCGGCGATGGCGCGCAACCTGCTCTGATGACAGTCAAACCCTGGCTACGCACGAGGAATAGTGGACACCGCGGAGCGATCGGGAGCGCATGGGAGCGGACCTCGGTACTTTGCCGCGAACGCCTGCCTCGCGGAGGACGTCTCGCGAACGCCTGCCTCGCGGAGGACGTCTCGCGGAGGACGTCTCTCGGCTCGCCCCCCAAGTTCACCATGACTGGTGACGAGCCGCCAGCCACCTGCCAAGACGTCCAAGGCGTCCGAAGCGGCGTTCCGGCTGACGTGGGACGGAATGTTACTAGTGAGGCAGGATTGACAGTAGAGGCAGTTCTCGTTTAAATAGCGGCCCTGCGGTCGACGAAAATCTATGCCGATTCGTGATGCTCTCTTGACACGGCCGGGACCAAAAGCTCAGTGTGCTGCTATGACGACCGCGCTCGCCTTGGCGGCTGCGCTCGCTCTCAGCCTTATGCTCGGCTCGTTGATCCGGCAGGTTGACGGTGCAACGCTGCGCCGATGGAGGCTGTCTCGCCGATGGGACGTCTCGCGGCTTGCGCGTGAGTTCATCAAAGCCGCTGACGAGCCGCTGGCCACCGTTCGTGGCCTGACGCACATGATAAACGCGTGGGAGCGCGACGCCCGCAGGCCAAGCGAGCGGTATTGGCTCTTGTACCTCCGGGTCTTCCCCGAGCGCGCGGACGGCCAGCCGGCAAAAGCCGGCTTGGAGGAGGTGCTGCCGGTCACCACAGAGCTGGACACGATGGACCCCACCCCTCTCAGCTCGGTGTCCAGCGTCGACCAGGGAGATATCCGCACGCTAGCCGCGACGGTGAAAGCCTTGGAGCAGCAGGTCGCCGGACTTTCCAAGCGCGTGGAAGAACTGTCCGGCAACGAACACGACGAGGGGCAGCCAGGCGAGAGAAGCGAGAAGCGGAAAACGAGAGCAGGGCTCTGGTGGTGGAACTGGATGCCCTTGTTGACCGCGATCGTCCCGTCCTTGGCGCCTTAAGGGACTGAATTACGTCCTCGATTTTGTGATCGGCACCGCACCCCGGATCAGGGGACGACCGTGAACTGCGTGAAGTGCGGGTCGTACGCCCAGCTCTTACCCGCCTTGTCGGTGCCGTAGCCGGTGGCGGTGAACGCGGACTTGGTGCCGTAGGCCGGCCGGATGGCGAGGTAGTCGCCGTACCTGTTGCACTTGCACGACGTGTTGCTCGAAGTGATGTACCAACCGACATACGGAGCGGCTGTCCAGTCCGCGACCGCCGAGTTCACCCAGTGCCCGCTGCCGCCCGCCGCCAGGGCGATGCCCAGGTGGCCGTCCTGGCTGACGTTCAGGTAGGGGTAAGAGATGGCGTAGCCAGGGTTCCAGATGGCGGTCTGCGAGACGAACTTGAAGCTGGGCAGCGCTATCTCCGCGAGCTCGATCTGCGGCTGGGACAGCCATGCCAGCCTGCCGCTGCCGATGCCGCCGGTCCAGGCGAGCCACAGGCCGCCATTCTGCGCTCCCGCCACCGACGGGGTCACCGCCGCGGCGAGGATCGTGCCGGTGTACGTCGAGAGCCACTTGTTCCCGTCCGGCTCCTTCGTGGTGTAGTTCGAGTTGGGCCACGTGAAGATGTTCACCGTCGTCGGGCCGAACCAGGAAACCGACGACTCCGGCCAGTCGCTGACCTGGATCTGGCTGGTGGAGGAGTTCTGCGCCCAGTAGGCGACCGAGCCGGTGTGCTGCGCCACCCGGCCGAAGAACAGCGCGCCAGTGACGTACCGCCACGGCCGCGGCGCCGCGGCCAGGTTCAGGCCCATCTGGAGGTTGGTCAGCCCGATACGGGCGATGACCGAGGAGTAGACCTTGCCGCCCTGACCGTTGTTGCAGGACAGGTACAGGTAATTGCCGCCGACCGCGAGGTCGGGGAAGTCGAGGAATGGCCGCGGCAGGCTGAACGAGGCCGCCGTGATGTTCCAATACGTCCAGGAGGACAGGCCGGTGGCGGTGACGGCCGACGGCGGGAAGACGGCGATCCTGTCTTCGTTGGCCCCGGCCGAGTTGGCCCAGTACTGGTCGAGCCAGACGAAGCGGTTGACCTGCGGCACGTACTGCACGACCTGGTCACCGTCGGCGCCGCCGAAGGGGTCGTCGGAGTACATGCTCGCGGGGTTGAACGAGACGAACGAGAGCCCGCCGTTGACGGAAAACCCGATGCGGTCGTTGGTCGTGTAGACCACGACCCGTCCGTCGCTCGCCTCGCTTGGCTCGGCCGGGTTGAGGGTGGTCGGCACCGCGTGCGCGGTGTTCACGGAAACGGTGATGCTCGCGGCCGACTTGCGCGGCGCCGGGCCGAACTGGCTGGCTGGCAGGAACGCCGACGTGCGCTGCTTGCCGCGCACGCGCAGCGGGCCGTTCGCAAGCTTGAGCGGGCCGCCTTGATCATGGTCCACGATCCGCGGCGCGGGATGCTTGAACAGCCGACCGCCCTTCATGCGGTGCGCCGCGACACCGTGGCCGAGCTTGCTCGGATGCTCGCGGGCCCGCGGCGCGTGGCCCGCGGCCAGCGCCGCCGGAGCCGCGGCGGCAAACGATGACAGTGCCATCACGATGGCGGCGACCGCGACCAGTGCCCGGCCGCGGCGGCGAGGGATCATCATCGAAGGCGACATCGTCGTCTGCCTTTCGCTACCTGTCCGGCAGAAAGCCGGTTCACGCGAAGGCGACGCTACGCCGGGCGGTGAAATGCCTCAAGCATTATCACGGGCATATCCGGAAATTCCCTTATGTCCGGCCGCTTGCTTGATTTTGATGGTTAATATATTTTGATATCGGAACGGCCGGTGGCTTTATGGAAAGCGTGCCAAATTAATCACCAACATCGCTCAACGGCCCACTGGAAGGTCCCCCATTGGGGGAAACTGGTCGCATCAGGTGGCCGAGGAGCTGTGCACCGGACCCGGTGGCGAGCTGACGGTTAGCCGAACTGGCCAGGCTGGTAGTCCCCGGTCGGCTGTCGGATGATGACGTTGATGCGGTTGTAGGCGTTGATGAGGGCGATGGCCCCCACCAGCGCGAAGAGCTGGTCATCGTCGTAGTGCTTGGCCGCGTTCGCCCAGGCCTCATCGCTGACGCCGCCGGCGGCGTCGGCGATGCGGGTGCCTTGCTCGGCGACTTCCAGTGCGGCCCGTTCGGCCTCGGTGAAGACCTTCGCTTCCCGCCAGACGGCGACCAGATTCAGCCGCTCCTGGCTTTTCCCCCGCGTGCAGCGCGTCCTTGATGTGCATGTCGGTGCAGAAGCCGCAGCCGTTGATCTGGCTAGCCCTGAGCTTCACCAGCTCCTGCGTCGCGGCCGGGAGGGTCGAATTGTGGAGCACGGCCGCCGCCGAGTTGATGTGCTTGACCAGGTTCATGGCCATCGGGTTGCCGAGGAAGTCGATACGGGCGTTCATAGTCAGCTCCTTGCGGTTCGGGCGGGTCACAGCCTGATCCGGTGAGCCGCCCGGGACGTCGTGTTCTTCTCCTAGTCCGACGACCTAACCGCCCGGAATGTCAGGCCGACGCTTCGCCCGAGCTCGCTTTCCTTAATGATGTCCTAATCACTACCCGCGAATGCGGGCCGCGGGACCATCGTCAGCGGCCTGCCAACAGCTCCACCACCGGGGCGAACTGATCGCAGAAGGCGGCGTTGACGCTGTGGTAGGAGACGCCGAGGATCTCGCGGCGGCGTTGCATCTCGTCGGCCATCTCGCGGGGGCTGCCGCGCAGGATCCGCAGCGAGTCGTGCGCGACCAGCGTGCCGAAGTCGACTTGCAGGAACTGCCGCAGCCAGGGCGGCGGCTCGTCGCCGACAACGAAGATGGGCAGTGCGAACTCGATCTCGCCGGCCCGGTCCCCGGCCTCTTCCCGGATCGCGGCGGTCAGCCGGGCCGCGTCCTCGCGGCTGATCAACGGGTCGACCGCCAGCATGATGATGTCCGCCTTAGCGGCCGCGACCGCGCGCGCCTTCGGGCCCGCCACGGCCATCAGGACCGGGGTGTGCAGGTCCGCGTCGGCGTCGAGCGCGCGCAGCGCGTCGATCGTCTGCTCGACGAGCGCGAGTCGCTGCGCGCCTGTCGTCGGCGGCTGGCCGGCCTGCTGAACCGACTGGTTCACGACCTCAGGCCTGCCGGTTCCGATGCCGAGTTCGAAACGCCCGCCGGTGAGAACGGACAGGGTATGCGCGTCCCACGCCACCAGCGCCGGCGGCCGCAGCGGGCTCGCGAGGACGAACGTCCCCACGCGCAGCGACCTGGTGGCTCCGGCCGCTAGCGCGAGCGCGGGCAACGGCGACAGCAACTGCATGCCGTCGGGCATGAGCAGGCTGGAGTATCCGAGTTCTTCGGCGTGCCTGGCCATGGCCAGCCAGCTCGTCGCGTCTTGCGGGGTAGCTTGAGCAGCGAATCGGAACGGCATGGCGCTCATGTGCGTAGGCTACGTGGCCGCGGACGGGTGATGCGGAGTTTAGCCGGACCATTCGCCCCGCGTTCCTTGGTGCAGTGCCCCGTAGATGCTGTCGCGCAAGGCGTTGGCGGCAGCGTTGGTGAGCGTGGTGTCCAGGTCCCTGAGCACGACGCGCACCAGCAGGTTCCGCTGCCCCGGCACGGCGCCGAGGCGGGCGACCGCTGACGCCGGCAACCGCTCGTATGGCGTGGCCGACAACACCCTGGCCTCTTCCACCCGGTCCGCGTCCGCGCCGAGCGCGTCCCTGATCAGGTCGCCGAGGGTCTCCTCGTCGTACTCGTCGTACTCGTCGTCCGCGCGGACGACGACGGACAGGTCCCGGGTGATCGCCGGCATCACGGACACCCGCTGGTAGGTGGTGAGGTCGAGCATCTGACGAGCGACCCGCGGGTCGGCTGAGCGCAGCAGGCGGATGTCGGGGATCTGCTTGGCCAGCATGAGCAGCCGGTCAAGGCCCATGCCGAGCGCGAGCCCGCTGCGGCCGGGCAGGCCGGCGGCCGCGAGCACGCCGGAATCGGCGAGGCCGCATTCGCCCACTTCCACCCAGCGGCCGCCATGGCACACGTCCACCTGCCGGCCGGACCGCGTGTACGGATGGACCCGCTGTTGCTGCCGGACAGGCAGGCCGGGGGTGAGCGCGCCGAGCAGGATGGCGATCATCTCGTCCATGTCGCCTTCGCTCATCGCCCGGCGTGTCACACGCCACAGGTCAAGCTGGTGCGGGGTGCCGGTGTGCTGCCAGTCGATGGCGTCCCTGCGGTAGACGATTCCCGGGCAGACCAGCAGCACCTCGTCGACCGGCTCCGCGGCCAGCCGCCGCAACGCCGGCGGGACCATGGCGGTCGAGTGACTGCGCAGCATCCGCCCCGGCGCGACGTACCGTGTGTAGCGGGTCTCTCTGCTGATCGCGGCGGCCGGGTAGCCGAGGCGGTCGTAGTTGTCGGCGACCGGCACGATCCGCGGGCCGCGGCACCAGCGGACCTCGCACCGCCACGCGCGGGACAGGCTGTCAGTGGCCCGGCTGACAAGGGTCTGGATGGCGTGCGGGCCTTCGGCGGGATCGGACAGGTCCTTGATAGCGAGATCGCGCGACAGTTGCGCGGAACTGAGATACGAAACGGAACTGGACACGGTGACTCCTCGTGCGAGCGAACGGGCGGGGGATGTTTCCTCCCGGCCCTTGGGGTTCGCCCGAGTGACGGCACCGGCCCGGACAGGCCTCAGCGTCTCCGGCGGCCCGCCCGGGGCCGGGAGACGAGAAATCGCCGTGTCCGCATTCCGATCACGAATTGAGCGTAACGTCGGCCGACCGCCGTGGCTAACGAGTTTCCTGGCGGGGCAAATCCCTTGGTAGGCCCCGGCAGGAGGGACACCATGCATGAGCACCCCGAAGACATCACCGGGCTCCAGGCAGTGCTTGA
>Ga0210395_10004240_pt1 | contig 11027 bp, 8 predicted proteins | sample IncBWH4OmetaG_FD_150861 | JGI IMG/M metagenome (GOLD analysis project Ga0210395, IMG submission 150861) | Forest soil microbial communities from Barre Woods Harvard Forest LTER site, Petersham, Massachusetts, United States - Inc-BW-H-4-O ...
CGAGCAGATGCTCTGGCCAGAAAAGAGGGAGAAAGATGCCATACTGGGCGACAAGATACCGGGAAAGATAGATCGCCTTACCACAGACACATATATTCGCGCACCACGTGCATTCTTGTCCGTTCCTGCGCCAACCTTGTTAACGATTTTCGGGGGACTCTTTCCTGATTTCGTCCACGATGGGGACCTCGAAATCGGCCCGCTCCCCAAAGGGTTACCTGTAGACGTGCTCGCGAATGTGGCGGTCACGCCGAATGATGAACAGAGTTCACGGACCAAAAAGCTATTGTCACTTTTCGGGACACTGAAACATGACTTGAAAGCAATACGAGGAATTTCTGATCCAGTCGAGCGCCTCAAAACATTTGACAATTTAAGCGATGCGTCACTCGAAATAACCAATTGTCCTGACTTCATTCCCAATCGCGGGCATTACTTTGGGACCGATTATCTTGAACCTGGAGCGACTGATGCCGAAAAGCAAGAACTCCAATCAGAACCGGGGCTTAGTGACTCTGACAAGAAGGCGTTGATTGCTTTCTTGAAAACTTTCTGAAGCGAGCACATCGAGATGGCTGATTTCGAGTACATCATCGTTGGTTCCGGGGCTGGCGGGGGACCATTAGCAGCAAACCTAGCTCGCAAGGGATTCAAGGTGCTGCTCCTGGAGGCGGGTGGGGATCCTTGTTCCACCGGCGCTGAGCGAGGCCGCTTAATGTATGAGGTGCCCATTTTTCATGGGCTATCAACGGAATTTCCTGAATGTCAGTGGGACTACTTCGTACAGCACTACAGCAACATCAGTCAGCAAGAGAAAGATACAAAGCTTGTCACCGAAGATCCGGCAACAGAACTGCCACTGAGTGATCCAAGCATATGGTATCCGCGAGCCGGGGCGTTAGGTGGATGTACAACGCACAACGCCATGATAACGGTGACTCCTCAAGATCAGGACTGGAATGACATAGCAGCGCTCACCGGCGACGACTCATGGAAAGCCAGCAACATGAACAAGTACTTCCAGCAACTGGAAGACTGCCATTACCGTCCGCGTCCCGGAAGCGTCGGCTATTTTCTAAATGGACTGCTGTGGTCATTCATAGCGCTCGTCAAGAACAGTCCGGACTGGAAGGATTGGGCACACGGCCATGGATTCGGTGGATGGCTCGTCACCGGCGAGGCGGATCCATTTCTCGTTTTGAAAGACGTCGAGATTATTCATCTGCTCATCTCCGCAGCCAAATTCGCGCTAAAAAAGCATATTGAACATCCATGGTTGAGTTTGTTTACGAAACTCGATCCGAACGACACCCGGAACGATGTGCACATGCGTGAAGGATTGGCATTCACTCCTTTAACTGTGAACAACGGACGTCGCAACGGTCCTCGCGATTTCCTGCTGAGAACCGCGAAGAGGCACTCGAATTTGGAGATTCGGCTGCACACGTTGGTGACGAAAGTCCTGTTCGAGGGCTCGGAGCGCCGTGCGGTCGCCGTCCGAGTCCGCATGAGAAAAGGGACGGAAAAAGGTCCTCTCTACCAAGCTGCACCCACGTACCGGCAGGAATTGGCCAAGGGGCAAGCTCCGGAATATGTGGAGGACACCATTAGCGCCTCTCGCGAAATCATTCTGTGCGGTGGCGCTTTCAACAGCCCGCAGTTGCTGATGTTGTCGGGAATCGGACCCAAGAATGAGATCGAAAGACTCGGAATCAAGTCGTTGGTTGATTTGCCTGGAGTGGGTCGGAACCTGCAAGACCGTTACGAAATTGCTGTTATCTCGGAGTTTCCGAAGCCCTTCTTGCTATTAGAGGGCGCAACCTTCGAGCTCCCCAAAACTGGAGGTCCAGAAGATCCGTGCTTCAAGGAGTGGGAGCGGCATCGTGGCATATATTGCGCCAATGGGTCTTTGATAGGCATCTTGAAGCGTTCCGAGCGTTCCTTGCCGGAACCAGATCTGTACATCTTCGGCTTGCCCGGGTTTTTCAAAGGGTATCAACCAGGTTATTCCGCTAAGTTTGAGCGCCAACGCAACCGATTCACGTGGGTCATCCTAAAAGCGTACACCGACAATCGTGTTGGAACGGTTGAATTGCAATCGAGTGATCCGAGCCAGCGCCCCCATATCAATTTCAACTCGTTTTCTCGTGGTAAGAATTTTGACACTGACCTACAGGCTCTGGTCAAAGGTGTCGAGTTTGTGCGCGATATGAATCACACTTTAGGGAAAGGCTCTGAAGTGGAGATCTGGCCGCCACCTGGATGCACCGATAAAGACAAATTACGTGATTTCATAATGGCAGAGGCTTGGGGACATCACGCGTCATGCAGCAACAAAATAGGCCACGTAAAAGATGACTTAGCTGTACTCGACAGCAGCTTTCGCGTGCGTCATACAAAAGCACTGCGTGTTGTTGATGCTTCAGTTTTTCCGAAGATTCCGGGGTATTTCATCGTATCCGCCATTTATATGATTAGTGAGAAAGCGGCAGACGTAATCCCCCAAAGCTAGCGTGCGAGGCGCAATGCCAGAAGGGCTTCAACCAACTCTTTCACGGACTAGCCTTGACCTCATGCTCGTCGTTCTTTCAATACTTATTGCAAGCACAGGATGTGTTCCCAACAGGGCGTACCGACCTGGCGAGGCAGCGACTCAGGCGCCACCACAACCTCTAGCGACCGACTCTACACAGATTCATAGTGGAAACTTCAAGCTCGGTTTCGTGGAGTTCGATGACATGGGTGAACTCTGGGAACCTTGTGCGAGTCTACACTTGGGAACAGAATGCCAGCTTTCTCGTGTGTTAGCGCTCATCCGGAATGAAAAAAAGGCGTCATGTACGACCGACAACTGCGAACGGGACATCGTTGTGGTCGTGTTTGTTCATGGTTGGAAGAATAATGCGTCGGCTTATAACGAAGAGCACAAGAATCTTTACGCCTTCAAGAACCTTCTAGCGCAATTGTCGAATAAGGAAGCGCTGCTAGCGCGCGGCTCTGGGAGGCCTGCACGCTCTTATATTGGCGTCTACATCGCATGGCGCGGGCAGGTGCTGGCGGGAGATCTCTTTGCAACTTTTTGGAATCGGCGGAATGCAGCTGCGAGAATTGCCGGTCCTGCGTTTTCCGAAGCTATTTACCGAATCATTTCTGTCAGTAAAGAAGGCACGCCCAATGCAAAAGTTGTGGTCGTTGGGCACTCCTTTGGAGCCCGAATCTTGGAGAACGCGATTAGCGATGCGTTCGTGAGCCTCGTGCTTCCCAAGCCGGCCGCGGAGCCCGCAACGGAATCGAATCCCATCGCGCCCGCGGACTTGATCGTGTATGTGAACTCCGCAAACGACAGCTTTCACGCGAAAGCCATGATTGAGTTGCTCAAGAGGACTTCAATAGGAGTCGCTCGCACTCCGGGTCTTCCAGCAGGACCTCTGTTCTTGTCTGTGACGTCCGAAGGGGACATGGCGACCAAGGTCGCTTTTCCAATTGGACAGGAACTATCGGCATTAACGAAGGCATTCAGGAAAACGGAGCCCAGCACAGTGGGCTCAAGATCCCCAGGCCAGCGCGCTTACTTCACAAGAACTCCAGGGCATATCTCCCCCTTGTGGAGTCATGAGGTAGTGAAGGGCTCGACCGAGTCAATTACCTGCAAAAGTGATGGTGATGTTGTTCGGTTTTACACCGGAGATAGTTGTTACAGTCTGGAGCCCAGACCTTCTCGTTGGAATGACTCCCCATATTGGGTAACAGAGGTACCCAAGGCCATCATTCCGGACCATAGTCAAGTGTTTACGGATGCGTTTGTGGAGATGCTGATGCAAGTGATTGTGCATTATGAAGTGATCGACAGCCCGCAGCCGACGCGGATGCTGCTGCGTTGATTTTACCAGTGGGTCGAGTGTGGGTAGGAGGTGCCTCATGTCATCTGAATCTGTGCGACCGCAGCCTGTACAAGAACAAGAGGTCGGGCTTCAAGATTTCGGAATCCTGGCCTGGCTGGAGTACGCTTACTTGCTGCGATTTCCAATCATCTCGGCACTCCTTCTGAGTATCGGCCTGCCGATCCTGTATTTTGTGGTCCCAAGTATTTTTAAGGGCTTGTTTGACGCCCGAGGCGGATTGTCGTTTGGCTTTATCACCTGGATCACACTCACTTTGGCTTGGACAATTATGGCGACCGCCAGACTGATTTTGGTTTATGCCCCCGACCGTTTTCCGGAGTTGGTGCCCGTCCGACTGCGAAGCATCTCATTTTCGACGACACTTAAGTTTGCGATCCTAGCTGTTCCTTGCATAATCTTGCTTTTTCGTGGCTCCGAAGACCTTCATTTTCTTAATGGACTGATAGCCGTCGCTGCTGGATCCTTGGCAGCCGTGGCGATGCTCTTCCTTGCCGCCTTGATCCATTTCGAGCTTGAACCTCACGGCCGACAAACTGCCAAGATGGTGGTTCCTTCATTCGGTTTTTTGCATAGCGAAGGGCGATTGCCCTCTTTGCGATTCCAGTTCCAACCCAAGTTTTCTCCCGCTTGGAGCGAACTATCAAGCGGGCTGATGGACCAGAACCGAGTGCGCTCTGGACATGTTGCGGCGGCTGTACGACTAGCGTTACTTACGGTCGCTTACATCGCCATTGGCATCGCATTTCGTCCGTCTAAAGTGGCCGCGGATAATCAACCGGCGGCGCTATTCTATGCGCTTTTCCTTATCACTCTGCTCGCCTGGTTGACCTCAGGGCTCGGGTTTTTCCTTGACCGATTCCGCATTCCGGTGCTTACTACGGCACTATTTTTCTCCCTTGTCACGGGCATGATTCACACGGACCATAAGTTCCGGATAGACCGCCTGGCACAGCAACCCTCGTACCAGGATCTCAGCCCGTCGGGAGTAATCAAGAGCTGGACGGTGAGCCGTGGCGATCCGCATAAACCCGTTGTTGTGGTTGCAACCGCTGGCGGCGGCATACAAGCTGCCGCATGGACCGCGCAGGTACTGACTGGTGTGCAGCGGGACTGTGGCGAGAAATTTAGTTCCTCATTGTTGCTCGTTAGTTCCGTTTCTGGTGGAAGCGCCGGAGCCATGTACTTTCTCGCGGCCTACAATGGTGAGAGCGGCGCCTTTTCACCGGACCCAAGAGTCTTGCAAGAAATTGAGGATAACGCATCGCGCTCTTCATTGAGCGCGATAGGGTGGGGATTACTCTACCCTGATTTGCTTCGAACTGTGCCAGTTGCTGGAACTCTAGTCCCCGAAACTTTTGACCGAGGTTGGGCGCTAGAGAACGCTTGGATCACCGGCTGGAAGCAGCCACCGAATATCAGTGATTGGAGAGCCAATGTCGCACAAGGTAGAAGACCAGCGGTTATCTTCAATGCTACGGCGGCCGAAAGTGGCCAGCGTTTCGTGACAGCTTCCACCGACACGAAGGACAATCCCGGCGTCGTTCAATTCGCGAAGTCGTACGCCGGATGGGACATGCCTGTCGCGACCGCCGCTCGGCTGTCAGCAACTTTTCCTTTTGTGTCACCAATAACTCGCGCATCAACAACTGATAAATCGCTGCCTAGATTCCACGTAGCCGATGGAGGATACTACGACAATTCCGGAGTCCTTAGCGCAGTGGATTGGTTAGACCAGGCCATACCCGAGTTGAACGGACACGAAGTAATCCTCTTGATGATTGACGGATCAGCATCTGAGGCAAAGGCCGGACAGACCTGGGCTTGGCAACGGCAGTTGAGTGGTCCGCTGGAAACGATCCTCCATGTTCGGACTAGTTCGCAGCGCTACCGCGATGATTTAGAAAGCAGACTCGCCGTCAAAGCATTGTTGACCGAACACATTACGCTACATCCGATTCACTTTAACTTTCCATATTCAGAAACTCCATTGTCGTGGCACTTGAATCGTTCGCAGCGGGACAAAATCATTGAGGGCTGGGCTGACAGATCACTCGCGAACTCAAAAACCGAATTGGGAACGATTCTAAGGTGTTCGATCCAATGACTCGTTTTGTACAGAACGGCTTTGTGGCGCAGGTCAGGGCTGTAGGGTCGTATATTGGACCGCACCGATTACTGCTTGCCCTTTTCATTCTGAGCTGTAAGCCCAGATCGTATTGCCGCTTCAAGCGTATCGAAGTTAGCGTTGGCATGCGGGTACTTTCCCTAGGCGCGCAAGCAAAAGGCTTAGGCGTCGAGTTCACCTGAAACTGGATTGTAAAAGAATGTCGCCTTACGGAAGGACGATCGAAGGCCTCCGATTCAAGGGCTCTTGGTAGGTTAGCTCGACTTGTGCTGGACGGGGAAGGACTCGGAGTGTGTAAGCCTGACTTAAAGCCAAGCCATGTGAGTCGAACATCCTGAGGATTAACTCGATCGGATCAGTTGGACGCATGAGTTCGTGATACGAGACCTTGGCTCCGATACTGAGTTTCTCAGGCCGGCCGGGAAATACTTTGAAGATTGCTGGACCGAGGAGACGCATATACCTCTCTCCGTTGATTTCAGTACTCCCCGCGTCATCTTGTGAGTCCAAGTCCAATTTTTCCGCCTGCACATACAGCACGATAGAACAATCTTCCCCTCTCAGTTCACTGGTGTTTGTGACCACGACCTGAAAAGCAAGGCTGATTCTCTTCGTCGATGAAGTTTGCTCAGCGAGCGTAAGTAAAACACTATAAGCGGGCAAGGATGAACGAGCCATTGCCTGGCGAACTTCATAGTCCTCCATTGATAGAGATTCAAAATTGTATCTTTTGTAATAGCGTCTATCGCTGGCCTGGTGTGCCGTTACGCTTTCCGGAACCAACACACAATAAACAAACTTCCCGGCGCCTTGTGAATGAAGAGCAATCGGCCGAATCAGCACACCTGACAATCTCGGCTGGATTCTAGAGTTGATGACCTGTTCGAGCCATTCTTTTGACGTTGTGCTCGCATCGATCGGATCGACAGCAATTGCACGGTGTGGAGTTGCTGGATCCTCCTCTACGCCGTAGAGGATTGTTCCTCCGATAGTATTGGCAAATGCCGAAACGTCTTTGCTTATCTCCGACTTGTTCCTTTCAGAATTCGCTAAGGCAGGGGCTCTCTTAAAGTCGAGTTCGATGAACTCTTCCTGGCCTGCGGCGATCATGTCTAAAAGGTCTTGTTCAGACCAATTAGGCAGGATAAACATTCGGTCTCCTCGTATAAGCAAACACGCCGTAAACGCGGAATTGTGGCCCGTGGTTCTTACACGACTATCACGCTCTCTTGGGTACGATGAGCGCGTCCACTCCATTCCAGCTAAAGCGAGCACTCACTGACACTCTGCTCGGGGGCAGCTTGGTTCCATCACTGCTTTCCCATGAAGAGAGGTTCTCCAATGCCTCGTCCGACCCAGCACCAGTCTCGAAGACTCGATAAATCACCGAGTCTTCTGGAACACGCATGTTCTGGTGGATGGTGAAACCCCGGTCCTTGGCGCGCTCGCTCGCGCTGACGTGTACCGCCCGCGGTACTGGCTGGGGAGCTTCATCAAACCCGAAGGTACCTTGGCGAAGGGCTCGCTCTTCGCTCTTCCGTAGCCCCAGTTCCGCTCGGACAAGGAGAAGCGGTTCGGGCCAAGCCTTCACGATTCCAATCAGAGCCGACTGGCGGCTTGCCTCCGGGGCTACTTTCTGCCGGATTTCTTCAATCAGATCAAATGAGGCTGCCCCCGTAACATGGGCACGGATCATGTCGGACCAGAACGCAAATTTACCGGCAATCATCTCCACCAGGGCTTCTTCCGGATCCTGAATATCGGCGTTGCAGTGCGTTCTGCGAAAGGTGGTCCGGTTGCCGTCGGTGAGGATCAGCAGATGCCCGATCTCATGCCACTTTGTATAGTTTTCCTTGTAGGCCTTGTCGCCCCGGCAATCGATTACAGAAACAAAATCTGGCTCCCAGAGCTCCCGCTGCTTGAGCTTAATGGTGATGCCGTAAACATCCGGACGGCTCAGTTCCTCTTCCAATTGGACAAAACCCTTCTCACCCTTGTCGAGATATCGCTTCCGCAGCTGACGGAGTTCGGCATCGGTCCTAACAACCTCGAAATGCGTGCCCAATTTATTGGCGAGAGCGTCGAGCAACTGGACAGGGGTGACGCAGTGCGGAAATTCTTCGAGAACTGTCCTGACCTGTCGTTCGCAGTGGATGAGGATAGCTCGGAGCGGGTCGGTGTGAGCGCTCAACCCAAGAGCGATCGCGAGATTCCTGATCCGGGCAGTGTGCTTTAAGGGAGACATAGTTCACCCAAAAACATTCTTGATGGCTCTATGGAGCTGCTTCCAATCCTCTGCGGTAAACCTCTTTGTACCTTTGGCGCTGCGCCGAGCAAGGACTGATCGATGTGCCTCCAGTAGCTCCAGTGTCTCGGCATAACTTAGATTTAGTTCTTCCGCCACTTCAGACAACTCCGGCGGAATGACGACTTCCTCGCGGCTTGTGGACCTGGCCTCTCCCCGTAATATGTAGTCGACTGAAGCCCCCAACACGTTGGCTATCCTCAATAAATTCTCGGAACTGATGTTCCGCTTGTTGTAGGTATCGAGAACCCATCGCAGCCTGCCGGCGGTGTCGACCAGCAGTCCGAGGGTAAGAGGCAGGTTGGTGTCCTGGGTAAAGTATTTGATCGCTTGGGGGCGGCCATCTTCCTGAAGAACGAAATCGTCCTTGCTCAGATTGCGGACAATCTGGCCTTTTTTGTCACGAACGGTGACAGGAAGCGTGACTACCTTGACGTCAACCGACATGGTGGCGACGGTCTGGCTACGAGCGTCGTGATCTTGCGCAGACGACAGATCTGACAGCAAGAGGATGAGCGCGAGGCCGAAGGCGAGGTCTCGTCGCATAGTCTGAATTGGGGTCATGGAGAATGTTCCCCGGGCTGAATTCCCATTTCTTTTCCGAGGTCGATCAACTGCGCCCGAAAACCAGTTAGCGCTTTGTCCAGTTTTTCCGTGACGGCAACAAGTTTCTTGTCGTTGATCTGCGATCGTCCCAGCTCGTGAGCCAGAGCCTTGCTTTGTTTAGAGACATCCGAGTCCGCTTTACTGAGCTTCTTGACCAGAGGCTTTAATCCCGACTGCTGTGCGGTAGAAAAGCTGCTTACAAAATGCTGGATATTCGTCTGTGCCTCGTCGACCACGTCGCTTAAATCTGTATAGCGGGATGAATTCGGCGTACTTGCATTCTTAAGAGGCTGGACAAGATTCTGCGCCTCTTTGCTGGCGGCTTCCGTGCTCTTGTTCAATTGCTGGAACTGGGCGATCTGGTCCGGGGTGGCCTGGAGCGCAATGGCGCGATTGAAATCGTTCATGTCGCTGGTGTCAAGCGTTGGGTTGGATGCGCCGGTCGAAGGGCGGCCAGCACTGTGCCCTCCACGCTGGGCCAGCAGCGTGGAGGGACACATAAGGAGGACAATCTGACAGAGCAGCACTAACGATCGATTCAAGATGGTCCCACTCCAAATATAGTAACGATCAGAAGGCCAATCCGAGGTAAAGAATCCGTCAAGGAAGGTAAAACCTTGTAAACTCGACAGGCTCTCATGAGAACACGATGTTGCCTCTTCCCACTGCTTTTCTTCGTGTTTGCGTTCCCGCCGTCGATGGCCTTCGCGCAGGCTGCAACGGCTTCACAGAAGTCACAACCAGCCGGCAATGTTGGAGTTGCCGTCAGGGTTTGTGAACGCTGCATTCGCGCCCATGAAGAATTCCTGGCTTCGGACGCGCTGCAGGGACGTGGCAGCGGCACGCACGATGAACTGGTGGCCGCCACCTACGTGGCGTCGCAGTTGCGCCAGTACGGCATTGACCCGGCGGGTGACGACGGCAGTTACATTCAGCGTGTGCCCGCCATTCAGCGGAACATCGTATCTCCGCCACGACTAACAATCTCGCCGCCGGGATCGACTGGGCCGATAGCTTGGGAGTACGGCAAGGATTTCCTCGCCGTGATTCTGACGCAAACGAACTTTTCTGGCCCGTTGCGAAAAATAAGGGTGGACAAGCTTGGTGACACCGGGAATCCAGCCATTGAGCCGGGCGCGGTCGTGCTGATCGCGGGTACGGATGAAAACAAAGTCAAGCATACAGCGTTCTCATTAGCTTCGGCAGGCGCGTCTGCGATACTCACATTGGCGCGCGATAGCGACGTCAATCACTTCGAGGAGGCCGGCAAACAACTGCCCAAAGTAGCGAACCAGTTGAAGGACGGCTCCGCAGACGATAAGAAATTCAATGTGCTGGAGTTGAACCACGATGCTGTCGACGCGATCGAGCAACTGCCGGAAGGCTCGATGGTGAAGTTCGAAGCGCGGTCATCCGAAGAAAAGGGATACACGTGGAATGCAGTGGGCATCCTGCGAGGCAGCGATCCGTCGCTGCAACGCCATGCAATCCTGTTTTCGGCTCATTTGGATCACTTGGGAATTGGGGTACCGGTCAACGGCGACGACATCTACAACGGTGCAGACGATGACGCTTCGGGCACTACGGCTGTACTCGAACTCGCACGTGTGCTAGGCCGAGGACAGCGTCCGCGGCGCACCGTGCTGTTCGCCCTGTTTGGCAGCGAAGAGATGGGCGCGATCGGATCGACGTATTTCGGCAACCATGCCCCCGTGCCGCTAAAAGAGATTGCCGCCAACCTGGAATTTGAAATGATCGGCAGACCGGATCCGGCGGTGAAAGACGACACCCTCTGGCTCACGGGATGGGAGCGGTCAAATCTTGGTCCCGAACTGGCAGCGCATGGTGCTCATCTGGTCGCTGATCCACATCCTGGTGAGAACTTCTTTGCGCGCTCCGATAATTTTGTTCTGGCAAAAAAAGGCGTCGTGGCGCAGACGATATCAAGCTATGGTTTGCACCCAGACTATCATCAGCCCAGCGACGATCTGGCGCACTTGGACTTCAAACACATGAATGCAGCGATTGGATCGTTGTTGATGCCGGCGGAGTGGCTGGTGAATTCAGATTTCCAGCCGAAGTGGAATGC
>Ga0210395_10004241_pt1 | contig 11023 bp, 9 predicted proteins | sample IncBWH4OmetaG_FD_150861 | JGI IMG/M metagenome (GOLD analysis project Ga0210395, IMG submission 150861) | Forest soil microbial communities from Barre Woods Harvard Forest LTER site, Petersham, Massachusetts, United States - Inc-BW-H-4-O ...
CGGTTGCGCTTTCGTAGAGACCGCCGCGCGCCCCGAGACGCCCAGCGATGCGTGATGGCGCTAGCCCGCAGGCTTCGACATAGGTCGAGAGTCCGATTCCGCGCAGCCTGCCTTTGCTCGCCGATGCCGATTTGCGTTTGGGAAAGTTCGCCCAATCGGACGCTAGCAGCGCTTTTTCCAGGCAGCCTTTGGGATCGCCGCTGTCGTACTCCACCATCACCGGCGTCTGGTACGGATAGGCTTCTTTGGGAATCATGTTGCGGCGGCGGATCTCCACCTTATCGATACCCATGTCGCCTGCCGCGACGTCGACCAACCGCTCCAGCACGAAGGTCGCTTCCGGCCGTCCGGCGCCGCGATAGGCATCGACCGGCACGGTGTTGGTGAACACGACTTTCACTTCGCAATAGATCGCCGGCGTCAAATAAACGCCGGCGAGCAGCGGACCGTAGAGATTGGTCGGAATATTCGGGCCGAAAGTCGAGATATAGCCGCCGATATTGGCCAGCGTGTTGACGCGCAGGCCCAAAAACTTGCCGTTCTCGTCGAGCGCCAGCTCTGCTTCGGTGACATGATCGCGGCCCTGCGCGTCGGAAATAAAGCCTTCGCTGCGCTCGCAGACCCACTTGATCGGCCGGCCGACTTTCACGGTCGCCCAGGTGATCACCGCTTCTTCGGCGTAATGGAACTGCTTGACGCCGAAGCCGCCGCCGACATCCGGCGCGACGATCCGCAGTTTGTGTTGCGGAATGTTGAGGACGAAGGCGCCCATCAAGAGGCGGACGACGTGTGGGAACTGGCTGGTGGTCCACAGCGTGTGCTGCCCGGTCGCCGCATTGTATTCGGCGATCGCCGCCCGCGGTTCCATCGGGTTGCCGACCAGCCGGTTGTTGACGAGGCTGATACGCGCGACATGAGCCGCCTTGCGGAACGCCGCATCGGTCGCGGCCTTGTCGCCGAGCGCCCAATCGCAGCACAAATTGTTCGGCACGTCATCGAACAGCAGCGGTGCGTCGCGCTTGATGGCATCCAGCACGCCGACCACCGCCGGCAGGACGTCGTAGTCGACGGCCACCGCTTCGGCGGCGTTCTGCGCTTGCTCGCGCGTCTCGGCGACAATGAAAGCGACCGGATCGCCAACATGGCGCACCTTGCCCTGCGCCAGCGCCGGATGCGGCGGCTCTTTCATCGGCAGCCCGTCCCTGCCGGTAATGCCCCAGCCGCAGGGGAGGCCGCCGATGCCGGCCGCTTTAAGGTCTTCGCCGGTGAGCACCGCGAGCACGCCGGGCATCGCCAGCGCCGGCGCCGCATCGATCGATTTGATCGCCGCGTGCGCATGCGGCGAGCGCAGGAATACGCCGGCCACCATGTTCGGGCGCTTGATGTCGGCGACGTAATTGCCGCGGCCGGTCAGGAATCTCTGATCCTCCTTGCGGAGCGGCCGGGCGCCGATGCCGATCACATTTGACATGCGTTATGCTCCCTGTTCGGCATGCATGGCGGCGGTGCCGCGCAGCACCGACGTGACGATGTTCTGATAACCGGTGCAGCGGCACAGATTGCCTTCGAGCCAATGCCGCACGTCCGCTTCCGTCGGATTGGGATGGCGCTTGGCGAATTCGACAGAGCTCATCAACATGCCTGGCGTACAGAAACCGCACTGCAAGCCGTGGTTCTCGTGGAAAGCGAGCTGCATGGGGTGGAGCGCGCCGGGTTTGCCAAGGCCCTCGACGGTGGTGACGCTCGTGCCGTCGACAGCAACAGCCAGTAAGGTGCAGCTTTTCACCGAATAGTCGTCGACATGCACCACGCATGCACCGCATTGACTGGTGTCGCAGCCGACATGAGTGCCGGTCAATTCAAGTTTCTCGCGCAGCAGATCGCACAACAGCAGCGAAGGCTCGACGTCGACGCTGGTCGGTTTGCCGTTGAGGACGAAGCTGATGTTCATGTGTTGTTTTCCTCTCACCTGATCAGCGCAGTACGCGCGCAACCTCGACGGGCCAAGTCGCCAGCACAACGTCGCCGATGCCGAACGGATTGGAGAAGAATTTCCGCTCCGATACGTAGACGACGAAGTCCGCATTGCTTCCGGCGTCGAGCATGACTTTGACGAAATAGCCCTGATATTCGATCGCGGTGACGCGGCTCGCCACCGACGCCGTACCGCCGGCGGCCATCTTTTGGTCGTCGGGCCGAATCAAATCAATGTCGTCGCGGCGAACGGCAACCGCGATCGAGTCGCCGGTGCTGAGATGGATGCCGGGGGTAAGCGGCACCTGAATACCGGAGCCGGCAGGCGCGGCCATCACCGCATGCTGACCGTTGACGGATTGGATGCGGCCTGAGAGCACATTCTGGCCACCGAGGAATTCGGCGACGTAGCGATCTTTGGGGCTGTCATAGACGTCGCGCGCCGCCCCGGCCTGGCGGATTTTTCCTTTTTCCATCACCACGACGAGGTCGGCGAGCGCGATCGCTTCAAGCTGTGTGTGGGTGACGTGGACGAAGGTGATGCCGAGCTCGCGCTGCATGTGGCGCAACTCCTGCCGCATCTGGATGCGCAGGAATTCGTCGAGCGCGGACAACGGCTCATCAAGAAGCAGCACGCGCGGCTCGGTGATTGCCGCGCGCGCCAGCGCGACGCGCTGCTGCTGGCCACCGGAAAGTTGCGCCGGTAGGCGGTCAGCGAACTCGGTCAGCCTGACTTTCTCCATCATGGCGTCGGCGGTCTTGCGTCGCGCGGCCTTAGAGATGCCGCGCACCTGAAGCGCGAAGGCGATGTTGTCGCGCACCGAAAGATGAGGAAATAATGCGTAAGACTGGAACATCATCGCCGTGCGGCGCGCGACCGGGGGCAGGCCGACAACATTTTCGCCGCCGATCAGGATCTCGCCTGCCGTCGGGTCGTCGTGGCCTGCAATCATGCGCAGGATCGTGGTTTTGCCGCAGCCCGACGGGCCGAGCAGACAGCAATAGGCGCCGTTGGGGATTTTGAGATTGACGCCGTCAACCGCGTTGATGAAGCCGTCGAAGGTTTTGACGAGGCCAGCGAGCTCGATATGGCCGGGTCCCAATTCCATGAAATCCCCCTTTACAAAGCCGGGACACGGCTGGCGCGTCGTTTCTGCAACTGGCCGATAGTGCCGAGGCAGACGACGATGATGATGAATGAGATGATCGTGGTCACGGTGCCGAGCGCATAGAGCGACGGCGAGGTGACGTTGAGCGTCATGCTCCAGATTTCGAGCGGCAGCGTGTTGAGCGAGCCTGCGGTTTGCAGCGTTCGGGCGAATTCGTCATAGGAAAGGGTAAAGCCGAACAACGCCACCGCGACGAGGCCGGGCGCCAGGATCGGAATGATGACGAGCCGCATCGTTTGCCAGCGCGACGCGCCGAGATCGTAAGCGGCTTCCTCCCAGGCGCGGTCGAAGCGCGACATCACCGCGAACATCACCAGCACGCCGAATGGCAATGTCCAGGAGAGCTGCGCGCCGACCGCCGACGTGTACCAGCTTGCCTGGATGCCGACGAAGTTCAGGAGCAGGCCGATGCCGATGCTCAAAACCAGTCCCGGCGCCACCAGGCTGCCGATCATCAAATAGAAGACGACGCCATCGCCGCGAAAGCGGCGGCGGAACGCCAATCCAGCCAGGAACGAGACGACGACCGTGATGATGGTGACGATCACCGCGAGCTTGACGGAACGGTCGAACGAACCTTTCACGTCGCCGGTGCGCACCTGCGTGAACAAGTCGACGAACCAATGCAGCGAAAAGCCCTTCATGGGGAAAACCAGACCGCCGCGAACATCCTGGAACGATAGGATGTAAATGCAGATCATCGGCCCGTAGAGCGCGAGCACGTACAACATGAAGACGGTCAGCAGAACATAGAAGGTCCAGGGCCGGCCGCTGGCGCGCGGCGCAATCGCGTGCGCAGCGACGGCCTTTGACACCGGCGCCACACTCACAGCGCGATCTCCTTGCGGACGTCGACCGATCGCAAGATTGCGGTGACGACCAGAGTGACCATGATCGTCAGCACCACGGCGCTGGCGGCGGCCGACGGATATTGCAGGACGCCGACGTCTTCATAGAGCGCGCCGACGACGGAGGCGGAGCCGCCGCCGCTCATCACCTTGATGACGAAGAAGTCGCCCATCACGATCGAGACCACAAAGATCGTGCCGAGCGCGATGCCGTTCTTGGACAGCGGCAGGATGATATACCGCATGATATCGAAGCGGCTGGCGCCGGCGTCGAGCGCCGCTTCCACCACACGCTTATCGATCCGGCCCATTGAATTGAAAATCGGCACGATCATGAAGATCGTGAGCTGGTGGACATAGGCGACCACGACCGCAAAGCCGGAGAACAACAGGAATTCGAGCGGCTCGTGCACAATGCCGATTTTGATCAACGCCATGTTGATCAGGCCTTCCTTGCCGAGCAGCGGGATCCACGAAATCATGCGGATGATGTTCGAGGTCCAGAACGGCACGGTGCACAACAGAAACAGCCCGATCGCCAGCAACGGGCTGCGGACGTGGAAGACCAGAAAGTACGCTACCCAAAAGCCGATGATCAGCGAGAACAGCCAGGTCAGGACCGTGAACTTGATGGTCTCGACATAGAGGTTGAAGGTCAATCCGGACGTGAAAATGTCGATATAGTTTTGCAGCGTCGGGCTCACGATGATGCCGCCGAAGCCGTCGCTCTGCAGGAAGCTCGCGGCGATAATGACCAGGAGCGGCGCCACGAAGAACGGCAGCAGTACCAGCATCAGCGGCGATATATAGAGCCAGCCGAAAACGCCATCGCGTGCCGCCATGATGGTTGCCCCGTCGGCAAATTTCTAATTGCAGCTTCAAGCAAAAAGCGGGCCGACCGGAGGACGAGCCGGCCCGCGCGCGCGTCAAGCGACTTTGAAGTCGTTCCAGCGCTTGTTCATGTAGGCGGCTTCGTCCATCAGCGTGTTCCAGCACGAGATGTTAGTGACGCGCTTCACGAACGAGCCGCCGTCGCGCATCGTGCCGGTTTTTTCCATCGGCACGCCGTACGGGTCGCTGATCGGCCCGGGGGCGGGCTTGCCTTCGTACCAGTAAGCCCACTCGGTATCGGTCATGAACTTCTTGGCGGTCGAGGGCGTCGGGCTGTAATAGCCGTAGCGGCTGACGAAAGCGCCCTGCCAGCCCGACAGATACCAGTTGAGATACTCGTAGGCCGCGTCGAGCTTCTTGCCGCTCAGGTGCTTCATCAGCGCCATGCCGTTGCACCAGCCGCGATAGCCTTCCTTGCCGTTCTTGACGTTGACCGGTGCGTAGATGCAGGGAATTTCCTTCACCCGCACGGCGGCGACCGCGGGCGACCACATCGACTGAATGATCACTTCGCCGGCCGCCATCAGCTGCACCGACTGGTCGAACGTCGTCCAGGTGGCGCGGAAGTGACCGCTCTTCTTCAGCTCGATCAGCTTATCGGCTGTGAAGTCGATCTCCTTCTTGGTCATATTGCCTTTGTTGCCGTAGGTGATCAGGCCGGCGCTCTCGAAGCACAAAGCCGCATCCATGATGCCGATCGCCGGCACGTCGAGGATCGCGGCTTTGCCCTTGAATTTCGGATCGAGCAATTCCTTCCACTCGGTGACTTCGTGGCCGACCAGATCAGGCCGATAGCCGATCGAGTCGGCGTTGTAGACCTGCGGCAGGAACGTCATGTAGTCGGTCACGCCTTCATGCAGCTCGGTGTCGGTCGGCTTGGTGATGTACATCGCCTCGTAGGGCGAGATGCCCTGGCGCGGAATCTTGTGCCCTTCGAGCTCACCCTTGGTGAAGATCGGCAGGATGTTGTCGAATTCCTTGATCTTCTTGACCTCGATGCCCTGCAACACGCCGCGTTTGGTGGCGAGCTTCGATTGCCAGCCCTCGACGTCGGCGATATCGACCGAATCCGGTTGGGTGATGAAGCGATTGATCGCGGCCGAGGTGTCGAGGTTTTGCATCGTCACCTTGAAGCCCAGGTCCTTGGCCGCCTGGTCGCCGATCGCTTTCACCACCGAATAGGACACGCCGACATGGCGCAGTTCGATGTCCTTGATCTCCTGTGCCCAAATGGTCGGAAAGCCGGTAATGGCGCCGGCGCCAGCCGCGCCACCCAATAGCGCGCCGCCCGCTTTCAACAGCGTGCGCCGCGATGGGCCGTTCTTCGCTCCGGCCCGGTGATCTCGCGCGACGACATTTTTCGTCGGCTTGGTATCTGCATTTTTGCTCATGACTGTCTCCCTGCGCGCAATCCATCGATTACGCGCATTGATGAATTCGAATGGGGTCTGCGGCGGAGTTTTTTTAGTGCAAAAAACCCTAGCATTGCGCGGCGCAGCAAAAAAATTGGAAATTTAAATCCGCTCCATAAGGTCGACTAATGTGCAAATATAATTGTCAATTCGTGCCGTTAAAATTATCATGCGTGCCTGAATTCGCGGCGGTGCGTTGGCGTGCTGTCGGAAGTTCGGTAGACACCAATCTGTCGAGCCCTTATCATTTGCGACCATTTGCGTCATGCCAATCGACTGTTGGCGACCGAGGTGAAGCGCATGACCGATTTCAGATTTGACCCGCGCAAAACCGCGCTCCTCAATATCGACATGCAGAATTGCTTTGTCGAAAATTCTCCCGTGGCCGCACCGCGCGGCCGCGAGATAGTGCCGCGGATCAACAAGCTTGCCGAAGTCTGCCGCCGGCGCGGCGCGCTCGTCATTCACACGCTGCATTTGGTGCGCCCGGACGGCAGCAACACCGGCGTCATGGGCGTGATCATCCCGGCGATTGCCGCCGGGTTGATCAACAAAGGCAACAAGCAGGCCGAGCTTCATCCCGATATTGTGTCGGCAGGAACGATATTATCCTCGAGAAGCCCCGCTACGGTGCTTTCCACGGCACCGATCTCGATCTCATTCTGCGCAATCGCGGCATCGATACCGTCATCATTACCGGCATTTGCACGAATGTGTGCTGCGAAACGACGGCGCGGGAAGCCAATATGAGGGACTATAAGGTGTTCTTCATCAGCGACGCGACGGCGACGTTCAACACGCCGGAGGCATCCGCAGATCAGATTCAGCCGATCGTGCTGGCGACGCTGAAAGCGGCGTTTGCGCAGGTGGAAAATACCGCGACGATGATGCGAAAGCTGGAAGAGCAGAGAAGCGCACACGCGGCGTAACGTCTGCTAAGGCGCCGGGAAGTGCTCCAGAATTCGAAACGTCAGTCCGTCCGCTTCGGCGAGATAAATGTCCGACAACAGGTGGCGGGCACGCATGGTGACGCGGCCCCGCCCGCCGGTAGCTCAGCCCTTCCGACACGCGCGAGAGTTGGTCGACGCCAAGTGAGCCGGCGCGGCGAGCGAGCTCGGCGTAGAGCCGGATGCCCTCGTAACACGATTGCCCGATCGTGTTGGGCATCGGTGCATCGTCGCCGAAGGCGTTGTGGTAGCGATCCAGATAAGCCTGGTTGGCCGCCGTGTCGAGCACGGCCAGGTAGCCGGCTGTGAAGTAAAAGTTTTCCGCGTGCTTGGCGCCGATCCCGAGCAGCGTGTTCTCCTCGCTGGCAACCGACAGCCGCAGCATGTCGCGAGCCAGGCCCGCGCACGCAAAGGCGCGATTGAAAGTGACGCAATCGGTCCCGACCATGGAAACCAGTACGACATCGGGCCGCGCCGCGCGGATGCGTGCGAGGTAGATGTCATGGTCCTCGCAGCCGAACGGAACATAGTCGACGCCGACGACCTCGCCGCCGGTTTCTTTGATGTAACGGCGAGCCGCGCGATGCGAAACATGCGGCCAGATGTAGTCGTTGCCGATCAGATACCAGCGCCGCGCGTTGCGATGTTCGGCAAGCCAGTGGATTGCAGGCTTGAGCTGTCGTGCCGGGGTTTCGCCGATCATGAACAGCCCGGGCGAGCGCTCGCCGCCTTCATAGACCGGCGTGTACACATAAGGCAGCCGCCCGCGCAGCGCGCGCACCAGCGCAACGCGCACGGCGCTGATATGCATGCCGATGACGGCTTCGGCGCGGTGTTCGGCAATCAGGTCGATGGTGTCATCGGCGACTTGGTCCGGGTCGGCGCCGGCATCGGCAAAAACCAGCTCGACCTCGCGGCCGAGAATACCGCCGGCGGCATTCACCTCGTGGGATGCCAGCATGGCGCTGGTCTGGCAGGATGGTCCCCACAGTCCGGCAGGCCCGCTCAGCGGAACGAGGAACGCGATCTTCAAGCGATCCGAGCGACCGCGGGCGCCTGCCAGCGACAAATCGAGTCCGTCATGGCGCTCGGTCAGGATCCCTGGCGGATACGAGCGCCCGCGCAACCCGGTCGATGCGGATGTGACGATCATCGAGCCGCCTTATGTACAGGTGGTGCCAGATACTAACAACCGCGCATAGTTATCTGCCGGAGAAAATGCTAGCAGGTACGCGCGGTCCGTGGAATCGGATTCTCGAAAGGAAGCTCAGGCCATGACACGCAGCCGGCCGATCAGCGAGCACATCGCCTATCTTCTGGCGCAGGCCAACCGCCAGGTTCACCTGAAGCTCGATGAGGAATTTCGCGACGAAGGCGTGCCAGTCGAGCACTGGCGCATTCTTAAGCTCTTGGCCGAGAAAAACGGCCGCTCCATGAGCGACTTGACCCAGGCTGCCCTGCTCAATCATCCAACTCTGACCAAGATGATTGACCGCATGGTCTCCGATGCTCTGGTCTACCGCCGTCCCGATACGAAGGACGGCCGCAAGGTGCTGATCTTCGTCTCGGAACGTGGGCGGGCGCTCAATGAGCGGCTCAGCCGTCGCGCCAATCTGCGCCAGGCCGAGATCGTCGAAGGCTACGGCGATCGCGAGACCGAAGAACTTAAGCGGCTGTTGTCTGAGCTGATCGATCGCACCGCGCCGTAGCGTCCTGCTGTCCGGCGGACGTCGGAGCTTTGGCGCGACCGCTTTGCTGATTTGTTGGCGAATAGCGGAACCGGGCGCCGCTAGCGGGGCCGCTGCTATTGACAGCCCAAGGGAGATACTTCACTTTTCTCAAATAGTTCCGGGTGAGAGCCGTGAGGTGGGTATGGTTATCCTCGGCTGGGTATTGGGCATTGCCGTCGCCGTCATCGTGATTGCGATCGCGGTGATGTTCCTCAACCGGTTCTACCGCAAATCGACGCGCGACATCGCCCTGGTCCGGACCGGTTTCGGCGGCCAACGCATTCTCATTTCCGGCGGCTGCCTGGCCCTGCCGTTCCTGCACAAGGTCGAAGAGATCAACATGCGCACGCTGCGCATCGAGGTCCGCCGCGTCGGCGACAAATCGGTCATCACCGAGGATCGCATGCGGGTCGACGTCGAGCTCGAGTTCTATGTGCGGGTGATTCCGAGTCAGGACGGGATCGCGACCGCGGCGCAGGCGCTCGGCGCCAAATCGTTCACCGTCGACGGCATCCGCAACCTGCTCGAAGGCCGTTTCGTCGACGCGGTGCAGGCGGTCGCCGCCCGCCATACGATGGACAGCCTGCACGAGGGCCGCGCCGAGTTCGTTGCCAGCATTTCCGACCTGTTGCGCGAAAATCTCCGGCAGAACGGCATCCTGCTCGATTCAGTGTCGCTGACGCGCCTCGACCAGTCGGCGTTTTCCTCGTTCGACGAGAACAACGCGTTCAATGCCGTCGGGCTGCGCAAGCTTGCGGAAATCATCGCGGTCAACCGCAAGAAGCGCGCCGAAATCGAAGCCGATGCGGATGTATCGGTGCGACAGACTCAGCTCGAAGCCACCAAGCAGCGGCTCATTCTCGCCCAGCAGGAAGAGCAGGCGCAGATCAATCAGCATCTCGAGATCGAAAAGATCAGGGCGGCGAGCGACGCCGAGGCCGCCAAGGCGCGCGAGCAATCGATGATCGCTTCCGAGGAAGCGCGCATCGAACGCGAGCGGCATACCAGGGCCACCGAGGTCGCCAAGCAGAGCGAATTGCGCAAGCTCGAGGTCGAGTCGCAGCTCGGCGTCGAGCTGAAGAAAGTCGACAGCGCCATTCAGCTCGCCGCCAAGCATGTCGAGGAAGCAAAGTCGCGGGCCCAGGCGGAATTGGCCCGAACCGAAGTCGTGCTGGCCGAGGAACATGTTCAGACCGAACGCGATCGTGCCGTGGCCGACCGCTCGCACGAGATCGCGATAAAGCGGGTGAACGAACAGGGCGCCGTGGAGCAGGCCAAGGCCGAAACGGAGGCCGGCGTGCTGCTGCGTCGCATTCGCGCCGAGTCGGAAGCAGTCCGCACCAAGGCCGAGGCCGAACGTCTGCGCTTACTGGCGCAATCCGAGGGCGAACGCGCGGTGATCGAGGCGGAGAATTCGCAGACCGACGCGCTGATCCGCATGAAGCTCGAACAATATCGGCTCGATCGTCTACCGGAGATCGTCTCACAGATGATGAAGCCGGCGGAGAAAATCGACTCGATCCGCATTCACCAGCTCACCGGCTTCGGCGGCGGCGTCCCCGGCACGACCGGCGGCAACGGCGATGCGGCGCAAAAGACGCCGATCAACCAGGTGATGGACAGCATTCTCGGCATGGCTCTGCAGCTGCCGGCGCTGCGGAGCATCGGCGATTCGATCGGGCTGGACTTCTCTTCGGCCGTCGAGCCAACCGGCGCGCCGGTCGTCGAGCGAAAGAAAGGGCGCGACACCGATCGAAGCGAAAAATAGCTGCGGTCGCCTCTTGCATCTCCTGACAATCAGCGAACCCCGAAGGAACACGCCATGACCATATCCCGCAGGACATTGCTCCATACCGTCGGCGCGACCGCGCTCCTCACCGGCATGCCGCTCATCAGCGCGCGCGCCGAAGATGGGCCGATCAAGCTTGGCTGCATCGAGGACAATTCCGGCGTGCTCGACATCTACGGCAAGCCGATTGTCGCGGTGAACGCGATGGCGGTCGACGAGCTCAATGCTGCCGGCGGCCTGATCGGCCGCAAGATCGAGCTTAA
>Ga0210395_10004242_pt1 | contig 11022 bp, 9 predicted proteins | sample IncBWH4OmetaG_FD_150861 | JGI IMG/M metagenome (GOLD analysis project Ga0210395, IMG submission 150861) | Forest soil microbial communities from Barre Woods Harvard Forest LTER site, Petersham, Massachusetts, United States - Inc-BW-H-4-O ...
ACTGGCCCCATCTCGGGGATCTCCAGCCCGTACATGCCGCCGGGCCGCGTGATCAACCCGTAGTGCAGGAGCGCCGAACTGATCTGCTCCGCATGGCGAAACAGCAGCCACCCCACCCCAACGCTCGCCGCCAGCGAAGCCACTGCGCCCTCCCATGTTTTCTTCGGACTGATGCGTGGCGACATCAAATGCCGCCCCATCGACTTGCCCACGAAGTACGCGAAAATGTCTCCTGCCCAGACCACCAGCAGCAGGTAAAGCAGATAAATCGCCCCCGCCGCCTGCTCGCGAAGTTGCACCAGCATCCCCATGGGCAACGCAATGTAAGTGAAGGCAAACACCGCCGCGGCCGCCGCCGGATATCCGCTGCGCAGCTCCGTCCGCCGCATGGCGATGGTCAGAAAAAGAAAGGGCGCAATCGCCGCCGCAAATCCCAGCGCAACCAGAAATTTCCCGGTGCCTGCCAGCGGCGTCTCGCCACCCGCACTGATCGCGATGACGAGAAAGAATAATCCTGTGAAAATGTGAGTCGGCCAGCGCAGCGGCTGCACGCCGTATGATTCCGTCAGCTTGAGAAATTCAGAAATAGCCAGCAGAGCCACAACCGCCGCCACAACTGCCAGCACCGCCACCGGCGCCCGCAAAATCAGCGCCAGCACAATCGGAATCAATACCAGAGCAGTCGCGATGCGTTTGAGCAAGGGAAGAGTTGCGCGTCAATCGCGCAGCTAAGATATTTGCACGAATCCAAAAATTTAACCACAGAGGACACAGAGAACAGCTGGAGCCCTTCCCTCTGTGATTCTCTGTGTCCTCTGTGGTTAAGGCTTTTCGCCGTTATTCGACTCCGGATGATTCAGCCCGCCGTAGCGCCGCTCCCGCTTCTGATATTCCGCAATCCCCTCAAGCAAGTGCAGTCCACGGAAATCCGGCCACAAAGTGGGAGTCACGTAAATCTCGGCATACGCCAGTTGCCACAGCAGAAAATTACTCAGCCGCATCTCGCCCGAGGTCCGCACCACCAGGTCCGGGTCCGGCAGATTCCTCGTATAAAGATGTCGCGCCACCATATCCTCATCGATATGCAGATGATCGATCCCGCCATTCTGCGCCGCCGCGTTCACCATCGACCGGAACGCGTCCACCAGTTCGCTGCGCGCGCTGTAGTTGAGCGCCAACGTCAGCACCATCCCGGAATTGCGCGCCGTGGCCTCGCGCGCCCAGGCCATGCGTTCCTGCACATCTTCCGGCAGTTCCTGCTGGCGACCAATATATTCCAGCCGAATATTATTCTCGTTCAGCGTCGGGACTTCCGCCTTTAGATACCGGCTCAACAGCCCCATCAGAAACCCAACTTCAGTCCGGGGCCGCTTCTTCCAGTTCTCTTCGGAAAAGGCGTAGAGCGTAAGAGCGGGAATATGAATACGCGCCGCCGTCTCAACGGTGGAACGCACGGCCGTGACTCCGGCCCGATGCCCAGCCACGCGCGGCATGTGCCGCCGCTTGGCCCAGCGTCCGTTGCCGTCCATGATGATGGCGATGTGTTTGGGCAGTTTTCTGGGATCGAGGTGCCGGTAAACTTCCGCTTCTTTGCGGTCGAGCCCGGTGGGTACTTTGTCGTACAAAGTGGTCACGATATGAGGCTACCACAGGGAGGAAGAGAGCGCAATGACGGGAAAGGTATGGTACAAGCTTCGTGTACATTAGTGGCTATCCGGGAAGATTAAGACCAATGCCACGTGGCTGGAAGCCTCCGAAAGAAGACCGCACCGACGCCGAAGCAGTGCGCCGGAAGAGGGAACTCGCAGAGAAGCTAGCTTTTGCCGTGGATTACGGAACTGAGGACGAATTCGTGGCGGCGGTGAAGAAATTCAAACCAGAGACGTCGGGAAGGAAGAGCTCAAGACCTGGATCACGCGGTTTCACGACGCCCGCCGCGCGAAGCGCGGGCTTTAGCCTTGTCAATGATCTCGTCGAATTCCTTTTCTGCCTGTCGGAACTCTTCTGGGGACATGCGCTTTCTTGCTTCCTCAACGAGATCACTAAAGGAATCAACCAGCGTCTCCATCTCGGACTTCGACTTGGGCGCGGCCTTTGCCATGTAGAGCTAAGTATAGTTCACTCTGGCAGCAACGCCTATAGGGCAGCGCATTCCCAAAGGCATGTTCCCTTTGGTTACCGGCCATTGGCGGGCAGGAGTGCCCGCCACACATAACCCCTAGCGCGCTTCCTCCGGCACCACTTTAACCTCCAGCTTCTCCGTCCACCGCAGCACGGTGAGCGCGCAACTCACGCCCACGCGCAAATCCGTCAGCATCCGATGCAGATCATCGACGCCCGCTACAGGCTGGCCTTCCAGCGCCACAATGATATCCCCTTCGCGCAGGCCCGCGCGTTTGGCCGGGCTGTTTTCTTCCACGCCGACCACCACGGCTCCCATTTCTTTCGGCAGATCGTAGAAGCGCACCACGCGTCGATGTACCGGCACGGTTTGCGCCGACACACCGATGTAGCTGCGCCGGATGCGTCCGTCGCGCAGTAAGCGGCTGGCCACGAACTTCGCAGTGTTGATGCCGATGGCAAAGCAAATCCCCTGTGCCGGCAGAATGGTCGCCGTATTTACGCCCACCACGCGCCCCGCGGAATCGACCAGCGGCCCGCCTGAGTTCCCGGGATTCAGCGACGCGTCGGTCTGAATCACGTCGTCAATCAGCCGCCCGGAATACGACCGCAGCGACCGCCCCAGCGCGCTCACCACGCCCGCCGTCACCGTTGACTGAAATCCGTAAGGCGCTCCAATCGCAATCACGATCTGCCCCACGCGCAGGCGCTGCGAATCGCCCAGCGCCGCTGCCGTCAGCCCCGGCTCGTCAAACTGCGGACGCTCCAGGCGGATCACCGCCAAATCGCTCGCCGGATCGTCGCCAATCAGCGTCGCCGGCATGCGCCGACCGTCGGCCATGGTTACGGCAATGCGCACCGCGTCGTGCACCACGTGGCTGTTCGTCAGAATCAGCCCATCCGGCGTGAACACAAATCCCGACCCTCCACCGCGCCGTTCTTTATTTTGCGGCTCGCCGTAGCGTGTGCGACCTCCGCCGTTCGCGGGCACAGCTTGATGCACTTCGATATTCACGACGGACGGGCTCATGCGCTCGACGGCGCCGGTCACCACCGTCGAGTACGCGTCGAGCAGGGAATCGTCGTCGACCGAGGCATGAGCCGCAGATTCGGAGTTCACGCCTGGTGCAAGGGAAAGGTCCAGCAGAGGAGAAAAAGCTACTTCACTTTGATCGACACTCATGAGAAATAGATGTCAGTCGATCTAGCGGAGATTCATGAAGTCCCGCACGCCTCCTGCGGCGGAACAGCGTGCACGGCTGCGTCGCAGAGGCCTGGGCGGACTAGGGCGTCCGCTCCTCCACAAAAAAGCCGGGACCAGAAGATGGTCCCGGCAAGTGTTGGCTGGTTGCCCGGATAAACTTGTCTGCTACAACCGGGCCTGAAGCCCGGTCGATCCTTCTTACGCGGACGCGGCCCCTTCGGCAAGCTAAGGGCAGGCCCTGAAGGGCCGCTCTTCCACATTCGGCCGCTCTTCCACGGTGCTTTCGCTAAGCGCTCCTTCGCGGGCGTACCGTCAAGTCCCGCACCTGGGTCAGAATGCTCGACATCTGCATCCCGTTCAGCTGCGACACAAACGGCAGCAACTCCGCGATGAACTGATCTTTCATCAGCTCCATCACTTCTTCCTGGCGAGTGCGTTCCCCGCCGCTGAGCAAGTCGGGCACGGTAACCTCCAGTGCGCGCGCCAGCCGTTCCAAGGACGACAGCGTAGGCGTGGCTTTTTCATTTTCGATCTTCGAAACGTAGGTGCGCGGCACTCCCATCCGTCCCGCCAGTTGCCGCTGGCTAAGCCCGTTTCGCAGGCGCAGCGAGCGGATGGAGGTCGCCAGGTTTAAGTGTCCGCGGCCCGTGCCCGGCACGGGCATCATCAACGGCGGCGCGACCGTGATGGGTTCAGGCTCCGGTTCCTCGTCCATGGACGCGTGACAGCGTCGGCAATTGTTGTTGGATGTTCGAAACTGGACCAGCAGGCAGTGGTCACATCGGACGACTTCCCGTGAATCTACCGGGGCAAGTGTCGTGGCCATCGGGTTGTGGGAGTGCCAGAGCGGGGCTACTCCGAACAGCTTGAAACTTTGCAGCTTGCACTTAGGAACCACTTGGGGGAGAGATTCCGGCTGCTTGGTCAATCTGCGGCATCTGCCCTGTGGATGTCAAGGTTAAAATACCAAAAGACCGCGAATTCAGCGGGCGAAACCAGAAGCAGCGGGCAAAATAGCCGAAGAAAACAGGGGAAAAGCGGGATCGAGCGGGAAGCCGCGCAGTGTTTACTAATTGTGTTCGCGCGGGTGCCAACTCTTTCGCGCCAGACACAGACTTGGGTGGCCCATGCTTTGCGCTTTTCGGGTGGGCACTCTCGTCGGCTCGGTTATTGGATGATGACGATGTTCATGCTCCAGGGAGTGAGTGTCAGGTCCAGAGGCAACGCCTGCGCGCCCATGCTGTTGACGGCGGGCGCGGCCCAGGTGTTGGTCCCGACCGGATCCGGCGGTGTGCCAGTCGGCGAACCTGACAGGTCGTAGGTCGCTTTGTCGTAGGTGGTAACGGTCACGCTGGAAGACGATCTCTTGCCCGAAAGCGCGACTGTCACCAACTGGGCGAGGTTTTCGTTGTCGTTGAACAACAGCACGGCCGTGCCGTTTGGGTTAGTGGCCGCGTAGGCCCGGACATCCGTCGTGTCGCCGCCGACGGTCGCCGTCAGCACCTTCTGGCCGTTGACGGCCATCTGGCTGAACAGCTGAAACGCGCGCGCCGTGGGAGACATAGTGCCGAGCGGGCCCGCGCCCGGACAGGTGGGATCGTCCGTCGATCCGTCGGAGAATACGTTGTAGGCCCCGAAATTCTGCCATCCATAGACCGACGTACTATCGTTTCCGTTGGTGCCGTTGCAATTGCCGAAGCCAATCCACCAGGTTAAGCGCGAGACTCCAGCGTTCATCATCTCGCCCAGCACCTGCCCGGCGTATAGACCCTGGGTGATCGACCAGCTCTGCTTGCCAGGATTGCTGTAAGGTCCTCCGATCTCGCCGACATAAATGGGTGTATTCGGAGTGCCCCACGCGGCCAACTCCGACTTGACCGTGTTGATGTTGGTGGTCAACTCCTGCGCTGCCTGCTGAACCAGGAAAGTGTCGTCTTCCTGCCCCGGAGCCTCCGGATAATAGTGATATTCCACGAAGTCATACGAGCCCTTGGCGTTCGTCATCACGATGCTGTCCCATGTGTTGGTCGGGTTACCGGCGTCCACGACCACGCCGACCAGCGTGCTCGGGCTGGCCGCCTTAATCAAGCTGTAGTAGCCGGATGTTCCTATCACCGAGGAGGCGTAAGTGGTTGGGTCATTCTTGATGGGGTGCAGGTCGTACTCCCAACTCCCATATTCCTCGTTGCCCACCGTGATATGGCTTGGGGTGACGCCTGCGGCCAGAGCGGCCGTGGCCCAGTCGGCAGCTTCGCTGGGGTCGCCGCCTGCGGTGCAGGCTGTGTTCGAGCCGTAATTCGCCGTCAACGCCACATCCAGGTTCGCGGGCGTGGCGATGTCGTTGACGAAGTTCGTAAACGTGTCATTGGTGTCGACGTAGCCGTTATCGCACATGGAATCCGTCTTCCAGTGGTAAAGGTCGGAGTCCGATCCGCCCGGCCAACGCACCTGGGTGATGCCGGCGCTCTGGAGTGCGCTCACAACTGCACTCTGGTTTGAGACCACGTCGAACCAGATAGCCATGTTCATTCCCAGAAGCTTGTTGGTCACCGCGGGGCCGCTGCTCAACAGGTCCACCGTCACCGAACTCACGGTTGCCGAGGCTACCGTTACTATTGCCGTCGATGTGATCGCTGTGTTGCTGGGATTGGTTACGGTGAGGATGTAGGTGGTGGTCTCGGTGGGGCTCACGCTCACGCCGACGCCGCTGGTGGCCGTCAGATTGCCAGGAGTGATGACTCCGGTACCGTTGGCGAAGACTGGGGTCAGCGTTGAGCTCGATCCTGTCGTAATGGTTGCCGAATTCGCGCCGAAGCTGGTAATGGTCGGCGCAGGGTTCACGGTGATGGTTGCAGTTGCGGTCACAGCTGTCCCGGTTGTGGGAGTGACCGTCAGCGTGTAGGTGGTGTTCGCTGTGGGACTCACGGTTACGGCTGCTCCGCTCGCAGCCGGAAGATTGCCGGGCGTGATGATGCCAGTTCCATTCGCGAATACTCCGGTCAGAGTCGCGCTCAATCCGTCCGTAATAGAGGTGGCGCTTGCAGTGAAGCTGGTAATGGAGGGCGGAGGCGGCGGAGGAGTGCTCGACGACCCACCGCCGCAGCCGGTCAAAACCAGGCCCAGGCTGAGAGTCATGGCCACCGGAGCTACAACGAGAAGACGCTTCATGGGGTTCCCTGTTTTTAAGTCAGGTAAGATTCTCACAAGAATGCAGCCTCTGCAATGGAGAGCTTCTCATCTGTGCCTGATCTGTAACCGAAGTTGCCCGTCATCCACAGAATGGGACAAAAACTCTTACCGACAAGCTCAGTTTGTAGTAGTCGCTGCACTATGGGAAAAACACCAAGGCTTGTCCGTTTAACCGCGGCAATCGCGCGATAGCCCCCAGGCATTCGCCACTTTCGAAATCGAAGGCAACAACCTCATCGCGGGCGACACAGTAGAGCAGTCCACCGGGACCAAAGCGGAGGCCGCGCGGTTTGCGGAATTCAGCCTTCCCATTGGGATAGAAGACTCGGGCGAGGTGTCCATCCATCGCATCATACTCCCGCACGCTCGTCACCGCGTCTACCGCGCCGAATGGATGCTCGCTAGAGACAAGGATATTGCCGTTGGGCGCGATTGCAAGATCGAGGGGGCTGAGTTCGGGATCTGCGACCAGCCGAGAGGGCTTGATCGATGTGGCTGGAGTGAAGGCCAATATGGTGTTATCGCCTTGGCCGTTGGGCCCGATTCCTGACGCGAGGAACAGCCGGCCATCTTGACCAAAAGCAAATCCTCGGGGGAAAGGTACGACCCTGGGCGGTAAGACATGTTCCAGGGCGGCATCAAGACTGGTCGACAAGGCGCTGACGGTGCGTTCGCTGCGCAGGCCGACGAAATACCGGCCATCGGGACCGAAAATGCCGCCGCCGGGATTCAAGCCTTCAATGCGGCCGGTATCGCGAACGATGCGCCCATCCGACGAAATCGCTAACACCCGATCGGCCCCGCTGTTTAGAAACAGCAAGTTTTCCTTTGGATCGACGGCCAGGCCACGCGGATCGACAATGCGATCGTCATCAATAAATGTTCCGCGTAGCGTGCCGTCCAATTCAAAGCTGAGCAGCGCGCCAAAGCCGTCCCCATTTGCACCGGACGCACTCGTAACCAGAAGCGGCATCGCAACAGTCCTCCGCAATCCCGAGGCTAGCGGCTGTGATGGGTTTAATGGCCACGCATTGAGCGTGAGCAGCGCAGCCTAGTGGCGCTCCCGCAACTCGCTGGCGACCCGATTGGCGGTTTGATCCATGAGGCGGGAGACCAGCATCTCGTCCGACAATTGATCATGCTCTGTGACGACGCCGGACGTCCACTCTTCCAGTATCCCCGCCTGCATTACTCGGTACTCGACGGTTGCACTGTTAGAGTCGGACCCATTAGCGCGAGGGTCAGCCCCAGCATTGCCGATCTGGACTGAGCGAGGCCGCATGCCGATGTCAGACGCGCCAGAATGGATTACTTCGGTTAAGTTGGTGTGCAGAATGAATTGGCAGTTGTTCTCGCGTACGGCCGGATCGGTCTCTGAATTTGATTCCAGAAGTACGGTTTCAATGCGTGCAGCCTTCCCCTTGGTCACATCCTTGCTCTTGTTAATTCGTTCGAACACCTTCATCATCTGGTTGCGCTGCCATGTCGCGTCTACGACATTCCGCGAGCTATTCTGGAGGGTAGACACGCACAATCGAATGGGTTCAGGTTTGTTCTGGGCCTGTGCAAAGGACATCAACAGGATTGACGAGAGCAGAGCCGATAGTGGGCGCATCAAGGCTCACCCCTTGTTGGAGGTATGGGATACTAAGGAGGAGCATACACCTCCAATCGCCAGCCCTGACGAAATTTCGACTCACAACCGGGCGCACGTCGGGATAACAACCCATCCATCGGCGTCTTGATCCTAAGGAGCATTTGCAACCATGAACGAACCCATTTCGCGGCATGCAGCCTGGCAACTCCTGACTGAGTTCACGCAATCCGAAAGTCTGCGCAAACACGCCCTAGCGGTTGAAGCCTGCATGCGCGCCTGCTCCCGCAAGTTGGGCAGCGGCTCGCCCGAGGACGAGAACCTGTGGGGCATCGTCGGATTGCTGCACGACTTTGACTATGACCGCTGGCCGAGCCTGGACGACCATCCCTACAAGGGCAATGCCATTCTGAAAGAGCGCGGCTACCCGGAAGAAATCAGCCGCGCCATTATGTCGCACGCTGAATACACCGGCGTCACCCGCGACACGCCCATGGAGAAGGCGCTGTTTGCCTGCGACGAACTCGCCGGATTCATCACCGCCGTCGCACTGATCAAGCCCGGGAAGTCGCTCGCCGAAGTCGACACCAAGTCGGTGCGCAAAAGAATGAAAGACAAAGCCTTCGCCCGCAAGGTGAACCGCGACGACATCGTCAACGGCGCCGCCGCTCTGGGCGTGGATCTGGACGAACACATCGGTTTCTGCATCGAAGCCCTGAAGCCGGTCGCGAAGGAACTCGGTCTGGACGGAAGCGCGGTGAAAACCGTCTAAAACGCCTGTCGCAGCCGCGGCGCCTCAACCAGCGTCAACCTGTGCTAATATCTGCTGGCATTTCCCCCAGAAGATTCGCGCCTCTTCCGAGGTGCGGAGAGCCGGTGACCATGGCGACAAACAGCGCAACGCCTCCTCCTGCCAAAGTTCTGTTGGGATGCAGCAAGTGCGGCGCCAGCCTGCCCGACGAAGCGCAGTTCTGTCTGAAATGCGGCAAGCCGGTCAGTTCTCCGCCGAAAAGCGTCGCCGTGGTTGAAGCGCAGTCTGACCGGGAGATCGCACCGTCGCGACCCAAGCGGCGCGTGTGGGTTTGGATTCTGCTGGCCATCCTGGTCGGAGGCATTCTGTGGACGCTCGCCAGCGACAGCCAGAGCGCACAGCAGGTGCAGGAGTTTGTCGGCTTCAAGCAGGATCGCATCATTCTCGACTCTGCTTTTTCCGTGGGCCCGCATACCTTTCGCTATTACAAATTCGCGTTGCCTGAGGGCTCGGTGAACGTCACGGTCGTCGGCCATTTCAATTCCGCGGCGGACGTTTCCGGCGCTGGTGATCGTAAGAGTCAGGCGACCAGCAAAAGCAAAAACAAGGACGCGAGCATCGACAACATCGACAACAATATTGAGACGTACGTCCTCACAGACGCCGCCTTCACTGTCTGGCAAAACGGATACGCGACCAGCTCCCTCTACGAAAGCGGAAAGGTTGCCGAAGCCAGCGTGCAGGCGGACGTTCCCGCGGGCGCGGGAATCTACTATCTCGTCTTCAGCAACAAGTCCGCACCGAAAACTCCGAAGGCCATTCACGCGACGGTGCTGCTGCGCTATAAAAGCTGGTTGCCCGACTCGCTGCGCCGCCTGAAAGCCCGCTTCTGGGATTGGGTTGGAGCATAAGTCAGATTTGCGGGAGCCGCAAAAAAGCTGAACCACAGAGGATACAGAGGAAAACGGAGGGATGGGCACTGCCTCTGTGTTTCCCCTGTGTCCTCTGTGGTAAAGCAGTTATTCGCTGTTTAGGAATTTCGCTTAGCGCGTGGTCTCTTCGATTTCTGAAATCCAGTCGGGACGCTTCAACACTTCGCGGGGCTTGGGGCCATCGGCGGCGCCCACGATTCCGTCCTGCTCCATGAGATCGATGAGGTGCGCGGCGCGGCCGTAGCCAATACGCAACCGCCGCTGCAGCAGGGAAGTCGAGGCCTTGCCGAACTCGACCACCAGTTTCACCGCGTCGCCATACATCGGATCGTCTTCGGGCTCGCCGTCCGCGCTGAGATCCGCGTCATTGGTTCCGATCGCCGGCTCGCGCTCGCCCCTTGGAGCTTCCAGGAACTGCTGCTGATATTCCGCCAGCCCCTGCGCCTTCCAGAATTCGACCACCGCGGCGATTTCTTTTTCCGTGACAAACGGAGCGTGCAGCCGATGCACGCGCGCCGAACCGGACGGCAGATAGAGCATGTCGCCTTTGCCCAGCAGCGCTTCCGCGCCGTTGGCGTCGAGAATAGTGCGCGAGTCAACCTTCGTGGCCACGCGGAACGAAACGCGCGCCGGGAAATTCGCCTTGATCAATCCGGTGATCACGTCGACCGAAGGCCGTTGGGTTGCTAAAACAAGGTGAATGCCAACCGCGCGCGCCATCTGCGCCAGGCGCGTGATCGATTCTTCCACGTTGCTGGAATCGAGCATCATCAAATCGGCCAACTCGTCGATGATGATCACGATGAAGGGAATCGGTTTTTCGTCGGACTCTTCGGCGAACAGGCTCGGCGTACCACCCTGATCGAACAGCCGGTTGTACTGGTCGATGTTGCGCACGCCTTTAGCTGCGAGCAGTTTCAGGCGGCGTTCCATCTCGCGCACGGCGTTGCGCAGCGCATTGGCCGCGAGTTTCGGCTCGGTGATGATCGGCGTATAGAGATGCGGAACGCCTTCGTAGTTGCCGAGTTCGAGCCGCTTGGGGTCGACCAGAATCAGGCGCACTTGATCGGGCGTCGCCTTGTACAGGATCGACATGATCATCGCGTTGATGGCCACGCTCTTGCCCGCGCCCGTGGAACCGGCGATCAACAGATGCGGCATTCCCGCGAGATCGGCCGTGACGATTCTGCCGTTGATGTCCTTGCCCATGGCAATCGTCATCTTCGACTTC
>Ga0210395_10004244_pt1 | contig 11021 bp, 10 predicted proteins | sample IncBWH4OmetaG_FD_150861 | JGI IMG/M metagenome (GOLD analysis project Ga0210395, IMG submission 150861) | Forest soil microbial communities from Barre Woods Harvard Forest LTER site, Petersham, Massachusetts, United States - Inc-BW-H-4-O ...
TCAGTTAGTCCACGTCTATCGAAACGGCCTCGCGATCGCAGTCTCAACCTGCTCGACGGGAGCTCCAGGGCACAGTACCCCGACGGGGGTGTTCACGATCCTGCAGAAGCGCGAAGAACATTATTCCAGCACTTACAACAATGCGCCGATGCCGAACATGCAACGACTGACCTGGCGCGGCATAGCCCTCCATGCAGGTCATCTCCCCGGTTATCCTGCATCAAAGGGCTGTATTCGGCTCCCGGTAGAATTTTCCCGGCTGCTATTTTCGATAACAGGACTTGGTACGTCGGTCATCATCGCAGACCAGACAAGCGCCCACAGTTCGGTTGTACAACCCGGGCTCGTGCTGCCGAACGACTTAGCAGCAGATGCAAAAACGGCCGAAAACAAAACCCCTCGGACGAAAGCTCGTGCTGCCGATAAATCAATGTCGAAAAATGACTTTGCTTCCATTCTGGTATCAGGAGCCGATCGCAAGGCCTATCTCCTCAAAGACGGTGCCGTCGCATTCCAAACACCGATAGCGATCTTCGATGAAGCAAAACCGCTCGGGACGCACTTGTACTCCCTGATTGGTCCATCTGAAGATGGCCATTTTCTTAGGTGGAACTCATTCGATATCGGCGGCGACCCTGACAGCAGCACGAGTGCAGATCTATGGTCAGATCCCGTTTTGGGGCGCATCGATTATCTTAATGGTGCCGGCGTCAAGCAAGTTGCCCGGTCGCTGCAACCCGGGACAACCATGGTCGTCACCGACTTCGCTGCGAGCGCTGATACCCGCACAGGACCAGACTTTACCGTCATTGCAGAAGATAGAAAGATGAAGGGAAAGCGCCTTAAAACTTGATGTTTTAACGACACTATCTCATCGCCTAGCTGACAAATACCACGCGGGACTGCAGCGAGACGCGTCGGTACAAGTCCTCGACGTCGTCGTTCACAAGCCGAATACATCCGGAGGCGACGAGATGCCCAATCGTTTTCGGCGAATTCGTTCCATGAATGATCAGCCCGGGCTTGTCCAGCAAAAGAGCACGAGAGCCTAAAGGACTGCCGGGACGGCCAGTCCGCTCCAGCAAGCTGCCCGCGTCTTTAGCAGTTTCGACGGTCGAAGGCCGCCAATCAGGCCATTCTAGCTTGTTCGCGACCCGAAAGAGGCTTCCCTCTTTCAGACACTCTTGCGCAATTCCGATTCCATAGCGACGCGCGGAATTGTTCGAATCGATGAGGTAAAGAAAGCGGTTTTCCCGATCGACCACGATTGATCCGGGAACCACCGTGGTTCGATAGAACACGACTTGCCGCTGCAACGAAAAAGGCAAGTCGGCGCCTGAGGAGCCGCCGTCAACGCCGGGCTTTAAGTCCGCCATCACGACGTCTTCGCGCCCACGCTGCTTTGGCGTCGATGACGCGGTCACGCCGCTACCCACCGCACGCAGACCTGTGGTCGCGGCATATTCATAGAGCAATGCCGACAGCGCGATGACGGCGATGACTGCGCTGGCGCTGAAAGCTATGCTCCTCCAATGTGTGCCGCTTGATAGCACTCTGCTGATTGCTTCAGGGGATATTTCGCCGGGCTGTTCTTGAGCGGCCGCTATCTCGTCCTCGATGCGACGAATGGCGTCATCCAAGGCGGCGGCGTGAGACGCCGTGACCCGACGAGCAAGATTGGACCTAACAATGAGCGCATGCGCGTCCTGGTAAATTTTCTCGCGAGCGGCCACACCTTTACCTGACACCGCTTTCGTCATCAGCGAATAGTAATCCACGATCATGGTCTGGCCTCAATAACTATCTGATCGGTGGCGCGTATTGGATGCCGCCCATTGTCCAGAGCGCGTTCAGCCCACGCGGAATGCTGAGCTTGGATTGCGCTCCCACGTTCCTCTCGTAGATCTCTCCATAGTTCCCCACCGCACGAACCGCGCGCGTGGCCCAGTCCTTCGTGAGTCCGATCTGCTCGCCAAATTCGCCTTCGCTGCCGACGAGCCGCCGAATATTGGGGTTGGCCGATTTCAACGCATCGTCGATCGTATTTGATTTGATCCCTAGCTCTTCGGCATTAATCAACGAATACAGTGTCCACTTGACCAGATTGAACCACTGGTCGTCACCTTGCCGTACCGCGGGCCCAAGCGGCTCCTTCGAAATCACTTCCGGGAGAATAATATGGCTGTCGGGTGCGTTAAGCCTGAGACGCTCGGCGTAAAGTTGCGAGACGTCGCTGGTCAGAACGTCGCATCTACTATCTTCATAGGCCTTCAAGGTCTCATCCGCCGTGGCAAGTGCCAAGACCTTTAGATTCAGGTTATTAGCCCGGAAATAGTCCGACAGATTTAGCTCGGTTGTGGTGTCGGTCTGGGTGCAAACCGTCTTGCCGCTAAGCTCCAACGCCGTATCGATGTTAGCTTCTCGCCGCAACAAAAAGCCTTGGCCGTCGTAGTACGACACACCCGCGAACATCAGGCCAAGCGAACCTTCCCTTGACATGGTCCACGTCGAATTACGCGACAGGACATCGATCCCTTTCGACTGCAGCGCCGTAAAACGAGTTGCCGTATCGAGCGACATGAATGTCACCCTGTTAGGATCGTCGAAAATGACGGCGGCGATGGCTCGGCAAAAATCAACGTCAAAGCCAGTCCATGTATTATTTTCGTCCATGCTCGAAAAGCCCGGCAAACCCTGACTCACGCCGCAATTGAGCGTGCCCCGCTGCTTGACAGCGTTTAGAGTTTGCGCGACCGCCGGATACGCCGGCAACATCGTCAGCAAGGCGACCATCTTGAGTATTCCGCATCGCATCACGACACTACGCATTTAGTCTCACATTCGTCTGGGTGGCAGCTGCAACAAGTTTCACGATGAAAGATGTCGAGGTCAACCCTGGAATGCGACGTCACCGGCTCGTGTCCCATTATTGACGGTAATTTCCGAGACATGTGGGCGATGGCTGCCTGTTTTTGCATAGGCGAGTGCTGTTTGGCTCGCTACCGTAAAACGTTAGACGCCCTCTCAAGCTTGCTTCAATTGCTTACTTGCTTACGAGGCAACTGATGAAGCGTGCGATGCTTAGCCGGTGCCAGCGGTGGCGGTGAATGAAAGTAGACTACGCGCGCCGTATTTCTTTTGGTGATCGCAACACCATGGCCGTCCCGTGTGCCATTGGAGTGTTTATGGTCGCCATTCAACACGACCGATCGCACTTATAGCCGCCGAGGAATAGCCGCCTTGTATACTTCAGAAGTTGCATTCATCTTTATTTTCGGCGGCGCTTTGCTGGGTATGCTGCTTCGCTCGGTGCTGCCTGAGCCTCACCTCAGCTCAGATACGAAGGATGTGATCAGGTTGAGCACCGGATTGATCGCGACATTGTCAGCCCTCGTTCTCGGCCTTCTAATCGCATCGGCACAGAGCACTTTTCAGGCACAGAGCAATCAGATCAAACAGATAACCGCCAACGTCGTCTTGCTTGATAATATCCTTGCCCGCTCGGGAGCACAGGCCGAGCCTGTCCGCGTGTTGCTGCGGAGCGGTGTCAAAACATTGATCGAACGGATATGGGGTGAGCGAGATTCCGTCGAGACAAAAGCCGCTCCTTTCGAAGCCAGCGCGTCCGCCAACCTATTTTTCGATCGACTCCTCGAACTTTCGCCGCAGAATGACGCTCAACGTCTGATGCAGACCCGCGCAATTCAAATCGGCATCGATTTGGCGCAGACGCGCGTTCTCCTTGCAGAATCCGGAAGCGGAATTCCCAAGCCTTTCATCGCGGTACTTGTGTTCTGGCTAACGCTAATCTTCGTTAGTTTCGGTCTGTTCGCACGCCCAAACCTGACGATCGTTGCCGCACTATTAGCTAGTGCCTTCTCTGCGTCGGCGGCTGTTTTTCTGATCCTTGATCTAAGCCATCCATTCTCCGGATTGATGGCTATTCCCAGTGCACCTCTGAGCAGCGCCCTGGCGCCACTGGGCTCGTAGAACGCCGGGATTGCTACAGAGCCGAATTCCCCGCGTATTTCTAATAGGACCCCTGATAAAAACCCCGTTCGCATGGCGCCGTGCGAACGGGGTCTCTCGGGGGAAGTATCGAGCTCGCGAGACCCTTCCCCTGAGTCAAAGGCGCAACGAGGGGAGAAGCGATGCTTCTTTTCCGAACGTCAGCTATCTGAAAAATGGAACGGGCAGCTGCTCGTCATTTCGCTAGCGATTCAACTTTCTGGATCGATTCTTCACAACCCTTGGAGACCGTCGATCTGTTTGCCATCAGGCAGGCCGCTATCCGGCCCTCGCCGGGTACCGTCTTCCCGCACACGCCCGCGATCTCTGCCTTGCAAGCCAGGACCGCGTCTTTCAGGCTTTCGGTCAGGTCTTGGATGCTGGAGGCCGATTCCTCCAATTCAAAAGCACACTGGGGGCTTACCTTGTCCTCGTGGGCTTGCATGCAGTAGATCATACGCCCCTCGCCCGGCGTTACGGTCGTGCAGTATTTTTCGATATCGTTAGCGCATGCGCTTTCGAGCTTTGCGACCTTGGCCGAAAGTTTATCTATGATGGCTTTTCCGATATTTGCCTGCGCAAAAGCGGATCCGGCCGGGATAGCAAGCAGCAAAGACAGAAATCCAAGCCTGGCCAGCGGGTGCATGGAGATTTTCATCGATCGTCCTCTGATGACTGGCTCGTTATCGAGCGGCTTCGCTGAATTAGTTATGTGGGCCCGGCTCACGGAAGAGGTTGCGCTCCTCAATCGTCATTGCGCCAATGCGAGAGTGAGAGCCGAGACTCCAAGAGAGAGATTGACCCCAACCGACCCCTCAACTGAGAGGGGCTGCAGTACGATCGAGCGCCCGGTCCCGCCAAACAGGAGATTGGCACCGACCCCGACGCCGACACCTATGGCGCCGCTCGCTCCCGCATAGGTGCCGGCGAGCGCTCCCCGCTTCGGACCTGCTGTGGGGGCAAAAACACCCCACCCCATGACCCCGCCAGCGGTGATGCCGATATCGAGGCCAACTGAATTCATGACCCCGACATAGGCTTCGGGAGGATATGGACCGTCAGGCACAAAACGGCAGGCCATCCGCTGCCTAGAACCGAAGATCAGACCGATCGAAGGCGCCATTTTGCACGTTAGCGAACCGACACTGGTTCCTTGTGGAGATTGCGCACCTGCGGGCAAGGCGCATGTTACGGCAAGCGCAATCAGCACTGACGCGCTGAACTGTTTAAACATGGCTGGCTTCCCCGCATCCGGATTGTTCGCTGCTCGAACATTTGCATCCGGATTTCGAGGTGGCTATGCAGTTTCGGCCCAAGCCTCGCTGCTGGACCGCATTTCGATCTTTTTAGATCGATATGCGTTTTCTTAGAACTGCCGCACCATCAGCTATCTGGTAGTGGCGCTGGTGGCAGCATTTTCAATTTGATTACCGATGTCGGGGCCGCGATCGCTCATCGATTGCCCCTGTCTGAAGCGCTGCGCTATCATCTGCATTACGGGAGTGATTTCTTCGAATGCGCGATCATGAGCATCGCTGCCTGGGCCAACCTTTGTCAGATCGAAGACGGTAATCTTGTCGCGTTCGAGTTCGGTGCGATATGGCTCCTGGGTCGGATCGATATCGCCCATCCGAGGGATGTCGCCCCAGATAACTTTTGACAAACCCAGCGCGGAATCGTCTTGAGAAACGAACAAGGCAATGCGTGGCCGCGCCGGACCCATTCTCAGGATCTGTGTGCGAAAGACATCCACATCCACGTCCGGCGCCACCAGCAGTGCATTTTTGAGTTTGTCGGGTTTCAAAAGCGCGGCGGAGGCGCTGCGTCGTATCGATCGGCCGCGGAGCGCCTCCAGCGCGACCCAGTTTCCCATTGAATGGGCGAGCAAATTAACCTCCGTAATCGCCGGGAGGCCGGTAAGCGAATTCAGCAAGTCCTCCAAAGCATCACGCGAATAGTTCGCACTTTCCCTGTCATAGGTATACGCACGCAGTTTCGTTTCACCGCGTGAAGGCCATGTAAACAACACCGGAATTGCCGGGGCTTTCGAGTCGTGCACAATCTGGGCAAATCGATAAACCGCGTCGTCAAACCGGTTGTTAAACCCGTGAACGAAGACAAGCACTTTGCTTCGGCCGGTCTGTTTTGCGACAGCGGTGATGGTGGCAAGAAAGCTCTGTTTATCGGTATAGTCTGCCGAAATGGTCACGAAGTCCGTTCGCGGATCGCCGGGAAGCGTCGCGGGCCATTGAACCTCGCCGATCTTGCGTGAGGCGTCAGGCGGAATTGAAACCGTGATCGCGGCATACGACACATCGGCAGCGCGCTCGCTCCCAAACATCTCGCCTGCATCTGCCGTCGTGCGTTGTCGGGTTGTTGCGATCAGGATGGGAACACGGTCTGTGCCTTCGGCCCTGGCGCCGGCGGCCAGCGGAATGAGAACGCCCTGAGAAGGACGACCGCCGCACGCGCTGCATGCAAGTGCGGCTGAAATCGAAATTACTGTGAGGTAGCGTTTAGCCATTTCACCGCGCTTACTCTCACTCACAGGATGCGCGGCGATACCGGACGATCGGCCACGACTGCCGTACGGATCCGTTGCGCTATGGACAAACGTCCCAGAAGCCTTTTGTCATGCTGGGATCGGTATAGTACCAGCAGTAGCCCGGACCTGGCGCTACTCCAGCATAGGCACCTACTGATGTTGCCGCGATGAAACCGATCGCTGCACCAGCAGCAATAGCACCGCCGGGACGCCAGTAATAGCCTGGTGGACGTACCCACGGGCGGCCTGGGCGGGCAATCGGGTGAACCGGACGAACGCCAGGGCGAACGCCGGGACGAGCGATCGGATGCACCGGACGAGCTCCAGGGCGGACGCCTGGACGAGCGATCGGTTGCACGGGGCGAACGCCCGGACGGACAACAGTCCTGTGATGATGAGCAACCATGCCACCGCGCGGGCCGCGGGCAACCGTGGTGCCGCGATGACGCACGGCGACGGGTTCGGCCTGAAGCGAGCCCGAGTGAACGACCGGATCATAGGGCGGCAGCGGAACAGCATTTCCGGGTATGGAAGACGCACCAACAAACATTGGCGCAATCAAGATAGCCGCAAGAAGACGATTTTTCATAGCCGCGCCCGCCCTGATGAGAAAACCCTGGCCGAAAGCACACTATAAAAACCACCTACCTGGGGGCTATGCAAAAACCAACAAAGGAGAAAATAACGTCGGGAGGCAGTCGTGAAGACGATCGTGATGTTCTGCGCGGCCGGTCTAACCGCTTCTTTGCTCGTTGCATCTTTATGGCCTGGATTGAGCCGTGGGTTTTTCTAGGGAATGTAGTGGCCGCTTCAAAAAGCACGCCGCGCCGCTGTCAAATTTGCTGGTACCGGATGAGTCTCCAGCAAGATGGGCGGCGCCAGCGCACCCGACGACATCGCCATGGCCCAACGAACCCAAGTGCGGCTGGCAACGAGCGACGACCGCGTTTTGCAGTCCACCGCACAAAGTGGCCGTTCGATGGACGCTTCCTCACTTTTTAAGGCGTGGGCTTGGCCGCCGGGGGCTGGGGGTTAATTTGTGCGACCGTAGAGAGAAGCCTTGCCCAACGCGGCTATGACATGCGGCCGATCGTGGTCGCGTGACATAACAGCGAGGCGAGCTATGAAACGTGATCTTTACGCAGAAGTGTCTCCAAAACGATCCGCGTTCTCATCGGCCTTGTAGTTGCGCTCGGCGAACCGCTTGAGCACCTTCGTCGCCTGTTCCTTGGCGTCTAGGTAGGCCATTACGAAACTATTGAGCGTCGCACCCGTCAGATGCAATCCGCGCGGTTTGAGAAACTCGTTCACCTCGGTCTCGAACGCGAAACGAACGAAGTTTTCTTTCGGGAACATGAAGACTGGAGGCTTCTGCCTCAACGCCTTCTCCTTGAGCTGCGTACCTCGATCGAGCAGCGCCTCCCAATTGTGAAGCTGTGGATTGTCACCGTGGGTCTCGACCATCTCGCGATAGAACTCGCCCGCAAGCGCCACGATCTGCCGGTGCGACAGGGCGGTTTCGACGGGACCATGTCTTCGTAGATTACGTAAGGATTGTCGTAGGCCTGCTCGATGACGAGCGAATAGCCCTTAGTGCCCACCACGCCGAATTCGACATCGTAGGGCGGTTCGAAGCCCATGAGGCCGAGGAAGCCGACAAACCCTTCCAACCCATGACGCAGCGCCTCTTCGAGACGCCAAACGGGAATGAACCTGCCATGGTCGTTGTCGACGAGCAGATCCCGGCTGACGCCCCATATCTCACCGCTCAGGCAAAGAGCCGCGGGAGAGCAACCTGTTCACCTTGACGCAAGAGCGTCAGCCGAACGACGAGCGCGTCGAATCGCTCATGGGGAACGAAGGTGTTGGGATCCGCGGCGACAAATCGCGTCCAATAGCAACAGCCGGCGAGCGTTGCGCGCCTTTCCGCTGCCTCGAGCCTCCGCTGATCGACCAACCCCGACAAGCAGGCCCGAAGGACCAATGCACTTGGCGATCGAGAGAGAGACGTCGCCGGCGCAGCATGGAAAGCCGCGCGACGTGTCGTCGCTCCGACTTTGTCTGACCGCAGCTGACACCTGTCGACGAAAATCGCTGCCCCCGGGTTTGATATCAAGTTTCGCACCAGCTTCGATAAAACTCAGCGAGCAGAATAGCCCGCTGGCGGCGTGCTCCATCGATCTGGAACTCCCCATTTGCAACAGTCGCTGGTGGGACGGATCGCGGTGTTGATTGGCTCGATTGAGAATTCCAATGCGGGGTAGCCCTCTGTCCGCACCGGCTTCAGAAAGGAGGGCGAGAAATAGCTTCGCCGCCCGCGGACAATTCGACATGTCCTCGTCGCAGTTCGCCAGGGTGTTATTCTCCTCGCGAAGCCGTTCCTCAAGCGCGACCCAGCGCGATAGAATCTCAGCATCAACACTTTCTCGGTAGCTCGCCCAAAGGGCTCAGCCGATGCCCGTTCCTCGTGCGAGACTCCTGCAGGTTCCGAAAACGACACCGCCGCTTCTGCCGCGTGTGCGGGACTAACGAGTCGTGCGGTCGCGCTAGATAAAACAACAAGAAATCGCCAAGTGCGGGAGCTCAACATCTGTCGCCACGTCGGTATGTTCGTTAGTCGGCCACCAGACCCTCGGCACTAGATGCCTGCAACCGCTGAGGGCGGCGTGTCCTCTTCCGCTTCTGAACAAGATAAGCCGCGCCGGCCCCGCGTTGCTCGGCGTCGGTCAATGGAAAACTGAGAAGGAAAGAAAATCCCTCGACGGCGCACGAAGTATGAATGCGGCCGTCCAAACTACCAGCCAGTTCGCTGACGATCGTAAGCCCTGTACCGCGCCGGACAGGCTCGGATACCGACCCATTGTCGGAGACCCTGCACTTTACGACGTTGCCTGCAAGCATGAGCTCCACTCGCAATTCTGGTTGTCTATCGTCGAATTTTGCATGTCGTGCCACGTTAGTGATCAGTTCTGATACAATCAGCCCGACCTTCCAGCAGCGCTCTCCTTCGAGCCGCAGATCATCCGCCGAAAACAAGACACGTATTGCCAAGCGGCCTAGCTGGTATTTCGTGACGGAGAAGCAGAGCTTCTGGAGGTACGTCGCAGTATTAGTGAGTTGCTCCCGGCCCGGCATGTGTAGCGCCCGGTGAACATCGACGCATTGATGCAGGAGCTCTGCAACGTCGGCGAGCGCGTCTTTGACTGCCACATTACCCGACTGCATCGCTTTGGCCGAAACTGCACATATGGCGCAAGTGAGCTCGCTGATTATCCTGTGGTTCAACTCGCGAAGAAGCAACGATCCGTCGGGCTTCGGTAATTGTACAATGTGCTTTGTCATTACGCTGCTCCACGATTGTTCTCTCGAGGCTGGGCGTTGGCTGCGGTTACGTTCGGACGGCAATACTGTCCGACGCCGCGGCGCCTCATTTCGGCTTCTATCGCGTAAAGACGATCTCGGCTGGCATCACTGCAAGATTGGTCCAGAGGATGATCGCAGCACTTACGCCGATTTTGGTATTCGGTCATGCGGTTACTCCCGTTCGAACGCAATGCCAACAAAGCGGCGAATCTGGCTAGGCGATGTTGCCGATGGCTGTCGAATTAGCCTCCGTCGTGGACGAGCTCCACTTGATGCTTGATAGAGTAGCGAAGGTACTTCGGACGGTCTTGTTCATTCCTGATCCATTTAGACGGTAACTGCTCAGTTCCGTGAGCAACGACAGGAGCTGTTATATTTCAGTTGCCCCTAGTGAGCACCGGCGAATCGCCATGACAACGCGGCGTCCCGGCTCGGCATAGCATTCGTAATTGTGGGACCATTGTCGATCTGAAACGCGCGATTAGGATCTACGTTGCGGTCGGCTCAACTCCTCAAGCAGGAGGACAAACGCTTAGTAGGGGCACCCTGGTGGTGCATAAGCCCCATCTCAATTCCGGGGGTGCTGCCCGGCCTTGCTACGACTATGACGCGGACGACCGCGGTCCTTCGGAAATCAGCCGTGAGCTCCGCTGCCCCGACAGATAAGACCAGAACCATTGCGTTTGTACGCGGAACCGGTTCTGAAGCTGTGGCAGTGCCAGCACATGTAGCGCCGCCCACACCAGCCAAGTCACAAAACCGCTGCTGCGGAAATAACCTGCCTCCAGGATGGCGAAGTTCTTGCCAACCACCGCCATGTTGCCTTTGTTGCGGTACCGAAACGGGCGACCATCCTTATGCCCCCTGACTCGGTTAGCGATGAGGTTTCCGACAAATCGGCCCTGTTGAATGGCTGCCTGTGCCACTCCGGGAACGGGATGGCCCTCCTGGTTCATCGCAGCTGCATCCCCCACTACAAAGACGTTGGATGCCTCGGGGATGTCCATGAATGCGCCAACGAGTGCGCGCCCAGCGCGGTCCGTTGTCGTTTCCAGCATTTTTACAACGGGGGAGGCGCTAACGCCCGCCGTCCAAAGTACGGTGG
>Ga0210395_10004245_pt1 | contig 11020 bp, 11 predicted proteins | sample IncBWH4OmetaG_FD_150861 | JGI IMG/M metagenome (GOLD analysis project Ga0210395, IMG submission 150861) | Forest soil microbial communities from Barre Woods Harvard Forest LTER site, Petersham, Massachusetts, United States - Inc-BW-H-4-O ...
TATCATGCCGATCTTCGCGCCCGTCTCTTTCTCCACAAACCCCAAGTATTCGCGAGCCGCCTTGGGCAACTGCTCGAACTTCGTGACGCCCTGCGTCGAGGTCCGCCAGCCCGGCATCTTGTGGTAAACGCACTCAAGCTTGTCGTAACCGCTGGCTTGAGCGGGGATCTCCACGGTCTTCTTTCCATCGACCTGGTAGTCCACGCAGACCGGAATCTCCGCCAGTTCGTCGAGCACATCCAGCTTGGTCACCACTAGCCACGAGATGCCGTTAATCATGCCGGCGTAGCGCAGCAGTGGCAAGTCAAGCCAACCGGTGCGCCGCGGACGTCCCGTCACAGCGCCAAACTCGTTACCGCGCTTGCGCAACTGATCGCCTAACTCGCCTTTCTCTTCGGTGGGAAACGGGCCTTCGCCCACCCGCGTGCAATATGCCTTGGTAAGTCCAATTACCGAGTCGATTGCATTGGGCGCGACGCCAGTGCCGGTCGCGGCGCCTCCCGAAGTCGCGCTTGAGGAAGTGACGAAGGGATAAGTGCCGTGGTCGATATCGAGCATCGTGCCCTGTGCGCCCTCGAATAGGATGGCTTCACCATCAGCCAGAGCCTGGTTCAGCAAGACCGCCGTGTCGCGGACAAACGGTGCGATTTTCTCGGCCGCTGCGGCATAATCCGCGTACATTTTGTCGGCATCGAGCGGTTCGGAATTGAAAAGCGCGTGCGCAATCATGTTCTTCTCGCGCACCGCGTTTTCGATGTGTTTCTTTAAGAGCTGGAGATCGAGCAGATCCGCGACGCGCAACCCGCGGCGGCCCATCTTGTCTTCGTAAGCCGGACCGATTCCGCGCGAGGTGGTGCCAATCTTCACGCGTCCCGGCGCATTCTCCGCCGCCAGCTCAATCATGCGATGGTAGGGCAGAATCACTTGGGCGCGGTTCGAGACAAAAAGATTTCCGTCGACGGTCACACCCGCCTCGCGCAGCTGCCCCACTTCTTTCAGAAAAGCCATGGGATCAAGCACCACGCCGTTGCCGATCACGCTGCGGCAGGCGGTTCGCAACACTCCGCAGGGAACCAACTGCAGAACAAATTTCTTGCCGTTGATGATGACCGTGTGTCCGGCATTGTGGCCGCCGGCATAACGGGCTACCACCGAAAAGCTCTCCGACAAAACATCGACAATCTTTCCCTTGCCCTCGTCGCCCCACTGGGCGCCGACAATCACCGCAGTCTTGCCTCGTTTCAAATGCCAACTCCGTAACAGGGATTTCGCAGACGCACCGCTGCGGCGCGCGCATGGTAGAACACCCGGGGGTCGCACACTCTCGCCCGCGGCAAATGCTTCTAAGGCTTATTGGGATGGAAGCGGAGAAGACGTGTACAAGTTATTTTATCGCGCCCGCGCAGGGATGGCAACGCAAGCGGCAGGAGACCTCAACTCTCCGGTAGAATGGCCGTCAGCGAATCATCTCGCTGAGGAACTCTATCGTGAAAAAAGTGTTTCATTTCGACTCTCCGCGGGAGTGGTACGTTTGTGATGCGGCCATTTTGTCGTGCTTTGACCATCGCTTCGATGAGGGGCTCCGCACGTTTCTTCAGCGCATCGGGGTTGCCAATCCCGATCACATTAAGGTCGCTGGGGGCATGAATTATCTCGCTGCGCCCGGCTCCGATGGCGACCGCGGGTTTGTTCTGGATCAGATCCGAAAGTCCATGCGTCTGCATGGAACCCGGCGTGTGATCCTGATGGCCCACTCCGATTGTGGCGCGTACGGTCGTCTGGAGGGCGGTTTCCATGGCGACGCTCAAGCCGAGGCGGCGCATCACCAGCGCGAACTGGCCTTGGCCGCGGCTAATCTGACGAAGGCCATTCCCGGAATCGAGATACAGGCTTACTTTGTCGATTTCTAGGGCCTTTGTGACGCCGAACTCGCAAGCTCGCAACCTCTGGGAGGGCGGACCGTAGCATCATAAATTTGTTGAAATTGAATTCAGCAATCTCATGCCAAAATTCGAAAAGCACATTTTCATATGCGGCAACCAGCGCCCTCCGGGAAACCCGCGGGGATGCTGTGATCCCAGCGGCCAGGCCAAGCTGCAGAAACTGTTCAAGCAGAAACTGGCAGAACGCGGCCTCAAAGGCAGAGTACGGGCCAACCAGTCAGGCTGTCTCGATCAATGCGAACACGGCCCCAACCTGGTCGTCTATCCCGAAGCCGTGTGGTACGGCCATGTTACCGAAGCCGATGTCGACGAAATCATCGAATCGCACATCCTCGGCGGCCAGCCCGTCAAGCGCCTGATGCTGGCCGACAGCTGCCTGAACACTGCCACGTGTGAACACAGGAAGACCAGCGGTCAGTGATCAGTGGGCAGCAAAATCAAGAGCGGAGGGTTGGTGCTGCAGGCAGCGTGACTGGCCGCTGATCTCTGGCCACTGGGCACTGTTTCTTGGTAGGCGCGGCAGGAATCGAACCTGCAACCACCGGATTAGAAATCCGGTGCTCTATCCGTTTGAGCTACGCGCCCATGGGAAAAATCTACCACAAGGACGCGGATTCTCGAGTTCTTGCCAGTTGATCCATCCCGCCAATTTCAGATCGACGTCCTCTAATAGTGACCTAACCCGGAGAACCCTAAAGGCCCAGGCTTGCATCCAAGTCGGAATGCAGTCTGTAATACCGCGATCCAGTCTTACTCCCCGCGACCTGGTGCGTGCCTGGTGGCGGGTTTTGAGCGGCAGCGTTCCGCTGCTTTCCATTGAAATTACTCGTGAATGTCCTCTGAGCTGTCCGGGATGCTACGCCTACGGAGAGACTCACCTCGGCAATGGAATCACGCTGCGAGAACTTCACGACCTCCGCGGAGATGAGCTGGTCGAAGGCGTCCTCGACCTGGTTCGCCGCCACCGGCCCATGCATGTTTCCCTGGTCGGCGGAGAACCCATGATGCGCCATCGCGAACTCGGCCGCATTCTTCCCGCGCTCAGCGAAATGGGAGTTTTTGCCATGGTCGTGACCAGCGCCGTGATTCCAATCCCCGCGCACTGGATGGAAATCCCCCGCACGCGCGTCGCCGTATCGGTGGACGGTCTGCCCGAGCATCATGACATTCGCCGCGAGCCCGCAACCTATGACCGCATCCTCAAGAACATTGCCGGCAGGAAAATCAACGTTCACTGGGTCATTACGCGGCCCATGCTCGCGCGCGCCGGCTATCTTGAGGAATACGTGGCTTTCTGGAACGCGCGGCCGGAAGTCGATCACATCTGGGTGAGCCTCTACAGCCCGCAAATGGGCGACGAGAGCCCCGAGCGGCTCACGCCCGACGACCGTGAACGTGTTGCCAGAGAATTGCCGCCTTTGCGGAAGAAGTATCCGAAACTGCTGATCCCGGAAGGCATGGCTCGCGCCTTTGTGAATCCGCCCTCGAATCCGCGGAGTTGCCTGTTCTCCAGAATGTCATTAAATTACTCGGCCGATCTGGAAAGCCGAGTGGAGCCTTGTGTCTTCGGCGGAACTCCGGATTGCAGCCAGTGCGGATGCAGCATCAGCAGCGCCCTGCATTGGATTAAGGATGAAAGAATTGCCGGACCCCTCCGCGTCGGGCACGTAGTAACAAGTTCGCTGGCCGTCGGCGCGGCGGTGAACCGGATGCGCAGTCAGCGGCGTCCTCCCACCCGCTGGCAACCGGGCGCACCCTCTTCCGGGCCTAGAGACCTCGTACAGATTCGGTCCACGGAGTAACACGAGCCCACTGTTACTCGCTGTGCCGTATACTGCCGCCTTGCCTGCGGACGGCATGTATGGCGGCTTCGAATCCATCCCGGTTGGCCTACATCGATTGGATGCGGGGCTTGGCCTGCGTGCTGATGTTTCAAACCCACTGCTACGATTCCTGGCTCAGCCCCGGCTTACGGCAGAGCAGATTCTTCATGTACTCACAACTGGGCGGAACCTTCCCTGCTCCTCTATTTTTGTTTCTCGCGGGAATTTCGTTCGCGCTGGTGACCGAGAAACTATGCAAGAAGAATCTGCCGCCGGCGCAAATTGCCCGCACTACCATCCGCCGCGGCGCCGAGATCTTTGGCTTTGGACTGCTCTTTCGCCTGCAGGAATATGTCATCGCCTGGGGCTGGGCGCCGCTCAGCGACCTGCTGCGCGTCGACATACTGAACACCATCGGCCTCTCGATGATGCTGATGGGCGGCCTCTGCTGGCTAGTGTTGTCGACTTCTCGCGGTGTACCAACCCGCTTCCGGCTTGTGACCGCCTCGGCCGGAACCGCCGCGTTGATTTCTCTTCTCACACCGCCGCTGTGGACCACCTGGCGCCCAGACTGGCTGCCCTGGCCGCTGGAGTCCTACATCAACGGCGTGCACAATCTCGGCACACCGCAGGCCTGGATGTTCCCTATTTTTCCCTGGACGGCGTTTGCCTTCGCCGGGCTGGCTACCGGATTTATTTTGCAAAGCGAATGGGCGCACAGACGTGAAACCGCGATTTTCTTACTGGCTGGCGCCGCTGGCCTGGCATTTGTGGCAGCGGCGCGCTGGTTTGACGGACAGCCACATCAGCTTTACGCGACCTACGACTATTGGCACACCAGCCCGAATTTTTTTCTGATTCGTTTGGGAATGTTGCTCGCCATTCTGACGGCGAGCTACGCCTGGTGCCGCTGGGGTGCGGGGAGCTGGGGTTTCAGTCCTCTCATTCAACTGGGTCAGGCTTCCCTGCTGGTCTACTGGGTGCACCTCGAATTCGTGTACGGACGGCTCTCCATCCTGCCCAAGCACAGCCAGAGCATCCGCACTGCTTCTTTGGGATTGCTGACGATTTTCCTCGCAATGCTTTTGCTTGCGTTCCTGCGGACGAGGGTGAAGGGGCGTGGCGGTGAGATGCTGGCGTGGTTTCGGCGCCCAGTTCGTGCCGTATGAGCTAGCGGAATTGCTTGGCGAAATCTACGACTTCTCGTTCCGCCCAGCGGCCATCGTAAACCGGATCATTGTCTCGTTCGCCGACAAAGGCACAATGCCCACCGTCCTCAGTCTCGACGTAAGTAATATTGCGATTCGAGAGCAGTGCCTGCCGCGTTTCCGGCAGAATGCGAACGAAAGGATCATTGGCCGCATGAATCACCAGCGTTGGCCTCGCGATGCGGCTGACGACGTTAGCAGCAGCGGCTCGCGCGTAGTAATCATCCGCGCCGGTGAAACCACAATAGAAAGCGGTCACGCGATCGTCAAATTCGCGCAGGGTTTTAACTCCGCGCAGACGCGAAGCATCGAAGTCGCCAGGAAAGAAACGCACCTTGCGGCGAAAGCGGCGAAATAATTGCAGCAGGAAATAGTATTCGTAAATCCGGTTGGCGGGCTCATGCAGCGCGTCGGCTCCGGCTGCCAGATTCACCGCCGGGCAAACTGCCGCCACTCCGCGAAACTCCGCCGGACCGTCGCTTCCCCACTCCCCCGCCAGCTTCAGCACCAGGTTGCCGCCCATGGAAAACCCAATCAGCACGAAGCCGGGAATTCCGTCGTGCTCGACCAGATTGCGCGCCACCGCCGCCACATCGGCAGAACGGCTGGAGTTGTAAAGCGTAGCTGCGCAATGGTCCATTCCGCCGCAGTTGCGCTGGTTCATGCGCACCACGTTCATGCCAGTGGCCAAGCCGTTCCGTGCGATGCCCAGCATGTATTGCGATTCGCTCGACCCCTCCAGCCCGTGCACCACAATCAACGTCAGCGCTCTCCGGTCTTTCTGCCAGTGACAGTGGCACAGCACGGGAATGCCGGGCTCTACCTCGATCAGGCGCTGCTCAGCAGGAGGCAGATCGATCCGGCGGGGAAGAAAAAAAGCGGCGAGGGTTTGCACATGCCCCCCACGCAACCATGGATGTGGCCGGAAGACTGAGGGCACGAACGCCGATGGCTTCTCCGTCACCCCGTCGTCGAGGTCAGCTCTTGATGGAAGTCCCAGGTATCACCGCCGCGATTCGCGAAGTAGGTCTGCGAGTAAGTTTGCGAAGTTCCCGCAAATTGATTCTAATAGCAGCAGCCGCTTCCACGGAGCAATCGTCATGCCGATTTTCGAGTACATCTGCCAGGAATGCCAGCACGAGTTTGAGACGCTGGTCTTCGGCCGCGACAAAGCCAAGTGCCCGAAGTGTCAAAGCCAGAAACTGAGCCCGCAGCTTAGTATCTTTGCCGTCGCCGCGAAGAGTTCCGCCGGTTCGGCGAGTCCCACGGGCGCATGCGGTTCCTGCGGCGATCCCCGCGGTCCCGGCGCATGCTCGCTCGGAGATCTCGATTAAGCCTCATCCCCAATCTTTACCCAGGAAATCAAACTTTCGGCATCGGTCTGCGGGTGACTGAGGTTACCTTTGTTTCTCCACCCGGCGCGCCTACCATGCCCTGACCTCCCTTTTGAATACCAAGGAGCATCGCATGGATCGCCGCAGCCAACAGCGCGTATTCGTTGATCTCCCCGTCCAGATCTACGGCATGGACACCCATTCGCGGCCCTTCACACAGGCGGCAAGCCTGCGCTCCATTAGCGGACGCGGCGCCACCTTGCAGTGCGTGGACGCTCAACTCAAGCCGGGAGACGTGGTCGACCTTCTTTATCAGGGTTCGAAAGCGCAATTCCGCATTGTGTGGTGCGGCAGGCCAGGAACCGAAATGGCCGGAGAAGTGGGACTCGAAAGTCTCACCGCCGGCCTGACGCTTTGGGATGTTGATCCACTACGCTGTGCCGCATCGGTGGGCAAGGGGTAGTAGAGAGGGCGGGGGAAGGCCGAAACCCGCGCTGGACGAGCCAATCCAAGTATCGTGCGGCGGCACCGCGAAGGCAAGAAGGAAGAAGAAAGCGAAACCAGTTCCTGCTGGCGCTGCAGGATCTTTCACTTTAAGTGCGCCCAACTTGTGGAAAAGCTGCAAGTTCTGTCGTTCCGGCTAGCCGGCAATGCTCCGCGAGCAGCAGAGGGAGCCCTGATCGCCCCGGAGTTTCGTGCCGAAACTGTCTCTGTCGTCAATCCCAGGTTGTAAACTCACCTAGAGATGCGAGTGAAGATTCTCGGTTCTGCCGCCGGAGGCGCGTTTCCACAGTGGAATTGTGCCTGCTCAAATTGTCGCTCCGTGCGCGACGGCACATTCCATGGAAAGCCGCGCAGTCAGACTCAGATTGCAATCACAGGAGACGGACGCTCATGGTTTCTTCTTGGTGCCTCTCCTGACCTGCGCGCCCAAATCGAATCCACGCCTGAGTTGCATCCGCGCGACGGCGTGCGCCAGTCGCCCATCGCGGGCGTCGTACTGGCCAGCGCCGATCTCGACCATGTCCTCGGGCTGCTTCTGCTGCGCGAACTTCAGCCACTGCAGGTTTACGCGACCACCTCGGTTCGCCGCATTCTCCGCGAAGACAACTCGATGTTCGGCATGCTCCATCGGATTCCAGATCAAGCCAAGTGGACTGATTTTGAATCGCGGCAAGAATTTTCTTTGTGCCACGCTCAAGGTCAGGACTCCAGTCTCCGATGCTGGGCATGGTCGTTGGGCAGTCATTATCCTGCCTATGTCAGCGCCGAACGGCGAGCGCAACTTTCCCCAGGCGAAGCATCCCTGGGCTTGTTCATCCATTCAACTTCCGGCTCGCGCCTTGGCTATATGCCGGCAGTTCCTGAAATAGACGACGGACTGCTGCAGCAATTGGACGGGTGCGACGTTCTGCTCTTCGATGGGACGTTCTGGAGCGATGACGAACTGATTCGCATTCAGGGCAGCACACAAACCGCGCGCCAGATGGGCCACATCCCGGTCGAAAGCGCGCTCGTGAAGTTGGCGGCAGTGCGTCGCCCGCGTAAAATATTTGTGCACATCAACAACACGAATCCCATGCTGGAAGAGGCGAGTCCGGAACATCGGCGGGTGCGGGACGCCGGCTGGGAAATCGCGGAGGACGGATGGCAGTTCGATCTGTAGAAGCCGAAACCGCATCGCAAGCTGCGCCCCTGCTCTCGAGCGAGCAGCTGCGCGCGCGATTCCAGGCTACGGGCGAGGAGCGCTATCATCACCAGCATCCTTTTCATCTGTTGATGCACGAAGGCAAGCTCAGCCGCGGACAACTGCAGGCCTGGGCGCTGAACCGCTACTACTATCAGTCGATCATTCCTATAAAAGACTCGATCATCTTGTCGCGTGGTCCTGACCCGGTCTTCCGCCGTGCGTGGCGCAAGCGCGTGGTCGACCACGACGGCGACGCCACCAGCGAAGGCGGTATCAAGCGTTGGATAAAGCTGGCCGAAGCAACCGGTCTCGATCCCAATCAGGTTCGCACCGGCAACGGGATTCTTCCAGCAACTCGCTTCGCGGTCAATGAATACCTGAACATTGTGCGCAGCCGGTCTCTTCTGGAGGCAGTAGCGTCCTCGCTGACGGAATTGTTTTCGACCAAGCTGATTACCTTGCGCGTGGAGAAATTGCGCCAGCACTATCCCTGGCTTGCGGGAGGTCTGGATTATTTCGAAGCCAGACTTTATCAGGCACCCGAGGATTCGCAGTTCGCGGTGAACTATGTCTACGACAACGCAAAGACACGCGGCGAGCAGGAGTTGGCAGTCCAGGCTCTGCGCGACAAGTGCGACATTTTATGGGCGCAGCTCGATGCACTCTATTTCGCCTACGTCGAGCCGGGATGGCCGCCCCCGGGTGCGTTTCGCATCGAGGCCAGCTAGCATGCCGCCGCCAGAAGACTCCGCGCAGCCCCGCCTTGCCACCGGCTGCCGCTGGGGCGCAGAAAAAGAAAATAAGTCGAGCAGCAAGCCGGAACGCACGATCCTGTATCCGGAAGGCGCGCTTCGCCTGCGCGACACGGGACTGCTGATACTCGAGCGATGCGACGGCAAGCGCACTTTCGGCGAGATCATCGCAGAGCTGCAGGCCAAGTTCGGCGACGACGCGGACCCGCAGAAGATTCGCGTCGACATCAGCCAGTTTCTCGAACAACTGCGGTACAAGCGGATCGTCGACTACTGAGCGTTCGTAATCAACTGCACTTCGTTTCAGTTTCACCTGCACCGATGATCATCCCCAACCCGCTGGCCCTCATCGCCGAGATCACCCACCGCTGCCCGCTGCACTGCGTCTATTGCTCGAATCCCCTGGAGCTGGCAGGAGCGAGTTCGGAGCTTTCCACCGCTGAGTGGGCTGATATTTTCCAGCAGGCAGGTAAGCTCGGAATGCTGCACGCGCACTTCACCGGAGGCGAACCGCTGGCTCGTCCGGATTTAACCGAACTCGTCGCAGCCGCGCGTGCTGCAGGTCTTTACACCAATCTCATCACTTCCGGCATCGGATTGGCTGAAGCACGACTGCGCGCGCTGGTCGACGCCGGACTGGATCACATCCAACTCAGTTTTCAGGATTCACGCGAAGATGCCGCCAACTGGATTGCCGGCGCCAAAGCACATGCGCACAAGATCGAATTGTCGCGACTTATCCGCCAGCACAAGCTCGCGTTCACCGTAAATCTTGTCGTCCACCGGCAGAATATCGATCACATCGAGGAGATGATTGCTTTCATCGAGCAGCTCGCGCCGGAGCGCATGGAGATTGCCCACACTCAGTATTACGGCTGGGCATTGCGGAACCGCGCCGCGCTATTGCCCACGCGGGCGCAGCTTGAAAAAGCCGTGGAAGCTGTAGCTGCCGCCGAAAAGCGCCTCGCCGGACGCATCCGTATTGATTCGGTGGTCCCTGACTACTATGCGCGCTTTCCCAAGGCCTGCATGGGAGGATGGGGGCGAAGATTGATGCTCATCAATCCCGCCGGCAAGGCGCTTCCCTGCCACGCTGCCGAAGTCATTCCCGGTCTCGAATTCGAAAACGTACGCCAGCAGACTTTGGAGTTCATCTGGAAGGAATCTTCCTCATTCCAGCTCTTTCGCGGAGAGGAATGGATGCCGGAACCGTGCCGCAGTTGTGACCAGCGCACCGAAGATTTTGGCGGATGCCGCTGCCAGGCCTTGCTGCTGGCAGGCAACGCCGCCGCCACGGATCCAGCCTGCTCGCTCGCACCCGCGCATCACATCATTGAGACCGCATTGGCCGAAGCCAATTCCGGCACGGTAGTTTCCCAACCCGTTGCCGCCTCGTCCTTCGGGCAGTTGCAACAGTACGCGGCAAATCTCTGGAGTTACCGCACCAATCCGGAGTAGCCGCCGAACCTACCAGCGCAATCCGATCGTAATGGGACGAAAATCAGTGGTGATGCCGTTATGCGATCCGTGCATGATGCGCCATTCGGCATAGACTTCGACTCCGCTCGGCATCTTGCGCGTTATCCCTCCGCCACCGTCGATTCCGAATTGGTTCAGGCTGGAATTGACAAAGCTGCCACTGACCGCGAGGCCGAAATTGTAATTCTGGCACGCGCCCCACCAGTCCCAGAACGCATTGCATGCCGAACCTGGAACCGTGGTGCTGCCGCTCAAATTCCCGGCCCGATGATAATAGGCCGGCCCCAGAAAAACGTATCCGCCCCAGAGACTGCTTATGGGAACATTGATGATGGGTTCGAGAGTCAGCGCCAAAGCGTAGTTTCTGGATCCGGTCGCCTGGGCCAGTTGCTCGGTGGAGTCGCGCAGCGGCAGGTCGGCGAAAATTAAGTCTGCGCGCAAACCCAAATACTTGTTCCCGTTCCGCGCCACACCCGCGCTCCCCACAATGCCTCCGCCTCTGACCCACGTCTTGGTCTCACCACTGTTAAGGTTGGCACCGCCGCCCAAGTTGAATTCCCAGTTCTTGTAGTCGTGAGGCCGAGCTTTCCGGTGTGCGGTAGTGGACTCCTCGGCGGAGGCCTCCTGGCCGCTGGCGGGTTGCTGCGCAGCCTGGTCCGGGGCGGCAGGCGTTTGCGCCGTGGGGGCCGGCGCCTGTTCAGCGGGCGCCGGAGTCGCAGGCGCCGGCGTTTGCTCAGCGGGCGCTGTCTGGGCGAACCCCTGCGCTCCCAGCATAATTGTCAAAACCACCA
>Ga0210395_10004247_pt1 | contig 11018 bp, 7 predicted proteins | sample IncBWH4OmetaG_FD_150861 | JGI IMG/M metagenome (GOLD analysis project Ga0210395, IMG submission 150861) | Forest soil microbial communities from Barre Woods Harvard Forest LTER site, Petersham, Massachusetts, United States - Inc-BW-H-4-O ...
CGGCAGGCGAGCTGGCCGGCATGGCGTCGCTGCATGTGGCGGGCGGCTACATGGGGCTGGTGACCGCGGCGCTCGCCTTCTATTTGGCGGCCGCCGAGGTGATCAACGAAACACACGGGCGCACAGTGCTGCCGATCGGCGCTGTAGCCGCTCCGGGCGCACGCGTCGCGGGGTTGCGCCATCTGCCCGCCTGAGTGTTGCTCGCCTTTCCGTTGCTTGAACGGCCCACCGATGCTGCGTAGCCTGCCCAAGGCGGCCGGTTACGCCGCTGGGTCACACCCAACCAAGAACCGACTTGAGGGAACCCACCCATGCCAGATGCTCACTCCGCCGACGGCCAGACCTTTCCGGTCAAGCCCGAAATCGCCGCGAAGGCACACATCACCGCCGCGCGCTACAAGGACATGTTCGAGCATGCCGCGCGCGACCCGGACGGGTTCTGGGCTGAGCAGTCGCGCCGCATCGCCTGGATGAAGGCCCCGACGAAGATCAAGAACACGAGCTTCGCTGGCAACGTGCCGATCAAGTGGTTCGAGGACGGCACGCTGAACGCGTCGGCCTCGTGCCTCGACCGGCATCTGGCGACGCGCGGCGATCAGACCGCGATCATCTGGGAGAGCGACGACCCATCGGTTTCCAAGCACGTGACGTATCGCGAGCTTTACGAACAGGTTTGCCGGCTGGCCAACGCCATGAAAGGCCTCGGCGTAAAGAAGGGCGATCGGGTCACGATCTATCTGCCCATGGTGCCGGAGGCCGCGGTCGCGATGCTGGCCTGCGCACGGATCGGCGCAATCCACTCGGTCGTCTTTGGCGGCTTCTCGCCGGACAGCCTGTCGAATCGCATCCAGGATTGCGCATCCGAGCTGCTGATCACCGCCGATGAGGGACGCCGCGGCGGACGCAAGGTGCCGCTGAAGGCGAATGCGGACGAGGCGCTGAAGTCGTGTCCTGGCGTGAAGAGCGTCATCATGGTGAAGGTGACCGGTGGCAAAGTGGCGATGCAGCCAGGCCGCGACCATGACTATACGACGCTGTGCTCCGTCTCATCGCCTGACTGCCCGCCATTGGAAATGAACGCGGAGGACCCGCTGTTCATCCTGTATACGTCGGGCAGCACGGGGAAGCCGAAGGGCGTGCTGCATACCACCGGCGGGTATCTGGTGTGGTCGAGCTTCACGCATGAGAACGTGTTCGACTACCGCCACGGCGAAGTCTACTGGTGCACCGCCGATGTCGGATGGGTGACCGGGCACACGTATATCGTCTACGGCCCGCTGGCCAACGGCGCGACCACGCTGATGTTCGAAGGCATTCCGAACTATCCGGACAGCTCGCGCTTCTGGCAGGTGGTGGACAAGCACAAGGTCAACATCTTCTACACTGCACCGACCGCGATCCGCGCGCTGATGCGCGACGGTGAGGGCCCGGTGCGCAAGACCTCGCGCAAGTCGCTGCGCATCCTCGGCAGCGTGGGCGAGCCGATCAATCCCGAGGCGTGGCTGTGGTATGACCGCGTCGTCGGCGAGCATCGTTGCCCTATAGTCGATACGTGGTGGCAGACCGAGACCGGCGGCATCATGATCTCGCCGCTGCCCGGCGCGACGCCGACCAAACCCGGATCGGCGACGCGTCCGCTGCCTGGCGTGCGGCCGATCATCGTCGATGGCGATGGCCACGAATTGCACGGGGCGTGCGAAGGCAACCTGTGCATCGCGGATTCCTGGCCGGGCCAGATGCGCACCGTGTTCGGCGATCATGACCGGTTCGTGCAGACCTACTTCTCAACGTTCAAAGGACTGTACTTCACCGGCGATGGCGCACGGCGCGACGACGACGGCTATTACTGGATCACCGGCCGTGTGGACGACGTGATCAACGTGTCCGGGCACCGCATGGGCACCGCCGAAGTGGAGAGCGCATTGGTGGCGCATCCGAAGGTGGCCGAGGCGGCGGTGGTTGGCTTCCCGCATGAGCTGAAGGGCCAGGGCATCTACGCCTATGTCACCTTGAAGCTGGGCGAGGAACCCAGCGAGGACCTGCGCAAGGAGCTGATCACCTGGGTGCGCAAGGAGATCGGTCCGATCGCCTCGCCTGATGCGATCCAGTGGGCGCCGGCTCTGCCGAAGACGCGCAGCGGCAAGATCATGCGCCGCATTCTGCGCAAGATCGCCGCCAACGAGACGGACAGCCTGGGCGATACATCGACGCTGGCCGATCCCGCGGTGGTGACCGAGCTGGTCGATAACCGGGTGCCATAGGCGGTCGCTGATATCTGACCACCATCCGGGTTGCACCCGGAACGTCGCCGACCAACACCTGACAGACGCTCTGTCAGGAACCGGAACGCTTGACCCTGCCCCAGATCGAGGCCCTGGCCATCGTCGCCGGGATGCTTGTGCTGTTCGTCACCGATCGGCTGCGCTACGACCTTGTGGCGGCAATAGCCCTGTCGGCAGCCGTTCTGACCGGTGTCGTGCCGGCGAAGAAGGCCTTCGACGGGTTTTCCAACTCGGTCATCATCATCATCGCCTCGGTGCTGGTGATCAGCCGCGCGGTTGCCGTCTCAGGCGTGATCGACCATGCGATGCGCCGGCTGCTTCGGGTGCTCGACTCCACGACATTGCAGATCGCCACGTTGACCGCCGCGGTGAGCTTGATGTCGGCGTTCGTCAAGAACGTCGGCACACTCGGTGTGTTCATGCCGGTGGCGATTCAGGCGGCCGAGCGTCGCAATCGCCCAGTGTCGCGCTACCTGATGCCGCTCGCGTTCGGCTCGCTGGTGGGTGGAACAATCACACAGATCGGCACTTCGCCCAACCTGCTGATCTCCACAGTGCGACAACAGGTCATGGGCAAGCCCTATCATCTGTTCGACTTCACGCCGGTCGGTCTGCCTCTGACATGTGCCGCGGTCGCCTTCCTCAGCATCGGCTGGCGGCTGCTGCCGACGAACCGGCGCGGTCAGCCGACCGCCGAGAAGCGCTTCGCCATCGAGGACTATACCAGCGAGGCGCTGCTGCCGGAGGAGTCTCCACTTGTCGGCAAGACCGTCGCGGAGCTTGAGGCGCTTGCCGACGGCGAAGTGACAGTGGCGGGCATCATCCGCGCAGAGTCGCACCACTATGTACCGCGGCGGAACTGGACGCTTGATGCTGGCGACATCCTGGTGCTGGAGGGCGATCCGACCGCGCTCCAGCCGCTGGTGGATCAGGCGAAGCTGAAGCTGCTCGGCGCCGAGGAAATCGCTGCGCTGAAGCCGCGCGACAAGGACGATGAGCTGGAGACCGCTGAGGCGGTGATCGCGCCCGACTCGCTGCTGATCGGCAACACGCCGCGAGACCTGCGTCTGCGACAGGATTTCGAAATCAACCTGCTCGCGCTCAGTCGCGCCGGGGAGCGCGCCACCACGAGACTCGCCAACAGCCGGTTCTCGCCGAACGACATCCTGGTACTGCAAGGGCGGCAGAGGCAGCTCAGTCGCGCGCTGACGGAGCTGGGACTGATACCGCTCGCCGAGCGCAATCTTGCCCTCGGGCGGCCGCGGGGGCGCTGGCTGCCGCTGTTGATCCTACTTGCCGCGATGTTCGCGATGGCAATGGGCGCGGTCGAGATAGAGGTCGGTTTTTTCTTAGCCGCAACTCTGATCGTGCTGCTGCGACTGATCCCGGCCCGCGAGGCCTACAATGCGGTGGAGTGGCCGATCATTGTCATGCTCGGCTGTCTCATTCCGGTGGGCGAGGCGCTGAACAACACCGGAGCGGCGAAGCTGATGGCCGATGGGCTGACGGTGCTTGCGACGCATCTGCCCGATTACCTGGCGGTCGGCCTGATCATGGTGGTGTCGATGCTGGTGACACCGCTGCTGCACCATGCGGCGGCAGTGCTGCTGATGGGGCCGGTGGCGGCCGCGGTTGCGAAAAACCTCGGGCTTGGTGTTGATCCGTTCCTGATGGCGGTCGCGTTCGGGGCTGCATCCGATTTTCTGACACCGATCGGGCACCAGAACAGCACGCTGGTGATGGGACCCGGAGGTTATCGATTCAGCGATTACTGGCGGCTCGGGTTGCCGCTGTCGATTCTGGTGGCGGTATTTGGCACCTGGCTCATTCTGCTGGCGTGGCCGCTGAAGTAAGAAATTCAGCCCGGAGACACAGAGAACCCCGAGTATTGTTCTCAGTGTGCTCTGTGTCTCTGTGGTGGAGCTGCTTCAGAACGATCCGAGGAAGTCGCGCTTGCCTAGCTCCACGCCGCGGTGGCGAAGGATGTTGTACGCCGTGGTGGCGTGGAAGTAGAAGTTGGGCAGGCCGAAGTGCAGCAGATAGGCGCGGCCCTTGAATGACATCTGCCGCTGGCCGGCGGTCCAGGTGATGTCCTTGTCCTCACTGCCGTCGATCTGCGCGGGGGTAAATCCCTTGACATAGTCTAGCGATTTCTCGACCCGCGTCTTGGCTGCGGCAAACGACGTGTCATCAACCGCGGCGAAGTTCGGCAGGTCGCCACCGGCCAGCCGGCCCGGGATGTTGCGGCCGAAGTCGCTGCACTGACGGATCTGCCGCGCGAGCGAGAACATGTCGGGGAACAGCCGATCGGTCAGTAGCCACGCCTCATCGTACTTCTTCTCCGCGCAGTGCGCCGCCGCCTTGTCGATGACCCCCGACAGGCTGCCGAGGATCTGCGTGCACACCGGCACGCTGGCCTGGAACATTGAGAACGCCATGGGACGGGACTCCCTCCTTCTGATGGGTCTGCAAGCCTAGCCAAGTTGCGGTCGCCTGTCTGCCCAGGGCTGCACCTGCTCGAACGCCGCCGAGGCTTGCAACACGCCGAGATCGTCGAAGCGACGGCCGGCGATCTGCAATCCGACCGGCAGGCCCGCGGCCGTGAAACCGCATGGCGCGTTGGCTGCGGGATTCCACGACATGTTGAACGGATAGGAAAACTCGGCCCAGGAGAGCCAGTCCCAATCATGCTGCGGCCAGTGCTTCGGCATGAGAAGCTCCGCCGGGAATGCCGCGACCGAGACGCTCGGCGTCAGCAAAAAATCCCAGTCCTCGAACCAGCGATGTATCTCGGCGACGTAAGCCATCTTGCGTTCGCGCATCAGTTGATAGTCGGCCACCGAGTAGTTGTGCGCGGCTTTGATGCAGGCGACGAGACCCGGGTCCATCTTCGCCTCCCACTTCGCCAGATGTGGGGTGAGGCGTGTCATGTGCGCGGCCCAGAAGAAGCGGACCATCTCTGGGCCTTGCGCCGCCCAGGGCGTCTTCACTTCCTCCACCGTGGCACCGAGTTCGGTGAAGCGGGCGACGGCGGACTTCACCAGCGCGGCAATGTCGGGATCGACGCGTGCCACGCCGAGATCGGGACTGTAGGCAATGCGCTTGCCGCGAATGCCTTCGTGGAGGCGGCCGAGGTAATCCGCGGGGCCTGCCTCGCATGTTGTGTGATCTAGCGGGTGAGGGCCGGCCATCACGCCCAGCATCAGCGCGCTGTCGGCGACGGTGCGCGTCATGGGACCCATGTGCGATGTGTAGTCGCCGCTGCCGACCGGATAGTACGGCACGCGGCCGAACGTCGGCTTCAGTCCGAACACGCCGCAGAAATGCGACGGCATGCGAATGGAACCCGCGCCGTCGCTGCCCTGGTGCAGCGGACCAAATCCTGCGGCGGCCGCGGCACCCGCTCCGGCCGATGACGCGCCGGCGTTGTAGCCGTGTTTCCACGGATTGTGCGTGATGCCGGTGAGTGGCGAATGGCTGACGCCGGTCCAGCCGAATTCCGACGTGGTGGTCTTGCCGAGAATGATCGCGCCTTCGTCACGCAGGCGGGGCACGATGGGTGTGTCCTCGGGGGGCTGATTGCCCGCGAAGATGTTGCTGCCCATCTGCGTCGGCATATCCTTGGTGATCGCAAGGTCCTTGATGGTGACTGGAACGCCGTGCAGGCGGCCGATGCGATTGCCTTGCATCAGCGCGGTTTCGGCACGCTTCGCCGCATCCATTGCGGCATCCGCGGCAAGCCAGGCGAACGCATTCACCCGCGGGTTCAACGCCTCGATGCGTGCCAGTAATGCGGTCATCAGCTCGACCGGCGACAGCTTCTTTTGGCGGATCATCTCGGCAAGCTGCACGGCCGGCGTGAAGGCGAGCGTCTCGTTGTCCATTCCTGTATCCCTGCTCAGTAGGTCGCGCGGCCGCCGGAGATGTCGAACACGCCGCCGGTTGAAAAGCTGCATTCCTCGCTCGCCAGCCAGCACACCAGCGAGGCGATCTCGTCGATCTCGCCGAAGCGGCCGAGCGGGATCTTCGACAGCATGAAGTCTATGTGCTCCTGCGTCATCTGCGCGAACAGCGGCGTGCGCACCGCAGCGGGTGTGACGCAATTGACGCGCACGTTGGTGTTCGCGAGCTCCTTGCCGAGCGACTTGGTGAGACCGATGACGCCGGCCTTGGAGGCGGAATAGGCGGCGGCATTGGGGTTGCCTTCCTTGCCGGCGATGGAGGCGATGTTCACGATGCGGCCGTAATCGTTGCGCAGCATGTGCGGGACGACGGCGCGGTCGCAGTAGAACACGCCGTTGAGATTGACATCGATGACGCGGTCCCATTCGGCCACCGGATAGTCCCACACCGAGGCGTTGGGTCCGGTGATGCCGGCACACGCGATCAGGATGTCGATGCGGCCGAGCGCAGCGGCGGTATCGGCGGCAGCGCGCTGCACGGCGGCGGCATCGGTGACGTCGACAGTGGCCTTGTGTGGCGCGTCGGTCCTGGCGAGTGCCTCGGCGTCACGGTCCCACAGGCTGACGCGCGCTCCTTCAGCTGCCAGCCGCGCAGCGATGCCGGCCCCAATGCCGGAGACGCCGCCGGTGACGATCGCCACGCGGTCGGCGAAGCGTGATGCCATTCGGGCCTCCCTGAATTACCCATCGCTACTGTGGGCTGACACCGCAAGCCGTGTCTATTCTGGAGGCGAATGGGAGGCAGGATGACCAGATACATCGGTGCGATCGACCAGGGCACCACCAGCACGCGCTTCATCGTTTTCGACCGAATGGGCGAGACGATCGCCAGCGCGCAGGTGGAGCATCGGCAGATCTATCCGCAACCCGGCTGGGTCGAACACGATCCGCACGAGATCTGGCGCAACACGCAGTCGGTGATCGCTGAAGCGCTGCGCAGTGCGGACCTGACGCATCGCGATCTCGCGGCGATCGGCATCACCAACCAACGCGAGACCACCCTGCTGTGGGATCGAGCCACCGGCGAGCCGATACACAACGCGATAGTCTGGCAGGACACGCGCGTCGATACGATGGTGGCGGAGTACGCACGCGACGGCGGGCAGGATCGGTTCCGCGCGCAGACCGGACTGCCGCTCGCCAGCTATTTCTCCGGATTGAAGCTGCGCTGGCTGCTCGACAACGTACCCGATGCACGGCGCCGCGCGGAGGCAGGCGATCTGGCATTCGGCACAATCGATAGCTGGCTGCTGTGGAACTTCACAGGCAAGCACCTCACCGACGTCACCAACGCCAGCCGCACGCAACTGATGAACCTGGCGACGCTCGACTGGGACGACGCGCTGCTTGCCGCGTTCGGTATTCCGCGCGCCGTGCTGCCGCATATCGTGCCATCATCCAGCCTGTACGGAACCACGCACGGCGTGTCGATCGCCGGCATCCTGGGCGACCAGCAGGCGGCCCTGATGGGCCAGGCGTGCTTCACGCCGGGCGATGCGAAGAACACCTACGGCACCGGTTGCTTCCTGCTGATGAATACCGGCGAGACGCCTGTGCAATCGATCAGCGGCCTCGTCACCACGGTCGCCTGGCAGCTTGATGGGCAAAGACCCTGTTATGCACTCGAAGGTTCCATCGCCGTCACCGGCGCGCTGGTGCAGTGGCTACGCGACAATCTCGGCCTGATCAGATCGAGCGCCGAGATCGAGACGCTCGCTGCCTCTGTCGGCGATAACGGCGACGTGTATTTCGTTCCGGCATTTTCCGGCCTCTATGCGCCGTACTGGCGCGCCGATGCGCGCGGCGTGATCGCCGGTCTGACACGTTATGCCACCGCCGGACACATTGCCCGCGCGGCACTGGAAGCCACAGCCTATCAGACGCTTGACGTGATCGAGGCGATGCAGCGCGATTCCGGCATTCCCATCAGCACGCTGCGCGTCGATGGCGGCATGGTGCCGAACACGCTGCTGATGCAGTTCCAGGCCGACATTCTGAACGTGCCGGTGCTGCGGCCACGCACGATCGAGACGACCGCGCTGGGTGCCGCCTATGCTGCCGGACTTGCTGTCGGGTATTGGCATGACATGGATGATCTCCGCCACAACTGGGGTGTCACACACACCTGGACGCCGGCGATGGCTGGAAAACGTCGCGTAGCGCTCACCACCTCTTGGCGCAAGGCGATCACGCGCTCGTTCGACTGGGCCTGACGGCGCGGCCCTACATACCGATGGAATAACCGCCATCCACGGGGATAGCGGTTCCGGTCACGAAATCCGACGCGGGGCTCGCCAGAAACGCCGCGATGCCAGCCATGTCCGGTGGTATGCCCCAACGCCCCGCCGGCGTGCGGTTCTCCACGCGCTCGTGCAGGCCCGGCACCTCGCGGCGCGCGCGCTTCGTCAGGTCGGTATCGATCCAGCCGGGCAGCACCGCGTTCACCTGGATATTGTCCTTCGCCCACGCGGTCGCCATCGCGCGCGTCATCTGCACGATGCCGCCCTTGCTCGACGCATACGGTGTGGCGTAGGGCGCTCCGAACAGCGACATCATCGAGCCGATGTTGATCATCTTGCCGCCGCCCGCCGACTTCATCGGCGCATACGCCGCCTGCGAGCACAGGAACGCACTGGTCAGGTTGGTATCCAGCACCTCGTGCCACTCATCCTCGGTATAGTCTTGTGGCATCTTGCGAATCGCCGTGCCCGCGTTGTTCACCAGAATGTCCAGCCGACCGAACTCCGCCACCGTGTCGGCGACCAGCTTCAGGCAGGCCGCCTTCTTGGTGACGTCGCCGGTGATGAACGCGCATCGCGCACCGAGTTCGCGCAGCGAGGCGAGCGCCGGGGCCGCCTTCTCCGCGTTGCGCCCGGCGATCACGATCGACGCACCGCACGACGCCATTCCCTGCGCCATGCCCAACCCGATACCGCCGTTGCCGCCGGTGACCAGCGCCACCTTCCCGGTCAGATCGAACAGCGCCACCGCTACGCTGCCCCGCGCTTCATCTCGGCACGCGACTCCGCCAGGTGATCGAACTTCCGGCGATATGTGCCAAGTCCCAAAGTCTGCGAGCGCAGATCGATGATCAGGTCGTGCAGCTCCGCTTCGGGCACCAGCGCCACCACGTCATCCCACCCCGGCCAGCCCTCCTTCTCGGAGAACCCGAGGATCTGCCCGCGCCGCCCGGTCAGAAGTCGTTGTGCGCGCGGCGTGAACTCGCTGGGCACGCTGATGGTCACGTGATCGACCGGCTCGAGCAGGATCGGCTCGGCCTTCGTCAGACCCTCCTTCATCGCCAGACTCGTCGCGGTCTTGAACGCCATGTCGGAGCTGTCCACCGAGTGGAACCCGCCATCCACCAGCGTCACGGAAATATCGACCACCGGGAAACCGAACGGCCCCTTCTTCGCTGACTCCTCCGCCGCCTCGGCCACCGCCGGAATGAAGTTTCGGGGCACTGCGCCACCGACGATCTTGTCGATGAATTCGAAGCCCTCGCCGCGCGGACGCGGGGCGATGTCGATCTTCACATCGGCGAACTGTCCGTGGCCGCCGCTCTGCTTCTTCAGCCGCCCATGTTCGTGCACCGCGCGGCGGATGGTTTCCTTGTAGGCCACCTGCGGTTTGTGCGTCGTGACCTTGAGCCCATAGTCCCTCGCCAGACGTTCTACCGTCGAATTCAGATGCATTTCGCCCTGACCGAACAGCACTGTCTCGCTGGTGTCCTGCTGCTGCTCCAGCGACAATGTCGGGTCCGCCTCGCGCTGCTTCTGCAACCCGCCGCTGAGTTTCGCATCGTCCTTGTGATCCGATGTCGCGATCGCGAGCGAATACACCGGCTGCGGAGCAGTTGGGAACGGCAACTGCTCCGGCGTCGCACCAGGTGACACTGTGGCGCCGGTCGGCACGCCATCCAGCCGTCCCAACGCGACCACGTCGCCCTCGACCGCTTCGGTGATCTTCGCAAGCTCGCCGCCCGGCATTCGATAGATGCCGCCCAGCCGCGTGCCACCTAGTGTCGCGCCATCTTTGATCGCGCCGCGCCAGATGCGTGCGTACGACAGCTTGCCGGTATGCCCGGCATGCACCGTCTTGAAGATCTGCGCCAGCGGCGGCCCATCAGTATCGATCGCCTTTCGCTCGGCGGTCTCCTGCGCCATCGGTGTGTCGTGACGCAGCGCCTTCCACAGACGGCGCACGCCGCCCGCACTCTCCGCGCTCCCCAGCAACACCTGGATCACCGCGCCCGCCGCGAGATCCTTTCGCAGGTCGTTGTAGATTTCCGCAGTGGTTGGCTTGACATCCTCCAGCACTTTCTCGAGCAGCGCATCATCGCGATCCGCCAGCACCTCGACCAGCTTGTTCAGCGCATCCTGCTCGTCGTCCTGCACCTCGGACGGAATCTGAATCAGCTCCGAAGGCTGTCCCTTGCGGTAGCGATAAGCCCGCTCGCTCACCACATCGACATAGCCGCTCACGGTCTCGCCATGCATGATGGGCACCTGCCGCAGCACGAGCGGCGAGCCGGCAAACCCCTGCAAGGCGGCGAGCGTGTCGCTCACGCTGCCTTCCAGCGTATCGATCTTGTTGATGAACAGCATGTGCGGAATGCCTTCATCCGCAAGCCGCTTCAGCAGTGGTGCGACGGTCAGCGCACGTGCCGGCGCCGGCTCGCACACAACCACAGCGAGATCGGCCATAGCCAGCGCGCAACTCGTTTCGTAGGCGAATTCCACGGAACCCGGGCAATCCAGCACCGTCCAGGCGT
>Ga0210395_10004249_pt1 | contig 11015 bp, 8 predicted proteins | sample IncBWH4OmetaG_FD_150861 | JGI IMG/M metagenome (GOLD analysis project Ga0210395, IMG submission 150861) | Forest soil microbial communities from Barre Woods Harvard Forest LTER site, Petersham, Massachusetts, United States - Inc-BW-H-4-O ...
CTCTTGCCACCAAGGGGGCGTCCACAGATGGAAAGCAGTCCCCGAGGTCAGCAGGTTATTGGACCTTAGCCTGCAAACTTATCGGTCGCCCGAAGAAGGGTTTCGGTCATGCCCAGCTCTCCCGCGCTGTGGCCCGCATCGTCGAGAAGGGTGAGTTTGGAGCAGCACCACATCCGACTAAGCTGCCAAGCGAGGTCAGGCGGCCCGGAAACGTCCAGGCGTCCGTGCACGAGTATCGCGGGGATGTCCGCGAGCTTCGACGCCCCGCCTATGAGATCTACGCCGTCCATCCAGCAGTTGTGACGCCAGTAGTGGGTGACGATGCGCGCGAACGCCAGCCTGAACCGGGGGTCCTCGTAGCGAGCCGGCGGTCTCTGCCCGGTGCGGATCGCCACGTGCGCCGCTTCCCATGCGCACCAGTCACGGGCGGCCTTCTCACGTACCCCAGGATTGGGGCTGGCGAGGAGGCGAGCGTAGGCGTCAGCAAGATCGCCATCGCGATCCGCCACGGGGACCCCGTCCCGAAAGCTTTCCCAGGCCTCCGGAAAGAACCGGCCCGCATGGCGCGTGATCCAGTCGAATTCCTTCCGGGTGCCGGCGGTGATGCTGAAGAAGATCGCTTCGCTGACTCGATTTGGATGCATCTCAGCGTACGCCAAGCCCAACGTCACGCCCCAAGAGCCGCCGAACAGCAACCATTGTTCGACTCGTCTCAGCTCTCTGAGCTGCTCGATGTCAGCCAGCAAATCTGACGTCGTGTTGGCCTCAAGGGCTAAGTTGGTGTCTCCGGCATGCGGCGTGCTGCGCCCGCAGCCACGCTGATCGAAGAGGAAGAGACGGTATCGGTCGGGATCGAAATAGCGTCGCCAGCCGGGGGTCGCACCCGAGCCAGGGCCGCCGTGAATCACGAGCGCCGGTTTCCCTTGTGGATTGCCGCACTCCTCCCAATAGACCTGATGTCCGTGGCCTACGTCCATCAGGCCCTGCTCGTATGGCTCAATTAGAGGGTAGAGCTGGGCCATGTGTGCCTCATCTGACTTTGGGCGCACGGCCCAGGCAAGCAGAGTCTGCTCAGGGTCGACTCCGGCGCCTCGGCCCCAGGAATGACTGGAATCGGCGTGATGCTGGCCTACAAGGCCATTCTCTGGTGCGACCGCCAAGTCTGTGCGCTAACCTCACCCAAATCCTGGCACCGTGTCGGAGACGATATGTCCGCGGTCGAGACAGTTCTTATTGTCGGCGGCGGGCTAGCCGGACCCACGCCAGCGCGAGCGCTCAACCACCAAGGGCTCACGGTCGAACTCATCGAGCGTGGCACCGAGTGGCGCGCCAAAGGCGGCGGCATCGCGGTCCAACCCAACGGGATGCGCATTTTGCGGACCCTCGGCCTCGACGCGGCAGCGCGGCGAGCGCCTGCGGCGGTGGTGTTTTTGCGACCGGGTCGGCGCCACTCTATCCGAAAATGTGGGCGGGCGGCTGATCACCACGGTGTTGGCAGCGAGGAGTGGAGCGACAAAGGTTTTGGAAAGCGTGCCGCGAATTAGCAGATAGCGCCCATCGGTCTCAGCCATTTGGTCGCAATATAACCCGCTTACGGCGAGCATACCAGGCGAAGCCTATCTCGCGAGCCGGAACCGCAGATCGCGCCCATGATGGGCGGCAACGCAGGGGCAATTCGCGAACCCGCCGGTCGAGGGGCCGGTCCTCACAGCCTGAGCACGATATAGCTGACCAAATTTTCAGCAGGTCGCCTCAATCCTATATTTTGCTGTGTAAGTCATCGAAGCGGTCGAGGTCTGCGCGCCTCGTCGCGGTCAATCACGGGCTCTTGCCATTCGCATGCGCCTCTCCTCGGCTACGACCGGGAATTCGAGGTTAGCACCGCGCGTGTCGGCTGCGAGCCGCCCGGCAAGGGCTTTCGGAAATTTTCGGAACCGTTAGCAAGATTTCGGACAGGCCTTGTCGTCGGCCGAATTGCTTCGTGGCACTGTTTACTCCGCCACATTCAGATGCCGCCGAACCCTGGAAGGCGGACCCAGGGTGCGCCGGCTCACGTCCGGCAGGTGGACGCTCACCCAAGATGCGCAGCGACGACCACAGGTCTCATGCCGTTTTACGCGACGTGCCAGCACATCACCTTGGCGTCAATTACGTGATGATCGGGCAAGCGCTCGTCGGCGAAGACATGGGAGGACCCCGCTGCTGCTCTTCGATGACGGTAGCGCGCAGTAACGCAAGAGTTTCGATCAACACAGGGAGAAGAAAATGAATCGACGCCGACCGACGCGACGCTCGGTAATAAAGACGATTACTCTCTGCGGCGCCAGCCTTGCAGCGACGGCGAGCCCGCCCCGCCGATCTTCGGCACAGAGCACGCTGAAGATCGTGCTCGGAACGCTGCCAATTAGTCCGGGACTCGCTAACTACATCGGAGAGGTCGACTTTTTCAGGGATGAGGGGCTCACCGTCGAGCCGGTGCGCTTTCAAAATTTCGCCCCGATCGTGCAAGGAATGGCCACCGGCAGCATCGCGGCCGGCGAGATCGGTGTCGCACCGAGCATCATCGGCCTCGTGCGCGGGCTGCCATTGATTGCGCCGTTTCTCGGCGGCTTCGCGACACCGGACCACCCGTTCGAGCGGATCATGGTGTTGCCGGATTCGGCGATTAGAACCCTCGACGATTTGAAAGGGGAGAAGCTGGCTTTCCTAGGCCCGGGTACCGTCCCCGACATGCTGCTCGACGCCCTTCCCAAAAGGGCCAAGATCAGCAAGGCGGACATAAAGCTCGTGCCGATGCCGGCCCCGAATATGCCCGATGCCCTGGCGCGAGGGCTTGTCGATGCGATCTTTGCCATACCGCCGGCCGACACGGTCGCCGAGCGGAAATACAAAGCGCGCACCATAGCCAATGCGACAGAACTGGTGCCCTATGCCGGGTTGGGCACCCTCGTGCTGCGGCGCGATTTTGCCGACTCCAATCCGGAGGCGGCCAGGAAGCTGTATCGCGCGTGCATCCGCTTTGCCCGATGGATCGACGACAATTCCGCGGAAGCGCGAAAGGTCGTGGCGATGAACCTTGGGCTTCCTGCCGATCTGGCCGGGCAGATGCGCATTCCGCTATTCGCGCGCAACGGGCTGCCGGTCATGCCAAATGTGTGGAACCTCTATGAGATACTCGTCAAGTCGAAGACCATCGATCCGCACCCGAACCCGGCGGGGCTGTTCAACGAAGCAATCGTCGAGCCGACCAAGCGGTTCACCCTTCCCGGCTCCAAGGAACTGGGCCTCGAGCCCGACCCCGAAATCGACAACATGCTGAGAGGCGATTATCCGTTCCTGCCAAAGCCGACGGCGAATTATTACGCGGATTGGGAGCGGCGCCTGTTTAAAAATTAGGGGAGCGAACCTGACGCTTGCTCTTGCTCCCCGCGTCTGAGGGCGTCGATGATATGCAGTCTACTCGCGTACCAACCTTGTATCTTCTTTGCGGGAAGATTGCCGCCGGGAAGTCCACCCTGGCACGCCGCCTTGCGGCGCGCCCGGCGACCCTGCTCATCAGCGAAGATCACTGGACATCAAATCTCTTTGCGGACGACTTAAAGACAATCGACGACTACGGACGTTATTCGGCGCGGCTTCGCGCTGCCTTCGGTCCGCATATTGTCGAAATTCTACGGCAAGGCCTTTCTATCGTCCTGGATTTCCCAGCAAACACTGTTCGCAATCGCAACTGGATGCGTTCGTTGATTAACCAATCTGGTGCGGCCCACGAGCTTCACCTACTCGATGCGCCGGACATGATCTGCAAGCAGAGGCTGAGTGACCGCAATGCGAGTGGCAAGCATCCGTTCCAAGTAAGCGGAGCGGAGTACGATCTGTTCACGAGTTATTTCTTTCCACCGGAACCCGGCGAGGGCTTCAACGTCATCGTTCACGCCCCGACCTCGACAGTTGAAGTTGACGCCCCGGTAGGGCGCAGCCAAGGCGGTCTGGGCGGGCGCGGAGAACCGCTTGTGCGGGATCGGAAGCAGCCCTGGCGCGGCACCGAGCGTTAGATTTTCTCGAAGGGGCGGAGATCGGAGTGGGCGACGAAGTTCGGCGGCAGATCGTCGGCCTAGACAATGTGACGCTGACTTTTCCGGGCCGTGCCCGCCGCGCTCCAGTCGAGGTGCTTCGCCGCCTCGATCTAGGCGTCCTGCCCGGCGAGTTAGTCGCGATCATTGGACCGAGCGGCTGCGGCAAGAGCACGCTGCTGTCGCTGCTCGCCGGCTATCTGGCGCCGAGTTCGGGCCGTGTGCTGTTCCAGGAGGAGCCGATCACGGGTCCGGGGCGCGAGCGCATGATGGTGTTTCAACAGCCGGCTCTCTTCCCGTGGCTGACGACCGAGCAAAATATCGCCTACGGGCTCAAGCTCAGAGCCAATCGCGGCAATGGCCTGGTCCGCGATAGCGTCGCTGCGATGCTACGACTCGTAGGGCTCGACGGTTTCGCGCGGCATTATCCGAGCGACCTCTCGGGGGGCATGCGCCAACGCCTCGAAATCGCCCGTGCCCTCGCCGTCAACCCGCAGGTCTTGCTGATGGACGAACCGCTGGCGGCGCTCGACGCGCTGACCCGGCGGCATATGCAGCGCGAGGTGCTGCGCATATGGGAAGAAACGCAAAAGACGATCGTGTTCGTCACGCACGACATCGACGAAGCGGTGATCATGGCCGACCGCGTAGTGATCATGGCGCGGCGGCCGAGTTTTGTGCTGGAGGTCGCAAAGGTTGATCTGCCACGGCCGCGTCTGCGGGACGACCCCGCGGTCGCGAAGCTGGCGCGACGGCTGTCGTCGCTGCTCGAATGACGCGGCCAGGCTGGATCTTGCGCCTGTTGTCGCCGCTTTGCGTGCTGCTCCTATGGGAGCTGGCGAGCCGAACCGGGGTTCTCAATCCGCTGCTGTTCCCGGCGCCGAGCCGGACGCTCGTGGACCTTTGGGTGCTGATCACGAGCGGCTATCTGGCAAAGGCTCTCTATGCCAGCTTATTTCGCGTCGCTTGCGGCTTCGCGATCGCGGTCGCGACGGGCGTAGTACTCGGTGCGGCGATGGCGCGTATCCGCCTCGTCAGCGACCTTTTTGACCCCCTTGTCGAGCTGTTGCGGCCGATCTCGGCTCTGGCTCTCTACCCGCTCGCGATCCTGTGGTTTGGCATCGGCGACGCGTCGAAGATCTTCATCATCGCGCTGGCGGCCTCGTTCCCGGTCATCCTCAACACCTTTGCCGGTGTCCGCAATATCGACGCCAATCTGTTCCGCGCCGCGCGCTCATTGGGTGCAAGCGACTTCGAGATTTTCAAGGGCATCGTGCTGCCCGGTAGCCTCCCTCACATTTTCACAGGCGTGCGGCTCGCCTGGGGCATCTCGCTGATTGTCATCATCGCGGCCGAGATGGTCGGGTCAACCGAGGGCATCGGTTACATGGTGCTGGAGGCGCAGCAGACGTTCCGCACCGAACGGGTGTTCGCTGGTATCTTTGTCATCGGGTTGATCGGCTTTGCGACAGATCTCGGTTTCCGCCATCTGCGCCGGGTCCTGATGCCATGGTATCGAGAGACTGAGAACTGACACCGCGTCCGAGCCGACCCAGCGAGGGCCAACGCCTCCGGCGGCGGGCGCAAAATGAGCAACCCTATTCTTCCGGCACGCCTGCCTTGCGGAGGCCGGCCAGGTAGGTGGTTTCTAGCGCCGCACGGATTGCTGGGGTTTCGAAGTTCTCGGCACCATAGGAGGCTCGCTGCTGGGCTACGGAGGAAGGCCAGTTGTGTTCGCTTAAACGGCGGGACTCGGCGAGTTCGCCGGCGGCGCGCGTTCCGTCGCCATTCAAGGCATCGGCGGCCGCCAGCCACTCGTGAACAAACCACAAACCCGTTACGGTGCTGCTGGCCTTTTCGAGCGAGGCGACCGCGTCGCCGACCCGCGATTGCAGCAGGTACGCCTGACCGATCCAAAAATACCACACGCCGAGCTGCGGATCTCGCGGACTGATCCGGATTGCCTTCTCGATCACAGATATCGCCTCCTCCGGCGACCCGATACGAAGCTTGCAATACCCTACTCTGGCGATCGCGGCGGCACTGTTGCGGTTTACCGCAAGCACTGCCTCGAATTCGCGGATCGCCGCGGCGCAACGGTGCTGCGCGCGTAGCAGCTGCCCTTTGGCAAAATGCGCGAACCCGCTTGCCGGCGCCACCGACACGGCCTGCCCGATCAGCCCTTCGGCGCGGGAGAGATCGTCCGCCCGCGAGTCGCTCATTCCGGCGAGCACGCGGCTGGTCAGAGATGTTGCGAGAAAACTCTGCGCCTCCACCGATCGCGGATCGATTGCCAGCGCGCGTTCGAAAAGACTCACGGCCTCGGCGTAGGTGTCGCGCGACTGGGGCTGCCACAACAGCGCGCGGCCGCGAAAAATATAGTCGAGCGCGTCGAGGGTTTCGGCCGGACGATCCGCCTCGGCGCGGACCAGCACGACACTCAGAGCGTTGGCGATGCGCCCCGCGATTTCGTCTTCGAGCGCGAACAGGTCGCCGGCGTCGCGATCGAAGCGCTCGGCCCATAGATGCGCGTCGGTTTTGGCATTGATTAGCTGGGCGTTGATGCGGACCCGGCCGCCCGAACGTTCGATACTGCCCTCGAGCACGTAATGAACGTCGAGTTCCCGGCCGATCCGCTTCACATCGGCCGGTCTATCACCGTAGCTACGGGCCGTGCTGGCGGAGACGACGAGACTGTCCGATAGCCGCGACAAATCGGTTGTCAGGTCCTCGGTAATAGCCTCGGCGAAATATTGCTGGTCCGGATCGGCGCTGAGGCTGCCGAAGGGCAGGACCACGATTGACAGTGGCGGCGTGGAACTTGCTCGCCCTGACCACAACGAGTGCCAATTCCAGGCGGTAACAACGAGACTGAGGGCCAGGATCGCCGCACCGAAAATGCCAACGAGGGGCCACGGAAACCGCGCCGGTACCGCTGCCGGTCGCTCCTCGCCGGGCGTTGCAGTTAGGTCAAGCTCTTGTTGTCGTTCAGTATCCCCGCCATCGGCGAAGAGCTGTGTGGTTGGTGTAGGCGGCGGCGATTCGCATTGAGTGACCGGGACGACAAATCGGTAGCCGCGGCCCGGAATGGTTTGGATGCAGCTCCCCTGAGCTCGTTCGTGATCGAGGACGCGACGCAGCGCGGACATCTGGACCGTCAGATTACTCTCCGCAACAGCTGTCCCCGGCCAGACGGCCTCCATAATCAGGTCCTTCGGAAGCAGTTCGCCCTGCCGCTCGGCAAGGAGGCGCAAGAGGTCGAGAGCGCGCGAGCTGAGCGCGACGGGTTCCGTCTCGTCGGCGCCGTCGACCCGGAACAGCCCGCGACGGTCTAGCCGAAACCCTTGGAAGAAAAGCCTCTCAGTCGAATTAGGGTGTTCCATGCGATAGGGCGGCAGCGCCGGGCCGAGTTGATGAACCTTAAATTTAGCAGCCGCACACTCCGTCGGCGAGCCGCCGGTCAGCTGAGGCCTTCGGAAGTTTTTGGCCTGGTTAGGAAAGTTTAGCGGGCCTGCACTGCCTGCCGTGGTCGCGAATAGCATTATTTCGCTCCGCAGCGAACTTTGGGCCCGCCGAACAGCGAGTTCGAAAAGCGCCTCTTCCGGTCGATATTAGCGTCCGCGGCTGTCGTGGTAGCTGCGCATGAAGTGACCGCTTCGGGCCGATGTTCTCGTTCCGAGCCGATGGCGGGAAGGTCGGATATCGGCGCTCCCTTGCCGCTCGCCCGGCTGTCGGCGAAAGGCGGCTTACCACCCGGTGAAGCCATTCGCCGCCTGCCGAGTTCATCGACCGCCCTCGACCCGAGCCAACGGCTCAAACCGGGAAGGGTTTCGGATGCCGGCCCGGCGCGGGCGATCGGCCCGGTGTAGGGGGCCGGCGTCCGAAAGCCTCCGATGAAGGAACCCGCGGGAGAGCGGCGAGCAGTTGGCCGGCTATGGGGATTTGACGCGGCAGCGGCTTTGCGGAGCGATAGTTTTCCGAAGATCGTCGTGAGCTGGAAGCTGGTGGTGATCGCGGACTGACCGCTGCTGCCACACTCGGCGACCTGATTGAGGCCGGATCGGTGATGCTCTGCCGGCGCTTGCAGGCGTTGGGATGAAACGGGTGCGGCGGCGGGAACGAGAGGTTCCTGCGAACGGATGCAGCGAGCAGACGAGGAGGACAGTCATCGGATCAGATCCTGATCCCAGCGGCGGCCGATGGCGGGCCGCGCGGTGTGCCGCCGCGCGAAAAGACCTCGATAATAATCATGCGGCCGCCGCAGCAAGGGCACGGCGGGCGATGATCGGTCGTGGCGTGCGGATCGGCTGTGTCGTGTGCTGCCGGAGGCTCGACCTGCGGGATTGGGGCGCCGATCAGCTCCCTGGCGCGCGCGATGTTGGCTTTGCAGCCGGCGCTGGCCAGCAGCCCGTAGTGATGATGTGGACGGCCTCGCCCGAACGGCATCAAGTGCCAAGGCATGACCGGTGCAGGTCGCGGATAGGGAAGCCGTCCATGAAGACCTTTATCAGGATTGGGATCGACCTGGCGAAGAACTTTTTCCAGGTGCATGCAATCGAGCGCGAGGGTGCGCCTGCGGTTACGCGCAAGTTGAGCCGAGGTAAGGTGCTTGCTTTCTTCGCCCAAACGGCGCCCTGCCGCGTCGGGATGGAGGCTTGTGGATCGTCCCATTACTGGGCGCGAGAGATCCGGGCGTTGGGGCACGAGGTGGTCTTGATTCCTCCTGCTTACACGAAACCCTACGTCAAGCGCGGCAAGAACGATGCAAACGATGCGGCGGCGATCTGCGAGGCCATGTCGCGCCCAGAGATGCGGTTCGTGCCGATCAAGAGCGCGGATCAGCAAGCGGTGTTGATGCTGCACAAGACCCGGGAATTGCTGGTCAAACAGCGAACCATGACCGTCAACGCGCTACGCGGGCATCTCTCGGAATTCGGCCTGATCGCACCAAAGGGCATCCAACGGGTTAAGGAACTGCTGAAGCTCGCGCTCGTCGACGAGACCCTTCCCGAAGAGGCTAGGCAAGCCACGGCGATGCTGGCTTCGCACGGCGATGGCCTCGACGAAAGGATCGACGACTTGGAGAAAAAAATCGCCCGGGCCAGCGGGAGAAACCAGACAAGCCGGTTGCTGGATGAAATCCCCGCCTTCGGCCCGGTGATCGCATCGGCGATGGTCGCTTTCAACCCCGATCCCAGCGTCTTCAGGTCGGGATGCGATTTCAGCGCGTCGCTGGGCATTACTCCGAGCCAGAACTCGAGCGGCGGCAAGGACAAGCTCGGCGGAATCACCAAGAAGGGCAACCGATATCTGCGCAAGATGCTGGTCGTGGGGTGCACATCGGTGTTGCGCGTGGCCCACAAATACAAAGGCGCCTTGGCCGAATGGATCGTCGCCATAAGGGCCAGGAAGCCCGAGCGCGTCGTCGCAGTCGCCTTGGCCAACAAGCTGGCCAGAATCGCCTGGGCGATGATGACGACCGGCGAAAGCTTCCGAGCCGAACTGTACACCAAGGCCTGAAGACAGGAGTTTTCCAAGATAGACGTTTCAGTTTCGAAGAGATTGGCAAGCGCAACGACGTGATGAACGACACGGTCGCAACGAAAGCCCAGGACACCCCGACATCCGCCACGAGCCCTGAGCTCGCCGTAGTGATAGGGACCAGGACTGTCGAATATCATCAGGGCCAGCGGTCCTATACCGCACCAACAGGCCGGACATATGACCGCAGCCGACCAAAGGCGATCAGAGCGTCAAAAACCACTTGCCAAGAGGCCGTCCACATATGACCGTGAAGGTCACCCAGAGTGAGGAAGGCACCTGGACGGCGGTGAAGAAGAGGTAGGGATTGCCGATCGGTTTGCGAGCAATCTGGTGATGCTCGGACTACTACCTCTTTGCTATCACTCTGGGGGGTCGATAGGTTTTTGGGGCTGAGTCCTCCGGTATGCCCACCGCCAAAAATCGGCGCTTGGCCGACGGCGCAAACCATGCTCCGAAAACGACCGACGGCGAACTCGCGTCAAACATCTTGTCCGCGCGGGCCGGTTTGCTGCTCGATTTCCGCATTCAGTTGGCCGCCGAGCAAAACCGCGATTACCGAGAGCCAGATCCAGGTCATGAAGCCGATGATCGCCCCGAGCGAGCCATAGGTTTTGTTGTAGCTGCCGAAGTACGCAACATACCATGAGAACAGGATCGACGCCGCGAGCCATAAGATGGTCGCTGACACGCTACCCCAGCTGATCCATGGCCATTTCGGCGCGGCGTGGCTCGGACCGTACCGGTAAAAAATTGAGAGCGCGAAGGTGACGATGACAAAGAGGATCGGCCACCTGGCGATGTTCAAAACGACGCTGGTCAATCCGGGAAGCGGGATGTAGCTGAGGGCGACCGGGAGGGCCACGACCGCCGCCAGCGCCACTAGAACAAACACGATGGCTCCGACGGTGAACAGCAGCGCAATCGCGGTCAGTCTGACAAAGCTGCGTTTTTCGGTCTCGCCATAGGCGACGTTCAAGCCGTCAAAGATGGCTTTGATCCCGGAGGTCGCCGTCCAGACAGAAATGGCGAGGCTGACGAGAAAGCTCACCCCTAGGGTAGTGCCCGTCTGCTGTCCAAGGCGGGTCAGTTGCTCGCGGAGCACATCGGTGGCTCCGCCGGGCGCGACGCCCGCAACGATATCGAGGTGATTTACCATCGTTTGCGGATCGACAAAAAGCCCGTAAACCGAAACCAAGACAGCAATTCCTGGAAACAACCCCAAAATCAGGTAAAAGGTGACCCCTGCCGCGATTAATAATATTCGCGCCTCTGTAACGCCGTCGTAAACGCGCCACAGAATATCCTTCCATCCTCGCTCGGGAATTTCTGCAGGCAGCGTATCGACGGGCTTATCTTCGGGCAAAGGGCTAACGCTCGGCGCGCGCTCAAGCAAAGGTG
>Ga0210395_10004250_pt1 | contig 11014 bp, 6 predicted proteins | sample IncBWH4OmetaG_FD_150861 | JGI IMG/M metagenome (GOLD analysis project Ga0210395, IMG submission 150861) | Forest soil microbial communities from Barre Woods Harvard Forest LTER site, Petersham, Massachusetts, United States - Inc-BW-H-4-O ...
GGATTCCGGCCCGTCCGGCTCGCTCGGGTCTGCCTCCACCGCGGCGTCCTCGGCTGGCCCGGCCAGCTCATCAGCGATCCAGGCCTCCTCCGCGCCGCTGTTCAGCGCGGCCCCGAGGCCCAGTACCAGCTGCGCGGCCAGGAGGTTCGGGAACGCCGGCGACAGGCTCTGCATGATCATCGAGAGCCCGACGATGAACAGCCCCACGAGCACGCACAGGCGCCTGCTGACCAGGTCGGCGAAGATGCCGGTCGGGAGCTGCAGCACGAAGTAGGTGAGTTCCAGCACGGTGCCGAGCAGGACCAGCTGGAGCGGGTTGAGCCTGCCGGAGGTCACCCAGTAGACCATGATTGTCGCGTAGGTGATGCCGGTCAGGAAGCTCATGCCGGACTCCAGCACGAGGTACAGCCGGTACGGGCTGACCTCGTGGCGCGGCAGTCGCATCGAGCCTCCGGGCGTCGCGCGCCCGCGATGAGCGCTCCGCGACGCTAGGAGCAGACCACCCCCGCCGTCAACCCCTTATGCGCGGGTCGCCCGGCCGGCGGTCGAGACCGGTGTGCGCCCGGGTGTGCCTGTCTACTGTCGCCCTGACGACAGTAGACAGGCACACCCCCAGGCCGCGCGCCCGTTCTGTCATGAATTGCGGAGCGCCCGCACCCCGGGAATAAGAGCCCTAAGCCCGTTTGTTAGCCTGGCGAACTATGAGTGCGTCGTATCAAAGGAGCTACGCGTGGTGAAGCCGGCCGTGCCGACCGCGGACGCCGACCTGTCGGCCGCCGCGGTGACCGCCGAGGCCGCCCAGGCGCCCGCCGAGATCGAAGAGGGCGCGACGATCAGCGGAGTGCTGACGGTCCTGCGGATGTCGCGCGTCCTGGAGCGAATCGACGCGGGCATTAGCCCTCAGCAATACCGCATGCTCAGGCTCATCGGCGAGGGCGGCGAGCGCTCGGCGCGGCTCGCGGAGAAGCTCGCGGTGGCCCGGCCGACGCTGACGTCGACCGCGGACAGCCTCGTGGCCTCGGGTCTCGCCTATCGCGAGGCCGAGCCCGGCGACCGGCGGGTGGTCCGGCTGCGCCTGACCCCGGCGGGCCGCGACGCCATCGCCCGCGCGGACCTTGCCTACGGCGCGTGGCTCGACAGCCTGCTTGAGCACACCGGCCGAAGAGACCAGATCCTTGACGACCTCAGGCTCCTCAGTGAGTCGATGACCGAACGGCGCCGCGCCCGGCTAGCGGCCGACTCCGCCGACTCCGCAGCGACTATCGCAGGACAGCAGTGAGGCGCGCGACGAGCCCCCAGGGAAGCGGATACGGCGAGGGCTGGCTGCGCCGGCTGCTTGCCTACTGCTGGCGGCACAAGGGCCTGAGCCTGGTCGCGTTCGGCGCATCGGTCCTGGCCACGCTGGTCACCGTGGTTATCCCGCTGATCCAGCGCGACATCATCGACAACGCCATCGTTCAGCACACCCAGCCGATCTGGCCGGGGGCCACCCTCCTGATCATCGCCGCGCTGGTGAGCTTCGTCGGCGTGTACCTGCGCCGCTACCGGGGCGGCCAGCTGTCCCTCGAAGTCCAGCACGACCTGCGCACCGAGCTGTTCGGCTCCCTGACCCGGCTCGACGGCGCCCGCCAGGATCAGCTGCACACCGGGCAGATCGTCAGCCGGTCCATCACCGACCTGAACATGATCCAGAGCCTGCTCGGCATGGCCCCGATGCTGGTCGGCAACGTGCTGCTGTTCATCATGTCGATCGGCGTCATGTTCTGGCTCTCGCCGCTGCTCGCGCTCATCTCGCTCGCGGTCGGGCCCGCGCTGCTGTTCCTGTCCATCGCCTCGCGCCGGCGGCTGTTCCCCGCCAGCTGGTATGCCCAGCAGCAGGCAGGTGAGGTCGCGGGCGTCGTCGAGGGCGCGATCACCGGGGTCCGCGTGGTCAAGGGCTTCGGGCAGGAAGAGCAGGAGATCGGGCGCCTCGAGGGCGTCAGCCGCGTGCTCTACGCGGCCAGGGTGCGAACCGTCCGGATGATGGCCAGGTACAGCCCGGCGCTCGGCGCCGTCCCCGTGCTCGGCCAGGTCGGCGTCCTGGCCCTCGGGGGCTGGCTCGCGATCAAGGGCGAGATCTCACTCGGCACGTTCCTGGCCTTCACCTCTTACCTGGCGCTGATGGTCAACCCGGTCCGGGCGCTCACGACGCTGATCACGATCGGCCAGGAGGTGCGCGCCAGCGTCATCCGCGTCTACGAGGTCATCGACTCGCGGCCGGTGCTGACCGAGAAGCCCGACGCGCTGTCCCTGCCCAGGGGCAGCCAGGACATCGAGCTTGACGACGTGCACTTCGGCTACGTGCCATCGGAGCCGGTGCTGCGCGGCCTGTCCCTGCGCGTGCGGCCGGGCGAGACGCTCGCGGTCGTCGGGACCTCGGGCTCAGGAAAGTCCACGATCTCGCTGCTCCTGCCCCGCTTCTACGACGTGCGCTCGGGCGCGATCAGGGTCGGCGGCTACGACGTGCGCGACCTTACGCTCGATTCGCTTCGCGCCTCGATCGGGCTGGTGCTCGAGGAGAGCTTCCTGTTCTCCGACTCGGTCAGGAACAACATCGCCTACGGCCGGCCGAACGCCACCGAAGAGCAGATCGTCGCCGCGGCCAGGGCCGCGGAGGCTGAGGAATTCATCCTCGACCTGCCCGACGGCTACGACACCGTCGTCGGGGAGCAGGGCCTCACCCTGTCCGGCGGGCAGCGCCAGCGCGTCGCGCTCGCCAGGGCGCTGATCACCGACCCGGCCATCCTGGTCCTCGACGACGCGACCTCCGCGATCGACGCGCGGGTCGAGGCCCAGATCCACGCGACGCTGCGCAAGGTGATGGCGGGCCGGACCACGCTGCTGATCGCGCACCGCCGGTCCACGCTTGAGCTCGCCGACCAGATCGCGGTTCTGGACGAGGGCCGGCTCGTCGACCAGGGAACCCACGACGAGCTGACTGAGCGGTGCCCGCTCTACCGGCTGCTGCTGGCCGGCCCCGGCGACGATGCCGAGGGCGTCGACGCCGGCGAACTCTCCTCATACCGGAACGACGCGTCGCCGCAGATCTCGGCGCTCGCCCGTACACCGGGCCCGGGCGCAGTGACACCCGCCCTGTGGCCGCGCGACGACGTGAGCACCCCCGCCGCGGGCAAGCCATCCGCAGTCGCGACCGCGCAGCTAGCCGGGGTGGCCGCGGGCGGGTTCGGCCGCGGCACGACCGGCGGGTCCGTCGGCGGTGGCGGCGGCCGTGGCGGGGCCGCCCAGCGGGGCGCTGCCCTGAGCGGCGGCGCGGTGGGCGGCGGCTGGCTCGCGGGCGTGCCGCCGTCCGAGGAACTGCTGGCCAAAGTCGCGGCGCTGCCGCCGGCCAACGAGGACCCGGACGTCGACGACTCGTTCGCCCGTGCGGGCGATACGCACTTCACGCTCCGCAAGCTTCTGCGGCCGTTCGCGGTCGCGCTGCTCATCGGGCTGGTCCTGGACGGGCTGGACGCGCTGGCCAGCGTCATCTTCCCGTGGCTGGTCCGCGGTGGCATCGACAACGGCGTCGAGCGGCAGCTGCTCAGCGTCGACGCGCGGTTCAAGATAATCCTGCTCGTCTCGGGGATCGGCCTCGCCATCACGCTGGGCGACTGGGTGGTGAACTGGGCCCAGACGATCGTCGTCGGCCGCAACGGCGAGCGGATGCTCTACACGCTGCGCGTAAAGATCTTCTCGCACCTGCAGCGACTCGGGCTCGACTTCTACGAGCGGGAGCTCACCGGCCGGATCATGACCAGGATGACCACGGACGTCGACTCGCTGTCCTCGTTCTTCCAGACCGGTCTGATCACCATGGTCAACTCGGTGCTCACGTTCTTCGGCGTGCTCGTGTTCATGCTGATCATCAACGTGCGGCTCGGCCTCACGCTGTTCACGATCCTCCCGGTGCTGATCATCGCCACGCTGATCTTCAGGAAGAAGTCGGCGGTCGCCTACAGCGAGGCCCGCGAGCGGGCCAGCGCCGTCAACGCCGACCTGGCCGAGAACGTCGCCGGGATGCGAGTCGCTCAGGCCTACCGGCGGGAGCAGGTCAACTCCGACCGCTTCGCCGGCCTCTCCGGCTCGTTCCGCCGGTCACGCCTGCGGGCGCAGCGGCTCATCGCGATCTACTTCCCGTTCGTGCAGGCACTGTCCACGATCGGCGGCGCGATCATCCTGTTCGCGGCCGCAGGTGAGATCCGCACCGGCGCGCTAACCGTCGGCGGCCTGATCGCCTACCTGCTGTACGTGGACTCGCTGTTCTCCCCGGTACAGCAGATGTCGCAGGTGTTCGACGGCTATCAGCAGGCGAACGTCGGGCTCCAGCGGATCAAGACCCTGCTCCAGACCCCGACGAGCACGCCGCCAGCCGAGCACCCGATCCGGCCGGGCCACCTGCGCGGCGCGATCGAGCTGCGTGATGTCCACTTCGGCTATTCGTCCCAGCGGAACGAGGCGATCTCAGGGGTCAGCCTCTCCATTGCGCCGGGCGAGACCGTCGCGCTGGTCGGGCAGACCGGCGCGGGCAAGTCCACGCTGGTCAAGCTCATCGCGAGGTTCTACGACGTAACCTCGGGCCGGGTCCTGATCGACGGCACCGACGTGCGCGACTTCGACCTGCCTGCTTACCGGCAACAGCTTGGCGTCGTGCCGCAGGAACCGTACCTGTTCGCGGGCACCGTCAGGGACGCGATCGCCTATGGCCGGCCCGAAGCGTCTGACGCCGAGGTCGAGGCCGCCGCCCGCGGCGTCGGCGCGATCGAGATGATCTCACGGCTGCCCGGCGGCTTCCTCCACGAGGTATCCGAGCGTGGCCGCAACCTGGCGGCCGGCCAGCGCCAGCTCATCGCGCTGGCCCGGGCCTACCTGGTGAATCCGGCAATCCTGCTCCTGGATGAGGCCACGGCGGCGCTGGACCTCGCGGCCGAGGCCGAGGTCAACCGCGCGACCGAGCAGCTCGCCGCCCGACGGACAACGATCGTGGTCGCGCACCGGCTGACGACCGCCTCGGAGGCGGACCGGATCGTCATGATGTCGAACGGCCAGATCGCCGAGACCGGCACCCACGACGAGTTGCTGGAACGCGGCGGTGCTTACGCGGCAATGTGGGCAGCCTTCACCGGCGAGTCCGAGCTGGTCGCCTAAGCGCCGGCGCTGAGCGTCGCCACGCGGGCATGCGCCAGCGCGGCGCGCTGCTGGGCGGCCTAAGCCGCTGCCAGGCCTCTGCTCAGTTGCCGAGGCCGGCCTGCACGGACAGCGGCCACGGCGGTGGCCGTTGTCCCGTCCGCGGCACGGTTCTCGGAGGCGAGGCCGTCCCGCGCATGAGCCCTTCAGTCGTCGGGCCCGCAGCAGCCAATCGGGTTGTACGTGATCACGACGCCAGCGGTCGCGGTGCCGGCTGTCACGTGCGAGTGGTTGGCGGGGTGCCCGGCGCTCGATCCTGCGAGCAGAGCTCCGACGGCCAGCGCGGTCATAGCTGCGATCTTGATTCGTACCATCTCAGATCTTCCCATCCAGATTTGCCTTGTAGCGCCTTAGTCATAACTATGAGTCAACCTAAGGCCAAATCCGCCGTCCAAGCATCATGTGATGGCTAGAAGCATGAGTCATGAACTACCTTGACTCGTGGGCGAGATGACCGCTAACGTCCTGAGAACGGCATAACCACCGGTCGCTGCTGCTACAACGATTCGGGGCCACGTGATTTATGTGTCTGACGCGCGCGCTCCCGGTGAGGCACGCCCTGGCGCGCTACCAGTACCCCGAACCCTCGCTGACAAGCAAGCCACAGCTACCGCACCGCCGCGGACGCCTTAGATGACCACGGGTTACATCATCCTCGGGCGGCCCGACTGGACGCGGCCCCGGCTGGCTCCGGCGGGCGACCGGGTCGCCGCGATCCGCTGGCATGACGGCGCGGCCAACGTGTGGATCGGGTCAGGCAAGGCCCCGATGCAGCTGGCGAGCGATCTGCGCCCCTGGCGCCTGCGGGAGTTCCACTGGGGCACCGACGGACGCGGTCTCGTGCTCGTCCTCGATGACGGCAGCGGGCAGCGCCGCGGGCTGGCCTGGCTCGACCTCCGCTCGGGCGCGGTGACGAGGCTGACGCCCGAGCTATCCGCCGATGCACGGTACGCGGGTCAGATCAGCGGATCCAAACCGCGTGTCCTGGTCTCCGTGCGGCATCCGCTCGCCCGAGGCTGCGTCCTGCAAACCGTCACGCCCACAGGCGAGGTCATCGACGAGTGGCAGGGGCCAAGTGCGCCTGTCAGTTCGTGGCTGGCAACGCAGACCCAGGCTGTCGCCATCTGCCCCAGCGGGAGCACCTGCGGATGGTGGCATACCGACCTGGCCGAGCAGTCATGGTCGTGCATTGCCGAGTTCCCCGCAGCGGATGCGGCGGCTTCGCGGCCGCTGGCCTTCAGCGCCGACGGCACCTCGCTCTTTGCTACTAGCTCGGTGGACCGCGACACGATCGCGCTGATCCGCCTGTCGGCACCGTCGTGGTCACCTGAAGTCCTCAGTGCGAGCGAGCGGTTCGATGTGATGTCTGTTCTCATGTCGCCGGACGGCAGCGGTCCCGATCTCATCGCCACCACCGACGCCGACAATCCGCAGTCGGCCCTCACAAGCGGTGCCGCAGCCGACCTCTCCCGGCTGCGGCACCTGGCCGGGGATGCTCCGGCCAGGATAATCGGCCGGAACGCGACGCACTGTCTCGCGGAAGTCTCCTATCCGGTAGGCGGACCGGCCTACGTCACGTTCAGCCGCTCTACCAAGGCGGTCAGCAAGCCGCTCGTCCGGTACACCGGTCTCGGCCGGATCCGCATCCACAGGCGCGAGCCGTTCGCGTTCAAGGCCAGAGACGGCCGCCCGATCACTGGCTTCCTGACCCGGCCACCGGGCAGCTCGCCCTGGCCAACCGTCCTGGTCATCCACGACGGCCCCTGGTCAAGGGACGACGTGCACATGGACCCGTGGGCGCAGTACCTCGCATCGGCGGGGCTCTGCTGCGTCCAAGTGAACTACCGCGGCTCACGCGGATTCGGTAAGAAGTTCAGAAACGCGGGCGACGGCCAGTGGGCGCTGGCCATGCAGGACGACCTCGTCGATGCGCTGCTGTCGACCCCGGTCGCAGAGGTCGCCGACGTCACGCGGATCGCGGCCATGGGGCGCGGCTACGGAGGCTACGCGGCCCTGATGCTCACCACGCAGGATGAAGTCGGGGTGGCGTGCGCCGTCGCCGCGTCCGCGCCGACAGACCTGGTGCGCTACGCCGGCAGTCTTATGTCCTTCGGCGGGGCTGCCGGCTTCGCCTACGCGGCCCGTTTGGGTCACCCCACTCAAGACCGCGACAAGCTGGCCCAGGCGTCGCCCGCCGGGCGAGTGGACGATATCCACGTGCCGCTTCTCTTGTTCCATGGCCGCCAGGACGCGTGTGTTCCGGTCAGCCACGCGACCGCGTTCGCGGATTCGATGCGGCGCGCGGGCAAGGACCATGAGCTGGTCATCTACGAGGACGAAGGCCACTGGTACTCACGGCCGCAGAACGTTGCGGACTTCCGCCTACGCACGGTCGAGTTCATGCTCAGCAAGCTGGCGAACTCCTTAGACTCCGCGGCGCGCTGACCGGTCTTTGGACCGGAGACAGCACACTGCGGGAACGACGTCCGGCCGGACCGCCAGCACGCGGTCCGGCCGGGCCGAAAGTCTCAGTCAGTCGCTGACCCTCACCGGGACGACGCTCCTACGGATAGCCGAACTCCTGGCGCCGGCGCAGTCGGCTGCGTGCCGCAAGGCCGAGATCGCCTGTTCAGTCCGGTCTCGCTGGAGCAACGCCTCGCCGAGCTCTCGGTAGGCCCGAGCCGCATCCAGCCGCGAACCGAGCTCTACCAGGCGACTTGCAGCAACGACGACCTCGGCAGCGCCCTCGTCCACATCGCTGCCGAGCACGCAGGCAAGCCCCCGGACGACGCGGGCATTCTCAATCTCAGTCGACTGAGTACGCTCCCACCTCGCTATCGCTGCGTCAGCGATGTTCAGCGCGTCCGCGAAGTTGCCCCGAAGCATGGCCGCCCTGGCCATCTCGATCTCACAGGCCGCCAGGCTCTCCTCATGCGACCGGGAGGAGAGCACCTCATGCGCGCGCTTGAGCAGCGAGTCAGCCTCGTCCAGCGCGGGCGGGTCGAGCTGGAGCAGCATCCAGGCGTAGTTGACGCGCATGAGCGCAAGGCTGGCATCGTGCGACGACGACTCGGAGAACAGCGCGAGTGACTTGGTTGCCAGATCCAGGGCGAGACTGAGCTGACCGCGCGCTGCTGCCAGGAGCGACGCGCTCCAGTAAGCATTACCCTGAGCCGTCCGCGAGCCAAGCGTCTCGGCGCCCTCGATGACCTGGTCGGCGAGATGCTGCGCGGAGAAGAGGTCGCCTCGCGCCCAGTAGGAACTCGCCAGCGTCGACGCCAGCCTGATCTCGTCCTCGGTCCCCTTCAGGCCCAGATCATGGACCTCACGCAGCGCCTCTTCCCCGACTTCAATGCTCCTGGAGAAATCCCCGGCGTCTCGATACAGGCGGCACCGGCCGGTCAGCAGGCTGATCAGCTTCGGTGCCCCCGGCTCACCTGCGCGCGCCGCCTCCAGGAGCGCGTCGCGGTGGATGAGGGCGACATGAAGGTTCCCGAGGAATTCCTCGGTGCGCGCAAGGCCCCACAGCGCGCCGAGCCGGATCTCGCCGCTGTTCGCCCCGACAAGGCGGGTGAACTGCTCGTGCGCCTCATCCATCGAGCCATTCGCGTAAGCGATCTCGGCAAACTGCAACTGGAGCCGCTGCTCGGTGATTTCCTCAGGCGCGACGCCGGATGACAGATAAAGGGAGGAGCAGCCCAGCTTGCGCGCCAGCCCCTCGAGGACTTCCCGCTCGGGCGACCTCCGGCCCGCCTCAATCAGCGACACGTAGCTCGGCGACACCAGGTCGCCGGCTAGGTCAGCCTGGCTGAGTCCTTGCTCCTTCCGGAGCGCCCGCACGCGCTGCCCGAGCGTTGGACTCATGAGCTACCTCCTGACCGGGGGCCGCAAACTACGGCGGTGGGTTAACTCTAAGCGGTCAAAGATCCCAGTCAACATCCTACGGAATGACGGCTAACAAGGACATTAAGGATTCATCACAAGACTAAAGATCAATTTCGCGAATGCGCAGTTGCGCAGTGCTCCAGAAACTGGCGATATAGGACACGGGGTCGCATCTAACCACCGATTGCGCGCCTGTCCGGCCAAACTCTGAGTGACGCCGCGTCAATCTTTCGCGGCTCGGCTCCAAGCGGCCAGCGCGGCCTCGATGTCGCCACGGGAGATGTTCACGTGCGTGAGCATCCGGATCCGGTCACCGATCATCGTGACGAGGACGCCCTCGGCCGCCAGCCGCTCGCGCCACTGCGCGGCATCCCGGCCCGTGGCCGAGACGTCGACGAACACGATGTTCGTCTCGATCGCGTCCGGATCGACGCTGCCGGGCAGCAGGTCGGCCACCCCGGCGGCCAGCGCGCGGCCGTTCGCGTGATCCTCGTGCAGCCGCTGCGGGCCTTCCTCCAGGGCGATCAGCCCCGCCGCCGCCATGATGCCCGCCTGGCGCCACGCTCCGCCGAAGAGGATCTTCAGCCGCCGCGCCTCCCGGATGAACTCCCGGTCCCCCGCCAGCACCGAGCCGATCGGCGCGCCGAGCCCCTTCGACAGGCAGAACATCAGCGCCGTGACCGACTCGGCGTAGGCCGCGACCGGCACGCCGGTGACGGCGCAGGCGTTGAAGATCCGCGCGCCGTCCAGGTACAGCGGCACGCGGGCATCCGCGCACGCCGTCCCGATCGCCCCGACGGTCTCGACGCTCATGACCGAGCCGCCGCCCACCTGGTGGGTGTTCTCGATCGTCACCAGGTCGATCACCGACACGTCGTACGGGTCGGGCACGAGCGCGGCGCGGACCTGATCAGCCGTCAGGAGCCCCCGGCTGGCCGCAGGCAGGTAGTGGAACGAGATCCCCGATAGCACCGCCGCCGAGTTCGCCTCGGTGCGGCCCGCGTGCGCGGTCGTCTCGCAGGCGACCAGGTGCCCCGACCGCACGAACGCGTGCATCGCCACCTGCGTGCACATCGTGCCCGACGGCAGGTAGATCGCCGCTTCCTTGCCGGTCAGCTCGGCCGCGCGGTCCTGCAGCCGGTTGACCGTCGGGTCGTCGCCGTACCAGTCATCGCCGACCTCGGCGGTCGCCATGGCCTCGCGCATCCGGTGCGACGGCTTGCTGACGGTGTCGGACCGAAGATCGATGCGGGTATCGATGGTGATCCTCTCTGCGGGTCGGCGGCCCCCAGCAGCTTACGAGACGGGAACGAGGCCGCCGCCGGGCCGGTCGCCCCGCTTCGCCCGCAGTAACTGCGCCGCGGCACCTTCGAGGCGATGACGCCGACCAGAGCCCAGACACCGAGCACCGGGCCTGTGTACGGGCGCAGCGGGGACCGGCGAATGCGACCGTACCTCGCTTGCTGACCGCGCGGTGATGACTCCCGAACTCGTCACGCGCGCTCCAGAGCTGACGCCGCACCAGGGTCCTGTCCCGGCGACTTGATGGACTCCAGTTCGCCGGCCACCACTCGAGCATCGACGGCGCCAGTGCGCGCCAACGTTGCGTACGCCCGTCTGAAGAGAACTGCCGCGCGGGACTCCTCCCCATTGGCTTGGGCGCAGCGCGCCAAGCCCGCCAGCGCGCGGCCCTCTTCCAGAGGTATGGAGAGCTCAAGAGCACGGTCAAGCGCACGTCGGTGCCAGCCACAGGCCTCAGCGAGGTCGCCCCGCGCCCGGAGCAATCTGCCTGTCTTATTCAGCAGTTCCGTCTCGTAGCCAGCCGCAGCGATATCACGGCTGATGGCAAGGGCCGTGGTAAGGGCCTCTCCGGATCCGACGTAGTCGCCAGTAGTCGATCGCAGAT
>Ga0210395_10004252_pt1 | contig 11011 bp, 7 predicted proteins | sample IncBWH4OmetaG_FD_150861 | JGI IMG/M metagenome (GOLD analysis project Ga0210395, IMG submission 150861) | Forest soil microbial communities from Barre Woods Harvard Forest LTER site, Petersham, Massachusetts, United States - Inc-BW-H-4-O ...
CATGGGTTCGGTTTGCGCCGCCAGCATGACCCGATTCTGCAGGAGTGTCCGGCGACCGGTCAAAGCCTTTTCCGCTTCTCTCAGAGCGCGTTCGGGATGGTTATTCTCTTCCGAGAGATGCGCCAGCACTATATAGGATGCATGCCCATCATAACCGGAGGCAAAAAATTCTGCGAGCTTCTCATTCGACAGATGGCCGGTGGGGCTGCCTACGCGTTGTTTCACCGACCAGGGATATGGCCCATTGCGCAGCATCTCCAGGTCGTGGTTCGATTCGATGACCAGAACGTCGCAAGCCCGCAAGTTATCTTTTACGTTCGCGAGCAGTCGCCCAAGATCGGTGGCAATTGCGATCTTGATGCCCTCCGCCCGGAAAGTGAAACCTACGGGATCCACCGCATCATGAGGAATGGTGAACGGCGTCACCCCAATGTCTCCGATATAGAAACTGTGCCCAGAGGAGAAGTATTCGAGCCGCGCGAGCTCCGGCCGCTCCCCGGCAGCATCGCGCATCGATCGTGACCAGGCCTGATGCGTCGCCCCGGTCATGAACACGGGAATCTTGAGTTTCCGTGCCAGCACCAAAAGGCCAGAAACATGGTCGGTGTGCTCATGCGTAATCACAATCGCGGAGAGCGAATGAGGATCGTCTCCGGCAGCCTTCATACGCTTGAAAGTTTCACGGCAGGAAATGCCAGCGTCGACAAGAATGCGGGTCGATGAACTTTGCACAATCGTGCTGTTCCCCCGGCTGCCGCTGGCCAGCACCGAGACCGAAACACCCATGCGCGCAGCATACTCCCTCCGACTGTGGAAACAGAAGTAACTTTCTGGCTAGCCGATACTTTCGGATGGAGAAGCTGTCAGCTGTCCCCCACTCAGCAGTTGGCACTTAGCACTTTAGTCCATAGGGTTCTGCTGGCATCGAGAGGGTCTTGGCCAAGTGCTAAGTGCTCCTGAGCTGAAAGCTGACGGCTGAAAGCTGACTGCTCCCCTACAAAATCACCCTCTCATCTCCCACGCGCCGCGTCACGTGCTCGCGGTCCAGATATTCCAGCAGCGGAATCGCATATTTGCGGGTGACTCCGGTCAGGTCCTTGAAGCGCGCCACATCGAGTTTGGGAGACTTCGCTTTCTCCAGCGCCATGCGTTTGCGCAGATCCATCAGCGCATCCCGATGAAAGACCAGATCGTCCGAAATCTTCAGTAGAACTTTGTCACGCAGCAGCAGCGTAACAATCTTTTGCGCCCGAGCCTTGTCGACCTTCAATCCTGCAAGCACGTCCTTCAGTGCAGGCACTTTCAAACCAGCATTCGCGAATGCCGACTCGATGATCTTCTTCGATTCGGCTTCTTCATCCTTCATCACCACGCCGCGTCCTGCCAGGCGGACCAACTCGCCAGCCAGTTCAATTTTCTTCGCTTGCAGCACCTCATTGAACACAGCTTCAAATATCTCTGGCGCAACCTCGGAAAACTGTCCTCGCAATTCCTCCTTGCTCATGCCGGCAACCAAGGGGTTGCGTTTATGAAAAGCCTCGAGAGTGGAAACAAGATCTTCTCGGACGCGGTCCAATGCTTGCTTGAAGACGAAAATGTCACCGACGCGGACAATCTCCGGACTAGCCGACACGCGGGAAACAATCTCCTGTGTACGCCAGCCAGTCCGCGCCACGGCTTCGGTGATGCTGAGCCCGTTCGCGCCACTTGCAGACACGCGGGCGCTCAAAATGCCAACCTGCGATTCTTCCCTGAGCGTCTTGAGGAGGTGAGCGTAGTCGGTCGCGTCTTTGACCCTTTTTGGTGGAGCATTTTCGACGACTACGCCGCCGCCGCTGGTGATCACGGGCGAAAACTGTCGAATGATGAAGCGGTCGCCCGGAAGCAGCAGCGCCGGTTCACTCAACCGCAATTGCGCGAAAGCGGTTTCGCCCGGCCCTAGCTGCTTTTGGCCATACAGCACGACCGTCGCAATGCTCTCGGAAGTGTAAGAGTGGAAGTGCACGCGCGCGCGGTCTTTCAGCGGTTTTGCAGAAGCGAGCAGCGACAGTTCTACATCCACGCGAGAGGTCGCATGAAACGTCGAAGCGGGAGCAAGCATCATTCCGCGTGCCAGTTCTTCCGTGGTCGCGCCTGCCAGGTTCAGAGCTGTCCGTTGGCCGGCAACCGCGCGCTCAGCCGATTTTCCATGCACCTGCACTCCGCGCACTCGCACCCGCTTCCCGGTGGGAAAAGCTTCAAATTCGTCATCTTTCTGGATGGTGCCGGAGACCAGGGTCCCCGTGACCACGGTGCCAAAGCCTTTCATGGTGAACACGCGATCGATGGGCAGGCGCGCAATCGCGTTGGAATCTTTTGAAGGAACCTCGCCAGCAACTTTTACAAGTTCCCGCTTCAGATCGTCAATCCCGGCCCCGGTCAGCGAACTGACGGCCACCATGGGGTTGGGGTAACCGAGCAACGACCCGCGCAGGAAGTCCTGCACCTCTGCCCGCACCACTTCCAGCGTTTCCTGATCGACGGCATCCGACTTGGTCAAGACCGTGATGCCCCGCCGCACCGCTAGCAAACGGCAGATGTCGAAGTGCTCGCGAGTCTGCGGCTTGATCGATTCGTCCGCAGCAATCACCAGCAGCACCAGATCGATGCCACCCACTCCAGCCAGCATATTGCGGACAAAGCGCTCGTGCCCCGGAACATCGACGAAGCCCAGCCGCAGAGTTTCGCCACCGGGCATGGGCAACTCAAGATTGGCAAAGCCAATGTCGATGGTGATGCCGCGGCGCTTTTCTTCTTCAAGGCGGTCGGCGTCGATGCCGGTGAGGGCCTTTACCAGCGCGGTTTTGCCGTGGTCGATGTGGCCTGCGGTGCCTACGATGACGGACTTCATTCCACAATCATGATACAAGCTGCCGCTTTCGCTCTTGCCGAGGTTTTTTGATGTCCTTTCCCTAGAAGGAAGGGGATAATCGAATCGGCAGGCTATCTCTGCTTTTTTACTTCTCGTCGTTTTCACCGCCGATGTCGTGTCTATCGGGCAGCATGCGTTGATGCAGTATGCGAGAAACCACAATGCCACCGCGCTCCTGTCGGTAAAACACAACGTGCGCGCCATGCTCATGACGGTGCAAGCCGGGACGAACGTGATCAACGAGTCGGCCAAGAGCCGGATTGTCCGCAAGGGTCTGGCAACAGACTTCGAGTTCGCCGATGTAGCGTGCGGCTTGGGCCTTGCCCCATTTATGAAGGGTGTAATTGCCGATGCTAAGTAAGTCAACTTCTGCGCGGCGCGAGAATCGAAACCTGCCCATGCTATCGCGACACGGGAAGCTTCACGGCCTTACGGACACGGCTAAATACGTTGCCTTCGGCGATACCGCTGGCGTCGCCTTCGTCAATCGCCGCCCGTAACGCGGCAAGCTTTGCTTCGTACTGCTGCTCCTCGCGCTCCAAAGTCCTCAACCCGGCGCGCACTACTTCGCTGGCGTTTTCGTAACGCCCGCTCTTAACCTTTGTCGCTACGAAACGGTCGAGTTCGGCGGTCAAGTTGACGTTACGCGTAGGCATGGCGGCAGCCCTTTCTTGATGGGATTTCGACCTCATCATATCACTATTGGCAAAGATTGCTAATCCCTCTAAGCTGCTGAAACGGGCATGATATGGCCCCCGCTTGATGTAAACGAGGAAACACCTTTCCTCCGCCCGTTTCAGATGCGACAATAGTATTTCCTCATGACCACAGCCTCCACTCTTACCATCACTCCAGAAATCGTGCGCGAACACGGCCTCACGCCTGAAGAATACGAGAAGGTCAAACAACTTCTCGGCGGACGTGAGCCCACCATCACCGAGCTTGGCATTTTCAGCGTGATGTGGAGCGAGCACTGTTCCTACAAGTCTTCGCGCGTGCATCTGAAGCGGCTGCCCACCCGCAGCCGTCGTGTCCTGCAAGGGCCGGGCGAGAACGCAGGCATCATCGACATTGGCGATGGCTGGGCCTGCGCCTTTAAGATCGAATCGCACAACCATCCATCATTCATTGAGCCATTTCAGGGCGCGGCTACGGGCGTCGGCGGAATCCTCCGCGACATCTTCACCATGGGCGCTCGGCCAGTTGCGGTAATGGATTCCCTGAGGTTCGGGCCCATCCGAAATCACGTGGGGACGGACGGCCGTCCAGCCGAGCAAAGCTCGCAGACGGGAAAATCTGAACCTACGCAAGCCGAGATTCACAAGAACCACTCGCTGCTCGAAGGCGTGATCAGTGGCATCGCCTCGTACGGCAACTGTTTTGGCGTGCCCAACCTCGGCGGCGAAACCAAGTTCGAAGCATGCTATTCGGGCAATCCGCTGGTGAATGCTTTTGCTCTCGGGCTGGTGCGGCGCGATCAAATCTTCTACGCGAAGGCCGCGGGTGAAGGCAATCCGGTGATTTATGTGGGATCGAAAACCGGCCGCGACGGCATCCACGGCGCCACCATGGCCAGTGAAGAATTCAGCGAAGCTTCGGAGGCGAAGCGCCCGAATGTGCAGGTTGGCGATCCGTTTCTTGAAAAGCTGCTGCTCGAAGCTTGCCTTGAAGCCATGCAGACGGGCGCGATCGTTGGCATTCAGGACATGGGCGCCGCCGGTCTGACCTGCTCCACCTGCGAAATGGGAGCGCGCGGCCACGTCGGGACCGAGATCGAACTCGACCGCGTGCCGCAACGCGAAACCGGCATGACTCCATACGAGATCATGCTCAGCGAATCCCAGGAGCGAATGCTGCTGGTGGCGCAGAAGGGCCGTGAAGAAGAGGTCTTCCGCGTATTCGAGAAGTGGGGACTCGACGCGGTCGAGATCGGGCGCGTCACCAATGACGGCAAGATGCGCGTGTTGCACCACGGCGAGGTTGTTTCCGAGATTCCGAACGAAGCGCTGACCGACGATGCACCCGTGTACAAGCGTCCACTGGAAAGATGGGAGCCGTCGGTGCCGCGAGAGATGCCTGCATCGATCAAGCTGGCCGAAGCTGGCGATTTCACCGGCAACTTGAAGCACCTGCTGGCCAGTCCGAACATCTGCGGCAAGCGCTGGGTGTGGCAGCAGTACGATCACATGGTGCAAACCAACACGGTCGAGGGTCCTGGGGCTGGCGATGCTGGCGTGATCCGCATTAAAGGCTCGCACCGTGCGTTGGCGATGGCGCTCGATGGCAACAGCCGTTGGTGTTATCTCGATCCGCAGCTTGGCGCCATGCACGCCGTCGCCGATGCCGCTCGCAACGTGGCTTGCTCGGGCGCGACTCCGGTGGGTGCGACCAATTGTTTGAACTTCGGCAATCCCGAAAAGCCGCAGATCATGTGGCAGTTTTCGAAAGCAATTGATGGCATCACCAAAGCCTGCGAGGAACTCGACGTCCCGATTACTGGCGGGAACGTCAGCTTCTATAACGAAACGCTGGGAGAAGGAATCTATCCCACACCGGTGATCGGAATCGTCGGCATTCTCGAAGACGTTCACAAAGCCGTGTTCCCGCACTTTCGCGAGCCGGGAAGAGCTATCGTTCTGCTGCGCGCCTCGGAGCCGGGAGACTTGACGGATGCGGAATCCGAGTTTGGCTCGTCCGAGTATGCCAAGGAAATCTTAGGTGCAGTATGGGGATTTCCTCCGGCGCTCGAACTGGAACGAGAGGCAGCGCTGCAGAAAGCGTTGGCCGAGATGATCGACGCTGGCTTGGTCGACTCCGCCCACGATTGCTCGGAGGGCGGCATTGCGATCACGCTGGCGGAATCCACATTTGGCAACGGAGTGGGGCTGCGAGTAAATCTGGCATCGCTCGAATTGCCGCCGGAGTTTGTTTTGTTTGGCGAGGACGCGAGCCGTGTCTTGATCTCGTGCGACCGAAGCAGTCTGCAGGGAATCCAACAGGTATCGGGTAAATATGGGCTCTCCGCAGAACAGATCGGGGAGACAGTTTCTGATCAAGTAGAGATTGAACTGGATGGCAATGTGGTGGTGTCGGCGGTGGTGAAAGAGTTGCGTGATTCTTTCGAGGGCGCGCTGGAGGCGGCGTTGCAGGCCGATCCGGATGCGGTTGTGGCTGGTTAAGAGCCGCCGAGCTTTGCTCGGCTGGATAGGCTGTTCGCACATGAGTGTTCATGCTGATCGCTAAAGGCTAAGTGCTAAATGCTAACTTCCGACAAATTTCGCGACGAGTGCGGGGTGGTGGCGATTTACGCTCACCTCGAGGCAGAGAAGCTTGCTTACCTGGGGCTTCACGCTCTGCAACACCGTGGCCAGGAGTCGGCGGGCATTGTGACCTCTGACGGCATGGCTCTGCACATGCACAAAGCCATGGGACTGGTCGCCGACATTTTTCAGGAGAGCGTTCTGGCCAAGTTGCCGGGCACCCTGGCGATCGGTCATACGCGTTATTCGACTGCGGGCGATTCTGCGTTGCTGAACGCGCAGCCCATCATGGTGCAATCGAATAAGGGCATGGTGGCGCTGGCTCACAACGGCAACCTGGTCAACGCGCAGGACATCCGCCATCGACTGGAGAACCAGGGCTCGATTTTCCAGACCAGCAGCGATACTGAAGTGATCGTGCATCTGATCGCGCTCTCGAAAGAGCAAACCCTTCCCGAAGCCATCGCCGATGCGCTGCGGCGAGTTGAAGGGGCATTCTCGCTGGTCATGATCAGTCCCGACCGGATCTTTGCAGCCCGCGACCCGCGCGGCTTTCGGCCGCTCGCGATGGGACGAATTCCGGCCATCGATGGCGAAAAGCAGGACACCATCGTGTTTGCCTCCGAGACTTGTGCGTTCGATCTGATCGGCGCCACCTTCGAGCGCGACGTGAAGCCGGGCGAGCTGATCGTCGTCGGTCCCGAGGGAATTACTTCGCGGTTGTATACGCCGGCGCTGGCGCAATCGAGCTGCATCTTCGAGCACGTGTATTTCTCGCGCCCTGACAGCCGGGTGTTTGGACGGGCGGTGCAGGAGAGCCGCGAGGAGCTGGGACGGCAATTGGCGCGCGAAGCTCCGGCGGAGGCGGACGTCGTGGTTCCAGTGCCGGACTCGGGTGTAACCGCAGCAGTAGGCTACGCGGCGGAGAGCGGGATTCCTTTTCGCTTTGGGCTCATCCGCAATCATTATGTTGGACGCACCTTCATCGAGCCTCGGCAAAGCGTGCGCGACTTTGGGGTGAAGTTGAAGATCAATCCAGTGCGCAGTTTGCTGGAAGGCAAGCGCGTAGTGCTGATTGATGACTCGATTGTGCGCGGCACGACCAGCCGCAAGATTGTGCGCATGGTCCGCAGCGCTGGCGCTAAAGAAGTGCACATGCGCATTTCGTGCCCGCCGACTATTTCGCCCTGCTTCTACGGGGTGGACACGCCTTCGAAAAAAGAACTGATCGGCGCGAACAAGTCGGTCGAGGAAATTCGCGAGTTCATTGGCGCGGACTCACTGGCGTATCTCTCGCTCGCCGGAATGAAGAAAGCCTGCGGCGACGGAGAGAAAACCAGCTATTGCACGGCTTGCTACACCGGCGTTTATCCCACAAGCTGGGTGGACGTGGAAGAGATTCAGCCTGCCAGCGTGGGCAAGCAATAGAACCGGGCTGGCCTATTCGCCGTCATCTCCTAACTCCCTATCCCGAGCTGCCGATGAGGACTCCGGTGATGAAGACCAGGGCACCGCCCAGGGCTACCTGCAGGGCGGCGGAAACTGTCGGGGTGTCCATGTAGCGATGCCGGATCCAGGTGATGACCCCCAGTTCGACAAGCACCACCACGAAGGCGACAGCCAGAGCCAAACGGAAACTGGGTAGCAGGAATGGCAGGGTGTGGCCCACCCCGCCGAGGGCGGTCATGGCGCCACAGATCAGTCCGCGGACCCAGGGATGACCGCGGCCGGTGAGGCTTCCGTCATCAGAGAGCGCTTCGGCGAATCCCATGCTGATGCCTGCGCCAATCGAAGCTGCCATGCCGACCAGGAATGCGTCCCAAGGAATGCGCGTCGCGAATGCGGCGGCGAAGACTGGAGCTAACGTGGATACCGAGCCGTCCATCAAACCGGCAAGGCCCGGTTGCACGATTTGGAGAACGAAGAGCCGGCGGCGGGCGCGCTCTTCGTCTTGCTTAACATCGGGGCTCAGCTCTTCTTCCTTTAACTCCTGGGCGCGGTCTTCGTGGGCGCGCTCTTCCTGGGCAAGGTCGTCGAGCAGTTGGCGGATGCTGGCGTCTTCGGTTCGTCCTGCGGCCTTTTCGTAGAACCTGCGCGTTTCTACTTCAATAGCGCTGGCTTCGTTGCGCACCACGTCGAGGCGGAGAGGCCGCGCCAGCCAGACCGGCTTTCGCTGTACGAAGCCCTTTATGTCATGGCGGCGGATCAGGGGGATGTGCTCTCCGAATTTCTGCCGGTATAACTCGATCAATCGTCGGCGGTGTCCGGATTCCTCGTCGCGCATGCCTTCGAATACGGCGGAGGAAGCGGGGAAGTCCTGGCGCAAACCTTCGGCGAAATCGGCGAAGATGCGTTCGTCCTCTTCTTCGAGTGAAATGGCCAACGCCAGAATTTCGCGCTGGGTAAGAGTCTCAAAATTCTTCATGGCGGATAGTGTAATTGGAGGGGACGATCTTCTGCATTGCCGATGCAATACATCTTTGTTATCGCGCGGGACCGCGAGAGGGGCTCTCAGTTCGAAAAAATCAGCCTAATTACTATCTGGTTATCTTAGGCCTACCCCCCTCCCCCCTCGATCTTTTGGAATCATGGGGTTAGAGCCGGACTACCCTCAAAATCTTTGAGTTTAAAGGACTTATACGCAAAATATTTCGGACAAAGGAGTTAGGGTCACTTTTCCGCGATGCAGTGACCGTTCCCCCTAATGGGGTACGCTAGGGTCGAACAACCATCAATGTGAGGATCGGGACGATGGCGTGGCAAAGGGTTCGAAGAAATCCTCCCAGCTGCTGGGGTGCAAATTATGAAGAACCGAGCCTGCAGTGAACCTCGGTGACCCGAAGTTCACTGCGGCTACATTAGCTGTGAGCTACCGACGCTAGTACGCCCAGAAGGGGCCGGTTCCGCCCGAGACGGTTTGGCCGTCGATGGCTGTAAAGACGGTCTTGCCGTAAAAGAAGGGCAATCCCCAGTCAAAAGTGCACGAGCCGCCACTGGAAGTGCAAGTGTTTGCTGTTCCCTGTGGTCCGGCCAGCGTTCCGAACGCGGCGTCGCTGGGATTGTTGTTGAAAAGGTTGTCGGCGTTATCGACGCTGAAATCGACAGTGCTTATTGGCGTACCACCCGCTCCTTGGTTGATCGCCGATTGGGGGGTGAGACTGGCCGGACAATAGAATGAGGTATTGTCCGTACACACTGTTATGGAAGATGGGAAAAACAGCGCGTTCGAACCACTGTCAATGAAACTGGCGTTAAGGGTTTGGCCGGCATAGGCCGTTATAAAGTTGTCATTCGTGTCAAGCCCAAAGATAGTTGCGGAACCCAATGCATTGTTTAACTGCGTCGCGATGCCAAAAGTCAGAGAGCCGCTGACTGTGGGTGCGGCACTTTGAACTGCGGGGAATTGGATAACGACACCATTGTTATCTGTGCTGAACAAAACTACCGGATTTGTTACCTGCGCGGACGCGGGTACAAATATCGCGGTGTCGGTAGTGGCGCATCCTGACGAGGGACACTCGAAGTACGCGTTGGGAGGTGTTGTCGTCACGCTTCCGTCGCAAAGATCGGCGCCTGCAAGAATGCAATCCGTCGGTTCCAGTCCCACTCCCAGAATGCCGTTGGCACCCAGAAGCGTCGGCGTGTTCTCGTTTATTGTTCCGCCGTTGGTACAAGCCGTTGGTATATTCGAGTTTGAGGTGCTTACGGTTTGGACGTTAGTTGTCCCGGCAACCTCGCCGCCTATCTTAATATCGGCTTCTTGTACTGGACCCCAAAGGTATGAAGTGTCCAGGAACTGTACGCAATTATTCAGGATGTCCCCATTGCTTTGATCGACCACCGAAGGAAGCGGAAGGTTCGGAATCACCGACTGGAGAATTCGCAATCCAGCAGAGCCCGTATCGACCTGGATGTGGTCCACTGTTTGACAGGTGCTTGTGCCGGGAACGCAGATCGTGAGACTGACAAAAGCGAGGTTGGCATCTACCTGTGTAGGCACAGGCCCGGGGTCGACGGTTAGTGCCGCAACGTTGGCACCTGCGCCGGAAGGAAACACAGTGATCCCCAGTGTCGCCGTCGCCGCAGGGCTGGCTATCGATGTCGCCGTTATAGTCACCGCAGTATTGCTGGTCACGCTAGCTGGCGCGACGTAGGTCGCCGCAGTAGTTGTCTGGTTGGTCAGGTTGCCAACGGTTGTTGGGGAAAGCGACCAAGTCACGCCTTTATTGCTAGTGTCGTTGGTAAGCGTCGCACTAAGGCCGAGCTGCTGTCCCTGGTTGATTGTCTGTGGCGGGGCTGGCCCTTGTCCAGGAGGAATCGAAACCGTAACTGTGACGGCGGAAGTTTGTACTGCGATCTGTATCATTGCGGTGACGGTGGAACTGGCATTTGAGGTTGCCGTAATGGTCACAGTTGTCGCGGTTGGGACGCTGGTTGGCGCAGTGTAGACGACCGAGGTAGCGGTTTGGCTGCTCAGGGCACCAAAGCCACTTGGGGTAAAACTCCAAGTCACGCCTTTGTTACTTGGATCGTTCACAACCGTGGCAGTAACGGTTGACGCTTGGCCGGGATTTAAAGAGGTGGCGCTGGCCGACAATGTAATGGTAATCGGAACTCCGGCTGGCGTCCCGCTGCCACCGCACGCTCCTAGAAAGGCTAACCCTGCGACCAAAACTATCGCTGAAAGTGCGCGCACGCTTCCTCCTCTACCGTATGTCATTGGCACTGACTCCCTGCGGGAACTTTCCGGGATCGTAGGCTCTGCCGGAATAGGACCGCATGTGGCCGTTGGACTCAACTACCAATCCAGGCTGTTGGATATTTAGTGGGGCGCGACCTC
>Ga0210395_10004256_pt1 | contig 11009 bp, 7 predicted proteins | sample IncBWH4OmetaG_FD_150861 | JGI IMG/M metagenome (GOLD analysis project Ga0210395, IMG submission 150861) | Forest soil microbial communities from Barre Woods Harvard Forest LTER site, Petersham, Massachusetts, United States - Inc-BW-H-4-O ...
CGGGTCATCGTGGAGCGCCGCGAAGACGCCACAGTCACCAGCGAGGCAACGGTCCGGGTGATCGCGAAGGGGGAGCGGGTCGTCGCGGTCGGCGAGGGCAACGGCCCGGTAAACGCCCTCGACCGGGCGCTGCGCGCCGCGCTCGAGCAGACCTTCCCCGAGCTCGCGAACATGGAGCTGACCGACTTCAAGGTCCGCATCCTCGAGGGCTCGCACGGCACCGGCGCGGTCACCCGGGTCCTGGTGGAGTCCGGCGACGGCGTCGGCGACACGTGGTCAACGGTCGGCGTCGACGAGAACGTCATCTCGGCCTCCTGGCACGCCCTGGAGGAAGCGGTCACCTACGGCCTCCTCCGCGCCGGCCGCACCCCCGACTGACCCGGACGCCCCGCCACTTTGCCCGTGAGACGACCAGATTTTCGACTTTGCCCATGAGACGACCATGATCACGATGGTTTTAGCCCGTTTTGTGCATGCCGCTCGTGGGCAAAGTGCTCGGATAGTGGTCATCTGGTGGGCAAAGTCGTGGCCTCGCCGGCGGCTATTGTGTGCTAGTGCGTAGTTCCGGTGACGGGGAGCAGGCGCGCCGGGCGCGGTGGGCGGTGTCGGCGCATTTCCTCGTGATGGGGATGACCGCCGGCGTGTGGCTCGCCCGTGTCCCGGCGGCCAAGGCGCAGGCGCACCTGTCGGACGGGACGCTCGGGATCGCGCTGTTCGCGGTCCCGGTCGGGCTCGTGCTTGGCGCGGCGCTCGCCGAGCGGCTCGTCGACCGGGTGGGCAGCAGGGTCCTCGTCCGGATATGCGGCGTCGGCAGCTGCGTGGCCGCGGTGGGGCCGGGGCTGGCGTGGAACCTGCCGGAGCTGATGGCCGCGCTATTCGCCATCGGCGTGGTCAGCGGGACCCTCGATGTTTCGCAGAACGCGCAGGGCGTCCGGGTCGAGGCGGCCTACGGCCGGCCCGTGATGACGTCGATGCACGCCTGCTACAGCCTCGGCGCGATCGGCGGCTCGCTGGCCGGCGGCGGCTTCGCCTGGGCCGGCGTGCCGCTCCTGGAGTCGCTGGCCGCGGTCGGCGCCGTCGGCGCGCTCGTCGACGTCATCGCCGGCCGCTGGCTCCTCCCCGAGACCGGCCAAACCCCCGTCGCGCGTGATGACGCAGCCTCCGGCCGGCCAGCGACCGGGCCGCACGCTGCGAGGTCTCCCCACGCGGCAGCCGCCCCGCTCGTTCCATCCGCCCCGTCAGACCTGCTCGTTCCATCCGCCCTACCGCCCGCTCTGTCCGCCCCACCGCTTACCCCGCCAGCCCCGCCCGCCCGCGCCGACGCGAAGCGAGTCAGGCGGCTCGTCCTCGCGCTCGGCGTGCTGGGCGTGTGCAGCCTGGTGTGCGAGGGCGCGGCGGGCGACTGGTCCGCCGTCTACCTCAGGGACAACCTCGGCACGAGCGCGGGCTTCGCCGCGGTCGGCTTCGCCGCGTTCTCGGGCATGATGACCCTCGGCCGGAGCTTCGGTGACCGGCTCATCCACCGGTTCGGCGTCGTCCCCGTCATCCGGGTGTGCGGCGTGGCCGCGACCGCCGGGATCGCCGCGGCGCTGGCCACACCGATCGCGGCCGTCGCGGTGGCGGGGTTCGCCGCCTTCGGCGCGGGGCTGTCCATCGTGGTGCCCCAGGTGTTCGCGGCGGGCGGCCGCGCCGATCCGGTGCACCCCGGTTCCGGCCTCGCCAAGGTGGTGGGCCTCGGCTACACGGGCATGGCGGCTGGCCCGGCTGTCATCGGCTTGGTCGCGGGCCGGATCGGGCTGCGCCTGGCGCTGGCCATCCTGATCGCGCTGGCCCTGTGGATCGTGGTCGCCGCCCCCGTGCTTACCCCGCGGCGGGAGCCACGCGGCGATGAGGCGGAGCACGGGACCGTTCGGGATGATGATCACAGGCCCCCGTCGCGGACCGGGCATCGGGCGGCATACCGTTACCCCATGGACGATCGAGAGATCTTGGCGCGAATCAGCAGCCTGATCGAGACCGAGCACGATCTGCGCACCCAGCTCGCCGACGGCAGGCTCAGCTCGGAACAGGAGCGGATGCGTCTTCGTTCAGCGGAAGAGGCACTGGACCAGTGCTGGGACCTGCTGCGCCAGCGGCGGGCGAAGCGGGAGTTCGGTGAGAACCCGGACGGGGCCGCGGTGCGCCCGCCCGCCGAGGTCGAGGGCTACCAGCAGTAACCGGGACATCAGGACGCCGGCCACGGTCCCGCGCGCTCTATCCCGGCCCGCCGGCGAAGTAGGCTCGGGTACGGACAAGCGAGCGAAGGAGCAGCGTGCGTATCGCGAGGTTCGCCAAGGGCGATGGGGTCGGCTATGGCGTCGTTGAGGGTGAGTCCGGACAGCCGCTGACGATCGCCGAGTTGTACGGTCACCCGTTCGGCATCGACCCGGCGGGCGTCCGCTATACCGGGAATCGTTACCCCCTGGCTGAGGTGCGACTGCTCGCGCCGGTGCTGCCGTCGAAGGTGCTGGCGGTCGGCAAGAACTACGCGGAGCACGTCAAGGAAATGGGCGGGGGTGAGCCGCCCGCGGAGCCAATCCTGTTCCTCAAGCCGTCCACCTCGGTGACCGGCCACGGCGACCGGATCGCGTACCCGGTCAAGCAAACCGACCGGGTGGACTACGAGGGCGAGCTCGCCGTGATCATCGGCCGGCTCTGCCGGGACGTGCCGAAGGAGCGGGCGGCCGACGTGATCTTCGGCTACGCCTGCGCGAACGATGTGACGGCGCGGGATCTCCAGCTCAAGGACGGGCAGTGGACGCGGGCGAAGGGGTTCGACACGTTCTGCCCGCTCGGTCCGTGGATGGAGACCGGCCTCGACCCGGCCGACCTGCGCCTCACGACCACCGTAAACGGAGCCCTGCGGCAGGATGCGCGGACGTCCCAGCTGCTGTGGGACGTGCCGTCACTGATCGAGTACGTGTCCTCGGTGATGACGCTGCTCCCCGGTGACGTGCTGCTCACCGGGACCCCGGAGGGCGTCGGCCCGCTGACCGACGGCGATGAGGTGAGCGTGACCATCGAGTCGATCGGCACCCTCACCAACCGGGTCGTGATCCGCGACTTACGCGGCCGGAACCTTACCCGGGCAGATGGGCGCGGAGGTGGCGGAGCTGTCGCTCGGCGTGCGCCTTCGGGCAGCTGTGCCCGCTGTAGGGAAAGACCGCGATCTCCTTGTCCGGCGACGGGATCTCGTTGTACGCGGCGAAGACCGTGGACGGCGGGCAGATGTCGTCCATCAGCCCGGCGCTGACGAGCGTCGCCGCGGTGATCCTGCGGGCCGCCGGTGACCCGCGACCTGCGCGCCGCCCGCCCCGGCGAGTTCGGCCGCGGTCTCGACCGCGCGCACGGCGTCGGTGAACAGCCGGGTGTAGTAATAGTGCTCGGGGTTAAGGATGCCCCGGGTCATGACCTGGGAGTTCTCCGGCCCGGTTGACTCGGGCCCGTCGCCGGTCGCGCCGGTTGTCCACCTGCCGCCCTGGCCGCGGCTGTCCGTGACGAGGACCGCGTAGCCGAGCGCGGCGAGCAGGATGTGCTCGGACGGGGTGCCGCGCCCGCCGCCGTAGCCGATGAACTTGACCACGACGGGCGGACTCGCGGTGCTGCCGCCACCACCCCGGCGCAGGTACCAGGCCCTGACCCGGTCGCCGCCCGCCCCGGAGAACTCGACGTCGTACACCTCGAACGGATCGTAAAGACCCGGCTCGTGCGGCGTCCGGGTAGGCGGTTCGGCCAGCGCGCGAGCCTGCGCCAGCCGGATGGCCCACCAGTCGTCGAGCCCGTCGGGCTCCTGGGTGCTCGTGCGGTACTCGCGCAGCCGCTCGAGCGGCATGTCAAACCAGGGCATGCGTCTCTAATTCCCCTTGATCAGGAAGATATCTATCCCGAACGGTCCCATGGTGACCGTGTCCACCGGACCTTCCTCGTCAAGGGGAGCGAGCATCCCACCGGCGGCCAGCACCGGCTTGACCGTCAGCCGCTCGTCGGCGTGGCTGGCGAGCACGGCGAACCGCCGGCCGTCGGGGTGCTCGAGCACGTCGCAGGCGACGCGCGGGTCGTCGACGGTGACCGGCCGCCGGACGCCCGCGTGGGTGGCGAGCGCGGTGTAGAGGGTGACCGTCGCGTCCGGGTTGACCCGGGGGGTGAGCGCGGCCATGTACTCGAGGGGGTAGGTGCACAGGATCAGCGAGCCGCGGCCCGCCTGGCGCCGCAGCAGCGCGGGCCGCCCGTGGCTGTCGGTGGCGATGACCTCGGCGGTGGTGGGGGTGACCGGGAGGTAGGCGCGGCTGTGGTCGCTACCCGCCGCCCGCCACGACAGCGTGGTGCCCCGGGCCAGCCCGCCGAAGTCCCTGGCGAAGATGAGCTGCACGGTGTCGTCGTCGATCGTGTCGGCGATGCCGACGTCGAGCTGGTGCCGCACGCCGAAGAGCTGGTTCAGCGCGCCGTAGGACGGGCCGCGGTGCCAGGCGACGTCGCCGGCGCTGTAGGAGACGTAGACGGTGGCGCCGCTCTTGGCGAGTTCTTCGAGCGCGCGCCCGGTGGGCGCCAGGAACTGCTTGACCGACGGTGCGAGGTACAGCCGGGCGCCCTTCTCGATGCCCCCGTGGTGGATGCCGGCGGGCGGCAAGCCCCCCTCCCCGAAGTCTGGCGTCTCCCGGGTCAGCTTCGGCGGCAGGTCGGCGAGCCTGGCGGAGATGTACGCCTGCTGTAGCGCCTTCCCGACGGCCACGTGGCTGTCGGGGGAGGTGAACGGGTACTGGGTGTCGAGGTACGACGAGACGATGAGCGCGGTGTCGGTGTCGGCCCGCGTGGTGCGGGTGTGGTCGATGGCGGCGAGGGTCTCCGCGAAGGCGTGCATCTCCCGGAGCGTGGCCTTGGGGGTGCCGGAGGCGTCGGTGAGCCCGAAGTTCTGCTCGAAAGCGTGGTGCCGGTAGGGCTCCTGGTGCGGCAGGGCGAAGTCCGTGTTGTTCCACGCGAGCCACCCCGTGGCGCCGGCCAGCAGCGTGCTGTGCAGCAGGTGGCGGTAATAGGTCGCGGCGTTGGCCTCGGCGGCGAAGTCGGAGCTGACCCCGAACTCTTCCATGATCACCGGCTTGCCGAACGTGCCTGCCAGCTCGCAGGCGATCGCCGCCGCGTAGCGCTGCCGGATCGGATCGTCGCCGATGGGGTAGGTGTGCGGTCCGAAGAAGTCCACGGTTTCGGCGATGTCGGCCAGCCGGAACCCGTTGTCCGCGCCGGTCACCTCGATGCCCCAGGCCCCGTCGCCAAGCGAGAGCGGCTGGTGGCCGCCGGCCGCGCGGACCGCGTCCTTGATGATCCGCGCCCAGGTCGCCACGATCTCGTGGTCGGTTGACGAGCCGCCGTAGATCGGCATCTCGTTGCTGACCAGCCAGCCCGCGACCGCGGGGTGATGGGCGAACCGGCGGACCATCTCGGCCGCGAACCACGCCTGCCGGCCGACCAGCCACACGTCCTCGTACAGGTGCCTGTCCTGCCGCCAGGCCGGGTCCCAGTTCTCGCCGGACATGTGACCGACGATGAAGGTCGGAATGGTGAACAGCCCCTGCTCGGTGTGCCGGTCGAGGAAATCGCCGAACCGGGCGGTCATCGTCTCGTCGACCCGGTACGGATCCGGCATGAAGTCGGGCCAGTAGAAGAACGACCGGGTGATGGTCAGTCCGTGCGCCTTGAGCACGGCAAGCTCTTCCGCGACGACCGCGGGGTCGTAGTTGCGCCACATCAGGGGGCCGCCGGTCCGGGACCAGAAGTTCGCGCCGAGCCAGTTGACGGGCGTGCCCCCCGCCGTGACACGCGCGGTGTTCCTACGCACTATGGCCTCCTCATTTCCTCCCGGACCAGTCCCCGCAATGATCCTGCACTATACCGGTTTAGCTGACAAGGGTCTATGCTCAGCGGCATGGGCGGGACGCGTCCCGGACTTTCCCGGACGCGTCCGTGGATTTTCCGGGACGTGTCCTCGACGTGTCCCGGTTATCCTTAACCGGAATAGTTCACCCGCGAGGGAGGTCCGGATGAAGCGTCCGACCATTGCCGACATCGCACAGCGGGCCGGTGTCACTAAGGCCGCGGTCTCCTTCGCCCTGAACGGCCAGCCTGGTGTGTCCGCGGCGACCAGGGAGCGCATCCTGGCGATCGCCGCGGAGATCGGCTTCCAGCCGAGCAGCGCCGCCCGGGCGCTGACCGCGGGCAAGGCCGAGGCGTTCGGCCTCGTGATCGACCGGCCCGCCCGCACGCTCGGCATCGAGCCGTTCTTCATGCAGCTTATCTCCGGCATCCAGGCCGAACTTGCCGAGCATCAGGTCACGTTGCTGTTCACGATGACCGAGGACACCGACGCGGAGATCGAGCTGTACCGCCGGTGGTGGGCGCAGCGCCGGGTGGACGGCGTGTTCGTCGTCGACCTCCAGGTGAACGATCGGCGGATCGCGGCGATCGAGAAGCTCCGCATGCCGGCCGTGGTCATCGGTACGCCGCGCGGTGCCGGGACGCTGCCCGCGGTCTGGCAGGACGACCGGGTCGCGGTTGACAAGGTGGTCGGCTACCTCGCGGGGCTCGGCCATCAGCGGATCGCCCGCATCGGCGGCCGCGCGGAATACTGGCACTCGGTGCTCCGCCGCGACGCGTTCGCCGCGGCGGCCGCCGCCGCCGGGCTCACGGCGTTCTCGGTCGAAGCGGACTACACCGCGGAGCACGGTGCCGAGGCCACGGTCGGGCTGCTCGGCTCGGCCGAGCCGCCGACCGCGATCCTGTACGACAACGACGTGATGGCGGCCGCCGGGCTCGGCGTGGCACAGCGGATGGGGGTCAGCGTGCCCGACGGCGTGTCGGTCGTCGCCTGGGATGACTCGGCGCTCTGCGAGCTGATGCATCCCGCGCTGACCGCGCTCCGGCGCGACATCGCGGGCTCCGGCGCGGCAGCCGCGCGGATCCTCCGCGAGCTAGCCGACGGCGGCCAGCCGGAGAACGTGGAAGAGGAGACGCCCCTCCTGCAGGTCCGGGCGAGCTCGGGGCCGGCCGGCGTGCCGGCGATCCTGTCCGTCGATCGGAGTCGTTGGACGGCGTGACTCTCGCCGCCTGGCAAATCCCCCCAAAAGGTACGGGTCATTAGCCCGACACCCAATCGCGATGTGAGTGAAACAAAGAAGGCTCTTTACTTGTCCGCTGCTTAGGGTTAACACTTAACCGGTATAGCCCACCTGTTCAACGGCGACGTGGGGCGGGCCGGGACTTCCGGCCGCAACCAAGTCGCCGCGCCTAGAACGGAAAAACACCCTCAAGAGTGGCCGTCACGGGGAGCGGTTTAGGTTGGCGCGCCAGTCGGCGCGGCACTCTTCCGCTCCCTTGCTGGCTACCTCGGCGGGGGTCATCACAGGACTTGCTAGTGAGGAGGTTCGAGCAGGTGAGACCAACAAGGAGAACTCCCGGCACCCGGTGGCGGACTGCCAGATACGGGACCGCCGCGGTCGCAGTACTGGCGCTCGGCATCGTCAGCGCGTGCAGCAACACGCCGTCGAGCAGCAGCAGTTCCACGCCGTCGTCGTCAACGTCGGCTACCGGATCACCGGCGGCGTCGAGCGGGGGCGGGACCACCCAGTTCCCGCGCAACGAGACGCTGTTCACCAGCGGGACGATGTACGGCCCGCCGTCAACCTGGAACCCGCTCAACACGGGTAACTACGAGACGGGTGCGCAGGGGCTCATCTACGAGCCGCTGAACCTGTACAACCCGCAGAGCCCCACCGCCCCGTACATGCCGTGGCTGGCGACGAACACGCCGAGCACCGGATGGCAGGGCAACAAGTACGTCATCGACGTCCGCTCGGGCGTCAAGTGGAGTAACGGCACCCCGCTCACCGGGGCGGACGTCGCCTTCTCCATCAACCTGGCGGCGACCAACACGGCCGACCCCTACAACCAGAACGCCACCGGCGCGAAGGCGACTGCCAACGGCAACACCGTGACCGTGACCTTCACGGGCACGCCGGGCTACACCGAGTTCACCGACTACCTGTGGAAGGCACCGGTCCTGCCGGCGTCCATCTGGTCGAAGATCCCGGCGAGCCAGATCGAGACCTACGCCGACACCAGCCCGGTCGGCTCCGGCCCGATGACCCTGGACACCTACAACACGACGGAAGCCGCCTACCAGACCAACCCGAACTGGTGGGGCACCAGCGCGCTCGGCCTGTCCTTCAAGTTCAAGTACCTGGTGGACGTCGTCAACGGCTCCAACGACCAGGAGCTCGGCCAGGTGACGGCCGGCAACATCGACTGGAGCAACAACTTCCTGCCGGGCATCAACAGCCTGGCGACCACGCTCGGCGGTAATGGCGGCTACACGCTCAAGTTCTACTACCCGAGCTCCCCGTACATGCTGTCGGGGAACACGGTGTGGCTTGAGCCGAACACCGCCAAGGCGCCGATGAACAACGTCAATTTCCGTCGGGCGCTCGCCTACGCGCTGAACCCGACCGCCATCGCGTCGACGGTCTACGGCGGCATCGCCACGGCGTCCAACCCGGTCGGCCTGCTGCCCAACCTGGTCTCGTCCGGCTACCTTAACCAGAGCGTGGTCAGCCAGTATGCGGCCACCTACAACCCGGCCAAGGCCAAGGCCGCCCTGACGGCGGCGGGCTACAACGGCCAGACCATCACGATCCAGGCCCCGGCCGGCTGGACCGACTGGGACCAGGCCCTGACGGTCATCGAGTCGGAGCTCAAGGCAGTCGGCATCAACGTACAGCTCATCGAGCCCACCTCGAATGCCCGGACCGACAACCTGACGAGCGGCAACTACGACCTGGCGCTGGACAACAACGCCTCGCTGGACTCCACCCCGTGGAGCTACTTCCAGCGGGTGTACCAGCTCCCGATCGCCGCTCAGCAGACCGCTCAGCTGAACTGGGAGCGGTACACCTCGAACAGCGACTGGGCGCTCGTTCAGGAGGCGGGTACCACCGCGCCGAGCGACACGAGCAAGCTGGACGGCATCTACACGACGCTGGAGAAGGACTTCCTCCAGCAGCAGCCGGAGATCCCGCTGTGGTACAACGGCATCTGGTTCCAGGGCAACACCACGTACTGGCAGAACTTCCCGTCAAGCGCGGGCAGCGACCAGAACGTTCCGGCCATGTGGCGGGGTTACCTCGGCGCGATGACCACGGTTTACGCGCTGGCGAACCTGCAGCCCAACCCCTCGGCGCCGAAGAGCTAGGCCCCGATTAGTCACTAGCACGGTCCCATAGTGACCCGCTTTCCGGTCCGCTTCACGCGGGCCGGAAAGCGGGTCCGGGGCCGTCGAACCACTTCGAATCACCTCCAGGAGCCTGTTCGTGCGGCGCTATCTCACCAGGAAGCTGATCACCTACGTTCTGGCCTTCTTCGTCGGTGCGAGCATCGACTGGGGTATCCCGCACCTGATGCCGGGTGACCCGATCCAGAGCTACCTCAGCAATTTCAGCCTCAGCTCGGCGTCGTACGCCACGCTCTACAAGCAGTTCGCACAGTCGTTCGGCCTCAACGTCCCGCTGTGGCAGCAGTACCTGGACTTCTGGCGAGGCGTGCTGACCGGGAACATGGGGATCTCCCTCTGGGACCCGCCGAACTCCGTGACGTACCTGGTCTTCTCGGCCTTGCCGTACACGCTGGCGCTGATCGTCCCCGCGGTTACGCTGTCCTATATCGTCGGGAACCGGCTCGGCGCCGCGGCCGCGCGGCGCAAGCTGCTGGACAATACCGTGCTGCCGCTCGGCTACATTTTCCAGGCCATCCCGTACCCGTTTCTGGCGCTCATCGTGCCCTACCTGCTCGGTGAGGTGTGGCATCTGTTCCCGACCTCGGGCGCTTACGCGCTGACGCTGACGCCCACCTGGAGCTGGACCTTCATCTCCTCCCTGCTCGACCATTGGTTCCTGCCGTTCCTCACCTTGTTCCTCGTGAGTCTCGGCGGCTGGGCCATCGGCATGCGGAACCTGGTGATCTACGAGCTTGAGAACGACAGCTCCCGGTACCTGCGGGCGCTCGGCGCGAAAGAGCGCGTGGTCCGCAGGTACGCCTACCGCAACGCTTCGCTGCCGCAGCTTTCCGGCCTCGCCCTCGCGCTCGGCGTCGTCATTGGCGGCAACGTCGTCACCGAGACCGCGTTCCAGTATCCCGGCGTCGGCAGCTTGCTCTTCCACGCGATCTCGGCCCAGGATTACTTCCTGCTGCAGGCCATCTTCATCTTCATCGTCGCCGGCGTCCTGATCGCCAACTTCGTCATCGACCTGGTCTTCATCAGCGTCGATCCCAGAACCAGGCTCTCGATGCAGGGGTCGACATCATGAGCGAATCAGTCAGCGAGGTCCCGCAGTCCTCCGATGCCGTCCCGGCCGTCCCGGCCGCCTTGACACCGGACATGCTGGCCACCGCGGGCTCCGCGGTCCTCCCCGGCCTGGCGCCGGGATCCGGCGGCGGGATGCTCGGGCGCAAGCGCAGCGACTTCGTCTACTACGGTCTGCGGAACAAGAAGCTGGTTCTCGGCCTCGGCGTCGAACTCCTCCTCGTGCTGCTGGCGATCATCGGCCCGATGATCGCGACGTACTCGCCCACCGACCTCACCGGCCACTCCCTCGCGCACCCTGGGAGCAAGTTCTGGCTCGGCACCGACAACCTCGGGCAGGACATATTCGCGCAGCTGGTCAACGGGCTGCGGACGAGCTACCTGGTGGGCGCGATCGGCGCGGGGTGCGCGTCCATCGTGGGCATGACGCTCGGCTTCGTCGCCGGCTGGCGCGGCGGCATCCTCGACGAGGTGCTGCAGATGATCACCAACATCATCGTGATGCTCCCCGCGCTCGTCCTGCTGGTCGTCATCGGCGCGTACCTGCAGAGCAAGACCGTCGTGTTCGAGGGCGTGTTCATCGGCCTGACCACCTGGCCGTGGGTGGCGCGAGCGGTGCGCGCACAGA
>Ga0210395_10004257_pt1 | contig 11005 bp, 13 predicted proteins | sample IncBWH4OmetaG_FD_150861 | JGI IMG/M metagenome (GOLD analysis project Ga0210395, IMG submission 150861) | Forest soil microbial communities from Barre Woods Harvard Forest LTER site, Petersham, Massachusetts, United States - Inc-BW-H-4-O ...
GTCGGTCTGAAGTTTCTTCACGGGCTTGATGTAGATTCGCCTGGTCACTTCGACATCGGAGTGACGCAGGATTCGTTGAATGGTCGTATCGGCGACACCAAGACCATGTAGATTTGTAGCGATGCCACGGCGAAATGCGTGCCATCCGTGCCATGCAAGGGTCTGGTCAAGTTCGAAGATACAACCTTCAGGCTTGTGCTCGGCCTCCGGCTTCCGGCATCGAATACACTTCTCGATGGCTGGCTGAATGACTCGGCGAGCGACATTGTCTAAGTGCAGCGGCGATCCGTTCCCGGATTGAAAAATCGGCAGATGGTCTTGCGCCAGTTTTCCAGCACGCTTACGATGCGCGTCCAAAGCCTCAGCGAGTTGCCGGATGACCGGGACCGGCGCCTTGGAACTGTGGGTCTTTGGTTCCGATACGTGGGAGTTCCAGACGCTGTGATTGACGCACAGTTCCTTCCCGTCGTAGTCGCCCCAAGTTAGTCCGCGCAGTTCCGATTTGCGCAATCCGGTCAAACCTGCCGTGAGTACGACCGTGCGCGCCGGCTCCGGTAGCTTGGCGACCATTGCCTTGATTTCGGCAAAGCTGTACGCATAGGTCGCATCTGGTTCAGCCACGACGGGAAGGGAGGTGTCCTGCATTGGATTCAGACCATCTAGCACTCCCAAGCGCTTGGCTTCTTTGAAGACACCGCTCAAGAAGGACTTCAAGTGCTTCAGTGTGTTCCGGCCCAGCTTCGTCTGCCGTGCGATGGCGGACAGCATCTGCTCGCCATCCACGGTACGGAAAGAACGTAGAGTCAGTTGACCCATGCGCGCCTTGATGTGATCGCGGTACATGTCCTTGTAACCCTTCTGCGTCGAGGCTCGCAACTTCTGGACGTGACCAACGAGATAGGCCGTTTCCACAAACTCTGTAACCAGCATCGTGGAGCGAACATCAAGCTTTCCCTCGTTTAAAGGGTCAAGGATTTTCTTGGCGAACTTGCGCACCGACTTCTTCGTCTTGTACTCGCCGCCGTAAGGAACCTCCAGTTTCGTGCAGATGTTCTTGCGCACGATGCCCACGCCCTTGACCATGACATCATCGCTGTACCTCAAAAACCAGCTTGGACCCTTGTGCCACAGAGACCCTCTTTGCTCTCTCATCTGTGCTACCTCCTACGCATTATGTTACAGGTCGGTAACGCTAAAGTCAAGAAGGTTTACTCCGAAGCCAGGCTGAAACTTCGCCCCAGTCAAAACGAAGGTGGCGGCCAGCCTGTAGTGTGGGAATAGGATTTTCAACGCCCTTGCGGGTACGCGCGTAGACCCAGTGAACGGACAACTTTAATCGCCGCGCCAACTCGACGACGTCAATGATGTCATCCGGCGCTATCGCGGTGGCCGGCGCGGCGAGTTTTTGTGCCGTCGCCATTATTCGCCGAGTAGTTTCTTCCTCAGTTCCAATCTTCGGCTTGCGGCGGCCAACGTATGTGGTATCCCGTGCACCTTGGCACAATCGGGACCCACGCCCACCAATTTGGAAACCTCGTCGCGTAGGGGATGCCGGCAGATTGCGCAGCGAGTTGAACCGTCGAGCAAGGCATAGAAGTTCTCCCCATTGCCATGCGTCGAGGCGTCGAGAATCTTGGCGCAGTTATCGACTACGTGTTGCGGTGCCAGTGGACTGAACACCACAGCGGAAGCAGTCATTTCGGCAGGGTATGTTTCTTGCTGCGTTCCGCGCCATCTATGGAGGGAATCCGCATCGGCTGTTGTAGTGGCTACCAGGTAAGCATCAACGGTACGGTCAGCGTAGGTCCTGTAGTCGTGTTGTTCCTGAACGGGCCAGAAATGGCACATGCACTTATCACCTTCGCATTCACGGTTGCCTGCGCGACGGTCGTGGTAGAGCAGAAATTCATGAATGATCCGTAGCTGTCCGCCACGCGGCAGACTTAGTCGGATGATTCGCCGGCAGGCATGGGTAGGTTCGTTCAAGAAATGAAAACCGATCCAACCGTAGTTCCAGTCTTCCGCGCCAATCCAGGCATAAGTCTGTCTGGACTTGGACCATTCGGCCTCGGCCTTCTTCCTCTCCTTACAAAGATCCGCTGGAAGCTTAACTTCCCATAGGTGCTTCTGTTCGCGGTCCCATTCCGCCTGTTCTGCCGGACTAAGACTTTCGTAGTAATTCAGTTCTGGATTCATGGTGGTACCTCTGTGAACTGCGAGACAGTGTCAGCGTCACCTCCTTTCGGTCCGTGCGACGGACCCGATTAAACTGGAATATCTTCGTCGGTCCCTTCGTATGGAACTTCGAGCACCGTCTGCTTCGTGGCCGCCGGGCGCGCGCCCAACTTGGGGACGGTCGTTAATCCGGGGCGAATTGTTGGACCGTCCTGGACCGAGCCGGCGAGGCTCCCCCCTGCGCGCTTGTTGAACTTCGGAGCCACCCAGCCTTTTGGAATTCGAATAAAAGGTGCGTTCTCCGGAGCCGGCTTAATCGGGTGCAGGATGTTAGCGTAGACCTTCCCCTTCCGGCTTGTGTTGTGGTGGATGTCCAATAAGACCTGTTGACCGATAAACTGATTTAGATCTGTGGTGGGATTGATCGTGATTCCTAGGCCTTGGAACATTTGAAATAACTTGGCTTTCTCGTGGCTGCTATTGTGGAAGTCTTCATTGACTTGTAGGGGCGCGCCGGAGTCGTCAATTTCGTCCACGATAAGAAACAAACGGACATACGGTTGTAACTTTGGTTGTCCGTTATCGTCTTCGTAACCTGTATCCACGATGCCGAGGTCTTCGATGGAGGCAAGGACTGCGGAGTGCTGTCCTTCGGAAGCTTTCTTAAATTCTTTTCCACTCTTTGGATAGATTGGTTCCATGGTGTTTTGTTTCTCCTTGTTTGGTTTCGGCTTCCTTCGCCCACTGCTACTACAAAATCATCGGCACCTTCCTTTCTGCTCGGGCGCGGCGCGGTTGTATTCCGCTTGTCCGTAGTCCGATAAACGCAGTCCGTCTACAACGTGAGATCGCGCGCGCCCAACGTGGCAGCGCTCTTTTCCGAAGATTCTCCGGCACTCTTTGGTGAACGAGTGGGCGCTCATGGCGTACTTTTCATCGCGCCAAACAACGTATGCCTTCCGTAGTTCCTTGGTGGTCATGCTTTGACCGATCACGTTCTCCGTCCAGTCATTGAAAAATCTGGCAACCTCGTCTTCATCTCGCAGATAGTCCGAGGTTGCCTGCTCTGCGTCCTGTGGTGGATCCAAATTAAAGTTCCTGCTGACGAGATCCTGGAGGCCGGCTAGTGCCCAGTTCAAAATTCCCGACGCCCCACCGTCTTTCAGAAGTGATTGCACGTAGGATTCGAGTGGGACGTGTCGATCCTTCGGGGGAATTGTTACGTGCCAGGGCACCAAAACGAATCGTCGGCGCACAGCTTCGTCGAATTCGTCAAGGCTCGGTTCGATGTTGGCTGAGACCAGGATCTTTCCTGTTGCTTTGAAGTTCCTGCCTTGCAAATACAGCTGCCGGCCATGTAGTTGCTCTCCGCCGCTGTAATCTTTAATAAATGACAGATTCCATCGTTTTCCGATTTGTTCAGTAGCACAGATCAATCGCCGGCCTTCGAGGTCCGCAATGTCGTTCGCGCCTGCCGCCTGTTCACCTGAACGCTTATCAGGATTAAATAGAAGCTGTTTGCGTGCTTTCCAACAATAATCCGTCCCTAGCAGATCGTGCATGACCCGGACAAAAACGCTTTTCCCGTTCGCGCCAGAGCCGAGGAAGAAAATGAATGATTGTTCTGGCTGAAGTCCCGTCAGAAATGAGCCAGCAAGGCGTTGCAGGAACTTTTGTGTTTCAGGGTTGGGCTGCACGCGCTCAAGATAATCAAGAAAGGCGTCGCACTTCGTATCGGGATCGAACCTGACCGGCGCGCACTTCGTTACCAACAGGTCTAAGCGAGGCTCGAGTAGTTCCCCGACACCTTGATACAGCGACAGGATCCCGTTCTCGACTCCCAGCAAGAGCGGGTCAGAATCGAGCGCTTCCGGTAACACGCTAATGCTCTGTTGGAATTCCAAAATTGATACGCAGTCGGTCAGAGCATGGCGGTCCAAAGAACGCAGGGCATGACGCAGCATTGGGTCTTTGGGGTCAGGGGTCCTGGCAAGCTCCTGCCATCGCTTCGCCATGGCTTGCTGCACAAGCTGAGAAATTCGATTCGTTCTATCGGCGGCCCAACGCGCGACTTGATCGGCAAGAAACCATTGCTTTAGTTCTCGGCAATATAGCGCGCGCCCGTTCAATGTAGTGAGCACGAGTTCGGCGTTGCCTGTGTCGCCGAGGCTCGAAGAAGTGGGGTCGAGTGGGGTGCTGGCTGGCGCACCGAGGATGATGCCTTCAAGCGCCTTGGCAATCGTCCGCCGGCGATAATCATCGCGCTGCCACTTTTCGCGGCGGCCGAGAAATGAGGCGTTAAACGCAGCCTCCATGCGCTGAAAGTTCTTGTCCAGGAGGCGCGCTAGCATTCCCATGAGTGCCAGGTCCGCGCGGCTATCGTCGCCGTCGTACTCAGAAGTATCTCCGAGCCACAGGCGCTTGAACTTGGGGTCTTGAATCTGGCAAATAAGGAAATAAGGTAGCGAGACGTTCTCGATCTTGGGAATTCCTTCGCCGGAATACTGTCTTCCGGTTGTGGTCAAGTATCTTCCAGCCTCCGCCCCGCTGTAGATTTCAGCGCCGTAGCCGCCCTTCGTCAGCTTGCGCTTGCTTCCTGGCAATGGTGTAACCGGCTCTACAAATGTCCGGAGGCCGCGCCCACTGGGAGTTACTTCGGTGTATGGATTGCCGAGCAGCCGGAGAATTTCAAGAACATACGGTTCAGCTTCGCCAGCGTCGTTCAAGACGCCATCGAAGTCTAATCCCACGAACTGAGTGCCGGTCAGTACGAAGCCAATCCCATCAAACCCTGTGGCAGCGGAAACTTCGTCAAAGGTCGTCCAGGTGCCGGGTCTGTTCGTGGAAGCAAGAGAACCGTCTACTGTGTACGGAACTTTAGTCGGCTTGCCGTCGCGTACTTCGCGACGCCAACACACCCACTGCCGCAGCGTCTTCAGGTCGCTAGGAACAAACTGATAGTCGGTTGACGAGGGCTGTTGCCGCGTGGTATTTACAGACATCGCTTCCTTTCGTAATCTCCATCGCGTTCGCCCCTGTCAGGGCGGACGTGTGGGCGGTCTTACTTCGGGTAGTGAATGGGTTCTGGATCCTCTCGCTCGCAGAACTCGACGACATCAGCGAAGCGAATCAGTTTCTTTCCGTCGATTGTCCGGACGCCAAAAATGCCAATCCGGACGAGTTCATCCACTACACGTACGGGTCGGCTGATCAGACGCGCTACTTCCTCCGGCTCAACGAGCAACGGGGGAAGTTGCGTCTCGATTGTCTTGGACTTGGCCATGAGCCGCAGAGTAGAGGCTCATGCAAAAAAATAGAAGGAAACTGGAAGGCGATTTTTAAGGGTTTGAGTTTCCGGCAGGATTCCAGTTCGAGTTTCGTGTGAGGAAGTTTGACAAGTCTTTGCGGATCGTCTCGGAGCCGACCGGCTCCTCATCGTGTCCGGCTGCAATTTGTGCCACTGTGACCAGCGTGGCTAGGGTCTCGTACGTGATGGGTCCGCCAAACCCCTTCTCGATTTCCTGCTTAGCCACGTCCAGGACTCCATGGTCCCTGAAACATCCATGGCGACGGGTATCCAGAAGCTCATTAGCACCGGGAACCTGTGCAGCGAATTTACCAGCTTCAGCCTGAAATAGCGCAGCCTTCGCTGGATCTAGGTCCCTGTAATGGTCTGCCGCCAGTTGCAGCCCGTTCGCCATTGCTACGAGTCTGCCCTTGTAGGCTTCAATCTTCGTCTTGCGCTCCTCGATAAGCGCTGCCGTGAATTGTGGGTTGATATATCGGAATAGCATGCGAGCAACTTCCTCAGCGAAGCCTTGGTTTGCCGGCTCGCCCAACCACCGGCATGTCACATCTGCCCTATAAGAACGGTTTAACGTGTAGATGAACCGCTCCGTGTAAGCCTGTTCTATTGCTATCTGTTTTGTTTTCGTTGCCACAGTTCCCATTTTACTCCGGTGGTGAACTTTGGTGCAGTTTTTTCGTCTTAGATAAAACTAGCTACGCGCGCGCGCGTATAGGGACTTTTACTCAAAAGCGAAAATTTTCACCAACTTCACCATTTTTGTGGAATTCGTTCCGAAGAAAGACGAAAAACACGGAACGTTCTGGAATCGTGGAACGTCCGTCGTGTATATTTACACTAATGGCCTGCAAAGCCTGCCGACATCCACTTCGTGATCGCGTTGACCGCGATCTCCTTGCAGGTGTGCCGATTCGCCAGGTCGTCAGCTATACCGGTTTAAGCGTTGGCGGCGTGTGTAGGCATAAACAGCATGTTCGTGAAATGGTTGGGTTGGCGCTAAAAGACCGGGCGCCTGGTGAGGCGTTGGAACATGGTGGCGAATTATTAAAACGCGTTGAGAAGCTCGTACGCGAGTGCGAATCGATTATCGAGACCGCGAAGTCCAAATCAGATTTAAAAGCCACTACGAACGCCATCAGCGTGTGCGGCAGGCTATTGGAACTGTGTATGCGCGCGACTGGGGGTCTGGCTAGCGGTGGGGGCATGAGCGTGAGTTTCACGAATCACACGGTTGTGAACAATTTCGATGGCAGCGACCTCGATCTCGCGCTTGCGATCTCTGAAGGCACACGCGGTTTCGATGAAATCGAGATTCAACGATTGAAAGCCCTCGTTGAAAATAGGTCAGATAACGCGCTAACCTGCAACAGTCCTGCAACGTCACGATAAAGCCCTCACAAACATTGATGATTTGAGTGACTAGCGGTTTGCCTAACGGCTAATCACCCCCCCAGCACCGCTTGCCACCGCGATCATAATGGTCATGATGATCAAGACCACACGATCATGACCACCGAGATCATAGTGGTCAGGACCAGCCGCGAAAACTTATAAGACGAGGCGTGATCCCAGTGTGTGTACCCTCCTCGTATCCCCATGGAACAGATGGGTAGTCTTATCCACCAATTTTTCCCGGTGGAACGTGAAAATGACTGCCATGGGTTCGTTTTTGTCGAGATGATTCTTAGGTGAATCTGAACGCAGTCCTGACTCGGCGAAGTCTCGCGCGCTTCGCGCAAGCGATGGTGCCCTCGTACGAGTTGTCCCCGTGCCATCGTCTGATGATTTCGTACGTCGAGCGATTGATTGCTGGGGATATCACAAGGCTTGCACTGGTCCTGCCACCGCGGCATGGAAAGAGCGAAATCGCAAACGTGCTGGGGCCGGCGTTCGCACTTGGCAAGAATCCGCGCGAGAAAATTATCAGCGTGAGCTATGGCGCGGATTTAAGCGAAGGATTTGGTAGGCGAGTTCGAAACACTTTAGTGGATCCAGTTTTTCAGGGGATTTTTCCAAATTGTAAATTGAGTCCAGATAGCCAGGCAGTTTACAGATTTGAAACATCATTAGGCGGCGAGTATTCAGCGACAGGCAGAAACGGTCCCATCACTGGCCGTGGCTGTTCGCTGATGGTGCTTGACGATCTAGTCAAAGACTACCAGGAAGGCAACAGCGACGCGATCTATCGCAGCACGGTTGAATGGCTACAAAGTGTTTGCCTGACCAGGTTGCAGCCGCACGCGCGTGTCCTGGTGATTGGAACGAGATGGGGCCAGCGCGATGCACTCTCGTGGTTACTTTCGCAGCCGGGGTTTGTGGTCTTGCATTTGCCGGCAATCTCGACTGGCAAGCACGACCCTTTGCATCGTCTGGCAGGCACGGCGCTCTGGCCGAGCCAATATCCCACAGAAAAGCTCGAAGAGATCCGGCGTGACGTTGGCTCTCGAGTTTTTCAAACTTTGTATCAGGGCGATGTCGCGAGCGCGCAAGGAGTCGTTTTCAAAAGGTCATGGTTTCAATATTACAAGGAGCGTCCGGCGCGATTCGATAAGGTCATTCAATCGTGGGACTGCGCATTTAAAACCGGACGGCAAAATGATTATTCGGTATGCACCACCTGGGGCGTGACCAGCACTTCGTTTTGTCTCCTGAATATGTACCGCGACAAGGTGGAATTCCCGGAGTTGAAACGCCAGGTCGCATTACAGGCTGAGAACTGGAGGCCGTCTGAGATCCTGGTTGAAGATTCCGCGAGCGGTCAATCATTGGTTCAGGAACTTCGCACCTCGACGACGTATCCGGTCATTTCTATCCGTGCAGACCGCGACAAGGAAAGTCGTGCGCACTCTTGCACGGGATTTTTCGAATCCGGAAAAGTCCTGTTCCCAGAGGGTGCCTCGTGGCTTCCCGATGTTGAGGATGAGTTATGCGGTGCCCCGAATTTCTTGCACGACGACATCTTAGACTCTGTCACTCAGGCCCTTAACCGGCTACGCGGCGAATCGAGCGGCACGCTCGGCGTGATCGACTGGTTGAAAGGCATCGCGGCAGGCGTGATCTCAATCATCCCCAAGCGCGAGGTTAAGCCCGAGCCTGCGGTGATCGCGGTTTCAGGCGTCTGCACGTCCAGCAGCGAGACATGCGGGAATCCTCTACACATCGTGGTAGCGGGAAACCAAGTCCACTGTAACTCGTGCGGGGCGCAGTTCTGGCCGTTTGGCGGCAATCCTCGACCGGTCACGAGGTTCAACCGGAAAAACTTGCCGTGGGCTAGTTGAATTCCGATAATGTAGTTTGATTCCCGTCCCCACCCCCACGCCGATGGGACTGGCATGTGGTGCGGCATCCAAAATTGGGCCTTAGCGAGGTCAAAATGAAGCTCGTTTACAAGTTACTTTGGCCGGACCTGATAGCATTTCCGTGTCCGACGTGTGGTCAAGAAATTCCCCTGAAAGCGATGAGGACGGTTCAATTTCAATGCCAAAGCTGCGGTGCCGTGCTTAGGGTGTCCAATGCATTTGTCAGGGGGCTTACGCGGATACCAGTCACCATAGCTGTTGTAATACTCTTTCTCCTGCAAGTTCGCCCGTGGTGGCGCTTTGCAATGCTAACCCTCCTCCTCGCGTTGTTGCTCCGAGTGATAATCAGCTTTGTGATGATTCTCGTTCCTCCCGAAATCGAACCCACTGACGCCTCCTTGTCGTTAACCGCCGCCTTGAGGAAGCGTTGAAATCGCCTCCTTTACCTCGAAAATAGTTTAAGAATGTGACTATCATCGGTGCGTTTTTTTTGCCATGGTGTTTTTGGAGTTGGAGAAAACAAGATGGCAGACCTTCCCGACCTACCGCTCGCAGAAATGCCGGAAATAGTCTCCCGCGCACTGTACGGCACGACCGGACCCGTTGAGACGCCCGTGCCGGCAGATACACCAGAACCTTTTGGCTATTTCGCGAAAGTAAAACCGCCTCTGGATACCGCAGACGATGCCGACCTTGAATTTGAAAGACCGCCATTTCACAAATTGTTTGCGCCTGACGTTCCCATCGCAACCGCCGCAATCGCTGGCGGCGAATCGTTCCGACCAGAACCAAGAAGGTTTCTAGGCGACGATTTTGACGAAGAAGAAATGGAGATTCGCAATGCGCTACAACCCATTCGCCAATTATTCGTGGAAGGAGTTTTTAGACAAGCACTCGCACCGACCACTGCACCAGTCCCGATTGAGAAGCGACTCGTCGAACGAGAAAACTTCCCACCGACGCCGAAAGAAACTCCCACGCAAAAACTGATTTCGAAACTCCATCGAGACGCCGACGGCTTTTTGTGGCAGTCGATCTATGACGGCGATTCTCTGAAGTCTACGAAAATCGTTTATGATGAATCACAAATCGATATTTGATTTTGCAGCCGGACTTAAACCGGATGCAACGGGAGCCGCGAGAAGGCATCTCGCGCCCAATGGGAAGGGCTGGGCGTCAACTGCTGGAGGTCCAGCCCCGCTTCCGCAAAATCCTAAAAATGCTCCGAATCGACAACGACGCGGCGAAAAATTGGGAAAATAGTGCTGGGTCAACTCGCGGTGCGCGACTTCACCAAAAGCGCGACATCGAAGGAATGAGAACGCGCTTGCCGGAAAAGTGAAGTAGTGCTTTACTCCTCCCTTTATTAGGAGTTACGCGCTGTCCATATGTCGGTCCACACCAAATTAGCAGTCTCTACACAGGCGTCCCAATGAAGCCGCGGAAATTGTTACACTTGTTAAGTGATAAGTACTTTGCTGTTCATGCTGCTGCTTTCCGCTGGCCAGACACCGACTTCTTCTCCTGACGATCCACTATACGAATACGCTGAGCTGATCATGGCTGCGCTGGTGACTTCCTTCGGACTTTTGTGGTGGTGGAGCAGGAGCGCTAAGAGGGAGTTGTGGGAAGCCAAAGGACTGGAGTTGCTACCAAAGAGTCGCCCACAACAGAATCCCGAACCTACGACATTGAGATATTCGGAGCAAGAGTTCCAAGAAATCGTATCAAAGGTCCTCGACGAGCTGCCCGAGGAATTCGACGAAGAGTGGGAAAACGTTGCCGTCATTGTCAGCACCGAGTGGCCGACAGACGAGGACAAGAAGAGGATGGGGGTTCCGGAAGGTCATTTAGTATTCGGAACTTACTCTGGGATTCCCCGGACAAATGGACCACGGTCACAGGGTAGTTCCAGACATGTCATCGTGGTTTATCAGCCGACGCTGGAATTGCTCTGCGGTTCGGACAAAGACCGATTGGAGCACGAAATACGCCGAACGGTCCTCCATGAGTTGGCACATCATCTTGGAATGTCACATCAGAGGATGAAAGAAATTGGTCTGTGACATCCTTCAGAATCATAAGTCCTGATTAACGCGGTGGTCTCAATGGGTCGACGCAACACTCACCCGGAGTCCTATATGCAGGTATTTCAATGGCTAAACTCGTTCGCGAGCGTTGATTCAACAAAACACTGCCCTGTTTAGGTTAAATCGAGTACAGC
>Ga0210395_10004259_pt1 | contig 11002 bp, 8 predicted proteins | sample IncBWH4OmetaG_FD_150861 | JGI IMG/M metagenome (GOLD analysis project Ga0210395, IMG submission 150861) | Forest soil microbial communities from Barre Woods Harvard Forest LTER site, Petersham, Massachusetts, United States - Inc-BW-H-4-O ...
TTATCTCGGCTATCCCGGCGAGGCGCCCTACACCCGCGGCATTCACGCCACCGGATATCGCGGCAAGCTTTTCACCATGCGGCAATTTTCCGGTTTCGCGTCGCCGGAAGAAACCAACCAGCGCTATAAATATTTGCTCGAACACGGCGGCAGCGGGCTCTCGGTCGCCTTCGATCTGCCGACGCTCATGGGCTACGACTCGGACCATCCGGCCAGCGAAGGCGAAGTCGGCAAGTGCGGCGTGGCTATCGATTCGCTCGAAGACATGGAAATTCTTTTCGGCGGCATCGACCTCGAAAAGACCACGGTCTCGATGACCATCAATTCGCCCGCGTCGGTGTTGTGGGCGATGTATCTGGTCGTCGCCGAAAAGCAGGGCGCGGACTGGAAGAAAATTTCCGGCACAATTCAGAACGATATTCTCAAGGAATATATCGCGCAGAAGGAATACATCTATCCTCCCGCGCCGTCGATGCGCCTGGTGATCGATACCTTTGAGTTCGGCTCGAAATTCACTCCGCGGTTCAACACGATTTCGATCAGCGGATATCACATTCGCGAGGCCGGCTCCACGGCGCTGCAGGAACTAGCGTTCACGCTGTACGATGGCGTGGAATACGTGGAGTGGGCACGGCGGCGCGGGCTTGACGTGGACGAGTTTGGCCCGCGGCTGAGCTTCTTCTTCAACGCACACAACGATTTCTTCGAGGAAATCGCGAAATACCGCGCTGCGCGCAAAATCTGGTATCGCGTGATGAAAGACCGGTTCGGCGCGAAGAACGCGCGCACCTGGCTGATGCGTTTTCACACCCAGACCGCGGGAGTCTCTCTGCCGGCGCAGCAGCCGATGAACAACATCGCTCGTGTAGCCGTACAGGCACTGGCGGCGGTTCTGGGCGGAACGCAATCGCTGCACACTGATTCCTACGACGAAGCTCTGGCGCTGCCTACCGAAGAAGCGGCTCGCATCGCACTGCGCACGCAACAGATCATTGCCTACGAGTCGGGAGTGGCGCAGACTGTCGACCCGCTGGGCGGGTCATACTTCTTAGAAACCTTGACGCTACAAATGGAAAACGGCGCCTTCGATTATTTCGGCAAGCTTGATGCCATGGGGGGCATGGTGAAGGCTATTGAGCGCGGCTATCCGCAGAAAGAGATCGCCGAAGCGTCGTACCAGTATCAGCGAGCGGCCGAGGCTCGCGAGAAGGTGATCGTCGGCGTCAATGAATTCGTAATCGAAGAGGAATCGCCGCACATTCTCTACATCGACGAAAGCGTGGCGCGCCAGCAAACTACGAAGCTGCAGTCCTTACGCGCGCGCCGCTCCAATGACGAAGTAACCCGGACTATCGACGCGCTGAAGAAAGCGGCAGCACTGGAACCGAAAGCGGGGACTAACGGAAACGTCTCCCCGGCCAACACCATGCCATACATCGTAGACGCCGTCCGTGCCTACGCCACGGTGGGGGAAATCTGCGAAGCCTTGCGGCAAGTGTACGGCACATACACGGAAGTCAGCGTCACATAGCCCGCCTGGGCCTGAGGGTGGCAATCACGGCCGAGGCCGCGAAAACCGTAAAGGCTGCGAAGAAAGGCGCGCTCCCCCCCATCACACCAGTGCAATTGCAGCCTGCCGAGGAACGCTGTTCCAAGGCCTCGCTTACTGGCTGCCGGTTCTGCTTGATGTAGCTCAACCCCGGCGGTAACAGCTGACGGTGACCACGGTCAATTGAATCTTTTCGTTTACGTCGTCTACATTATAAAACATCGATTCGACGAGCTTTCCTGATTCGTTTCTTACGGCAACTATCTCGCCATCGTTGAGGAGCTTTTTTGAAACTTCCCCGGGTCCTGCTGGTTGATGACACACCGGAAATTCTCGCGCTATGCTTGGAACTTCTCAGGCCCAACTTCGAGATCGTCGGGGCGGTCACCGACGGCCACTCGGCGCTCGCCATTCTCACCACCACGATTCCCGATGTTGTGGTGTTGGACATCGCCATGCCAGGGCTCGACGGTCTTGAAATAGCGCGGCGGTTACGGAGCGCCGGGTTCCGGGCCGCGATCGTGTTCTTCAGCGTAGACATGGACTTTATGACGGCCGACATGCAATTCATGGCAGCGGCACTGGAGGCGGGCGGAAGCGGATTCGTGGCAAAAAGGCGACTCGCAGTAGACCTGTCCCGAGCTATTTGGGAAGCCGCGGCTGGGCGCGTGTTCGTGTCGGATTCGCAACTGCTGTAGGCAGAAAAGATGCTATTGCACGGGCGTGCCGTCCGGTTTCCGGAGATGGGTGCTCCCGGGCGTCCGCGTAATCTCCCTGCATCCGCAGGCCGCGGCATTGCCCGATTATCTGCCCAACATTTTCCGTCAGTTCCATACCACCAAGGGTGAGGGCGCGGGGTTGTCTTTGGCCGCCGCATCGTCGAAGACCACCACGGCAACATCGATGTCTCCAGCGAACTCGGAGCGGCAGAACGTTCGGGCTTGCGCTTCCTTTGAAAGCTCAGCCGTCCCGATCTCTGGGCCTTGGGCAGCTTCAACGGACTAGCCGACCACTTTTATTAGGCCAGTGGCTGGGTCAAATGTGTAAGATACGCTGTCCAGAGCGTTTTCCGAAACAAATTAGGTTATTGCACTTTTCCCTTTGACAGAGCCTGTTCGCGCTGCTACCGTTCTTGATCGGGGAGGCATCCGTGAGGCCAAGGCCCTTCACATTTTTGTTCTTCTTACTGGCCTTGATGGTCTCGGTCGTATTAGTCTCCACAATCCCGCAAACGGACCTCCCGGAGACTGCGTACGACGAATCTGACACCCCAGTCAATCAAGCGCCTCCCGTGGTTCTCGAGACTGCGATGGTGCATCCTCAGATCGCCGAGGTTGTTCTACCCAATGGCATTGGTAAAACGGCACGGCAAGTAGGCCGCCAATCAATGGAGCAGCATTGGATTCACCCCTTGTTTCGGCGTGACTTGCATTCCTTGCAAGTCCTCCTCTGCACGTTTCTGATCTGAGAATCCCTTTCGTGATTTGACAGTTCGCTCCGTTCCGACGGTCGTTCTTTTGCGTCTGCGTTGAGACGCGATGGCCGGGCAGGGCGGGTTCCGGGGGCTAAGGCCAAGTTTGCCCTGCGCCACGGTTTTGAACTCCAGTGGTGGCGCAGAGCACGGCATGGTGTCCGACTGCCTTTGGGTGAACGCACTCGGGGGAGGGCCGTCACTCAAGACAGTCGGACACTTCCGCTGTTCGTCGACAGCAAGTGCCGAACGGGGATAAAACTCGTGTCATTCTTGAAACACCCCATCCCCCGCACTGCTTCCTCAGATGACACGGCTGTCCGATCAATGCTTCGGTGTCAGATCGTCCAGCGCAAGGTTGAGTTCGAGGACGTTGACCCTCGCCTCGCCCAGAAGGCCCAGATCCCGCTGATAGGTATATTTCTGCACCAGATCGCGAATCGTGGTTTCGGGAAGGCCGCGCACGCGAGACACACGGGGAATCTGAAACTCGGCCGCAGCCGGGGAAATCTCAGGATCGAGGCCGGACGCAGAAGTCGTGAGGAGATCCACGGGGATAGGCTGCGAGGGATTCTCTTCGTGCAGACTCTTGGCGTCGGCTTGAACGCGATCGATGAGCTTCTGGTTGGTGGGAGCGAAGTTGGTGCCGCCAGAATTGCCGGCGTCGTATCCGTTGTTGCCAGCGGCAGATGGGCGGGGGTGGAAATACTTTGCGGATGTGAACGGCTCGGCAATAATGCGGGAGCCAACGGCTTCTCCATTGCGCGTAATCAGCTGGCCGTTGGCCTTATCTTTGAACAACACCTGCGCCAGCGCAGTGATCAGGAGTGGGTAAACCACGCCCAGCAAAATCGTGGTGGCGATGGTCATGAGGAATGCGGTGATGAGGTGCTTTTTCATGGGAATCCTCAGGCTAGCCCGGCTGCTGTGATGAGCACGTCAATCAGCTTGATGCCCACGAAGGGCGCGATCAATCCGCCGACTCCGTAGATAAGGAGGTTGCGGCGCAGCAGAGCTTCGGCGTTCATAGCGCGGTATTTGACGCCCCGCAGCGCCAGCGGAATCAACGCGATGATGATCAGCGCGTTGAAGATGACTGCCGACAGCACCGCCGACTGCGGCGTTTTCAGATGCATGATGTTCAGCGCGTTCAGCACCGGGAACGTGACCGCAAACATGGCGGGGATGATGGCAAAATATTTGGCCACGTCATTGGCGATCGAAAACGTTGTGAGTGCGCCCCGGGTCATCAGCAATTGCTTTCCGATTTCGACGACTTCGATGAGCTTGGTGGGATTGGAGTCGAGATCGACCATGTTGCCGGCTTCTTTGGCGGCCTGCGTGCCGGTATTCATCGCAACGCCCACGTCGGCTTGGGCCAGCGCAGGAGCGTCATTGGTGCCGTCACCGGTCATGGCAACGAGTTTGCCTCCAGCTTGCTCGCTTCGGATCAGCTTCAACTTATCTTCGGGGGTAGCCTGGGCGAGGAAGTCGTCGACGCCGGCTTCGCGGGCAATGGCCGCAGCGGTGAGTGGATTGTCGCCGGTGATCATCACGGTGCGAATGCCCATGGCGCGAAGTTGAGCGAAGCGGTCGCGGATTCCTCCTTTGACGACATCTTTCAGCTGAATCACGCCCATGGCGCGGCGGTTCTCCGAGACCACGAGCGGCGTGCCCCCGGACGAGGCGATTCGCTCGACAGCGGTGCGTACTTCCTGCGGCATCGCTGAGCCGTTCTGATCGAGATAGTGCGCGATGGATTCCGCAGCGCCCTTGCGGATCTGGCGACCATCCAGATTGACGCCGGACATGCGAGTCTGCGCGGTGAACGGGATGAATTCCGCTTCGTGGGCTGCGAAGTCGCGACCGCGGAGCTTGTATTTTTCTTTGGCCAGCACGACGATCGACCTGCCCTCGGGAGTTTCGTCGGCCAGCGAGGAAAGCTGTGCGGCGTCCGCCATTTCGGCTTCGGTAACTCCCGGCGCGGGCAAAAACTCGGTGGCCTGGCGGTTGCCGAAAGTGATCGTGCCGGTTTTGTCGAGCAGCAGCGTGTTCACGTCTCCGGCGGCTTCGACCGCGCGACCCGACATGGCAAGGACGTTGTGCTGCACCAGTCGGTCCATGCCAGCGATGCCGATCGCCGATAGCAGGCCGCCAATGGTGGTCGGAATCAGGCAGACCAGCAACGAGACCAGCACGAACACGGTTTGTGGCGATCCGGAATAGATGGCAAACGGCTGCAGCGTAACCACGGCCAGCAAGAAAATGATGGTTAGACCAGCCAGCAGAATGTTCAGGGCGATTTCGTTGGGAGTCTTCTGCCGCGACGCGCCCTCCACCAGCGCGATCATGCGGTCCAGGAAAGTCTCTCCGGGGTTGGACGTAATTTTTACTTTGATGAAATCGCTCAGGACGCGCGTGCCGCCCGTCACGGCCGAGCGATCACCGCCAGCCTCCCGAATCACAGGCGCAGACTCGCCGGTTATAGCTGATTCGTCGACCGAGGCCACGCCATCAACGATTTCTCCGTCGCCCGGAATGAGTTCTCCAGCGGTAACGGAAACCATGTCTCCGGCGCGCAGCTTGGCGCTCGGAATCTCTTCCATCTTCCCGTTGCAATCAATGCGCCTGGCAATGGTTTCCGAACGCGCTCGGCGTAGCGTTTCCGCCTGAGCCTTGCCGCGCCCTTCGGCCATGGCCTCAGCAAAGTTCGCGAATAAAACCGTGAACCACAGCCATAACGTGATCTGCAGATTGAAGCGAAACGACTCGTGCGGACGGAGAATCAAGAGAACGGTCGTGATCACGCTGCCGATTTCAACCACGAACATGACCGGATTTCCCATCATATTCCGAGGGCTCAGCTTGAGCAGAGAACTCCAAGCGGCGCTGCGAACAAGGTTTACGTCCCAAACCGATTTGCGATGACTTGCCATAGTTTCCTGAGAAGCGTCCTAAAAAGTCTTTCCCACGTGCATCAGAAGGTGCTCGAGAATTGGTCCCAGACTCAGCGCAGGAAAGAACGTGAGCGCGCCCAGAATCAGGATGACGCTGATCAGCAGCATGGTGAACAGCGGCGTTGTGACCGGAAATGTGCCGAGCGACGGCGGCACATATTTTTTCTGCGCCAGGTTGCCTGCGATGGCCAGCATGGGAATGATCATGAAAAACCGGCCCAGGAGGGTGGTCATGCCCGTGGCCGCGTCATACCAGGGCGTGTTGATCGGGCTGAGCCCTCCAAAGGCGGAGCCGTTGTTTCCGGCGGAGGAAACGAAAGCGTACAGAATTTCGCTAAGACCATGCGGTCCTGGATTGAAGATCGCTGCCGTCCCGAATCCTTTGACCACTGAGATTCCAGCCAATGAAAGAATTATCAGCGGGAAAACCAGCGAGACCAGCATCGCCATTTTGACGTCATAGGCTTCGATCTTCTTGCCCAGATATTCCGGCGTGCGGCCGACCATCAGGCCCGCAATGAACACGGCCAGTACGACGTAAATGAGAATGCCATACATGCCAGAGCCGACGCCGCCGAAGATGACTTCGCTGAGCATGATGTTGACAAGGGGAACCATGCCGCCTAGCGGCGTAAAGGAATCGTGCCAGCCGTTGACGGCGCCGCAACTGGCATCGGTGGTCACCGTGGCAAACAGAGCGGAATTGGCGATGCCGAAGCGAGTTTCTTTGCCCTCCATGTTGCCGCCCGGCTGCAAAGTTGTGGCATGTTGCGCGATGGTCGAGGGATACAACGGATTCCCCTGCGCCTCAGCCCAATACGCGATCGTTACGCCGGCGAGGAATAGGATAGCCATCGCAGACCAGACAGCCCATCCATGAGCGGGGGATCCGGTCATACGGCCGAGCGTGTAAGTCAGCCCGGCGCCGATGGCGAAAATGGAAAACAGTTGAAACAGATTGGTCAGAGGCGTCGGATTCTCAAATGGGTGTGAGCTATTCGCGTTAAAGAAACCGCCGCCGTTCGTGCCCCATTGCTTGATAACTTCCTGCGAAGCCACGGGGCCCTGCGCGATGGTCTGCGTCGTCTCTGTGTCCATGACCGGCTTCCCGCCAGCATCGACCACAGGCTTTCCGTCCGCACCGACTCGCTGCACTTGCTGCGGCTCGACCAGTTTCACGGTGTCGTAGGGCTTCAGATTCTGCACGACTCCCTGCGACACCAGGAACAACGCCCCCACGACGCTGAAGGGCAACAGCACCCACAGGCAGCAGCGGACGAAGTCGACCCAGAAATTTCCCAGAGTCTGCATCTGGCGGCGGGCAATGCCGCGAATGAAGGCGATGCCCAGCGCGATGCCGGTAGCCGCGGAGGCGAAGTTGTGAAAGGCGAGGCCGGCCATCTGAGTGAAATAGCTCATGGTGGTCTCGCCGGAATAGGCCTGCCAGTTGGTGTTGGTGGTGAATGACGCGGCGGTATTCCAGGCCAAGTGCGCTGGCGTAACTGCCGCGAGGTGCTGCGGATTGAAAGGCAGCATGCCCTGAATCCGCTGGATCAAATAAAGGACCAGCATCGAGACCGCGCTGAACACGAGCATCGTGGTTGCGTACTCCGTCCAGCACATCTCGTGTGATTCGTCGACGCCGGTCACACGGTAGATCAGGCGCTCGATGGGCCGGAGGACGGGATCGAGAAAGGTCTTCTCGCGGGCGAACACGCGCGCCATGAAAACGCCGAGGGGCTTGGTGATGGCGAAGATCAGCGCAAGGAAGACAACGATCTGCAGCCAACCATTGAGGGTCATCTCAGAATTTCTCCGGACGCAGCAAGGCGTAGAACAAATACACGGTCACAGCGGCGCTGATGATAAGCATGATGAGTGATTGCAGGTCCATGACTCCCCCAGACTTCAGAGTTTCTTCCTACTTCATGCGATCGCAGAAACGCACGTACGCGACCGACGCCGCGAAAAACGCGATCGTAACGGCAATCCACAGAACATCCTGCATAAGAAACTCCTAGGGCGTTTTTCTGAACCGTACCGCTGAATCAGAGAGCAATCCGCTCGTCCGTTCTGTACAGAGTGCTACGCCTCTCCGCCTCAATACTCATTTCTATGAGTTGCCCGCGCCGTCGGGACGGATTGAACTTTGCAAAGTGAACTTGTACGGCGCCAGCCGGCAATCGCATTGCTTCTTTGACAAAAGCTACCAGCGCCCGCAGTAGAAAGGCCACCGCTCCGATGCACAATATAGCCAGCGCAACTCTCATAGCCATAGCGTCACCGGCGCACGTATCGCTGAAAATTATTCTCCACGCAATTGTTCATCTCCGCGCGTAAGAGCGGGATCAAGAGTTCATAAAGAATTCGTAAGGACCGCTCGAGTCATTCCGCGAGACCAAGCGCCAAGCGCCGACGGAACAAGATTCAGCAGCCCCACTCCGCCTCGCCCGGCTTGGCGTAATACTTACGGACTGGGACAGGTCGCCCCGGTGTGTTGGCCAGTTCCAAGAGCGCCAGACGAGCCGCGGCTACCATCAATTTGCGCTCGCTTTGCGGAGTTCGATCCCACGAAGGCACGTCTTCCTTACCCTCGTGACCCTCGCAGTCGCGTCCTAAGGCTTCCCGATAGTGATGAAATACCTTTGCCAGTTGTTCGGCCGAGACATCCTGAATCGTTGACATTGAGCCCTCAAACTTTCTGTTCGGCGATGGACTGCTTCCGTGGTGTCCTCTCGCTCTTGAAAGATTTGATGACGAATGGCGTAAAGATTGAATAAAAGGTTCGTAGAATGTTCGTAAGAAGGCGAGCGGTATTCTGCGCCTGAGAGAGGATGAATGATTTATTCCCCGGGCTCGAAACGATATCCCACCCAGGGCTCGGTGACGATGTAACGAGGCGAAGCGGAATCCGGTTCCAGTTTCTTGCGCAACTGACCGACGAACACGCGGAGATATTCCACCTGCTCCGTGCTTTGCCCACCCCATATAGCTCCTAGCAAAGTGCGGTGGTTAACGACCTTGCCGGGGCGGCGCGCCAGAAAAACCAGCAGGTCGAATTCCTTGGGAGTAAGGCGGACTTCGTTGCGGCGGACTGTCACTTTGTGAGCGGCCGTGTCGATGCGGAAATCGCCGACCTCGATGACGGCATCCTCCGCCTCGTTTTCCGCAGGGACACGACGCAGATTGGCACGAACACGGGCCAGCAGTTCATTCATGCCGAAGGGCTTGGTAACGTAGTCGTCGGCTCCGGCGTCGAGCGCTTCCACCTTCTGCTGCTCCTTGTCGCGCACTGAGAGCACGAGGATCGGTACCTGTGAAACCGCGCGCACGGTGCGGCACAGCTGTACGCCGTCAATCGAGGGCATCGACAGGTCGGTGATGATCAGGCTGGGCGACCAGTCTTTCATAATTTCCAACGCCATTTCGCCGCTGTTGGCGATGCGGATGTCATAGCCTTGCGCGGAAAGACTGGTGCGAAGCACCCGGGTGATTTGCGGTTCGTCATCCACCACGAGAATGTGGGGGCGGTCGACCATCAACGGGCCTCCTGAGTCACGATGTGAACATCTACCGAGGGCGAATCTCGCAGGAAGCGTTGAATTGCCGAAAGATATAGGTAGCGCTGCCAGCCGGTACGGGCCGACCGGCCAAAAATTACCTGCGTGATGTGGTTCTCGCGCACCAGTTGAGCCACACCGTCGGCAACGCTTCGACCGGAGCAGCGCACCACATGCGCACCTAGATTCTCGGCAAAGCGAATGTTTTCCGCCAAGGTTTTCTGATTCTCCGGACGCGTGTCGCGGCCAACGTCAATGTAGAAGACATAGAACTCTCCGCCCATCGCCTGCGCCATTCGCGAACCGCGCGCGATTAAATACTGCGCAGCAGGGTTCGAACTCACGCACACACCGATCCGCTCTCGCACAGTGTGCGCCGGCTGCGTACCGTCCTTGTCGAGAAAGGCGTCGAGACTGCGATCCACAACTCCAGTGACCTGGCGGAGCGCCAACTCGCGCAGCGCGATGAGATTTCCCGGGCGAAAAAAATGGGAGAGCGCGCGCTGGGCACGGTCTACGGGATAAATATCGCCGCGCTCCATGCGCTTCTGCAGGGCTTGCGGCGTGAGATCGGCGAGCACGATTTCGTCGACGCGCTGCATCACCCAGTCCGGAACAGTTTCTCGAACCTGCACACCAGTGATTTGCTGAACTGTGGGGCCCAGGCTCTCCACGTGCTGCACATTCATGGTGGAGAGTACATCGATCTTCGCCTCGAGGATTTCCATGACATCTTCGTAGCGCTTGGCGTGCTTGCTGCCCTCGATGTTGGTGTGAGCCAGTTCATCGATCACAACGACCGCAGGCTTGCGGGCCAGAATCGCGTCGACATCCATCTCTTCAAACGTGGTGCCTTTGTACTCGAGTTGGCGAGGAGGGATGCGGTCCAGTTTGCCGGCCAGTTCCGCGGTCGCTTTCCGGCCGTGGCTCTCAACCACGCCCACCATAACATCTTCACCACGGCTGGCGCGGCGAATAGCCTCGCTCAACATGCTGTAGGTCTTGCCTACGCCAGGAGCATAACCGAGAAAAAGCTTGAAGATTCCTCGCGGCTTTTCCGGTGAAACTTCGTTGAGCCACTCCTCTGGCGTTTTGGTCATTGTTCGCTCATCAGATTTGCTCATCGCGTCTGCTTATCGGGCTTGGTCATTCGCTGCTATTGTCTTTCGCAGCGCTGGAATTGTCACGTCCATCGTACAATGCGGGTGTGAAAATCGGGGCAAGGACGCAAGCGCTACGTTACGTCTGTGTGGTTGCAACCATTTGTGCCATCACTGCGGTCGATTTTAAGCTGCACGTCAATCACACGACCGTGGCGCTGATGTTCTTGGTGACCGTGTTGCTGACCTCCGCTTACTGGGGCCTGCGCTACGCGGTGGTGATGGCTGTGGGAGCCACAGCCGCGTTCAATTTCTTCTTTCTGCCTCCGGTTGGAACGTTCACCATTGCCGATCCGCAGAACTGG
>Ga0210395_10004266_pt1 | contig 10995 bp, 14 predicted proteins | sample IncBWH4OmetaG_FD_150861 | JGI IMG/M metagenome (GOLD analysis project Ga0210395, IMG submission 150861) | Forest soil microbial communities from Barre Woods Harvard Forest LTER site, Petersham, Massachusetts, United States - Inc-BW-H-4-O ...
GGCTCGGCAGTTGCCGTCGAATGCGGACCGAGCGCGAGCGACAGCACTAATGCGCTGCACTGCGCACCATTCGGCCCACCTCCTCGCGCTGTTGGTTTGCCAGTGCGACTTCCGCAGGATCGTTGTCTCGCAAACCTTTGGAGAGGAGTTCGAACGCCTTGACTTGGCCATCGGCTACATCTTGAAGCAGATTGAGGCTCTGGCTGCTTGGCGAATTCGGCGGCAGATCGATTGCAGATAGTCGTTCGGCCGCCTCATGCCAAAACGGCAGAACGTCGCGATCCACACGGTTTGCGAGGTCGATTTGACTCTGTTTGCCAGCCTTTGTGACAGCGAGCGCCGCATTAAATTCGCTGTTCGCGAGATGCTCGCCGGCGTGGAACCAATGGAACGTGTGCCAGTACAGCCCTTCCCCGCTCAGTGAGGCGGCGGCACTTCTCGCATACCAGAACCCCCCGACTGACAGACCTGCAGCTACGAGTACACCGAACGCAAGCCGGCGCAAGTCATCGCGAGTGTATGCCCGGCTACCGCTAACTGGTCGTGCCGCGGCCAGCCCGATGAGAAAACCGGAGACGAAGCCGCCTATGTGTGCTGCGTAATCAATTCCCTTAAGTCGAAATGCTGCGTATAGGTTCCAGAGAATGAACAGCCCAGCGAATTGACCTATTGGACGCCAGATGTCGCTAGGAAAGGCATCCCCGGCGCGAACTCGGGCTGCGAGAAGTGCACCCAAGATGCCAAATATTGCGCCTGACGCCCCCGCGCTGTTCACGTCCGGGTGCCAGGAGACGCTCGTGAAGCTGGCGACAACTCCTGTAAGAAGGTAAATCGCCAGATAGTTCACGCTGCCAAACAGCCGTTCAACAAAGGGGCCTATAAAGGCCAACGCCAAGATATTGGCGACCAGGTGAACGATACCGAAGTGGATAAAGAGTGACGTGACCAGCCGCCACCAGTCTCCATCGGTCGTATAGGGGCCGAAATCTGAGCCCCATGCAATTTGCACGCCCCCGTTTGCCCCCCAAAAGCTCGCGCCAGCCAATAGTGTGGCGACAAATACAAGTATGTTGACGGCGACAAGTCCGACGGTAGCGGGAGTCCTCGGCACCTGTGATGCAAGTTTCTGTTGAAACTGGGAATCCGCGGTAATCTGAGACCGAAAGTTCTTACTTCTTTCCCTTGGTAGTAAGGCAACGAGTCGGTCTGCTGCGCCACTATCCAGAATCCTTAATGTAATGGCCCCGGCTTCGAAATCTCCTGCTTTGTAGGCGAAGCGCAGTAGGTCGCCTTGTGATTCAACATCAAATATGAACGGGTACGACAGTTGAACGTCCATCTTTGAGGAAGTGGTTGGCAGACCAGACTGGATAGCCGCACTATTGCCGGACAGCCTTATGGAAATTCCGTCGACCTTCAGCGTGCCGGTGCCGATGAATCCAAGGTCGTTATGCGTCGGCGTCGACAAATTGAACGGGTTCGCCCCTCGGCCGAAATCGACTTCGACGTCGATTGGCCGAGATGATCCGATTAGCGCTTGCATCTTAGCGGGCGATGGTTCAGCAAACCCTGGCCCCAACTGTCCCGAGGTGACGATGTAACCACGCTCACTTAGAAACGCTGCAAGTCGCGCACATTCAGCGGGGGCGTACCTCGGATCCATGCGCCCAAAACGATCCACTAATTCGGCTTCGGTGTGCGCAGTGAAGTCGATTTCATCTTCCATCGCTGAAAGTGTAACCAAATCATCGGCCCGCCGCATTTTGGCCAGGCGCCAGAAGTGGAGAAGTGGTTCGAAACAAACACACTGAGGCCGCGCAGAGCCGCAGCTGTCCGGTAACCAGTCGAGCGGCCAGGATCCTCGGCTTTATCGCACCTGAGTGCGCTCAGCTCTCAAAGCCCGTCGCACGTGCGAGGGGCGGCTGCGGCAGTCCAAGACACGCCATACTGTGCAAACGTCTGCGTCGACCTTGTAATAGATCGCATAGGGGAACCGTTTGGCAAGCGTGCGGTAAAATCCCCAGACCTGTACGTGGATACCTGCGTACAGCGTGAGCGAATCGATATCCGCAAAAAGTGAGTCGAGGAAGTAGTCGCCGAGCCCTTCGCCGTGTTGCGCGTAGAATGCCCTGCTCCGATCAAGGTCCCCAAATGCGGATTTGAGTATCCGCAACTGCATCGAGCTATCGGCGGAGGTCGCGCTTGGCAGTCGCCCAGTCCATCGACTCCTCTGCGCCCGCATCGAAGCGTTGTTGAGTCTCTTTCAGCTCCTGCTCATGCCAGGCGGGCGACTCGTAGCGGTCACCCTCGCGCGTAATCGCGTCCCACAGCTCTTCCAAAGCGCGGAGCTTCTCTTCCCAGGACATCAGATCAATAGCGGGCGTGCTCATCGTATGTAAAGCCTACTCGCCGCCGACCCCGCGGGCAAACGAGGTACTGACCGAATCGCGACCTGTGTGAGTCGAGGCGATATAGGAGACAAGCCTTTTTCGCCGCTCCCAAGCGTATGATTTTATTGGCCGGATTGATCTCGTCGGTCCAATCCATCATCGGAGCGACCGAGATCCTGCGATCGAGTTTTCCTCGGGAACAATCGGCAGAAACGCCTACGTTTATAGGCATTTTCGCATCTGGCGATTCTGCGGTATTTTTGCGTTTGCAAAGGGGTCATATAGGGGTCAAGAATGGCTTGACCCCTCCGAGTTTAGGACATGGCACAGATACGAGCACGCCGGCAGGTCGACGGTTCCACACACTACACCGCGATCATTCGCATCCGTAGAGGGCGGGCGTTGATCCAGCAGCAGTACCGTACTGTTGCGCAGCGTTCGGCTGCGGCAAGCTGGGCCAAGCACCGCGAAGTTCAGCTCGAAAACCAGGCCGTGCCAGGCCGCAGGCAGCACGAACCCGTTACCCTGGCAGCGCTCATCCGCTGGTACATCGAGACCTTCGAGACGATTTCCAAATGGCAGCGAAGCAAGCCGAGTCATCTCGAGTTCCTCGAGCGCCACGCGATCGGCAAGGTGAACGCCCTGAAACTCACCGCGGCGGTGTTGATTGGTCATGTGCGCCGTCGTCGCGCAAACGGCGCGGGCCCTGCGACGGTGATGAATGATCTGATCTGGATTGGCGTCGTGCTGCGGGCCGCAAACAACGTCAAGGAGCTTCCCGTGCGCCCTGAGGTGGCGCAGGAGGCACGCGACGCGTGCGCAACCCTGCCTCTCATCGGCAAGGCGCGCAAACGCGCGCGGCGTCCGACACCTCAGGAACTTACGCGCCTGCGCGAGTACTTCGCCGCGCGTGACAAACGCGCGGAAATTCCCATGCTGGCGATCATGGACTTCGCCATCGCCTCGGCGCGACGACAAGCGGAGATCACACAAGCGGCGGATCCGGCTCCTGGAAGCCGCCCCTCAGGTAAAACTCCGCTGAGATGCCGGTTCTGCACCCGAAGCGGCCAGTGGTCACTGTCAGCTATGCGGACTCAGAAATGGCCGGATATTCGACAAGTCATGAGGGTGTCGGGGGCGCTCTGAGGTTGCGGCGTAGTAACTGCTGCCGCTATTCGGGCAGTTTCATCTTCCGCAGGAACTCGCGATAGCGAGGATCATCCTTGATCAAATTTAAGTAAACAGAGCTCTTGACGCGGTACAAGGCGGGGTCCTTTTGCGTGTACGCCCGGCTCAACCACATAAATGCAGCGTCGCGCTCTCCCCGATAGGCGTGGGCGCAGGCAGTGAAGTACCCCGAATCAGGCTCCGATGTGAGCTCGGTCAGTCGCTTCACCGCGGCGTCCGACTCTGCCTTCCGGCCCAATGCATGGTAAATCGCAGCGCGACCGGCCCATCGTGCAATCTCGACTGGCTCCAAGTCGATTTGCACCAGCGCCGCCTGCTTTTCTCCTTTAATTAGCAGCGCTTCTGCCAGGTAGGAGTGGGCCAACGCGTAGTCCGGAGCGATATCGAGCGCCCTGTTTAATTCCGTTTCAGCCTCACTCCCATTTCCGGCCATAAGTTGTGCTGTACCGAGGAGGAAGTGGGTCGCCGGGAGAAACGGGTCGAGGGCAACCGAAGCGTTTAGATCGCCAAGGGCCGCATCCCAATTCCCGAGGGCAATCGGCGCAAGGCTGTGAAGCAGGAGGATTCGCGCGCTGCCCGGCGCAAGCGCTAGTGCGCGATCGAGTTCGGTCTCCCCTGCAGCCCAGTTCCAGTCATGTATGACATAGATGGATCCGAGTACGGCCATGGCAATTTCCGATTTCGGATCGAGCATGAGCGCGCGCTTGGCGTTGCGGCGCGCATCCTCAAATCCCCTGTCAGGCTGAACGAGTCCATAGCCTGCCTGGTTAAGATTGACCATTGCGAGCCACGCGGGTGCCAGTGCGGACTCCGCGTCGAGCTCCATGGCCTGTTGAAAGTAGCTCGCTGCCTGATCGTATCCCGCCTTGTCGTATCGGCCGAGGGCCTGCCGGCCCCGTAGATAGAGAGCGTAGGCGTCAACGTTCTTGAGGAGTGGGCGCGACGCAGGCTCGTCGACGTCCATTGACACCTGTAGGGCACGGACGAGTCCCCACGAGAGTTCATCCTGCATCTTAAGCACATCGACCAGTTTGTGATCATAGGAATCTGACCACAGGTGCGATCCATCGCTCGTGTTGATGAGCTGCGCCGTGACGCGCACGCGATCTCCGGACTTGCGAACACTGCCCTCGAGCACGTAGGCCACACCTAAGTCGGCACCTAGTACGCGTAAATCTTCGTTGTGCCCCTTGAACTGAAACGCCGACGTCCGGCTCATGACCCTGAGGCCGGGAATCCTCGCGAGCAGATCAGTGATCTCCTCCGCCATGCCGTCGGCGAAGTACTCCTGATCTTTCTTCTCGCTCATGTCCACGAACGGCAACACGGCAATCGAGCGTTGCGGCAGGGCGGCGGCATTAGGAGTCACGATGGGCGCCCCTGTGGAGGCGGACGGCAAGCTTGTTGCGCCTACTGCCGCCGCCGACGGAGGTACAGTTCGAAGCACATTGACATGGGGTTCTTCGTGCGCCGCCGGGGTGCGTACCAACGCAATGAGTAATCCGGCGCCGATGACGACCAGGAGTGCTACGATCGTCACCTCGGGCGTGCTGAAGCGGGTCATACCCCTGTGGCCGTGATACCAGGCCAGAGCCACAACCACGGGAAACCCCACGGCAAGCACCGCGATCGTGATGCGGCTCGCCACCTCCGGCCATGAGAACGCATGCGCGACGAGATCCTGCCCATGAGCCAACGCAAGCGCCGCACCGAGGTACGCCAAGCTCCACTGGAGAACCTTATGCTCTTTGATCCGGTCCCAGGCACTCCTTGTCGGCGGGGCCTTGGGGTGAACCGCACCGGCAGGCGGCGGTGCGTCGGGTTCTGCCGGTGCGGGGGCGGATGGTTCGGTCATCTCCATTCTCGGGCCCGAATACCGGATCTCTTATCCCTTGGAGTGCTGGACGGTGTCAAGGCAAGCAGGACAACCGGAGATTGACCTCCTGAATGTCGGCTGTGGGAAGGCCCAGTGAGCCGTCCGAATGGCCGCAATGGGCCGATAGTGCAGCGCAATGGCGGGTTACGGGCAGGATAAGCAGTCATTGGCTGGATTGCATTGGCGGCAATTCTGTTAGCAGGAAACGCCAAACCTCGCCGCCAGGACGGCCGCTTAACTCACCCAGAAGCAGACATTGAGAATCGCTTTCGGCCCGAAGCGGACTCCGACACTCTGATTTGGGTTGCCGGAGAGCAGACGGTCAGCGTGCTGCAAGATCACCGAGGAAGCTGTAGCTTCGTTTACAGTGAACCTTGGGGTCCACGATTCTTGGACCTGATGTTTGCGTGGCATAATCGGCCAGAATGATTTATCCGCGGCGAGCTCGGAGAAGTTGGTGAGGTGACTGTTCATGAAGAACCCATTCAGCGCCGCGCTCAGCGTTACGGCTTCGCTCATGTTCGGGTCTGCCTTTGCGCATCACTCATACTCCCAGTTCGATACTAAGCAGTCCGTCTCCCTGCAGGGTACCGTCAGAGAGTTGCAGTGGACAAATCCGCATTGCTTCATTCAGCTGCTCGTTCCCGACCAGGGAACGCTTGTCGAATGGAGCATCGAGATGAACTCTCCGATCATCATGTATCGCGCAGGCTGGCGGCCCGGAACGTACAAGAGCGGTGACAAGGTAAAGATTGTGATACATCCGACACGGGATGGTACGCATGGCGGCTCGCTCGTCTCTGCGGTTGGATCCGACGGTAAGACGTTGACTACCGTAAGGCCACGAACATGAAAGCACGCGTACTTCTCGGTCTGGCGTTCGTAGCGTCGATGCTGCTCGCATTCTCAGCGGGACATACTCAACAGAGCTCCGCCGAGCGCGTGCGTGCATTTGCCGCTCTTCCGAATTGGACAGGCCTGTGGGAAACAGAGACCTCTGCTGCGTTTAGCGTGGGCGACATATCCGGCGAGGCGGAGCTGGCCAAGCGCACGGCTCTTTGGGGTACACCACCCTACAATTCAGAATGGCTCAAGAAGAGTCAGGCCGGCCAAGGGCAGTTGGCGCATGCGGCGACATTCTGTTCGCCGCCGGGTTTTCCAGCCGTGATGGAGAATCCCACTTCGGCCGGAATGTTTCAGACGGTGGTGACCCCGGAAGAAACGATTCTATTGTTTCCTGACGGGGAGGTCCGGCACATTCATACAGATGGGCGCGATCATCCGAAAAAGTCGGATTTGTGGCCGACCGGGATGGGCGACTCGGTGGGGCGCTGGGAAGGCGCGACACTGGTTGTCGATACCGTCGCCCGCAAAGCGGGGCCGATCATACATTTCCCCGGAATCGCGGATCTGAGCGAACGAGCACGATTTACGGAGCGCATTACACGTCTCGACAAAGACACGTTGCAGGATCGGATGACAATCGATGATCCGCTTCGCTTTGAGCATCCATGGTCGATAGCGATCCGTTACAAGCGGGTCACCGATGTGGACCGGCTCATCGAAGTGGGTTGCTCCGAGAACGAACGCAATCCCGTTGTGGACGGGAAGTTCACAATCGCTCCGCCATCAAGAACCGGGTTTCCACAGCGATAGGGGTTGCGGCGGTCCTGACGTCTGCAGCGGCCTCGCCACATCACGCCTTCTCAGTTTTCGACATGACCAAAGAGGTGACCCTGTCGGGCACGGTCAAGGAGTTTCAGTGAAACAACCCCCATTCCTTCATTCAATTGCTCGTGCCCAAGGACGGCGCGACGCAGGAATGGAGCATTGAGATGGGTAGCCCGATGCAGCTGATGCGTATCGGCGGGAAACCCAGGTCATTGGGTGCCGATGACAAGATCACAGTCGTCATTCATCCGGCGCGCGACGCGGGCAACGGCGGCAGACCGCTGGGGAACTGAATTGGAAAGCGGTAAGCCATGAAACAGTTTCGCAGAGGATTGGTGGCGTCGCTGGTGCTGATAGCTTCGAGTCCAGTGCCCGCTCTGGCGGCTCTGCCAGACTGGTCCGGACTTTGGGAGAGTCCGGATCTGCGGCCAGCCGCTTCCGGGTCCTTCTCGACACCTGTTGCCGACATCATCAGGAACTTTGGTAGCCTGCCACCGTACACCCCGACAGAGAATGCGAACTTCCAGGCGCACGTCAAGGCATTTGAAGGTGAGTTCTATTCCGACCGAAATCCCCTAAAGCCGCTGTGTATCTTTGGGTTTCCGGTGAACATGCTTTTCCCCGTCTAGTACTTCGAGATTCTGGTCACGCCGCAAGAAACCGCGATAATCCATTCCGGAATAGAGATACGCCACATCTATACTTATGGACGCGCGCAACCGCCCCGGGACGAGTTGTGGCCGACGCACTGGGGCAGCTCGCTCGGCCATGATCGGCCAAGGGCTGGATGCTGCTACGGGAATATGCGGCGGGCACGAACCCTGTCGACTGAGGTATTTCGCCGACGCCCAGGTGAGTTCCCCATCCGCTTCTTGCCTTCCTTGGCATAGAAGTCACTCGAGACCGCAAATGTCCCTCCAGATGGGCGGCGGCCGCCTCCCGTCAGCAACTTGTGACTTGATTGACCTGCAGGAACGTCACGCGCCCTGCACGCAGCTTCACAGCAAGACCGTTTTGCAGATCAAAGCCGTCTGCTCCACATTTGCCCGATCCCCGCACTTTGCCGGAATAGCTGAACTGCTGCCATTCCCGGCCAGCACCGATGGCGGTGTGCAGCGTATTGGCTACTTCCGGCGCAGTGACGTTCAGCCAAAGACCGTTATCGATCCGGAGCGGAGTCAGCGCCCGAGGCAGCGCAGGGCAATCGGGGTTGGCAAGGTTCTCGCCCAGTAGTTGCGCCGTCACACCCATCACCCGCTGCTCGGGACCGCCCATTTCGCGGTGCGTGGAAATCCAGATCCGCTCCGGAAATGATGATGATAAGTTTGTGTAGCACAACCAAGAGATCCCTTCGCCTGCCTCTCCTTGATTGCTGACTGCACCGACTCCGACCGCGTTCCGTACTTCAAGCAGAGGAGTTTGTTCCAGAACTACATGAAAAGTCCCCATCCACAGCCCAGTGGACGGTTTTGCCTGAAGCGCGATGCGCGTCCCGGCCAGCTGTGGCGTTCCAGGGGGTGGCGTGGCAGCCGCAACAGTAAGAGACAGGATCGCATCGACCGCAATCACGGCTGTCGCCCGCGTGAACACCTTCATACGCCTCATCATAAATGAACCCTCCACCGCGCTAATCCGACGTACCGTATAGGCTGTTCCACGATTCTGTAGAAGCCGAGGGGGAAAAATGGCAGATCGTGGCAGCCTGGCAGCGCCGATTGAGTTGGGTCGTCGGGCGCTTTGAAACCGTGCCCGCCTCGCACGCCGGATTGCCGCTGTCAATGTGCGGTCACCGTCCGGTTACCAAGAATGTATATCGCCTTCTAGATTGCCCGAATCGAACGGAAGTCACCTAATTCACGGCCCTTGCTGCTTGCTGGCCAAATAGCATAAGATATACATATGGGATGTATATCTTCTGGTGACTTATGCGCGTAGCAAAGTGGGGAAACAGCCTGGCCGTCCGGCTTCCCGACTCGGTCGTGAAGGCGCTGAAGCTGAAGACCGGCGACGAGATCGAAATCGTGGCAACCGGGGCAAGGCGATTTGAGGTCGGGCGCGATCACAGCCGGGAACAGGCGCTGGAGCGGCTTCGCAAACTGAAGAAACCGCTCCCCAAGGGCTTCCGTTTCGACCGGGACGAGGCCAATGTCCGGTGATCGGTTCTTCGACACCAACATTCTGATCTACGCCTTCGCAGCTGGCGACCGACGCAGCGCCAGGACGGAAGTGCTGATTGCTGAAGGGGGTGTGATCGGGGTGCAGGTGCTGAATGAATTCACCAGTGTCGTTCGCCGCAAGCTGGGTTGGGATTGGACTCAGATCGATGCAGCGCTCGCCGTTATCTCCGAGCTCATGGGCCCAGCGCGGCCCCTCACTGCTGACATTCATACCCACGCGGTGAAGCTCGCTCGCGACAGCACGCTCTCGTTCTACGATGCGCTGGTCGTCGCGGCTGCTGCCGATGCCGGTTGCCGCGTGCTGCTCACCGAGGACCTGCAGCACGGCCGGAAGTTCGGCGCCGTGACGGTGGAGAATCCGTTTCTGGAGGTGACGTAGAGGTGACAAGCGCACCTGGGCCGGCGTAAGAGCTTGATCGGCGAAGAAGTTTCCAGATCGTCGGTCCAATCCATCATCGGAGCGACCGAGATCCTGCGATCGAGTTTTCCTCGGGAACAATCGGCAGAAACGCCTACGTTTATAGGCATTTTCGCATCTGGCGTTTCTGCGGTATTTTTAGGCATTCCGGGTAGTTTCGCGTTTGCAAAGGGGTCATATAGAGGTCAAGAATAGCTTGACCGCTCCGAGTTTAGGACATGGCACAGATACGAGCACGGCGACAGGCCGAGCGTTCCACGCGGTACACGGCGATCATTCGCATCCGTACAGGCCGAGCGTTGATCCAGCAGGAGTACCGGACTTTTGCGCAGCGTTCGGCTGCGGCAAGTTGCGCCACGATTGCAAGATTGAACAACGCCAGCTCGCGTCTTCGCTCGCCGAGTTCAAGGCGGATTCGGATGGACCAAATGTCTTTGAGCTTGAACGGGGCTTTTTGCCCGACGACTTTACCCTTATTCCACGGTTCGCGGCGTGCGGCTCTGATGAACGGTGACCACACAGTAGGCTCCTTGGCATTTTGAAGGAGCCGAAAGCGTGGAGGTCACAGGAGATGGCGGCCTATCGCCTGCTCGACACTGTCAGCGGCGGAAGATAGCGACCGGCCCACAGGACGGCCGCAGTTGCACCCGAAGCAGTCCGTTGTGAACGGCTGCTAACGGGCGGCTGATTTCGGGGATGGCACGACGAGGTCACAGCTGTGGCGCAATGGTCTGAGCCGCTTCCGCCGACGTCACGACGGGAAAAATCTCGAAGTCGACGATGTCGCTCCAATTGGCGATCCACTGATTGAGTAAAGTCTGGTCAGGCGCTTCCATTAGTTGGAAGCAACGCTCGAATTTCTCATCCACCCAACTCGAAAGGTACTGAAGCCCTTCCGGCGCCATTCGACCGCGGTCGCGGAATCGACGATACACAGGCAGCGGGTCTCCATTCCGGAAGTGCTCAACGACCATGTATTTCATTGCGAATTCCCAATCTGTACGCCGCTACTTTCGGGCAGGTCGATCAAACCTAAGATCGCGTGTCCATGGAATTGTTACCAATTCATCAGATCCAGGGCAATGGCGCAATTTGCACCCTAAGCGGTCGATGGTAATGGCCGGTATCGGGACCAACTCTCGGTCCTGTGGCGAACCAAGCGCCTTTGCTAATTTGAAGATCGTCCCTCCTTACTCTGCCCTACGCTGCTCCCGGCGAACCTGCTCGACGACGCGCTTTACGGCATCGGCGACCACTGCCGGTTGCGAGATCATT
>Ga0210395_10004267_pt1 | contig 10994 bp, 8 predicted proteins | sample IncBWH4OmetaG_FD_150861 | JGI IMG/M metagenome (GOLD analysis project Ga0210395, IMG submission 150861) | Forest soil microbial communities from Barre Woods Harvard Forest LTER site, Petersham, Massachusetts, United States - Inc-BW-H-4-O ...
ATAGCGGAGGCGCAGGATGTTTCTGCGCCAGCGCCGCAGCCCGGAACAATCATCGGCACGGTGATGGACACGAACGGGGGCACGATTCCTAACGCTACAGTGGTCCTTCAAGGCATTGCGCCGAACGATCGTCATACGGCTCAGACAAACGACGACGGCTTCTTTCAGATTACCGGTGTGACGCCAGGGACTTCGTATCGGCTCAGCGTGAGCGCCAAGGGCTTTGGAGACTGGAGCTTGCCCAGCGTCACGCTTACGCCTGGCCAGTACCTGGACGTGACCGGCATTACGCTCGCGGTGACAGATACGGTTACTGTGCGGGCTGTCGTCTCAACCGATGAGATCGCGACGCAACAGGTAGAATTAGAGACAAAGCAGCGGGCCTTCGGCGTTCTGCCCATGTTCTATGCGGTCTACGATCCCCACCCCGTGCCGCTGAGCTCGAAACTGAAGTTCAAGCTTGCCTTCCGTACGTCAATTGATCCATTTTCCTTCGGCGCAGACGCTTTCCTCGCGGGAGTCAAGCAGGCGAACGACAGCCCGCGGTATGGACAGGGTGTCGAAGGTTATGCGCAGCGTTTCGGCTCAAATTATGCGAATGGCTTTACAGACATCATGATCGGCGGGGCTGTGTTGCCCACGGTGTTGCATCAGGACCCTAGGTACTTCTACCAAGGTACCGGCTCGAAGAAATCGCGCGTGCTGCATGCGCTGTCGGGCCCGTTTATTGCCAAGGGTGACAACGGGCACTGGCAGCCGAACTACTCCAGCATGGGCGGATACCTGTCTTCGGGCGCGATTGCGAACACCTACTATCCGGACAAGGATCGAGGGACGGCGACGGTGTTCGGCGTTGCCCTTGTCGAAGCCGGGGGGACTATGGTTGCCGATGTGATCCAGGAGTTCCTGCCGCGCAAAGGGCGATGAGCACCTTCGCGGCACAGCCTACAGGCAATACCTGGAGGATTCATGCTTCGCAGATTAGTGGATACACGGAGGGAATACTCGCTTGCCCTGGCTCGTTTCGTTGCTCTTGTTCCTCCGGCATTGGAGTTCTGCTCGACCGTTTCGCGCCTCGGCACATCATCCTGCCGTCGATTCTGATCTTCGCGCTGGCGCTTGCTCGCTCAGCAAGCTGGGACCACATATTGGCCACTTTTGGGCAGGTTATGCGTAGGCTATCTGATCGACCGCTTTACACCGCAACGCATTCAGAGTGAATGACGGAGTCTACTTTAGCGTCTTGATCTGGTGAGTTCGATTACATCTGAAAATCTGCGAGTAAATAAGGAATAAGCGCATTGGAAACAGATTACCAATAGAGGCTGTTTGACACTCTGGAGGAGTTGTGAGAATATTCGCTCGCTACGGATTGCCTCCTTTAGGTGATATCCAACGGAGTTTGTAGGCGTGACATTTCTCGCCGTTCTTGGGTTCCGAAGTTTGCACTCAAATCAGGAACTCATAATTCAGAGTTTTGACTCTGTATCAGAGAAGTACGTGGGGCCCTTCTCTATAAGAGTGTTGCTCAGTGCGTTAGTGGGCGCTGCAATTACCAAAACCAAATACGTTGCCGACGATCTTTTTCGCATGCGCGGAGAATCAAAATGACTGAGGCACATGTTCCGGTTGATTTTCTCCATTGGACGTTAGCAACCCTTTCCATTCTTGCGCTACTCATTTTCCTTGTGCCATTGCGCTGGCGGGCGCCGGAAGCAGGGCCAATGGCGATGTTCACGGGCGGTGTCGTCGCTCTCGTTGCATTCCGAACTCCCCTGACCACTCTAGCGGTCGCGAGTGCGAAAGGCGTGTGGGACGCCATCTTTATTCTTTATGTGATGTGGCCAGCGCTGTTGCTCTATCAGATCACCAAACAGGCGGGCGGATACGACGCCCTTCGACAAGGTATTGCGCGCTTTAGCCGTAATGAGTTGTTCATTATTTTGGCCCTTGGTTGGGTGTTTTCCTCGTTCCTCCAGGGCATAGCGGGTTTCGGCGCACCGATTGCCGTGGTCGCTCCACTGCTTCTTGCTATGGGCGTAAGGCCGGTCTATGCCGCGTCGATGTCGATCATTGCGCATGCGTGGGCGAGGTTCTTCGGTACGCTCGGCGTCGGTTGGCTGGCGACGCTGCAGGTTGCCGACGTGCACGATGTTACAAGGACTGCCTATGAAGCATCGCTTTTGCTGTTGATCTCGACATACTTAGGCGGTCTCCTTATCGTGTGGCTCTATGGCCGTTGGGCGGCCGTACGGCATGCCTGGCCGCTCGTCCTCATTCTTGGCACCATCCTGGGTTTTGGACAACTAGTGTTTGCGTTTTTTAGCCCTGAACTCTCGACATTCTTAGCTGCCACCGTCGCACTGATCGCCCTCTATCCGTTATCGCGTTGGCGCCGTTATGGCGAACCGATAAAAGATATCCCTGACAGACCTGCCATGATGGAAAAACGTGCCGACTAGAAACAGGAAGAAGCACCTGTCATGAGTCTGTCGATGTCGTTTCTGCCCTACATCGTGCTGCCGGTTGTGACCCTTGGAATTTTGCTGATTCCGTCACTCAACGCGGCGTTGCGACAGTTCCGAGTTGGTCTGCCATTTCCTGAAGTGAACACTGGGTTCGGTGTCCATAATGCCGCAGTCGAGCGTTATGCGCCTTTCGCACCGTTAACCCATCCAGGAACGATGTTGTTGATCACGGCCATCGTCGTTTGGGTTGTGTTTAATGCAAAGGGCTACTACCGGGCCTGGAGAGCTCGGCACGGCACAGAAAGTCTTGCGCGAAGTTTAATCACTGATGCGGTGCCGGCCTCGGTGCCAGTCATTGCCTTTCTGGTATTGAGCCGGATCCTGGACCACAGCGGCCAGACATTAGTTCTCGCCGACGGCATTGCCGTAGTGTCTCCACCATTGGTCTATGCCAGCATTGCCAGCGTTATTGGTGCACTCGGCGCATTCATGACGTCGAGCAGTACGGCATCCAACGTGCTTTTCGGTGGATTGCAGAGCGACGTGGCACATCTGCATAATTTACCCGTGGAATCCATTATTGCTGCGCAGGCTGCGGGCAGCGCATACGGTAACGCCATTGGTCCCGCCAATGTCGTGCTGGGGACGAGCATCACTGGCATCAAGGGTCAGGAAGGGGCAGTACTGCGACAGGCGATGCCCTGGACCATCCTGGTTGCAGTGCTGACTGGATTGGCAACCGTTGCACTTGTTCTTCTCAATTGAGGTAGGGCGATGGACAAACTAACCGCAGAGACAATCGCGCTCGTATTGCTATTCGCTGCCTTTCCGCTGACCAGCATTGGCTCAATGGGGCATAACACATTTGCGTTGTGGCTGGGACTGTTGTGCGTTGTCCTGGGAGGAGCATTGCCCATCGTGACACGTTTCATGGATCACTCCAAAGATAAGGTCAGAGATGCCGGAGTGGAGTTCGACGACCGCGCATCTTGATCCGACAATGTCACGCCATCTTCTTGGGATTCGGCAAACCATGGGAAGTGCTTCAGGTTGTTATTACAGAAGGCATGTAAGGAGATTCCGTTATGAGTCATCCTAATGGCCCTCGCACTGGTCGCCCGTCTACCCGTGCGCCACGCGGTGTGGTATCGACACCGCACTACCTCGCTAGTCAGGCGGGAGTGAATATACTCCAGCGCGGCGGCACTGCAGTGGATGCTGCCATTGCAGCAAATGCGGTGTTATGTGTGGCCTATCCGCACATGGCCGGATTGGGCGGCGACGGCTTCTGGTTGATCGCTGATGAAAAGACCAATCGCGTCCATGGGCTGAACGCCAGTGGTCATGCGGCTCAGCTTGCAACGTTGGACTACTATCGTTCCAAAGCTGCGGATAATGAAATTCCATCGCGTGGGCCGCTGGCCATTCTGACCGTGCCGGGCGCTGTCGACGGGTGGCGTGCGGCACACGAGCGCTTTGGGGGCCTGCCCTGGAGTGAATTATTTGAAGCAGCGATTACTTATGCCCGCGACGGTGTACCGGTTAGCCGCTCTCTGCTTGATTGGATCGTGCAGGATGTGCCGATTCTGACACAGCACCCGGAGACGGCTGCCGTTTTCCTGCCTGGGGGTCAAGTCCCGCGCGAGGGGGCGCGGCTCGTCCAAACAAACCTTGCGGAGTCGTTGCAGCATATCGCCGAGCAAGGCGCGCGCGCAGGATTTTACGAGGGACAAATCGCTAAGCAAATTTCGGAGGGCATTCAATCGTTAGGCTCGCCGCTGCGGGCAAGCGATTTTGCCGGCTTCCACGCGGAGTGGGTTGACCCCATCACCACAACGTATCGAGGCTACGATGTGCATGAGTTGCCGCCAAACACTCAAGGGTTCACACCGCTCCAGATCTTGAATCTTATCGAAGGCTATGACGTGGTTGCCTGGGGCGACGGCACCGCAGACTACTACCACCATATGGCGGAGGCAGTGAAGATCGCTTTTGCCGATCGGGAAGAATGGCTGACAGATCCACGTTTCGTGGAGATTCCGGTGCAGCGGTTGATCTCGAAGGAATACTGCAATGAGCGCCGCAGGTTGATCGATCCGGAACGGGCACTGGATATTTCCCAGGTGCCTGCCGGTATTGCCTATGCGCATCCACATGAACGTCGCGTCCCTGAAGGCGATACCTGCTACTTCTGCGCAGCAGACAAGAACGGAATGGTCGTGTCGCTGATTCAATCGATTTTTCACGACTTCGGAAGCGCTGTTATCGGCGGCAACACAGGCATTATCATGCAAAATCGGGGCGCGTTCTTTTCACTGGATGAGCTTCATCCGAATCATCTGAAGCCCGGAAAGCGCACATTTCATACCTTGATCCCCGGTTTGATGACGCGCAAAGGAAAGCCCTATCTTGCTTTCGGTTCGATGGGTGGCGAAGGACAACCGCAGACGCAGGCAGCGCTCACGACCCGGATCATCGATTTTGGCTATAACGTTCAACAGGCCATTGAAGCGCCTCGCTGGTTGATGGGTCGCACTTGGGGAACAAAATCGCGCAATATGTCGCTCGAAGGCCGCATCCCTGATGAGGTAGTGCGCGAACTAAAACGGCGTGGCCAGCCCGTGCAAATGGTCACCGACTGGAATGACAACATGGGGCATGCGCATGCCATCCGCGTCGATCGAGAACAAGGCTTCTATGAAGGAGGGGCTGATCCGCGCGGCGACGGCGCCGCCCTGGGATACTGACCTGCCGTCTTGACAGCGATGTTGTGGAGCAACCCCAGGACTGGTGATTCGCCCGGGAGATACAAAGATGAGTCAACTTATGATCACATCGCTGGTTGTTGTCACGATGATGGTCTTGTTCATCTGGAATAAGTTGCCGGCGGCAATCGTAGCGGTGTTCTCGTCACTTGTCCTGTATTTCACCGGCGTCCTTAACGCGCATGACACTTTGGCGGGATTCGGTGACTCATTGGTTGTATTCATTGCTGCTCTTCTGGTCATCGGTACCGGACTGGAGGCGACGGGCGTAGGGACTTGGGCCGGTCAACTCCTCATTCGTTATGCCGGCACAAATAAAACGCGGTTGCTCTTATCATTATTGCTCTTATCCGCGTTGTTCACCGCACTGATTGGCATGAATGGTGCAGTTGTAACGATGGTCCCGATCGCGGTCGTCATCGCAGCACGTGCGGATATTGCGCCATCACAGTTAATGATGCCGGTGTCGATAGCGTGCCTCACCGGAGCGAAGCTCACGCTGCTGGGCAGTCCCGTGAATGTCATCGCGTCAAATGCTGGCGAAATGGCTGGCGTGGGCCCTATCCGGTTCTTCGAGTGGTCTATTGTGGGCGTTCCCCTCTTCGCCGGAGCGATGGTCATCATTCTGATTTTCGGGCCTCACCTGCTGCCGAAGCGTCGGAGCGGATCTCTCCCGGTTGACCTTAGTGGACATGCGCATACGCTGGTCGAACAATACCGAATCAAAGACGGCCTGCATCATCTGCGGGTACGTGCCAGTTCACCTTATGTTGGTATATCTAGAACTGACATCGATCTGACACCCTACCATGGGGTTAGCATCGTCAGTGTGGCGGATGCAGATCGGGGAGAACCTACTCAGAAACCAGTGGTCGAGGGAGATCTTCTGTTGGTGCGTGGCGATGCTCAAGCGGTGGGAAAATTGGCGGGCGATATGCATCTGGCCATCCGCGAACCGAATGCAGAGACCGGTAGCGTCGCGGATACGCTTTTCAATCGTTCGTCCGGTCTAGCCGAAATCGTGATCCCGCCTCGCTCGGCCCTGATAGGCCAGACAGTATTCCCGGGAATGGCCACACACGACGGTGACCTAATCATTCTCGCTGTTCAGCGCGGCGGCTATGACGTGGCGTCAAATATCACGCAACTACTCGTTGGCGACCACCTTTTATTGCAGGGAACGTGGGAGGCATTGGATAAGCACCTCTCCAATCCGCAGGTGCTAGTGGTCGACTCTCCGGAAGTGGTCCGACGCCAGGCCGTCGCCTTGAGCCGCGGCGCCTATGAAGCCATCGGTATCTTGACTGTGCTGATCGTCCTGCTCACGACAAACGCAATACCCCCAGCGATCGCGGCAGTACTCTGTGCAGGCGCCATGGTTGTGATGCGGGTTATCACGCTGCCTCAACTCTACCGCGGCGTTGATTGGAACACCTGCATCCTCATCGGAGGTTTGATCCCATTAGCTACTGCCATGACCAACACAGGCCTGGCAGGATTGATCGGAGACCATGTCATTCAACTGGTCGGCGCCGGCGGCCCGCGAGCAGTGTCGGCTGGACTCTTCCTGGTAAGCACAGCGCTCACACAAGTTATTTCCAACACTTCCGCCGCACTGGTCATGATCCCAATTGCTATCGCTACGGCCAGTGAACTTTCCGTCTCGCCACTACCCTTACTGATTGCCGTGGCATTGGGGTCCGGTGCTGCTCACCTTACACCTATGAGTACGCCAGTGAACTTGGTGACATATGGGCCAGGCGCATACGAGTTTAGCGACTATTGGAAACTTGGCATGATGGTCCTGGTGTGGTCACTCTTGGTCTCTGTATTCATCGCACCCCTCTATTGGAGGTTCTGAGAGCTCGTTTTGAAAAATTCACGAGGCGTACGATCCGCAACGCGCATGTACGTATGTGCGCGTCGCAATTCCGCCCGCCTCGCATGGACTCCACTCCCTTACGGCTGGTATCTCCACACATCGTTGAGATATCCCTGGGCTCCGGTCGAGTCGTTCCCCTGCCCGCCGAAGAGCCAGAGGTTGCCCGATGCATCGACCCAGCCCCCCGCGCCGAACCGCCCTCCCGGGCTGTTCGTGGGAGCTGCAGTGCCCAGTGTGCCGTAGATTCCAGGTTGACCAGTTTGAGTGCCAAAGGTAGGGCTGGGAGGAACTGTGTTGCTGCCGCCCATCCACGTCCATTCGCCCGTATCCCCGGCCACGTTCGGAGTGTACTTCCACAGGTCGTTGAGATAGCCCTCGGCTCCAGTCCAGTCGTAGCCCTGCCCACCGAAGAGCCATAGGTTGCCCGACGCATCGACCCAGCTCACGGGGCTGAATCGTGCTCCGGGAACGTTTGTGGCGGCTGTCGTTCCCAATATGCCGTAGACTCCGGGTTGGCCGCCGTTACTGCCGATTGTGTTGCTGCCGCCCATCCACGTCCAATTTCCCGCGTTCCCGTTCGCGCCCGGCGTGTACTTCCACAAGTCGTTGAGATATCCATTCGTTCCAGCCGAATCCGCGCCGAGGCCGCCGAAGAGCCAGAAATTGCCCGACGCATCGACCCAGCTCACAGCGGAAGATCGTCCTCCGGGAATATTCGTGGAGGCTGCGACTCCCAACGTGCCGTAAACTCCCGGTTTGCCGCCTTCACCGCCGGGGTAGGGGCTGGGAGGGGCTGTCGAGCTGCCGCCCATCCATGTCCAATTTCCCGCATTCCCGTTCGTGCCCGGCATATACTTCCACAGGTCGTTCAGATATCCATTCGTTCCGGTCGAATCATAGCCATTCCCCCCGAAGAGCCAGAAATTCCCTGACGCATCGGTCCACGTTACTGCGCCGTATCGCCCTCCCGGAATGTTCGTGGAGGCTGCCGTGCCCAATGTGCCGTAGACTCCGGGTTGACCGCCGTAATTAGGAGCCGTGCTGCTGCCGCCCATCCACGTCCACTCGCCGTTGGCACCCAGTGTGGGGTCAAACTTCCACAGATCGCTGAGAAATCCATACTCGCCGACCGAGTCGATGCCGATCCCGCCGAAGAGCCATAGCTTGCCCGACACATCCTTCCAGCTCGTGGTTTGCTCCCGCCCCCCGGGAACGTTCGTGGGCGAAGCCGTTTCCAGTGTGCCGTAAACTCCTGGTTCGCCGTTCGGAATCCCATAGCCTAAGCCTGGAGGGGATATGGTGCTGCCGCTCATCCATGTCCACTCGCCACCGGTACCCAGTGTGGGGTCAAACTTCCACAGGTCGTTGAGCTGGCCACCCGTTCCAGCCGAATCGTGGCCGTACCCGCCGAAGAGCCAGACATTGCCCGAAGCATCGCTCCAGGTAGTGGATTGCTCGCGTCCTCCGGGAACGGTGGTCGGGCCTGGAGTGCCGAGCGTGCCGTAGACTCCGGCTTGGCCGTCGTTCAAGCCGACGGCGCTGCTGCCCCCCATCCACGTCCACTCCCCGACGCAGACAACACTCACATTGTTGACATTGGCGGTGGCAGTGCCACTGCCGTTGGTCACCGTGCAGCCCTCCCCGGTCGGCTGGGTGAGCACCGTGATGCTGTATGCTCCGCCGCTGACAACCGGAGTGGCGAAGGTGAAGTTGGTGGCGTTTGCGCTCACCGTCAAATTGTCCCCACCATTATCCTGCAAGACCAGTCCCGTGCCCGCGAGTCCGGTTACCGTGCCGCTAATGGTGTACAGCTGAGTGCAGGTGACATTCGCATTGATGACATTGGCGGTGGCAGTACCGCTGTCGTTGGCCACTGTGCAGTTCTCGCCTGCGGGTTGCGTAAGCACCGTGACCTTGTATGCGCCCCCGCTGACGACCGGAGTGGGGAAGGTGAAGCTGGTGGCGTTTGCGCTCACCGTCAGGTCGTCGCCGCCATTATCCTCCAGGACCAGTCCCGTGCCGATGAACCCGGTGATCGTGCCGCCAATGGTGTATTGCGGAGTGCAGGCAACACTCACATTGGTGACGTTGGCGGTGGCCATGCCGTTGCCGTTGGTCACCGTACAGCTCTCGCCGGCGGGTTGCGTAAGCACCGTCACACTGTATGCGCCGTTGCTGAGAACCGGAGCATTGAAGGTAAAGCTCGTGGCGCTTGCGCTCACCGTCACATTGTTGCCGCCATCATCCTGTAAGACCAGCCCTGTACCAGTGAGCCCCGTAACCGTGCCGCCGATGGTGTAGGTGGTGGCCGCGGGCGGCGGCGGAGTCGGTTTGCTCCCGCCGCCGCAACCGATCATTGGTATCAATGCAATGGCCAATAGGGTGGAGATACCGACCTTTATCCCGCTTCTCATCTCGCTTAGACCTTTCACAAATGAAATAGATTTCCGACGGTTGCAAGAGGGCAGTCGGCGTTCCGTCATTGTCTTGTTCAACGCAAGATCAATCTGAAGGATCCCCAGACAGGGCCCCGAGAACGGGACCCCGCCGAAGCTGCCCACCACACAGCATTTGCTTTCCTACTGCACAGTCACCTGAATCTGTGTCGTGGTGCTGATCGAGCCACTCGCGGCGGTGACTGTAACCGTGTATTGGCCGGCCGGGGTACCCGGAGAGCTGCTGCCAGTCGTAGTACTGCCACTGGAACTTGACTGTTCGCCGCCACCGCAGCCTGTAACGCCCAAAGAGCCTGCGATCAGAACAAGCAATCCCAAAGCAGTCCAGAGCCGTCGTCGCGGAACCATAAACGCCAGCAGGCAGCCCAAAGCAATCCCGCCGATCCGCTCACCGAGCAGCCGTTTTTTTCTGGAAGCGAGCGCAGTCGAGGAGCCGACAGTGTTCACCGTCAGCGTCGCGTTCACCACTGAGGTTCCCGTGACCGAGGCTGTTGCCGGCACGGCGCATGTAGGTGCAACACTGGAGGGTGCACCTTCGGAGACGGCGCAGCTCAGCTGAACCGTACCCGTAAAGCCACCCGCCGGGCGGATCGTCAGCGTGTCGGTTACAGACTCGCCGACAGCTGCGACCGACATTGTGCTGTTGGCCGCCGACAGTCCGAAGGTGGGCGATGCGGGTAGGAGCTGGATGGTGAGCGGAACGGTCAGTGTCTGTTGGATGACACCGGAAACCGCTGTAACAGCGACGATGTAGGATCCCGGCGGTGTCGTGCTGTCACTGGTCACCTGGAGGGTGGCGGTCGCCGTGCTCGATCCAAACACGACGCTGCCCGGCAGGGTGCAGGCAGGCGCCTTGCCGGAAGTTGGCACAGGCGCAACGGTACAGCTGAGCACAACGGTTCCTGTGAAGGCTTGGGTTGGAGATATGGAGAGAGTGTCCGTTGCCGCCTGCCCGGGCGCGGCGATCGAAAGTGAGCTGACACCGGCCGCGAGTGTGAAGCCAGGGCCTGCGGTCACTTGCAGTGGTATCTGCACGGACTGGCTCTGCTGACCATTCGTTCCGGTGACCGTGATGGTATAGTTGCCGGCCGGTGTGTCGGCATACGAGGCGACGTTAACAACCGAACTCGCGGTAAAGTTTCCGTATACAGTGGCAGCCGCTGCCTGGCAGATGGGCGTATGCCCCGTCGGGGCAGCGCTTACAGTGCAGGCCATGTTTACCTGCCCGGTAAAACCGTTCGACGGCATAATCGAGATGGTAGTCGAACTCTGCTGCGATGCCTCGACGACCAGCGGCTGGGTGGGTCCGCTCAGGCTATAGCTGCCCGCCACGCCGGCGAGAGTTACGCTGATGCTGGCGTTTGTAGCCTGATAGTTCGTGTCGCCACCATAGCTGACGCTGATCGTATTGGAGCCCGCTGCC
>Ga0210395_10004270_pt1 | contig 10991 bp, 14 predicted proteins | sample IncBWH4OmetaG_FD_150861 | JGI IMG/M metagenome (GOLD analysis project Ga0210395, IMG submission 150861) | Forest soil microbial communities from Barre Woods Harvard Forest LTER site, Petersham, Massachusetts, United States - Inc-BW-H-4-O ...
CTGACGCTGCCTCCTGCGCGGCGAGGTAGTCCTCGCTTCGGGCCTGAATGACCTACCCGAGGAAGCACTCCCCGAGCGGAAATACTTCCGGGAAATGGGAATCTTGTCGGCAGCGTCAGTTCCCCTGAAGGTGGGCGGTGAGGTTAATGGTGCTATATCGTTTATCAGTGCGAAGCGCCGCGTGAGCTGGACTGAGGATTTGTTGAACCAGGCCAGAATCCTGGGGGAGGTATTCTGGAACGCATTGAAGCGAAAACACACCGTGCAAGCGTTGCTCTCCAGCAATACGGAACTGAAGAGGTCAGAAGCTGTACTGCGTGAGAGCGAACAGCGCTTCCGGTTGGTGGCAGATACCGCTCCTGCGCTGATCTGGATGTCGGGAACGGACAAGCTGTGTAGCTTTTTCAACAAGGGTTGGCTGGACTTCACAGGCAGGACTATGGAAGAGCAATTGGGGGAAGGATGGGCCGCGGGGGTGCATCCGGACGACCTGGAATATTGTCTCGGGACTTACTCGGGAGCCTTTGACGCACGAATGGATTTTGAGTTGGAATACCGCCTGCGCCGCTTTGACGGAGAATACCGGTGGATTGTTGACTATGGCGTGCCTAGGTTTGAAACCGATGGCACCTTCTGCGGCTATATTGGTTCGTGCGTCGACATTACGGAGCGGAAGTCGTCAGAAGAATCCCTTCAAAACTTGAGCGGGCGGCTGATCCGCGCCCAGGAGGAAGAACGCGCCCGCATCGCTAGGGAGCTTCACGACGATTTCAGCCAACGCTTGGCTCTTCTAAGTATTGGGCTCGAACAGTTATGGGAGAAGGTGCCTGAGTCAGAGGTACAGGAACGAATTAAGCTTCTGGAAATGTTGGAAGGGACCAAGGAACTGACCTCGGACCTTCATTCTCTCTCTCATCAACTTCATTCCAGCAAGCTGAAGCTTGTGGGCCTTGTGTCGGCTCTCAATGGCCTTTGTAAAGAAATGAGCGAGATGTACAAGATTGAAATTTATTTCACCGAGTGTGGATTCCCTCCCAAACTCACGAAGGATGTGGAACTGTGTCTATTTCGAGTCACCCAGGAGGCGCTCGGCAATGTGGTTAAACACAGTCAGGCCAAAACCGCGCAGGTTGAACTCGGCACGAACGCGAATGGTATCAGTCTTCGTATCACGGATGCGGGCAGGGGTTTTGAACCCGAGCTTACTAACCCGGCCGCAGGAATCGGTTTGGTAGGAATGCGCGAGCGGCTTCGGCTTGTCGGGGGAAGGCTCTCCGTAAAGTCGGGACTCATGCAAGGGACGGAGATTCTTGCCGAGGTGCCGCTGGCCATCGCAACAGGGCAAGGCGCAAGCGAGCAGAAACATCATAAAGCAGGTGCCTGAGGTCAAGCGTCACGTCAGCCGTGGAATGCCAAGGGGAACCGTCACGGCACTCGCACGATTAACGCCGAAATCGGAAGCTGCCACGCCACTGCCCGTCCACACCACGCCCGATTTGTCCGACCCGTGCTAAACTCATACAGAGAATAACTGACGAGGATTGTCAACTTGACCGATCACAAAAAAGAAGAGTCGTTTCGCGTTATCGACCGCCGCCCCTTTACAGCCGATGGCGAAGTTCGCAAAGAGGCCCTGGAAGAGAAAGAACGCGAAGCCAAGCGCGAAGAGCGTTTGCACCCCGTCGCCGAAGCCCCCAAACCCATCACGCCTCCGCCTCCCATCGAGATACCCAAGCGCTCCCTGCCATTCGAGAATCTCGTTCGAATGCTTGGCAGCAATGCCGCTATGGTCTTGGGAGCCTACGCCGACCCGCGTACCGGGCAGCCAGTAATCGATCCCGAAGCCGCCCACGAATTGATCGACATGCTGGACTCCCTCCATGAAAAGACAAAAGGAAATCTGGCGCCGGAGGAAGACACCCTGTTGCTCGATCTTCTTGGCAAACTAAAGATGACCTATCTAGAGGTCAATCAGGCAGTTGCGGCACAAGCTGCCACCCAGGCAAAAGCCAAGGGGCGCCCCTAACGAGTTTTGCGTCAGCAAATGCGGCCCGCGTTCACAAGAGTTTCAGCATTCTCGGCATGTCCCAGGCTCCGCTAAAAATCACCGTCCTCGGCTCCGGCACGTCCATGGGCGTCCCCACGCTCGCATGCCACTGTCGCGTCTGCACTTCGAATGACCCGCATGACAACAGGCTGCGCCCTTCTCTGCTTCTCTCCCGCAATGGACAGAACGTAGTCATTGACACCACCCCCGACTTTCGCCAGCAAGGCCTGCGCGCCCGCATCGAGCGCTTGGACGCCCTCCTCCTTACCCACGGTCACGCCGATCACATTATGGGATTCGACGATGTTCGGCCGTACAATCTTCGGCAGCAGGCCGCGCTGCCGGTTTATTCGAACGCGGAGACTTTCCGAATCATCCGCCGCGCTTTTGCCTACATATTCGACGGTAAGCCCAAGCTCAGCTCGATTCCCAGCGTCACCCTTCTCGAAGCTAAGGAACCATTCGAACTGCTCGGCATCACGATTACTCCCATTCCGCTGCTGCACGGCGACATGCAAGTCTTGGGCTTCCGTTTTGGCCACGCCGCTTACCTCACGGACTTCAGCTCCATCCCCGATTCCTCGCACGCGCTATTGCACGATCTCGATGAACTGATCATGGACGCGCTGCGCGACATCCCGCACCCCATGCATCAAACCGTGGATCAAGCGCTGGCTCTCATCAAAAAGCTGAATCCCCGCCGCGCCTGGTTCACGCACATCGCCCACGATTTGCCGCACGCGGAAACCAACGAACGCCTTCGCAACCTCGGCTATTCGAATGTTCAACTCGCCTATGACGGCCTCGAAATAGAGGTGAAAGTAGACGAATCCGCGGCGTCTCACGAAATCGCAAAACCAGCCGCTGCAACGCCCACGCCGCTCGAGGTGTTTCCCACTTCCCAAGCCTGGGCCGCGCGTCATTCCGCCTCGTGCTGCGGCAGCACGCTCGCCATCGGCAACTTTGACGGCATCCACCTGGGCCACCAGGCCATCCTGCGCGCTGCCGTCGCTCGCGCCCGCGAGGTGGGCGCCGTCTCCACGATTTTGACTTTCGATCCAACTCCACAAAAAGTTCTCCGCCCGGAATCCGCCCCGCTGCGCATTTCCACCACGGAGCAACGCCTGAGCTGTTTTGCGAAACTCGGCATGGACGCGGCTGTCGTTCTACCCTTCACCCACGACCTCGCAAGGCTTTCACCGCAGGAATTTGTAGACCAAATTCTCGTCCGCGACCTTCAAGTGCGCGCCGTCTTTGTCGGCGAGAATTTTCGCTTCGGCCACAAGCAGGCCGGCAACGCCCGTCTCCTTCTCCTGCTTGGCGCCGAACGCGGCTTCGACGTCGTCATCCTCCCCCCGGTCATTTACAAGCGCGAAGTTGTCTCCAGCACCATCATCCGCCGCGAAATCGCTGAAGGCGATGTCGCTCACGCGGGACGCCTGCTAGGCCGCCCCTTCGTGCTCAGTGGAAAGGTCGTCTCAGGAACCGGCACGGGCCGCCGCTTCCTCTTTCCGACCTTGAATCTCGCTCCGGAGCAAGAGCTGCTCCCCGCGCGCGGTGTCTACGTAACGCGCACGCTCATCGAGGGCGAATCGCGCAGCCGCCGTTCGGTAACTAACATCGGCGTGCGCCCAACGTTCAACGGCTCAACCCTCAGCGTCGAGACCCATGTCCTCGAGCCTCTCGACGAAATAACGCCCGGCCGCATCGAGGTCCACTTCTGGAAGCGTCTTCGTGAGGAGAAGAAATTCAGCGGCCCCGAAGAATTGCGCGCTCAAATCGCTCAGGATATCGCCACCGCCGACAAATTCTTCACCCGCCTTCGAGCCGTCCGTTCCCTGCTGAATGCTCGAGTGAGTAGTGAATAGTGGGTAGTGAGTAGATAGGACAGAACCGGAGAGGAGTGACCCACCGTTTGCATGAAACAAGGGCGCAAACGGTAGGCCACCCAGGAATAAAGGCGCTGCCACCCGCCCGGACCATTCGATGGCAGAGCGACGCTTCATCACGGTGGGAATGTCGAGCGCGGGCCGGGTGTTGATGGTCGCGCACGCGGATCGCGACGAAAACATCAGGATTATCAGCGCGCGAAAGACGACGGCGCGCGAGCGAGAACAATATGAAGAAAAAAGCTGAGAAACGAGTTCGGCGGGACGAACTGCGGCGAGAGTATGACCTGTCTAAATTGAATGGTGGGGTCCGCGGCAAATATGTGGAGCGCTTTCGAGCGGGAACCAATCTCGTGCTGCTTTCGCCAGACGTTGCGAAGCACTTTCCGGATGAGCAATCGGTCAATCAAGCCTTGCGGGGCTTGATTCATGCGGCGAAGGGCAGTTTGCGCGGCGCGCGCTGATCGGATCCGACGACTAAGGAAGAAAACCCGCACCCTTTGTAAAACCGAAACCCAAAGGGTGTGCCACCCGCCCAGGAATAAGGGCGCTGCCACCCGCCAGTACAGCCATGGAAATTTGAAACCTTTTGTCGCCCTTTTGTCGGCTGACTCATCTCATCGGCTAGGAGCGGGGTATCGCTTTCTGTTCGACAGTGATGGGTACCGCTCGCGTAGGGAAAGGGGTCTATCGGTAATCACCGATACAGAACACTAGAACTATAGTAAGGAAGGTGATTATGAGTCTGGTTCTATCAGGGCAAGCAGTTAACGCGGAGAGACAAGACCTCTCAAAAGACGCCAAAAGCTATTTAACCAAATTGGCTGCATGGATAAACGATCGTAATCTCCCTTTTCTGATCAGCAGTATCGGCATGGTGGTTATGCTTTTCTGGGCAGGGTCTTTTAAGATGACTGCGCCCGGAGCCGAAGGGATAGTTCCTTTGGTTTCTAACAGCCCGCTGATCTGGTGGCACTTTAAAGTATTCGGCCCTTATATCGGCTCCGATATCATCGGCCTTACCGAGTGGGCTGCAGCGATATTGATTATCGCAGGCTATATGAGGCCTAAAGCCGGTATCGTAGGCGGGCTTATCACAACACTGATGTTCTTTACAACTTTCTCAATGCTGATAACTACCCCCGGCGCGATTATTTCCGTTCCTGGAATCCACTATATGAGGTTCATGAGCAATTTGGGTCTGTTCCTTTTTAAGGATGTCATATCGCTCGGAGTGTCCCTTTACCTGATCAGCTACTTCGGCCGAAAAGCCATCCTTTCGGAAAATCAAAGCCGGTAACTAAGACCGAAGACAGCTTGGGAATTCGTATATCGATCCTTGGAACGCCCGCCACCCGCCCGCCCTCAAAACCCGAGGACGGGGCACCCTCCGCATAACTAAGAGTCCGGGCCACCCGTCCCACTAGCCACTGCTCTTCACAGTCGATGGGCGGCCATGTGGCCGAAGGCCTGCTACCCGCGATCAGCTATCTGCATTGCAACGCTTTGCAATTATGGTGTCGGCGGGTATTTCTGGACAAACCGGTATGATCCCTTATTGCCGCGTCGCTGGAGGTAGTTTTTGGATCTAAGCGCCATGAGGACACTCGGAGCCCCAAAGTTGTATCCGCCCTGCTGCAGCTGCCCCCTTACGTCCACCAGTGCACGCTCGGCAGCGAAATACCCTTCGCTGTACAGACTATCCACTGCGCCTGCGGGCTTTGTGGGACGCTCGTTCTTGACAGATTCGGCCTTCTTCCGAGAAGACCCGCCGTACGCTTGTACTTCGGCGAGCGTAGCTTCACCTTCGAAAATTTTCCCATCCTGCGTAATTCTGATCTGAACATGCATGTGTGAACCTCTTTAATTCAGCTGAATCTTGTCAGCAAGGTCTTGGATGACTCTAAGCGCGCCCAAGTCCGTAAGACGGTATAGGCCGTCACGTGTCTGGATAATTTCGCGCCTTCGTTCAAGTTTCTGGATTGCTTGGGTTACTCGTCCGGCAGTCTTCTTGACGAACCTTCCAAGCTGCTCGCGCAGGAGCCCGCCCTCCCCGCCATCGCGCAGTAGCAGCAATATTTCTTCCTCGGCAGAGCAATCTGGTCTCTGTACTAAACGATCTTCGCCAAATCTTCCTACTGCAGGGATCTCATACTGCAGAATCTCACGAATCGCCCTCGCCACCTCTTTCCGGTCACCCGACCAGAAAATGCGGAGCAATTCCGAAAGTACCCATCTCGAGTTATCGATGACCAGGCGCGAGTCAAGCTGGTTGGCAGTATAAAGGGGGTCTATGTGAACCGCCCCTCTGTCGCTCCGAAATTTGTAGATCGTACGTATGACCTTGCACAAGTGAAGCGCTGATTTTCTCTCTGGGAAAGAATGTGTGTTCTGGTTTTTGGGGTCTTCGATATAGGAAAGACAATCATCTACTTTCTTGGCGCGGTTAAGATTTCCGGAATCCACGTGATAGACGATGCGCGCAGCTGCCTCGACGAATTGCCCACCGTCAAGGGTTGCAGGCTCCCAGTCGCGGAGAATGTAGCGTTTCTCCTGCGAAACGTATTCCGTGAGAAGCTGCTGCGTTAGGACAGAATCTAACCGAGTCGTAAGATCTTTGAATAGACTTTCCTTGTCGATGAGGGCCATTAAGCTTCCTTCACTTGCCGCGGCGCTCCCAATATCCGGAGGAAGGGTTCATCACGGCGCTACATAGGTATACGAGCCTTTTTTCTCATCCCCGCCCGCTAACCTTCTAAGCTCACGCTTCTGAACAAGCTTCTGCACGGGTCCGGAAAGGCTAGTCAATGGATACGTCCAGCCATGCATTTGCAACTCGCTACGAATCTCGCCTAGCGTTCGGGGACTCTTAAAAAATCCGTCATCACGCAGCGAAAGAATTCTTTCCGAGCACGACTTCGGAGCTTTGTTGCGAACCGCCGGAATCGCAGCGCCCCTGACGCTCTTTGCAACCTTGGGGGCTTGACTGCCTCCGGGAAAAGTATCCCGACTTGGCCCTACCTCGGCGTCCAACAATCGACCCAAAATCACCTCGAATGCCCGACCCTTTAATTCGTTGTCGGGCATATTTTCAACCGCCCGCATCGCGCTGTCCCGCGCCGCCATTATTTTCACGTCTTCAAGCATAGACCACCTCCATACAAATTATACATCTTCCTATGTGCAAGGGTCAAGTCCCAAGCACTCATGTTCTGGCCCAATCGACTGCATCCATGCCTTGCAAGCGCTAGTTGGCCAGAAACAAGGCAAGGCTGCCGAGAAACGTTTTGAAGTTCCGGCCGCGCTCTAACTTAGCTGGATCGGGGCAGGTCGAATCGAACCGTTCGATCCCCATGATTGCTCAAGCGATAGTGCCCTCGTTGGGCGACCTCGATGAAATCATAGTTGTTCTTTGCGTCCCGAATTGCTTGCGCTATAACCTTTGGCGGCCGGATGCCTCCCCGGAGATAGGCGCGGTGGATGTCTTCGTCCGTGAACTCATCAATTCCATTTTCGGCTAGCGCGAATGCCAGCACCGCAACCGTCTCCGGATGATTCTTGGGTTTCTTGGTTTCAATAAGGTCGCGTTCTCGAACTCCAGAATTTCCTGCCGGAGGCAGCCCACGCCCGGGATGGATCGGATCATCGGCGCTCCGGCCTTCGTGCGCCGACGCCGTAGCCCCTTGAGTGCCTTGCCTTGTCATAGTATACTTTTCCACTTGCTGATTGACAAAGTCAGCGGGACCTTCAAACGTAATCGACTTATCTCCATAAGATATGGTGGCCTTGACTGTTCGCGACATGATTTCTTGCCTCCTGTTCAAACTCCACTCGTGGAAGTATATCATCAAGCGTATATCAAGGCAAGGCTAGCAAGGCATGCTATAATCTGTTGCAAGACAATCCTCGGCCCTTGGAAACGCAGGGTGGCAGCCTGCAAGGCAAGGCTGCCGAGAAACGGTTTGAAGTTCCGGCCGCGCTCTAACTTAGCTGGATCGAGGCGGGTGGCCGCACTTTAATTTTGGGAGTCAGGGGGCGGTGGCCTACGGCGCGGCCAGCGCTCGGCAGCTGCGGCGCCTTGTCAGGCCGCAGAGAGCGCACTGATCGTAACGCAATATCCGTCCGGATCTCGGAGCGAGAACTCCTTGGTTTGCGTGTTCGGATTCACGTGTGGCTCCTCTTCGAGCCGAGTGACGAGAGAGCGTGCCCTTTGGAGCGTCAGGTCGAAATCATCGACACGGAAGAACAACAGGAGGCCGTTGCCGGGTGTCCCGTGATCTGCGCTGATCAATGAGGGATGCTCGTGGGCGCCCCACTCGTGGAGGCAGAGCAAGACAGTTCCATCTGAATCGAGGATTTGCCCAAAGTAATCATGCGCAGGAAGGATAGCCGGCTGACCGAACAGCGCCTGGTACCATTGGAAGCTGCCCGGCACGTCGCGTACGCCTATGATCGTCCACGTGCGCTTCATCAGGTCCCCCTCTGTCCTCTTTCGTGAGGCGCTGGGCCGCTTTCTTAATGGAATGCGGAAGCTTCCATGGATAAGTAGCTCTACTCATAGTTACATCCTCTTCAAAACGTCGATTGGACGCAAGTGCTTCCCACAAACAAGCGTGGGCGCAAATGCTTCCCACAAACAAGCGCCGGAGGCGCGCCACGCTTTAGCCCAGCCCGCTAGGGCTGGGTTAAAGCGTGAAAAAGATCGCGAGCACCGTAGGTGCGGCACCTAGCCCAAAAATATATTCGGAATCGCATTGCGGGGACACGTGCCGCGCCTCTGGCGCTCCATATCTTATCTATCTCTGAACCCAGCGCTCACGCGCTGGGCTAAATTATGTCGCGCCTCCGGCGCTGAAGAAAAGCACCGTGCCGCGCTTCTGGCGGTGAAGAAAAACACCAAAGACTTCCTTATCCGAAGACATATTTCGGGTCAAATTCGATTCCGTGTTTCTTCAACAACGCGACAAACTCCGCGTTAAAATCCATTTTCTTGTGATGCTGCTCCTGATTTCGTATGTACCGTTCAACCGCAGGAATAACAGAGGCGCTTACGCTAAATGCTCCGTAGCCCTGCTGCCATGAGAACTTGTGGCCTTCCTCACTTGCCCATCGCGAGGAGTTTGCCTTGATCGTGGCAACCACTTTCGACAACGGCAACACTGGGGGGATCTGAATTAGGAGATGAAGGTGATCTTCCATCCCGCCTACGGCGTGAATGTAAATATCGAGCTTTCTACAAATACCCGTAACGTAGGCCCACAATTGGGGCCGAAAGTCGGTGTTCATGGCTTTACAGCGGGCCTTCGTGCTGAACACGACGTGGACTACGTTTTGTGCGTAGGTATGAGACACGTGCCGCACCTCCGGTGCTCCGCGTCTTGTATATCACGCACCCAGCGCTTACGCGCTGGGCTAAAGCATGTCGCGCCTACGGCGCTTCAGAGGAGAGGGGCACGGCACGCCTACGGCGCTTCAAAGGAGAGGGGCCACGGCACGCCTACGGCGCTTCAGAGAGGAGAGGGCATGGCACGCCGTGCCTTTACACGGGCCCACCGTCAATGCAAGATCCCGCCCTGAAGGGCCGGCGCTACATGGGGAGTGTAGGGCGGAGCTTGCCGGCGGCGAGGTCTTTCAAGGCGAGGAGCCGGCCGTCGAGTTCCGCCGCGGTGAGCCGGCCCTTACGGTAGAGAATGCGCAGAAAATCCGGGGCGGGCATGTCGCCTTTAAGGGTGTTGCATTCGATGCAGCAGGAAACCAGGTTGCGGTAGGAATTGCGTCCAAAGCGCGCGCGAGGCACGACATGGTCAAGGCAGCGGACGTGGGCAGGAGTGCGGCGAAGGCAGTGAAAGCAGAGGGCCATTGGAGAGACGCAGATTGTGGGCCACGGACATCACCGCGAAGTGCAGGCGACGCTTGCCGATGACAAGAGAATGGCGCAGGAGATAGGAGTAGACGGCGCGGTCCCAAACGGTTAGGCCGAGACGCGGCACAAGAACATCTTCAAACTGGATCCAGAGGAGCTTCGGGTTGAGTTTTTTGTTTGGCATGGTTTGCGTCCTGGGAAGAGTGGTCGTGGCTGTGTAGGCGCCGGCCTTCCAGCCGACCGCTTAAGCCGAGTTGTTTAGGAGTCGAAAAGTAGAAAAGTGCAAGAGTCCGTGGACAACATAAGAGAGAAGCAGGATTTAACTCCAAGTCCTTTGGGGTTACAATGCTTACCGTCTTCGAAGCCAAAGAAGGCACTCTCGGGTCAGATGAAGGGGGTCAAGCATGCACCGGCGCGAATTCCTGAAGCTCGGAGCCGTAGCAGGCGGAACATTCCTGGCCGGCGGCACGGGTCGCTTCGGAAGTTTCCTTGATGCCCCGAAGGAAATCCCCACCACGGACCGCCTCGTTCTCACCAACCTGGTGGACAACATTTACGACATCTTCGCCAAGGGCGGGAAAATCGGCAACCTGGCGATCACTCGGAATACTTTGCCCCGTCCGTACGGCTCAGAGGTCTCGTTGTTGTCGGAACATGGGCTGGCCTTTCACTTGGAGTCCTTCCGAGGAGCAGAGGAAAAGCAGATCCTGCTGGACTTCGCGCTCACGCCCCGCGCGCTCACAAACAATTTCAAAGGCTTGAAGATAGATCCCGCCACGGCCGACGCCCTCATCATCAGCCACGGGCACGACGATCATTACGGTGGCCTGCCCGACTTGGCACAGGCTCTCCAGGGACACGCCAAGCCGGGGCTCACTCTTTATGCTGGAGGACGCGATACATTCTGCCATCGCTGGGTGGTGCAACCCGACGGCAACAAACTCGATTACGGTGAGCTCAAGCGGGATGAGCTCGAAGCGCGAGGGTTGAAAGTCGTGATCGCGGAGGAGCCCACCGTAGTGGCGGGCCACGCCTTCACCTCCGGCCACATCGCGCGAATCACCGATTTTGAGATGGCTCCTCCGGCAGCTCGCCTCGAAGCCGGCGCGCCCGGCTCCGCCTGCGACGCCACCTTCCACTTCCCTCCCGGCACAGTCAAGATGGAAGCCAAGCCGGGCGAGTTGGTGCAAGA